>Ga0194131_10004610_pt1 | contig 20584 bp, 24 predicted proteins | sample TA2KigO120mmetaG_FD_148631 | JGI IMG/M metagenome (GOLD analysis project Ga0194131, IMG submission 148631) | Freshwater microbial communities from Lake Tanganyika, Tanzania - TA2015053 Kigoma Offshore 120m | ecosystem: Environmental > Aquatic > Freshwater > Lake | place: Tanzania: Lake... | reverse complement strand
CCCTGCCGGAACCGGCTAGTCGCCGGAACCTACCCGCCCGTCACGCTCATATGGCGCGACACGGCCGGTCGGTTGTGCCGACGGTCGATGATGAAATCGTGGCCGCGCGGCTTGCGCTGGATCGCCTCGTGGATCGCCGCGACGAGCTTGTCGTCGCTCTCGCTGGCGCGCAGCGGCGCGCGAAGATCGGCGGCATCCTCCTGCCCGAGGCACATGTAGAGCGTGCCGGTGCAGGTCAGCCGCACGCGGTTGCAGGACTCGCAGAAGTTGTGGGTCAGCGGCGTGATGAAGCCCAGCCGGCCTCCGGTCTCGCGCACGCGCACATAGCGCGCAGGGCCGCCGGTGCGATAGTCGATGTCCTCCAGCGTCCAGCGGCGGGCGAGGCGCGCGCGCACCATCGAGAGCGGCAGGTATTGGTCGATGCGCTGTTCGCCAATCTCGCCCATCGGCATGACCTCGATGATGGTGAGATCATGCCCCTGCTCGCCGCTCCAGGCGATCATGCTGTCGAACTCGGCCTCGTTGACGTCCTTGAGGGCGACGGCGTTGATCTTGATCTTGATGCCTGCCGCCTTGGCGGCGTCGATGCCGGCCATCACTTGGTCGAGCTTGCCCCAGCGCGTGATCGCGGTGAACTTCGCCGCGTCGAGCGTGTCGAGGGAGACGTTGATGCGCCTGACGCCCGCGGCATGAAGCTCGCCCGCGTAGCGCGCGAGCTGGCTGCCATTGGTGGTGAGCGTCAGTTCGTCAAGCGCGCCGGACGTCAGGTGCCGACCAAGATTACGCACCAGGCTCATGATGTTGCGCCGGACCAGGGGCTCGCCGCCGGTGAGCCTCAGCTTGCGTACGCCGAGGCCGACGAAGGCGCTGCACACGCGATCGAGTTCCTCGAGGCTCAATACCTGCGCCTTGGGCAGGAAGGTCATGTCCTCGGCCATGCAATAGACGCAGCGGAAGTCGCAGCGGTCGGTGACCGAGACGCGGAGATAGCTGATGCTGCGGCCGAACGGATCGAGCATGTGCCTGTCAGGTCCTCGGTCGTGCGATCGGTTCAACCGCCGATGGACTAGGTCTCGGCGGCCATCCTAGCCGGCGCCGCAGCAGTGCCGCAATGCATTGCGACAAGTCCCTCAAAGGGCGTGGCGACGGCGCGATTGATCGAGCGCGGGGTGCAAGGTTCCGGGAGCGCGCATCACTCCTCCGCCGCGCCCCGTCTCGGGGCCGAGGCAGCTCAGACGATCGGCGACCGCGCTCAGGCGCTGACGTCGACGCTCTGACCGCGACCGGACTCGCGTGGCGGCGGCGGCGCCGGCTCGCGCTCGGGTGGCGCGGCTTCTTGCGCCTCCTGGCGCTGGCGCGGCGGCGCTTCTTCCGCCTGTCGTGGCGGTGGCGAGGTCGCGGGAGCCCTGCTGAATTCAATAGCCATGCAATGCCTCTGGGCCGGCAATTGTGCCAGCCATGGACAACTATAGACCCGTTCCAAAGGCGCGGCGAGTCATAAAATTGCCGGCCCGAACAGGGCTAGGCGGGTCTCCTAGCGCTTGCGAGCCTGGTCGTGCACCTGGGCAAGGCACTGGTCGGCTGCGCTGAACGAGGCCGGATTGGCCGCCGCCTCATAGTGCAGCGCCTGGAACTCCCGGGCCCCCATATTGAAAAAGAAGTGAACTTGCAGGGTGCAGGCCTGGGTGCGGTACTCCCAGATCTGGCCCGGGTTGGCGTCCCTTTCGCGCATCGGCGGACCGAGCAGGTTGGTCGTTTGGCTTTGGTTGAGGCCGACCAGCTTGATCGGCTGGATCGGCGGCTGGGTCGTGGGCCGCGGCGACGGCGGGACCGGGACGGCCGCCTTGTGCGTTTCGGCCAGCTGCGCGAGCTTGCCGGCACCCGAACCAACGGCCTCGCGCATCAGGTCGCGAACACCGTCTGACAGTTGGGTATGCCGCGAGTGCAGTCGCAGCTATTGCGGCCAGGCCCACCCTGTGGAGCCATGCCCGCCGCGTCGCGGCGCTTATCAGGCCGAGTATCGCGTCCGCGCGCATGGCATGAGCCTCGGCGAGGTGCGCGCCGGTCCGTTCGGTTATCGCGCCTACGACGAGGGGGCCGGCCGATGGATCGGCCCGTTCAAGCGCTTGCGCGACGTCGCGCGCTTCTTCCTGCGGCCGAGCAGCCATCCGCTGCCGCCGGCTCGTGTGCCCTATTTCGCCGGCACGCTCACGACGAAGGGGCCGCGGGCGTTCCTGTCGGCTCACGTTCCTCTCGTCGACGACGAGATCCGCGCCGAGACGGTCAAGGTCAGGTTGCTGCCGTACCACGATCCCGCGCCGGAATGACGCGGGCGCCGCCGCAGATCGTCGGACCCATTCCCTCAGCGTGGGACCGGCCCGGGCAAGGGGTTGGGCTCGGCTGCCACCCCGGCCCGGCTGCGGCGGCGAGGGTGGTCCGCGCGACTGACAGCTCTTGAAGGCTCTCCCCACCGATCCAGACATGGCCTAGCATGTCGCCATGCCGAGAGTGGGCGCGGTGGCGCCTGCGCCGGCCTGTGATCAGGGAGGTCGACATGATGGGTTCGTACACGATCGTTGCGGCCGGGCTCGCCATTGTTCTCGGCTTGACGGCACCGGTGGGCGCCGCCGAGGTATGGCGCATGTCGACCAAGCAGCCCGCCGACGGGCCGGAGGGCAAGGTCTTCCAGCGTTTCGCCGACTTGGCGGGCCAGCACTCCAAGGGCAAATTGACCGTACAGGTCTACCCCAACGAGCAGCTCGGCAAGGAGGCGGCCGTGCTCGAGCAGCTCAAGATCGGCACCATCCATCTCTACGCCGAAGGCTCGGTGTTCCTGCAGAAATACGTGCCGGACATCCGCTGGTCGAACGCGCCGTTTCTGTTCGACGACCGCCAGCACTGGGTGCGGTTCATCAATCATCCGATGGTGCAGGGCTGGTTCGACAAGGCGCGCAAGGAGGCCGGCATCGGCTTTCTCGGCGACATGACGGCCGTGCTGCGCGGTCCCTACCGCGTCACCGTCACTCAGAAGCCGCTCAAGAGCATCGAGGACCTCAAGGGCATCAAGATGCGCATGGCCAACGACAAGACCGGCGTCGAGGTGTGGACCCATCTCGGCACCGAGGTGCGCGTGCTCGGCTGGGCCGAGACCTATGAGGGCATCAGCCGCGGCATCGTCAATGCCGCGACCAGCCCGGTGGCGCTCGTCGAGAGCATGAAGTTCTACGAGGTGGCGCCGCACATCACGCGGACCAACGAGTACTACCAGTCCGTCGCCTTCATGATGAACCAGCGCGCCTTTGACCGCCTGTCCAAGGATGTCCAGGAGGTGTTGCTTCGCGCGCACAAGGAGGCGGCCGCCTATAGCGACGAGCTGATGAGCAAGGAGACCGACGAATCGCTGGTGCGCCTCAAGGCGCGCGGCGTCACCTACAGCGAGCCTGATCTCAACCCCTGGATCCAGCGCATGCTCGACTTCTATAAGGCAAAGGAAGCATCGGGCGAGCTGCCCAAGGGCTTCATGGCGGCGGTCGAGGAGAGCCGGCGGAAGTCCGGCTCGTGAAGGGGGCGCTCGACGCCGTCGAGCAGGCGCTGGGGGCGATCGAGCGGGCCTTCCTGTTCCTCGCCAATGTCTGTCTGGGGCTGATGCTACTGTTCAATGCCGTCAACATCTTCTGGCGCGGTATCTTCGACATCAGCATCACTTTCGTCTGGCCCTGGACCTTGCTGCTCTTCGTGTGGATGACGTTCTTTGCCTTCTTCGTCATCTACCGGCGCGCCAAGGACATCACGGTCGAGTACTTCGTCGAGCTGCTCGGCCCCAAGGCCCTGCATGCGACGCGGTTGTTCTCGGACGCGCTCATCATCGCGCTCATGACCCTGATGGTCGTGGAGGCGCCGCGCACGCTGTCGTCCCAGGTCGGCGACATGGAGCTCATTCCGCTCCAGCGCTACTGGATGTCGGTGCCGCTGTTCCTGTCGGTGCTGCTGATCCTGGTTCACTTCGTGGTCGACCTTTTCCGGGCGCTCGCCGGCGCGCCCGAGCGTCGCCACGTGGCGAGCGTGCCGGAATGACGCTCAGGCGCGGTCGGCAATGACGACGGTTCTGTTCTTCGCCTTCGTCACCCTCATGCTCGTGCGCGTGCCGGTCGCCATGGCGGTCGGCGGCTCGGTCGTCGTGGCGCTGATCTACGCCGGCTATGCCGACGGCCTCTACATCGTGCCGCAGCAGGTGCTCGAGGGTGTCGACAACGCCTCGCTGCTCGCCGTGCCGTTCTTCATCCTCGCCGGCAACCTGATGAATGTGCTGGGGATGACCGATAGGATCTTCAACTTCGCCAATGCTCTGGTCGGCCACTTTCGCGCCGGTCTTGCCCAGGTCAACGTGCTGGGCTCGATGATCTTTGCCGGCGTCAACGGCACGGCGGTCGCCGACATCGCAGGCCTGGGACAGATCGAGGTCAAGGCGATGCGCGACCGCGGGTACCCCGCGGACTTCGCCGCGGCAATGACGGTCGCCTCTTCGATGGTCGGGCCGCTCATCCCGCCCTCGGTCGGCCTCGTGGTCTATGCCTACCTGTCGAACACCTCGGTCGCGCGCCTGTTCATGGCCGGCTTCCTGCCCGGCGTGCTGGTCGGCCTGTCGCTGATGATCTACAACCGCATCGTCGCGACGCGGCGCGACTTTCCGCACCAGCCGCGCGCGACGCTTGCCGAGGTGATCGCCAGCGCGCGGCACGGCATCACCGCGCTGGTGGCGCCGGCGATCATCCTGGGCGCCATCCTCACCGGCTTCACCACCGCGACCGAGGCCGGCGTGCTCGCCTGCGTCTACGTCGCCGCGGTCGGCGCCTGGTACCGGCAGCTCTCCTGGGACCACATCTGGCAGGCGCTCACCAACACGGTGCTGACCACGACCGTCGTCATGGTCATTATCGGCTTCTCGACGGTCATGGGCTGGCTGCTCGCCATCGAGCAGGCGCCGCAGAAGCTCGCCGATGTCATGCTCTTCGTGACCGACGACAAGCCGGTCTTCCTGGCGTTGCTGCTCGTCTTCCTCCTGATCATCGGCTGCTTCGTCGAGGGCGTGCCGGCCAAGCTCATTCTCGTGCCGATCCTGCTGCCGGTGATCGACGCCTACGGTATCGACCGGGTGCATTTCGGCATCATCATCCAGATGGCGCTGCTGATCGGCATCGCCACGCCGCCCATGGGCATCGGGCTTTACGTCGTCTCGGAGGTGACGCGCGTTCCGTTCGAGAAGGTGACGATCGCGATCCTGCCCATGCTGATCCCGCTCATCATCGTCTTGCTCATCGTCACCTACGTGCCCGGCTTCTCGCTCTGGCTGCCCGAGCTGGTCCTGGGACCGGCCTAGGCGCCAGTTCCCACGATGAGCGGCGACACCACGGACGTCGGCTGGCTGGCGCTTTTCAAGCTTGAATGGTTGCCGGCCCTCGCCATGATCCTGGGCGGGGTGCTCCTGCACTCGATGAACGTTCTTCTCGTGGCGACAGTTCTGCCGAGCATCGTCGGTGAAGTCGGCGGGGCGCCGCTGATGAGCTGGCCCAGCACGGCGTTCCTGGCGTCCTCCATCATCGCTGCCACTTGCAGCAGTCTGCTCTCGGCGGTGACCGGCCCCTCGCGCGCCTTCTGCGTGGGCGCGGTCATCTTCTGCGCAGGCACCTTGCTATGCGCCGTCGCGCCGTCGATGGGCGTGGTGATTGCGGGCCGATTCGTCCAGGGCTTCGGCGGCGGCGTGCTGGCGGCGGTCGCCTACGTGCTCGTGCGCGGCACGTTTCCCGCGGTGCTGTGGCCGCGCGTCTTCGGCATGATTTCCGTGGTGTGGACCGTTTCGATCGTGGTTGGCCCGTTGGTAGGCGGCATCTTCGCCGCGTTGGGGATCTGGCGCGGCGCCTTCTATGTCGTGACGGTCCTGGCAGGCATGCTGGCGATCGGTGCCTGGGCCGGACTGCCGGTCACGCAGTCCGGCGTCGCCGCGCTCCCGCGCGTGCCTGCAGGCCGCGTCGCTCTTGTCTGCCTGGCGATCGCCGCCATGTCGTTCGCTGCGGTGGTCGAGACGCCAGTGGCGAAAGCATCGCAGATCATGGTCGCGCTCGCTGCGCTCGCCGTCATGCTCCGGCTCGATCGCCGCGCGACGGTGCCGTTGCTGCCGAGCGATGCGTTCGCGCTCAATACGGCAACTGGCGCAGGCCTCTGGATCGTTCTGCTGGTATGCCTCGCCTTCAATCCGCTGCAGATCTACGTCCCGATCTTTCTGCAGCGGCTGCACGGGCTCGATTCCTTGACTGCGGGCTACGCCGTCGCGGGCGCCTCGATGGCATGGTCCATTGCGGCCCTTGCGGTTGCCGGCCTATCCGGCGCGTGGTCCGCGCGCTTGATCATTGCGGGCCCGGTGGCCATGGCCGCTGGATTGGCCGGCATCGCCGCCCTGATTTCGTCCGGGCCCTTACTGGCCATCGTCCATGCCATCGCGCTGATCGGCATCGGCATCGGCGTGACCTGGGCATTCACCATGCAGCGCATCATGGGTGAGGCGAGGCCGGGCGAAGAGGACGTTGCCGCGTCCTCGATCGCCATCGTGCAGCAGACCGGCATGGCGCTGGGCGCAGCGCTTGCGGGGCTTGCAGCGAATACTGCGGGATTTTCCATTGACGCGGACTTCAACGGGATCGCGCGTGCGGCGATCTGGGTGCCGGCAAGCCTCGTGCCGGGCGCGCTTGCCGCCGCGCTGATGGGCGTGCTGCTGCGCCGCACTGGTCGACAGGGAAGGTAGTTGGCTGGGCGGCTTACGCGCCCTTCATCGCCGCGGCGATCTTGGCGCTGGCGCCGGAGATATCGCCGAGCTTCTCGCCGCGCTTGACGCGCTCGACCCGCTCGGCGGTCAGCGCCTGGCGCGCAATCGCGGCGTCGGCGACGGCCTCGGCTTCGCCGGGCGGCAGGACAAGCACACCATTCTCGTCGAGCAGCACCGCGTCGCCAGGGCTGACCGTGACGCCACCGCACGACGCGGGCTTATTGAGGGCGCCGCCCAGCGCATAGGCGCGCGTCGTGATCGGCGAGGGTCCACGGCACCAGACTGGGAAGCCGCAGTCGCGGATCTCGCTGAAATCGGTCGCCGGCCCGTCGATGACGGCGGCGGCGACACCGGCCAGCTTGGCGGCGAGCGCCACCACCCCGCCGACGCAGGCATGCTTGTCGTCGCCGAGCCGGTCGATCACCAGCACGTCGCCCGGCCGGACCAGGCCGAGTGCGTGGTGAAGCAGAGCCGAATCCTGTGCCGGCAATTGCAGCGTGATCGCCGTGCCGGCGATCCGCACGGTCGGAATGACCGCTTGGATGCGCCGGTCCATGAAGCCCCAATGGCGGGTATGGCCGATCGTGGCCGTCTCGGCCTGGTTCAGCTTGGCGATGACCGCAGCGGAGAGCTGAGGCGGCATCGGATTGATGACGAAGCTCATGCCGGCTGGCTCTTGGGTGTGCCGCCGGCGAATGGCTTGAGCGCCGCATAGGCCGCGCGATGGACCGGCGTCGGCACGCCGAGGCTGCGTCCCGTTCTGACCACCACGCCCGACAGCCCCTCGATCTCGATCCGGTTCCCCTTGTCGAGATCGAAGGCGAGCGATGCCTTGGAGGCCGGCGGCAGGGTCGCAGCGAACGCCATGCCCTTCTCGACCGCGTCCGGTGCCAGCTTAAGGCCCTTGGCCTTGGCGACGGCGGCCACCTCGGCGATCGCATCGCGCATCATCTCGCGCAGATCGGCATCGGCGAGGATGGCCCCGATCGGCTGGCGGGTGAGGCCGGTCATGGCGGCGAGCGACGCGAGGAACACGAATTTGGACCAGATCGCCGTGTCGATGTCCTGGCTCAGCTCGGCGTCGAAGCCGGATTTCTTGCACGCCTCGACGAAGGCGGTGAGGCGCGCCGAGCGGGAGCCGTCGAGCTCGCCGATGATGATCTTGTGGATCTGGTTGTTGTGACGGATCACGCCCGGCCCGTCGATCTGGGCGAAGATGTAGGCGAGCCCGCCCGCGACATGCTTCTTGCCGATGATGGCGGCGACGCGCTCCTCGCTGTCGACGCCGTTCTGCAGCGACACGACCGCCGTGTCGGCGTGGAGCAGCGGCGCCAGCTTCCGCGCCACCTCCTCGGTGTCGTAGAGCTTGACACAGAACAGCACGATGTCGGCCTTGCCGAACGCGGCGGGATCGTCCGAGGCCTCGACCTTGGGGAGATGCAGATCGCCCTTGGGGCTGACGATGCGCAACCCGTTCCGGCGCAGTCCCTCGAGCTGCGCGCCACGCGCCACGAAGCTGACGCGATTTCCGGCGGCGGCCAGCCGCGCGCCGAAATAGCCGCCGACAGCCCCGGTGCCGAAGATGACGATGTTCATTGGTCAATGACTCCTAGGCTCGCGATTCACGCTGATTGCAGAGAGCTTCGGCGCTCAAGTCGAGCGCTGGTTGTCTGATAATTGCGCGCGCCATGCCGCACCACGTGAATGACGATGTCATTGCCCGCCACCTTGTAGCAGATGAGGTTGGGATAGGGGTTGTCGTAACGCGCCGAATGCTGGGCTCGTCGGTTTGTGCGACGATGAGGGGGAATTGAAGCAAGAGATCGGCGACCAATCGAACTCGAGCCTGCATGCGCTGGGCGGCGTGTGATGAACGCTCTGCCATCTAGTCCGGGACTGCTGCGAGGTCGGCAAGTGCAGGAGCCGTATGGCGCAGCCTCATAGGCCGCGCATTGCCCATTCTGCGCGAACCACCTCGTCCGAAGCGAATTCGCCGTGCGCTGCTGCCGCCTTGGAGCTGCAAATCGCCTCGCGCTTGTCGGGCGACAATGCAGCAGAATCGGAATCATCCGACCCTGCGAGCTGCAGGATTGTCCGCGCGATGTCATTCTGATCTTCCGGCGGCAATTTGCGAGCAAGGTCCAAGACTCTACCGAGCAGTTTCGTCATGGGCGCGATCATACACTCCTGCACTCCGGATCAATAGCGGTCGACGTCTCGGCGGCATGCCTCGTGTGGGCCATCGCGGTTTCTGCTTGTTCACGCGGACGCATGCTTGGAGTGAAAGCACGTCAACGATCCTCGAAGTTTGGGAGTTCGTAGCTGCGCATGATTCTTGAGCGCAGAAACTCGCGCGTTTCGGCGTCGGTGCTATAGGCGCGAGCGCTGCGAAGAGGTCTGGTGAAGAGGGCCCGATAGATTCGACGTATGAATACCGAGGCTACGTCCGGAGGTTTCGCGCGGATGCTGTTTCGGAAGTTGGCGCGCGGTTTCGCTACCCACCTGCCGTCGCGAATCACCAGGTCGGGCCCCATAATCACGCCGACGTGGCGGAATTCGAAGCCCTGGACGCTGTAGACGGTGCCTGCTTGCTCCGCTCCGCCAGCAACGACCGCCCAGTGCTTGGCCTCGGGAATGTCGCGCTTTCCTCGCTTGCCGGTCTTGAGCTCCCATGGAAATCGAAAGTCGCCAATGACAATGTCGTTCACAAGTTCGCCATCAGGCTGCGGGTCGGACCACGGCCAGCACCAGCCAGCCGTTAGTCTGGCGGAATTTGGCTCGACGCGGTTCATATGCCTCACCCACGCAAGAATGTCGTGCGGTGAGTCAAACACGTCGAAATCGAAAGCATTGGGGCATTGCAGGACGGCTTGCCCGTCGCCTGAGCCAAGGCAAAAGAGGTCGTCCGCCCACTTCAGATACTCGTCCGATCCATCACATCGAAACTGAGTGCGAAGTTCATGGCGCGAAAATCGGACTCCGAGCAGCTTGACAAGCGACGCGACTTGCTCAGGATCGCCGCATTCGTCGGGTTCGATGATCTGGTTTGTATCCATGAAAAGGATAGTCACCTTGGCGGCGCGGACCAACTCTTCGAGCTGGGAGATAGTCGGCCTTTGGGCCGCCGGGACCTTTGGCTGCGACTTGGCCCTGAGCCGGTGCGCTTCGTCGACGATCAATACATCGATCGAGTCTTCGGCATGGTTCCAGAAGTAGTCCGTGAACCGAATGAACGGCGCAAGGTCCGGGCCAAGAATTTTTCGGATTCCATTCGTGAAGGCCGAGGAGCCGGTAGCGAAGAAAGTGCTCTGCTTGTTTCTGAGTGCGTGGCCGAAAGCCTCCAGGGCGATTACGGACTTTCCAGTCCCGGGACCTCCGTTGATGAGGATGACGCTCTTGCGTTCCCGCCGAGCGGCTTGGCTCATCGCGCGGACAATTGATCGCATAGCTGGAATCTGCTCATCGAGCATCGTGAACACGTCTTGCCTGCGAATGAGGTCCGATGCGCGTTCGATGAGGCTCAGAGACGGCCCCAGGCCCTCGCGATCCATTCTGTCAAATAGTTCGGCTCCATGGTCGTTCCCGACCAGGGTCCTCATGAAATCTGCCAGCTGCTCGGCATCGGCCATGCAGAAGATGGGCGCACGCGCAATGTCATTGGAATATTGAGTCTCATATAGAGACCCGTCGCGGCGCGGGTAGTTGTGCGCGTAGACGCAGCAAGAAACCTGTACTGGCGGCTCGTTCTGGCACGCTCTTACAAAGTTCTTCAGGTACTGCCGATAGTGGTCGACCTGAGCACTGGGGTGCGCCGTCGTCACCATTCCGCCTCTCATCGCGACGTTGATCTTGCCGTCTTCGTCTGATTTCGCTTCGGACCACTGCTTCAGTTCGACGAGCAGGATCGAAGGACGGCCTTTCTCATCGTGACCATAGAGCACAGCATCAATCCGCTGGCTACAATACGGGACCGGCACCTCAAGCCCGATGTGGACACTGTCTGGAAGCTCTGCGAGCTGCACAACTCCCATGAGCCGAGGCAAGCTGTTGGCCCACGATGCCTGCTCAGCTGATCCCGCGCCTATGCCCGCGTCGTAACAAGCCTGCTTCAGGTCCGAAAGGACGCGATTGTTCTGTACTCCCGTACAGAATTCGCGGACCGACATGCTCAGTGCCTTTTTCAATAGCCCTCCGCAGCAGCTGCGCCCATCGGGGCGAGTCTCAATGTTGAGTCTTATAATCGACACTCCACTTGCTGAATTGCAGGTCGACTGGGGCCAGAGCTACCCGACCTCGGTCGCCGCTACCGGGCAATCGACCACCCGCACGATCCCCGGCTTGAAATCGCCGGGGATCTCCTCGTCGTCGGCAATGCTGAGCCCGAGCGGATTGTAGATCTGTGCCGTGATGAACGTGTCGACCGTCCTGCCGTCGGTCGAAAGCGGGCACACCAGCCGCTTGGTCTCCCGTCGAACCTGGCCGCGCCCGGCGGGGAAGATGCCGTCGGAATATACCGGCCGGCGCGCCCGCCGCGCCGTGTCATAAAGGCCGTGCACATGGTCCCGGTGGCTCGGCGCGTGAGCGATCTCGTCGACGTAGCGGCCGGTCAGTTCGAGCCCGGCCGACACGTTGATCGCGTTGCCCGACAGCCGGAAACGCCGCCTCTCGCGTCCGTCTGTCGGCACGATCTCGGTCAGGGCGAGATTGGCCCACAGCTCGCCGTCGAGATCGATCGGATCGAGATCGGCGCGGGCCGGCATCTCGCGTGTTCGCCGCTTGGCGCACCAATAGTGCAGGAGGCTCGCCAGCCGCGCGTCGCTCAGCCAAGGGTCGCACATGGGTGATGGGTTCGGGGCAGGATGACCGGTCTTCGTGCAGCGCGATCATCCCCCTTCGATCCGGTAGCGGCAAGACGGCCGTTGCGGCCGGTCGGCACCTCTAGCCATAATGAAGCGGGCCACCTTGGCAGCGATCGACGGCGGCAGTGACGATCGCCAGTCACGACGATTCCTTCTTTGCGTTCGGGAAGAAGAGCTGCTCGCCGCCGATCTTGTAGGAGGCGATGGCCGCCTGGCCCGCAGGCGAGACGAGCCAGTCGACGAACATCTGGCCATCGGCCTTCTTGACGTGGGCGTGCTTGGCCGGGTTGACCAGCATGACGCCATATTGGTTGAACAGCTTGGCGTCGCCCTCGACGAGGATGTCGAGGTTCTGGCGATTCTTGAAGCTGGCCCAGGTCGCGCGGTCGGCGAGCGCATGGGCGCTCATGCCGGCCGCCGTGTTGAGCGTCGGCCCCATGCCTGAGCCGAGCGAGCGGTACCAGCCACCGGCCGCAGCCTTGACGTCGATTCCAGCGTCCTTCCACAGCGCGAGTTCGGCGAGGTGCGTGCCGCTGTTGTCGCCGCGCGACGCGAAGGCCGCCTTGGCCGCTTCGATCTTCTTGAGCGCGGCGACGATGTCGCGGCCGCCCTTGATCTTGGCGGGATCGTCCTTGGGGCCGACCAGAACGAAGTCGTTGTACATGACCTCCAAGCGCTTCACGCCGAAACCATCGGCGACGAACTTTTCCTCCAACGGCTTGTGATGGACGAACAGCACGTCGGCGTCGCCGCGCTCGGCGAGCTTGATCGCTTGGCCGGTGCCGAGCGCAACCACGCGCACCCCGAGGCCTGTCGTGTTCTTGAACATCGGCAGGATGTGGCCGAACAGGCCGGAATCCTGGGTCGAGGTCGTCGAAGCCACGGTGATGAACCGCTCGGCGGCGCCGGGCGGCAGGGCGAGCGGTCCCGCCGCAGCGACGACAAGGCCGGTGAGCAATGCGCGTCGGATCATCATGTCCTACTCAGTTGGGCAACAATTCGCCGCGCACGAAGGCGCGCGCCTCGGGCGTGCGCGGCTGGGCAAAGAATTCCTCGGCCGGGGCGCGCTCGATGAGCCGCCCCCGGTGCAGGAACAGGATCTCGTCGGCCATGCGGCGCGCCTGGCCCATGTCGTGCGTGGTCATGACGATCTTGGTGCCGGCGGCGTCCATGGCGTTGACGATCGCCTCGACGGCGCGCGTGGCGCCGGGGTCGAGGCTGGCCGTCGGCTCGTCGAGGAACACCACCTCGACCTGCAGGGCCCAGACGCGCGCCAGCGCCAGACGCTGCTGCTCGCCGATCGAAAGCACGCGCGCCGAGCGGTCGGCGACCTCGGTGAGCCGCGTCTGTGCCAACGCGTCCTCGATCCGCTCGCGCCGCTGCTGGCGCGGCACGCCGGCCAGAGACAGCGCGTAGCCGATATTGGCCGCGGCCGAGCGGCGCAGCAGGATCGGCCGCTGGAACACCATGGCCTGGCGGTGCCGCGTCTCCGCCTCAGGGCGCCGCCAGATGACGGCGCCGGATGTCGGGCGAAGCAGCCCGTGGCAGAGGCGCAAGGTCAGGCTCTTGCCTGCGCCATTCGGGCCAAGGATCACTGTCCGCGGACCGGCCTCGAGCGTCGCATCGATGCCGACGATCAGGGTCTTTCCGCCGGCGGCGTAGCCGACGCGATCGATACGCAGCGGCAGGATCGCGCTCATGCTCCACGCGCCCGGAGTACGAGGTTGATGCTGAAGGCGGTCGCATTGATGGCGAGCGCCAGCGCGATCAGGATGATGCCGAGCCCGAGGGCCAGCGCGAGATCGCCCTTGCTGGTCTCGAGTGCGATGGCCGTGGTCATCACGCGGGTGACCTTGTCGATGTTGCCGCCGACGATCATGACGGCGCCCACCTCGGCGATCGCGCGGCCGAAGCCGGCGAGCACGGCGGTCAGCAGCGAGAAGCGGCCGTCCCACAGCAGCGTCCTGAGCGCGCGGCCCGGTCCGGCACCGAGCGAGCGAAGCTGCTCTTCGTACTCCGCCCACATGTCCTCGACGAGCTGTCGCGCCAGCGCGGCAATCAATGGCGTGAGCAGGATCGACTGGGCAATGATCATCGCGGTCGGCGTGAACAGCAGTCCGAACACACCGAAGGGCCCCGACCGCGACAGCATCAGGTAGAGGACGAGTCCCACGACGACCGGCGGCAGGCCCATCAGCGAATTGACCGCGACAATGACGGCGCGACGGCCGGGAAAGCGAAACACGGCGAGCGCCGCGCCGAGCGGCAAGCCGATCAGCGACGCGATCAGCACGGCCGAGAGGCTGACGCGCAGCGACAGCAGGACGATGCTTCCGAGCTCGGCGTCGAGCGCGAAGACGAGGCCGACGGCGCTCACGAAGGCGGCGGATATGTCGGACATGGCAGGCGCAACTGAGTACATAGGGCCGTGATCCGCGTCCACCACGAACCGGCGAAATCATCGGCAGGTCATAGCTTTAGGCTATGAGTTGGGCGATGCCGTCGACATTCCGTTGACGCTTTTGGCCAGGTCGATGCCCATGTCATAGTCGGACTTCGTCATCGTCGGATTTAGGCGTCGGATTTATGGAGGCGCTGCGCCGATGGCGCCGCCGTTGCACAATGGAGGCATCCATGGCTCGTTCCGATGCGCGCGCGCTCAATGGTGCTGCAACCATTTTTGCCGTGGAGGATATTGCGCGAAGTCTTGCCTACTACCGTGACAGGCTGGGCTTCCGTGTCCTGTTCAACTACGGCGACCCGCCTTTCTACGCGGGTGTCGAGAGCGATGAGGTGGCTATTCATCTCCAGGCTGGCGGCCCTAACAAGCGGCAGCCCGGCCAGGGCGCTCTTTATGTCTTCGCGCGCGATGTCGATGCGCTCCACGAGGAATTCAAGTCGCGCGGCGCGGCGATCATCAAGGAGCCCCAGGACTACGATTACGGCATGCGCGACTTCGATCTCGACGATCCGGACCGCAATCACCTTACATTCGGTATGGAGACGAAGAAGTCAGGAGCATCGAATTAGCGCCTCGAGCTGTAGCGCGCGGGGGGGGGGTACGCCTTTGGTGCTGGGCAGTAGAAAGAGCCGTCGCGGCGCTCAGCATCTGGCACTATTTGTCTTTGGGCCATGAGATACGAAAGATTGCGGCCATTACCAACAGTACGATCGACGAGATGATCCACAGTGCGTCGATTACGGCCTTGATGTCGCGCCATAGTTGATCGGAGCGCTTCGCCACGCTCACTCGTTCTGCGCTTTTTTCTTTGGCGACAATGCCAAGATTACTATCTCGGCTGGGAAGCTGCCCTACCAAAGCTTGTGGCCAAAGAATGTGGTCCAGCCCCGAGACATGAGGCGTACTGTGTTCGCGATCTTTCGCCATTCGATTCATGTTCCTTGCTTCGTTGCTAGTTCGACATCCAGTCCTGTCAGTCGTGCGGCGGTGATCGCATCGTCCAGACCGTCCTGCGCCCAAGTGCTCCAAAGTGTTATGGGCGGCAGCCAAAACCAGCCGGCATCCTTGTATCCGATGACTGTCGACACGTTGGAGGCGGCACATGCTGCGGTCAGCAAGCAAACTAAGGCAGCTCGGCGCTCATGGTGTCCCTCGCTGTTGAGACGGCTTAGCAATCTCTCGTTGCTCCACGACAGATATTCGAAGAGACGATCGAAGATGCGCAACTTGACGGCCGCGTTATAAAGCCAGTCGAAGCGCTGACCGCGACGCTAGGTGGGGCGGAGGCGATGAACATCGTCCGGCACCATCACCCCTAGAAATGCATTTGGGAACGCTTCGACGACGGCAAGCCCCTTGATGATTCCGTAGCGAACCGAATTAAGCTGCGGGTCCAGACGCAAACGAATTTGCTCAACTGTATCGAGGGCGGCCATACGTAGCTTGAGTCCCGTTCCAAAATGGCTGCAGCCTGGTTTGCAGCGATTGTGGAATGGCCGTCGAATGAAAACGGATTCACAACCGCGTTTGATGGTTTGCGGTGCGTAGGGGCTAACGAGCGGCCCATCGATTGCAGCAAGTGCGAATGATTGCGTGCTTGGTAGACGCTGGCGTCTATCCTTCCAGTCGGCCATGGCGACTGCCGAGTCGGCGGCTCCCAAGACAGACCAAGCCATGCCGGTGGTCGGCCGTAGCAGAGAGAATCCAACGTCGATGCCCAATAGGTTCATGGTATTCAGGTCGATCATGTCATTCGCCCGCGGTTCGATCTTGTTGTGACGGATGGTTGCAGCTTGTCGACTTGATCCCTCATATTGCTCAACGAGATGAGCTTGAACTCCCGCAGGAACAACTCGCGTGCATGCTCGGGTGGGAGGCAATATAGAGCGGTGTCTGAAGGTTCATTTGAAGCCGCGGTGAGATCGCAGTGCGGTGCCATGAGAATATTCATCTCGTAGTCGAGCATTGCAGCGTCAGCGGCAATCACCGAGCGGGGTATGCCCGGTATTAGACCGAAACGAGCCGCGACCAGCTCCAGCAATCGCTTTTCGATTTGTTGCACGTCTGGCAAGACAGCCTTAATCGGCTTTGGTATGTCGCCCATGTACGCTTCGGCGGCATCATGCAGCAGGCCCCAGAGCCGGTGTTGCGGTGGGCAACGTCGCGCTACCAGGACGCTGTGCTCGGCGACTGAGTAAAAGCGGGCGCAATGGCCTCCAAATCGGCACAGCATGGAGAGCGCATGGGCTATGTCCGATAATACAATGTGCTCCGACCGGGCAGCGAGGAAGGGAAACGCAAGGCCCGAGTGAGTGGTTATAGACGTGAGGTTGGACATCTTACGCCACCTTCTTCCGATGCCGACCATAGGCGGCTGTAATGATAAATCCGTCGTCGCCTATGACGACGTAGGCATGACGCTTCCGCTCCACGAGCTTGTAAGACTCGCGCTCCCAGGTTGCGCGTATGTCGTCGAGTCCCTCTCTGGTCAGGAACAAGACATTCGTACTATGGCTGCGCCTGCAATTGCCGAAGTCAATGAGGGCCTGTAGAAGCTTCGGCGATATCGAGCGCTGCTTCATCCGCACTTGGGCATGTTTCGTGATGGTCATCTTATAGCTCCACAAAGTCGCTATCGATGACGCCTGATACACGTGTTTTGCTGGACTCGATGGGCGGATTCCCGACCCCAGTGTCTTTAGATTTCCAGCTAGAATGTGGCAGGAGGTGACGAAGAGATGGCGACGGCTGACATTATTCGGCAGAAGAAGCTTGAGAAACTGCCCCCCTTCAAGCGGCAGCGGCTGCACTTCATCGATTTTCATTTGTACTGGTACGGAACGATCACCAAGCCAGCTGTTATCGACCAGTTCAAGGTCGACCGCAGTACGGCGTTGGTCGATTTTCGAACCTATCGTGACCTCGGTGGTCGCATGGAGCTGAGGAAGCAGCAATACTCCGTTCCATCGGATTTCCGACCAATCATAATCACGCCCGATGCTGAAGACTTTCTCTATTCCCTTGGACGAACTCAGGGCGTAGCTGCTCCTTACTCGTACGTTGCGCGGGCAAGCGACGCCGATGCGACCGATCAGAAGCGCGGCGACATTCGCAAATCTTTCACAATTGACGGGCCGGTAGAGCTTGAGCGCCAACGCATTAGGCCCGGTGTTCTTCGTCGAATCATTCAGGCCGTTCGCGGTGAGCGAGACTTAAAGATTGTCTATAAGTCTCCTAACCGACCCGGGACGTCCAAATTATGGATCACTCCACACGCGCTCTCCAATGACGCGTTCCGGTGGGCGGCTAGGGCATACCGCCTCGACTACGGCCGCTACGGAGACGTGGTGCTGGATCGGATTGTCGATGCTCTTGAGGAGCGACCGGCCACTCATCTCGGGCTGGGAGATCGAGATTGGAATGAGTTTGTAGACGTGCGGCTCGGTCCGCATCCCGGTCTGGGTGCCGATGCGCGCTGGCACATCGAAAAACAGTATGGGATGCGCAATGGCGAATTGCGGCTGCGAATCCGACGAGCCATGCTGCTGTACTTTCTGAAAAGGTACCAGATTGAGGAGCAGAGCACCCGCAAGGCACCTCATCAGCAACCATTGGTCATACTGAACCGCGCGGAAACTACAGCAGCGCTTCCTCCCTGGAAACGGATACCGCCAGAAGAGGAAGACGAAGAATCTTAACGACGACCGGACTGAGCAAGGGAGGTCTTTATATGGCGAAACTGCCGCAACGTCCGATCAATGTGCTGCTGCTGCTCTCGTTTCAGGAGCAGCCGCCGCCCGACGAAGAAATGGTCGCGCTGCATGATGAGTGCCGCAGCAAGGGCGAAGCTTATTTTGCCACGACTCGCAATATTTCTGCCCTCGATCGTGGCAGTGAAGTGGCATTCTATGCCGATGGGCAGGAAGGTGGCCGACTGATGGCTACGGCAGAGTTTTGTGAGTTTACGCGTTTCGATTCCGTTGCCGGGGCCAAAATTTTGGAGGAGCACAAGCTATACGGCAGCGGTCATCCGGCGCGAATTCGCGGATTTATTCGCCTGAGACATTTGGAATTAGCGCGTCAGCGCGCCGCAATTTCCTCGCTTAATGGCGTAGTGGCCAGCCGCCGCATTCTTACGTCCGCGACTATTCTCGATATGGGGACGGCCGCGTCTGTTTATTACGTCAAAGCAGCCAACGGCGACGCGGTGACCGACGCAGAAGTCATCACGTTGCTCGCAGCCAAGTGTGCAGAGCTAGAGGACAAATACCGTGATACCAGAAGTCGATGGGAGGCTGATCGGAGCAAAGCGCGGGAATTGTCGGAGCGGATCAGAGATCTGGGCGAGCTTCATCAAGAGCTTCAATCGCGTTCGCCTAGAGTGACTGGATTTGGAGGCAGGCATAAGCACGTTCGCAGCCTGGGCGAGGGACTGCTCGCTTCAGTGCTGCCGAACATACGTCTGCTAAAAGACAGTCTCGAAATGGTCATTGAGAATTACTACAGAAGTCGGAAGCTGATGGACGATCTGAGATCGCTTAACGACGATCCGCTGCTAAGGCTCAGGAGAACCACTGCCAAGGCACTCCAGGGTGTTAAAGGATGGTTCGAAATTAGATTTGGCGACAATCTCGGGCGGCTGTACTACCGAAGCTGTGTAGGCGAAGGCAATCCGTTCGTGGAAGTGCTCATTTCTCATAAGGACGAGCAGACCAAAGACATAAGATATCTGCAAGCCCGACCCTGAAAGGGACGAATTGCACCGCACTGATATGCGACCCATATTCCTGCCATGAGCGACGAATTCCTCGTCCGCCCCGACCCGGCCAATCCGAAGCTCTCGCAGCGGGTCGACGGCACCGATCAGGACGGCAAGCCGATCGAGACATCCGTGCCGATGGAGCGCCCGCTGACGCTCTATCTTAACGGGCAGGAGATCGTCACGATGATGACGATCGGCGACTATCCCGACTATCTCGCCATCGGCTACCTGCTGAACCAGAACATGCTGAAGCCGGGCGACGAGATCGCCGCCATCGATTTCGATGCCGAGATCGACACGGTCGTCGTGCGCACGAGGCAGCGCACGAATTTCGAGGAGAAGCTGAAGAAGAAGACGCTGACCTCGGGCTGCGCGCAGGGCACCGTGTTCGGCGATCTCATGGAGAAGTTCGAGGACATCAAGCTGCCCGATGATGCGGTGCTTAAGACCTCGTGGATCTATGCGCTATCCAGGAAGATCAACACAACGCCCAGCCTCTATCTCGAGGCGGGCGCCATCCATGGCTGCGTGCTGTGCGAAGAGGACCGGCCGCTGATCTACATGGAGGACGTCGGCCGGCACAACGCGATCGACAAGATCGCAGGCTACATGTTCATGAACCGCATGTCTTCGGACGGCAAGATCTTCTACACGACCGGCCGCCTGACCTCGGAGATGGTGATCAAGTGCGTGCAGATGCGCATCCCGATCCTGATCTCCCGCTCGGGCTTCACGGCCTGGGGCGTCGATCTGGCGCGCCAGGCCGGGTTGACCCTGGTCGGCCGCGCCAAGGGCAAGCGCTTCGTGGCGGTCGCCGGCCAGCACCGCATCGTCTACGACGTCGATCCGCGCGCGGTCGGCGACGAGGAGGCGCGCCACCAGCGCAAGGCCAGCCTTGCCGATGACGCCGCCTGAGGGCGCAACCATCGTCGGCGTGCTGCTGGCCGGCGGCCAGTCCAGGCGCATGGGCGGTGGCGACAAGTGCCTGCGCGTGCTGGCGGGCCGCACCATCCTCGAGCGCATCATCGAGCGTGCCCGCCCGCAAGTCGCCGCCCTCGCGATCAATGCCAATGGCGACATCGAGCGGTTTGCGGACTTCGAGCTTCCAGTCGTGTCGGATTCGGTGACCGGCTTTGTCGGCCCGCTGGCCGGCGTGCTGGCCGGTCTCGACTGGGCGGCCGCGGCCCAGCCCAAAGCCAAGCTCGTTGCAAGCTTCGCAACCGATGCACCGTTCCTGCCGCGCGATCTGGTCGCGCGCATGGCGGCCGAGCTCAGGCGCGGCCGCGCCGATCTCGCCTGCGCGGCTTCGGGTGGACAGTCCCACCCGGTGTTCGGACTGTGGCCGGTGCGGCTGCGCGGCGAGCTCCGGCGGGCGTTGGTCGAGGAGGAACTGCGCAAGGTGGATGTCTGGACGGCGCGCTATCGGCTGGTCGAGGTCGAATTCCCCGTCTCGCCGATCGATCCATTCTTCAATGCCAACCGTCCCGAAGACCTGGCCGAAGCCGAGCGCATGACCGCATCCGCGCTGTAGCTTTTGCATATTCGGTGGATATTTAAACCGGCGGCCCCTATGCTGATCCGGGTCGCCGGCGGGGGCTCTCCCGGCGCCATCGTCGAGAACCGAGGAGGTCGACAATGACACGGATTGCTTCACGTTGGATTTCGGCGGTCGTGGCGCTCGGCGC
>Ga0194131_10004600_pt1 | contig 20626 bp, 22 predicted proteins | sample TA2KigO120mmetaG_FD_148631 | JGI IMG/M metagenome (GOLD analysis project Ga0194131, IMG submission 148631) | Freshwater microbial communities from Lake Tanganyika, Tanzania - TA2015053 Kigoma Offshore 120m | ecosystem: Environmental > Aquatic > Freshwater > Lake | place: Tanzania: Lake... | reverse complement strand
GCCGACGACCTCGCGCGCGTGACCGAGCTGCTCGGGCTCACCCAGCGCCCGGTGGCGGTCGGCTTCTTCGCCGAGCCGCCGACTGGCCTGCACCGCTGGGCGGGCGGACGCGTCGCGGCCGGCTGCCAGTTCTGGCGGCACGTCCAGGCCGGCCACGCGTTCTACACCGTCCTGACCGACCACCTGAACTGCACGGTCGGATGCGAAGTGCTCGGCTGGGCGCTGCCCGAGCCGAGACGGCTCGAGCTCGAGCGGACCGCCGATTTCATGGCGCGCCGCCGGTACATGCTGCCGGTGGAGGTCGCCGCCGCGCCGCGCCTCCGTGGGTCGCCCGGCTGCGTCGCCTACGCTCCGGCCGACGATCCCCGGTTCGATCCCGACGTCGTCTTGCTGGCGCTCGCGCCCCGTCAAGCGATGGTCGCCCGCGCCGCCGTGGTGCGGTGCGGAGCCGGCGACGCCGGGATGCCGACCGTGGGCGGACCCGCCTGCGGCGTCCTAGCGGAGGTTGGGAACCGCGGCCGCGCCGCGCTGTCGCTCGGGTGCATGGGCAGCCGGACGCTCGCCGACCTTTCGCCCGACCACCAGTACGTCGCGCTGCTGGGCCCGGTCTGGCCCCGGTTCGCGGCCGCGCTCCCGGAGGTCGTCGCCGCCCACCGATCGGTGGAGTCGTTCTACCTGTTGCGCGCGGAACTCTTCGCCGAGGGCTGCGCCTGCTGCCCGCGTTAGGCACCCGCGCACGATCCAGGCCAAAGGAGTCGCCCAATGACCAACAGCGCCGACCGGCTCGAGATCCTGGCCCGCCCCGGGCCCGAGCGGCCAGTCCACCGCGCCGACGACACGATTCGATGGCGGCGCGAGCGCGGCCCGGTGAAGCTGATCGTCCGCGCGACCGTGCTCGATGGAGTCGGGGTGTGATGGGGGACCCCTTCTCCTTCGGCGGACATCCGCGCGACACCGATTGGACCCACGCCGAGACGATCAAGACCTGGACCGAGGCGGCCCTCGGCCTCGACGAGGACGCGGTCGTGATGGTGACCGAGCTCCAGTGCAGCGAGCCGGGCTGCCCGCCCCTCGAGACCGTCATCGCGGTGCTGGCCGGCGACGGACGGCGCCTCTACAAGGTGCTCAAGCCGATGGCCGAGGTCACGATCGAGGACGTCGCCGCCCTGCCGGCGAGCGACGGCAGCCAGCTCCACCGCTCGGATCGAGGGAGGTAGTGCAGCGCAACCGATCCGCGCCCTGCTCGACCGGCCCGCTGGCTCGCGCTCGTCGCCGGCCTGCCTGCCGGCCTCTTGCTGTTGTTCACGTTCTTGGACTTCCGCGAGGGGATGCGGGAGTCGAGCCTGGCCACAACCCGGCTCGCCACGGTCGAGGGCTATCTCAAGAATTCCGGTCCGGACTGGCTCTACAGCACGCTTGCGTTCAACCTGGTGCTCGCGCCGCGGACGGCCGCCAGCGACAGCGCGCTGAGCAGGGCCGTCCGCGGCGCCCCCGGGGTGTCGCCCGGCGCGGCCTGCTCCGCCGGCGGGGCGACCCTCGTCGGTTTCAGCTGTTTCGGCTGCCCCGGTTGCTACATGCCCCTCGCCGGAAGCTGGTATCGCTCCTGATCATCGTGGGCTCTCAGGTCTGGTTCGCGCGCCGGCTTTCGCGTTCCCCACCCGTCGTGTCATCGGCCGCTGCCGTCTGATCCTGGGATGGTGGCCACCTCCGCGCCTGAATCGTCAACAAGGAGAGAATCCGTGTCGGACACCGATATCGTCAACCTGCTCGGCCTGCGCCGCCCGCCGATCGCGATCGGCTTCTTCGACAGCCCGCCGCCCGGCGTGCCCCGCTGGAGCGGCGGCTCGCTCCCGGCCGGGTGCATGTTCTGGCAGAAGGCGTGGGACGGCGCGAGCTTCTACACAGTGCCGGCGGACCACCACGGCTGCGCGGTCGGCTCGTACACGCACAGCCTGCCGCTGCCGGCCGAGCGGGCCCAGGAGCTGCAGCAGACCGTCGCCTTCATGGTCCAAAACAGGTACCTGGACATGGCCGAGGTCCCGGGCATCCCGACTTTGAAGCGCACGCCTGGGGTCGTCGCGTACGGGCTGGTCGGCGCGGCGGGCTTCGCGCCAGCGGTCGTCCTCGTCGCCGCCAAGCCGGCCCAGGTGATGCTGCTGTACGAGGCTGCGCTGAAGGCCGGCGCCGCCAACCCGCTGCCGAACGTGCTCGGCCGCCCCGGCTGCGGCGTCCTCCCCCTTGCCTTCAACGGCGACGTGTCCGCCCTCTCGTTCGGCTGCAAGGGCAACCGCACCTTTACCGGCCTACCGGACGACGAACTGTACGTCGCCGTTCCCGGCGACCGCTGGGACGGCGTCGTCCAGGCCCTGGCCGAGACCGTCCACGCCAACCGGGCCATGGGCAGCTACTACGACAGCAGGCTCGCCACCACCCTGCCGGGTTGACGCCGGCACCCCGCGCCGGTGCCGGCGTCGTGCCCCTTCCGGTCGCCCGAGTGATGATATGGTGTCTCGCCTCCGTCCGCTCAGCCGCCGCCGGTGAGCCGACCGGGTTCGAAGGAGGTACACGTGAGTTTCGCTGCTCCGAGTCGTCCCTGAGGTGCGGCGCGCGGGCGACCAGCCAGACCCCCGACTTAGCGGCCCTGCCCGGGGACTGGCGCCGCCGCACGGCGGAGGTCGGCGCGCCGGCTGGGCTGCCCCACGCGGAGGCTTTCACCGTGGTCTCGGCCGCCTGGAACGCGCCCGCACCGACGCCACCTTGACAGTGGTCGCAACTCGACTACCATGTGAATTCGAGACACTATCTCAGGAGCACAGCAATGGAGTTCTACCACATGAAGCTCAAGAAGAAGGTGGAGGTGCCGGAGAGCCAACTCAAAAAGCAGCGGATCGCGAACGGGCGGTACGCGGTCACCGCCGAGGTCGAGGGCACGCGCGTCTTCAAGTTCATCGGCGCGGCGCAGTACAACGCCCTGAACGTCCCGGAGGCGCGGTAGGACCCGTGGCGGGGGGACTGCGTCGGTGCGACCACCGGCTCACCCGGGAACGGGCCGGGCACGCGATCGCGTACTGGCGCGCCCGCCTCGGCATCACCAGGCCCGTGCGCCTCGAGCGGGTGCGACGCTGCCAGGTGACCGGCGCCGATGGTCGCCGCGGCTGCACACTCGTCGGCGTGGTGCTGGACTGGGACGGCGCGACGATCTACCACACCCGGCCGCTCACCACCGAGGATGTGGTGCATGAGTTGCTGCACGTCGCCCACCCCGACTGGAGCGAGGCGCAGGTGCTCGACGAGACCGAGCGGCTCCTAGTCGGCGCCGGCGCGGCGGCGCACCGGGGCGGGGGCGACGACGGGTGTTGCGCGGATAAGCGCGGTTTTCGGGGTCTGGGTCGCTCCGGCCGCGCCTGAGCTATCCCCCCAGCAGCGACTCCAAGCTGCGCGCCAGGCTATTCGCACCGGCCGCGTGCTCACGCCGAACGCAGCCGCGCTAGCGGCTGCGGTGCTCAACCTGCTCCCGCCCGCGCTCGCGCACGGCCTGGTCTTCGTCGGCGCCGACGCGTGGCCACGGCCCTGATCGTGACCGCGCGCATCCCTCGCGCATATCCGCGCCTCACATGAGTATGACGCGGCGCGGGCCCGGGGTAGCCCATACACGCTCGACGGCGCGTGGCCATGCGCGAGGGGTCCGGTTCAGGGCAGTTCAGCCGACGGCGGTGAGGATGTTCTCTTGACAGTCCTTTTCCGATTCCATAAGTTAGCTATGAATAAATTAGAGCCTCGAACGAGAGGCTCCCCTGCGGGAAAAGAAAGGACTCGCGATGGACTTTCACCAGGCATTCATCGGTGTCATCGGCGCTTTCGCGGCGGTGCGCGTGTACTTCAACACACGGGCGAGGCTGGGCCGCGGTCGTGTCGAATACCGCGAGGGCGAAAGGCACAAGATCGTGCGGATCGTCCTTGGTGTCGGCTATATGACGGCGATCGTGGCGTATCTCATCGATCCGTCCCTGTTCGCGTTCATGGCATTCCCGCTTCCTGACGAGATCCGGATCCTCGGCCTCCTCCTCTCGCTGGTCGGTCTGGCCTTCCTCGCCTGGGTCCACCACCACCTCGGCGTGAACTTCTCCGCCCGCCTCCATCTGCGGCAGGAGCACGAACTGATCACCAGCGGCCCGTACCACCGGGTTCGGCACCCGATGTACACCGCCTTCTACCTCTCCCTGCTCGGCTGGCTCCTCCTGAGCGCCAATTTCGTCATCGGCGGCCTGGGCCTCCTTGGCGTGACCGCCGTCGTCGTGAACCGGGTCGCACGCGAGGAGGCGACGATGCGCGAGCGGTTCGGCGCGACGTACGACGCATACCTGGCCCGCACGCGTCGGTTCGTCCCCGGTCTCCTCTGACGCTCGCTCGACTCCGTCACGCGCAGGCGGCGCGGCCCGGGCTTCCGAACCGCGCCGCCTCCATCGAGAACTGCGAACCCGATCGGTTCTTCCGGCCGCCGTACGTCGGACGGCACGGCTGGGTCGGCGACGGGCCTAACCTGGACGCGGTGGTAGATCGTCCGAGCTCACCTCCCGGGTCCGCTTCAGCAGGCGGCGGGTAGCTCAGGAATCGTGTCCCAGTATGCGATCGAGCGGATCCACGTCAGTTCAGGATCGGGATCACCTCGTCCGACACGCGCTGCCAGTTCTTCAGGTCGATCCCGCCCGGGGAACTCAGAATGAAATAGGTGATGCCCAGGTCGAGATACGGCTTCAAGCCATCCACGATCTGCCGCGGCGTGCCGGAGATGAACGTGGCCGGGCGCCTGCCTCCGCTGGCTCGTTCGCGGACCTCGGCCGGCACCTCGCCGACCCAGAGCGCCGCGTGCGTCGAGCGGACGATGCTCTGCGGGTCTCGCCCGTACCCGCGGGCGTACTCGTCAATGAGCTTCAGCTTATGCCCGAGCGTCGCCAGGTCGCCGAACCCGTGCCACATGTCCGCGTACCGGGCGACGACGCGTAACGTCAACTGCTCGCCGCCACCGCCGATGACGATCGGTGGCCGCGGCCGCTGGAGTGGCTGCGGGTTCAGGAACAGGTCGTCGGCGTGGACGTACTTGCCGTGGTAGGTGACGCGCTTGTGGGGGTCGCCCGACCAGACCTGCGTCGCTAGCGCGAGCATCTCGCGGAGCATCCCGATCCGCTCCTTCGGCTCGCCGAACGGGATCTGGAACGCCTTGAACTCCCGCTCGGCCCACCCCGCGCCGATCCCGAAGTCGAACCGGCCGCCGGCGATCACGTCGACCTGGGTCGCAAGCTTCAGCGTCATCGCCGGGTTCCGGTACGCCGCGCCGCTCACCAGCGCGCCGATACGAATCCGCTTCGTCGCCGCGGCGAACGCTGCCAGCGTCGTATAGCACTCGTGGCACGAGCCGTTCATATCCCCGCCAATCGGCATCAGGTGATCGAACGACCAGAAGGTCTCGTACTGCATACCGTCGGCGGCCCTCACGAGCTCGAGGTACTCATCCCAGGGGATGTTGTGATTCGGCTGCGCGACGGCGAGGCGGATGCGTGGCGGCATGCGGTGACTTTCCTTCCTGGAGGCTGCGCGGGTGGGCCCGGACTCGATTCTAGGCTCCGGCGTCGCGACGGCCTTGCAGGCTGCGTCTCTGGCGGCTCCGGTCCGCGCGATCCCCGCCGCCGGTACGTCCTCGCGTGCGGCGCGTCGCTGAACTCGGAACCAGGCTCGGAAGCCGGCGCAATCCCGACCTCGCGGGCCTCCTACCGATCCACGGGCGGAAGTTCCGCCGTCGGCCGTCGGAGGCCGAGCGACATCGGCAACGCCAGCGCCGCCATCGCCGCCGCGATGGAGAACAGACCGGGCAGACCGGCGGCCTCCAGCGCCAGGCCACAGACCCAGCTACCCCCGCCGATGCCGAGGTCGAAGGCGAGATAGAACGCCGCGGTCGCGCGGCCCGGTGCGCCGGGCAGGAGCGCGGCGTGGTGGGCGATGAGTGCCGGATGGAACATGCCGCCGCCCGCGGCGATGAGCGCGCACGCCAGCGCGACGACCGGGCCTGCGCCATACCGATCGATCAGATGGCCGCCCACGACCCGCGTGCCGATGATCGCCAGCCCGTAAATCAGGTACAGATGCCCCGGCGAGACGGTTCCCCGGCGGTCGGCGAGGATCGGCGCGAACTGGAAAAACCCGACGAACGCGCCGCCGAGAAGCGCGGAGACAAGCATGGGCACCCATAGCCGCCGCGGCAGCGCCAGCGTGAAGGGCGCAGTCGTCACCGAAGCGCGCGGCAGGCGGAGGGTGAGACTGCCGGAGACCAGCGCGAGGAGGCCGCCCAGGAGGAATCCCGCCCCGAGCGGCGCCACATCGAGGAGCAGAGTTACCAGCGCCGGCGTTGCGGTGATCGCGACATTCGCGGCCGCGCCGAACAACGCGACCCGTCGCCCTCGTTCGGCCGGATCCACGAGCGCCACCACGAGCGCGGTCCCCGCGGTCGTGAAGGCGACGTAGCCGACGGCCTGGAGGATCCGGAGACCGAACAGCCCGGGCAGACTGACGGTGAGAGGTACCGCCAGAGCTCCCAGCGTCAGTGCGATCGCGCCGAAGCGCATCACCGCCCGCGCGCCGTACCGATCGGTTGCCAGACCGGCCAGCGGCCGCCCGATGAGCGAGGCGACGCCGAACGCGCCGAGGATCAGGCCGATCTGTCCGTCCTGGAACCCTTGCGCGGTGAGGTAGCGCGGCAGTGGGACCAGCAGCGCGTAGAATCCGCCGAAGAACAGCAGCGTCGCCGTCCAGGCCGCGCGATAGGCCGCGGTGCCCTCTCCGGCCGCTGGTATGGCCCCGCCCCGACCCGGCCCGCCCACGGCGCGCACCGTAGGGTGCGCGGGTCCGAAGGGCAAGGTTCCGCGGTCCCCGCGCGCGGGGCTCCGCTCACTCTTTCCCGCGGGGAGAGGGCAGTTGGGCTAGCGTGCCAGGGGCGCAGGCGCGTCCCCCGGCGCAGCATCAACTACCCGCGCTTCGCTCCCACCGGAAGGAACTCCGTCCATGAATGCTCGGCTGTCCAGCCGAACGCCTTCTCCGCCTTCTTCGCGCTGATGAGCGACTGTCGCCCCACGAGGTCCTTCGCCAGGTGCGCCAGGTCCGGCCGCATCCGCTCCACCATCGCTTTCGAGTCCTCGAGCGACCACGTATCCGCGTTGTTGATGTAGTAGTCGTCGTACGGCGGAAGATCGCCCCGCAGGCCGGCTTCCATGCACATCCGGAACGCGCGCACCAGATCGCGGATATCCGCGTAACCGTTGAGCGCGCTCATCCAGCGATCCGGATCCTTGTAGTTCTCGGCGTACTCCTTCATCCGCTCCGGCCGCTGCACACCGCTGGGGCGGATGCCGTACGCCTTGAGCCCGTACGCGCGCGCGTACATGTGTCCGATCTCTTCCTGGAACTGCTTGGACAGGCCGTAGGTGTCCTCGACGTCCTTGCGATGGTTCTCGTCCAGCGGCAGGTAATCGATCGGGAAGAAGGTGCCGCTCGGTCGCCACGCCTCGAAATGGCCCAGCACGCAGTTCGAGACCGACGTGACGACGACCTTCACTTTCTGCCGTCGCGCCGCCTCGAAGAGGTAGTAGGTCCCCATCGTGTTGACCTTCATCGTCTCGTCGTACGGCAGATTCGGCCCCGCGTTCGGCGGCAGAGGGTTCGGCCGCGGCAGTTCGGTCGGATAGGGGATCGCGCCCAGATGGATGATCGCGTCCGACCCGCGCACGGCGCGCTCGCAGTCCTCGACGTTGAGCAGTTCGCCCACCACGACGGGATGGTTGATGTCGTACTGAAACCGGTTCTGCCCCGGTGGCACGCGATCGAAGAGGACGAGGTCGTACTTCCCCTTCATCTCCTCGATGAGGTACTGCGCGACGTTGCCGGTACCGCCCGTGATCGTGACCCTGGTCACCCTGCTCTCTCCTCGACGCGATGGGGAATGCGCGGTGCGTTTCTACACCAGATCGCCTGGGTCCGCGACAGGACCGGCCGGGCGGAGGCTCGGAAGGCTCCTCTCCGGCAGAATCGAACCTACCTGAGCCCCGTCTCCTCCGCTTGCCTCACCACGCTCTCCAGCTGCGTCAGCAGCGCCCGCGCGCTCGCCAGGTCGATCTCCACCGCGACGCGGGCCGAGGGGCCCTGCTTCGGGTCAGCGAAGTCGAGGAGCAGCGCGTGATCGTACGGCGCGTGCACCGGGTGGTCGAACCCGATCGTCGCCTGGCTGAGTGGGAACCATCCGCTCGTGCCCTTGCCGCTGCCCTGGATCGCCGCGCTGGCCGTGATGTAGGTACACATCCTCCCACTCCTACCGCAGGTACTTCTCGAACCAGGCGACGACCTTGCTCCAGCCGTCCATCGCCTGCTGCTGCCGGTACGCCGCGCGGTCGTAATAGAAGAACCCGTGCCCGGCGTTGTCGTACCGATGGAACTCGTACACCTTGCCGTGCCTCTTCAGCTCCGCCTCGTGGCGATCGACCTGATCCGGCGGCGGATTCTGATCCTCGTTGCCGAAGAGCCCCAGGAGCGGGACGACGAGATCCTTCGTGTAGTCGATAGGCGCGACCGGCCGCTTCGGGGTCAACTGCTCCGGAGGGGGCGCGACGCCGCCGCCCCACAGATCGATCGCTGCGTCAAACCCGGGCGCGCGGCTAGCTGCGAGGAGGGCGTGGCGTCCGCCCGAGCAGGTGCCGACGATCCCCACTTTGCCGTTGCAGTTCGGCTGCGACTTCAGCCACACCGCGGCCGCGCCGAGATCGGCCACCACGTCGTCATCGAACAGCCCGCCATCCGCGCGCACGCGCGCGGTCACGTCGTCTGGCGTGCCATGGCCGTAGCGGCAGTACAGATCGGGTGCGATCGAAACGTAGCCGTGCTGGGCGAACCGACGCGTGAACTCGAGGTAGAACTCATCCCACCCTGGCATGTGATGCACCAGCACCACGCCCGGGAACGGGCCCGGCCCCTCCGGCCGCGCGACGTAGGCGTGGATCAGGTCGCCCTTTCCCGCGGGGTAGGTCACCACCCCCGCCTGCATGCCCATCTGCGCGTTGGTCTGAAAGTCGTTCCACATCGGTGTCCTCGGTCCTCCCGTGACCGCGCGTCCGGCTGCGCGCTCGGCCATCGTAACCTGCGCTTGCTCGACCATGGCAAGGTAGCGCTGACGCTCGTCGACCGTGCGACGCGGCGAGCCGTGCGCGTCTGGCCCCGCGAAGATGCGCGCGAACGGGCCGCCCTCTGGCCCGCGGCGGATGCCTGGCACGCCCAGCGCAATGCGTACCGGGAGATGGAGGCTGGCGCCCTGTTGCGCGGTGCCGAGGTGCCCCCGCGGTTACCGGAGGCGCTCGCTGCTCTGGTGGGCTCTCCCGGAGCCGCGACGCGACTATCCTCGCTGTCGAACGGAAGGAGGCTGCTCCCCGCGGCGAGCACCCGGACCACCGGGTAGGTCGCCTCAGGACGGAGGCCGGCGAGCGCGAGGAGAACCAGCGCGAAGGCCAGATTCCGCGAGGCCGCGGCCAGCCGGCCCGCCGCCCACGCTGCGCGAACGTCCCATCGTCACCGCGGAGCGCATCCCTGCGGCACCCGATGCGGACCCACCGCGTCCGGCCCGTCCCGCGGTGCCGCTGGCCCGCGCGACGATGCTCACGTACCGCTTCGAAAGCGTCGAGACCCCTGCCGCCGCGACCTACGGTAACGTCTACTACTTCGCCGCGACCGTTCTGGGTGAGGTGACCTACTGGGGCGTCGCCTCGCACGGCCAGGATTTCCGCTTTCCCCATCGCGACGCGCCGACGAAAGGGTGCGAGGAGTAGGAGGGCCATCTCAGCTGCCTCACAGGCGGCTCCAAGCATCCCCACCATATGCTGACCTCCGATGGACATCCTGCTCGTCGAGGATGATTCGCGCGTCGCCCGCATCGTCGGTCGTGCACTCACGGAGGCCGGACACAAGGTCGATACCTCGTTCGATGGCGGCGACGGCTGCCTTCGCGCCCGGAGCGGCGATTACGACCTGATCGTCCTTGACGTGATGCTGCCGGGAATGGACGGCTACGAGGTTGCCCGGCGCCTGCGCGGCGAGGAACAGCGCACGCCGATCCTCATGCTCACGGCGCGGGACGCCGTCGCCGACCGGGTGTACGGCCTGGACGCCGGCGCCGACGACTACCTCACCAAGCCGTTCGCGCTCGAGGAACTGCTCGCCCGCGTTCGCGCCTTGGGCCGCCGCGCCCAGCAGGCCGAGTCGAGCATCCTGCAAGTCGGCGATCTCAGCCTGGACCCGCGCCGCCACGAGGTGACCCGCGGCGGGAAGTCGATCGATCTCACCGCGCGTGAGTTCGCGCTGCTCGCCTTCCTGATGCGCCACACCGGCCGCGTCCTCGCGAAGGATCAGATCATGGACCACGTCTGGGGCTACGAGAGTGAGGCCTCCTCCAATGTCGTCGAGATCTACATCCACTACCTGCGCGAGAAGGTCGATCGCGGTTTCGGCAACCCCCTCATTCGCACGATTCGCGGCGTCGGCTATACGCTGAGGACGTGAACCCCGTGTTCGGTCCCATCCGCGGGCGGCTCGTCGCCTGGACGATGCTCGTCGTCGGGCTCATCCTCGCCCTCGCCGGGGTGGCTGTCTACGGCGCGATGTCGGCCACGCTCGTCGGCCAGGTGGACCGCTTCCTCATCACGCGGGTGGACCAGGCAATGCGCGACCCCCGTATGCTCCTGGTCGGTCTGGGCGATCCGGAGATCGTCCGTTACCGCGCGGGGGCGTTCTTCCTCGTCGTGGCCGATGACGGGCGCGTCCTCCTCAACCCGCAGCGGATCGATACCTCGGGCCTCGAACTTGCCACAGCGGTCGGTGTGCCAGGCCAGGGCGTCACCGCCGAGCTGGGCGGAGAGGAGGTCCGCCTTCTCGCCGTTCCCCTGCCCACCGAGCGGGTCGCCGCGCCCATGCGTCTGCCGCGGAAGATCATCGTTCCCGCGGAGCATTCAGCCGCGAAGCTGGGTGAAGTGGTCAAGGCGCGCATCGGCGCGCCGCCGTTCGGCATCGACGGCGTCGCCCTCGTCGTTGGGCAGAGTCTGGCCAGCGAAAGGCGCGCCCTCGAGCTGCTGTTCACCGTCCTCGGTGCGACCGCGCTGGTCGGTCTGGCGCTCGCGTTCTGCGGCGCCTGGTTCCTGGCCGGCCGCGCCCTGATCCCCATCCAGCTCGCGTTCAAGCGGCAGCAGCAGTTCACGGCAGACGCCTCGCACGAACTGCGCACGCCGCTCACCGTCATCAAGTCGGCAACCGATCTCCTTGATCGCCACCGCGAGGAGCCGCTCTCCGCCAACGCCGACCTGCTGGACGACGTGCGGAGCGAGATCGTGCGGTTGCAGCGGCTGACGAACGACCTCCTGACGCTCGCGCGCTCGGATAACGGCAGCCTCGAACTCGCGATGGCCGAAGTCGGCGTCGCGCCGCTGGTCGAGGACCTGGCCCGCCAGGTCGATCCCCTGGCGCGGGAGCGCGGCATCGACCTGCGCGCGCAGACCGAGCCCGATGCCGGTTTCGTCGAGGCCGATCCGGACCGTCTGCGCCAGGTACTGCTCATCCTCGCCGACAACGCCCTCGCGCATACCCCGCGCGGCGGCCGGGTGACGATGCGGGCGCGGAGTGACGACGGCCACTCGATCCTGGAGGTCGCCGATACTGGCCCGGGCATCCCGAAGGAGCAGATCGCGCGCGTCTTCGAGCGGTTCTATCGCGCCGAGTCGGCGCGCCATCGCGCGAGCGGCGATGGTGGCGGCGCCGGGCTCGGTCTGGCGATCGCTAGGTCCCTCGTCGACGCCCACAAGGGGGAGCTGACCCTCTTCATCCCGCCCGAAGGTGGTACGGTCGCGCGCATCCGCCTGCCCCGCGTCGGCGCGCGCTCGGTCACGACCTGGATCGAGGAATTGCCCGCACGGGTCAGCCGCCTGGCGCGAGGGCACGGCACCGGCGCGGGTTAGCGCACCTCGGTCCACCCCGGCTCGGCACCAACCAGGACCGCGGGCGTCCCGCCTGCCTGCGCCTCAGAGGCCACGCGCCGACGAGCGCACACCCCGACGGCGAAGCGAGAGAGCGACCGGGCGCAATGAGTACAACCCACGGCCACGCCCGTGCGGTCGGGGACACGGGTGGAGCGAAGCGCAGGGTGAGGGCCGGCGCGCGGGGGATGCGGCCGTCGCGGGTGACCGCCGCGACCCCGGCGGACGGGTAGAGTTGTGGCTCGAACGAGGGGGTTGCTCCCGCCGCCACCCCCGGGGAGAGCACGATGCGCCTGGGATTGACCGCGAGCACCTACCAGTACCTGTTCGCCCGCGACGGTGGCATGTTCCCCAACCGCGATTCGCTCGCCTTCAACCTGGCAGGGCAGCCCACGCCGTACTTCCTTCAGACGCCGAAGCGGATCGACCCCGGCGAGGCGCTGGATTACTACATCCAGAAGTGCGTCGCGCTCGGCATCCCGGTCGTCCACGCCTCGATCGGGAACTGGGACCCGGCCTACACCGACCGGATCAAGGGTCTTCTCCAGCGGCACCGGCTCGAACTGATGCCATCCATCAGCGGCGATTTCGTCAACACCGGCGATGCCGCGAAGCACGCGATCGAGAACGCGCAGAACCTGCTGCGCCGCTACCACGCGTTCGGCGACGTCGCGATCTCGAAATACTGCACCACGCCGATGATCCACACCCGGTTCACGACCGATCCGCCGGTCGACGAGCAACTCGATCGCATCACCGAGAACACCCGACCCGTCGCGAAGGTGGCCGCCGAGTGCGGCATCGTCCTCGCGTTCGAGAACCACCTCGACTACCGCGCCCGCGAGGTCAACCGCATCATCGAGGGCGTCAATACGCCGCACCTGCGTTTCCTCTTCGACACGGGCAACACCCTCACCGTCTGCGAGGACCCTGTGGACGCGGCGCGGGATGCCGCGAAGTACACCGTCCTCGTACACATGAAGGATCTGAAGGTCCATCCCTGGACGCCCGGGCGCGAGTTCGTCAGCGTCATGTATGCCGCGCCGCTGGGGCATGGGCACGTTAAGAACAAGGAGATCCTGGCGATCCTCCAGGCCGAGGCGCCGGACCCGAAGAACCTCTGCCTCTCGCTGGAGATGATGCCGCCGCCACCGAATGAGGATGAGGACCGGTGGGTGGACGAGAGCATCGCCTACGCGAAGCGGGAGTTCGCGGAGTACCTGGGGTAGAAGGCAATGGGAAGGGGCGTCGCAAGACGCCCCTTCCCATTGCCTGAAGGTACCGTTGTACTACCAACCTCTCCCGGGAGACGGAGAACTATCAGCGCCCCGCATGTACGGCGGCCTCTTCAATGGCCTCGCGACATTCGAAGGCGATACTTTGGGCAGATCAGCTACTCCGCCGTGCCGGCGCTTTCAGAGGGAGCCTGGACCCGCTGTTCGCATCTGCCGCTCTCCGCCCTGCGTAGTGCTTCGCTCGCCACGCAACCCGCAGAACACCGACCCCAACTTCGCCGCGCAGGTTCTGAGGTATTACCGCTCGGTCACCTCGATCCGGTTCTCCTCCGGATCACGGAAGAAGACGAGCCGCATCTTCTGCCCATTCGGCAGCGTCGTCTCGCGGACGCCGGTGCCCTCGACCGCAATCCCGGCCGCCTGGACGCTCGCAACGATCTCATCCAGGTTCGCCACCGAGAAGCCGATGTGGTCGAGCACGCCCTTCTCGGCCGTATCCTGCGTCTCGGCACGTACGAGCTGGATGCCATCGAGCCAGACCGAGTTCGGGCGCGCCGGATCGCCGCCGCTCCGCTGGATGTTGAGGCCCATCACGTCGCGGTAGAAGGCGAGCGCCTTTTCGAGATCGCGCACACGGAGCGCGGTGTGCAGGTAGTCGGGGACGATGCGTGCTCTCACAGTCATGGCGGCAGTATATGCTCCGACCCGCGTCGCTCGGGCACCGACTCGGAACCCACGACGCGCCGCGCGGAGGTGCGGTGCCGATCGAGATCGCGCTTATGGTCGAGGGGCAGGATGGCCTGAACTGGCCTCGCTGGGCGGCGATCGCCCGGGCGGCCGAGGAGGGCGGGTTCGCCGGCCTCTATCGCTCCGACCACTTCGTCACTCACCGCGGCCCGCGCAGGGATGCGCTGGAGACCTGGGCCTCGCTTACCTGGCTGGCGACCCACACCAGGCGCATCGAATTCGGCTCGCTCGTCTCGCCCATCACGCTGCGCAACCCGGTCGTCCTCGCGCTCACCGCCGCCGCCGTCGACGACCTCTCCGGTGGTCGCCTCCAACTCGGCCTCGGCACTGGCTGGCAGGAGCGGGAGCACCGGATGTACGGCTTCGAACTACCGCCGTTCGGGCAACGATTCGATCGATTCGCCGAAGCCCTAGCGGTCATCACCGGCCTCCTCCGCTCGCCCGACCCGGTCACCCGACGCGGCGCCACGTACCGGCTCGACGATGCCGCGCTGACGCCCCGCCCCGCGCGTGCCGCCGGCCCACCGATCGTCATCGGCGGCAAGGGTCCGCGTCGGACACTGCCGCTCATCGCTCGCTACGGCGACGAGTGGAACAGCACCGGCGTGAACGTCGCCGAGTTCCGCGAACTGGGCGAAGTCCTCGACGACCTGCTCCGCGCCGGCGGGCGCGATCCGCGGTCCGTCCGCCGCTCGCTCATGACGACCGTCGTCTGGGGCGCGAACGAGGCGGATCTGGCGCGGCGGCTGGGCAATCGCGACGCGCGGGAGATGTACGCTCGGAACCGCTTCGTCGGCACCACGGAGCGGATCGTCGATCAACTGCGGCCCTGGGATGAATCGGGACTCGACCGGGTGATGCTGCGCTGGGAAAACTTCGACGATGCCGACGGGATCCGACGGATGGGCGAAGCATTGAACCAGGCGCTGGGCCGATGAGCGGGGGCGCGTTGAGGGTCGGATTCTGCGTACCCCCCTTCTCGATGCCGGGCGCGGCGTTCTTTCGTACTCCGGGCTGGACAGACCTGGACGGGCGGGTAGCGGTGGATGCCGCCGTCGAGGCCGAACGGCTCGGCTACGACGCGCTCTGGATGGCCGACCACATCATGCATGGGCACGATGGCGCGATCCTCGAAGGCTGGACCGCGCTCAGCGTCATCGCCGGGCGGACGACGCGCGCCCGTCTCGGCACGATCCATCTCGCCCAGGCGTTCCGCCACCCGGGGCTCATCGCCAAGATGGTCGCCACGCTCGACCACCTCAGCGGCGGACGGGTCAGCCTCTTCTACGACTGGGGGTTCGTCGATCGCGAACTCGATGCCTACGGGATGGAGCGGCCGGCTCCGGAAGAGATCGCCGTGCGGGTCGACGACGGCGTCGGCCTGATCCGCGCGCTCTGGGAGAGCGAGGGACCCGTCGATTACCGGGGACCGCGGTTCACCACCCGGGGCGCGATCTGCCGCCCCGCGCCCGTGCAGAAGCCCATGCCGATCTGGCTGGGCGAGGCGCGCGACGACGCCTGGTGCGATGTCGTGGCTCGGCGGGCCGACGGCTGGAACACCGCGCCGGTCAGTCCGGCCCGCCTCCAGGAGAAACTCAGCCGCGTCCACGCCGCTTGCGGCCGGGTTGGCCGGGACCGGGCCTCGCTGCCCATCTCGCTGGAGATCCAGATCCTCGTCGCGCCGACCGAACGCGAGGTGGGAGACCGCCTGCGCGCGATCGCCGCGCTGGCCGATCCGACCGGGCGCCCAGCGCACCCGGGCGCTTCAGCCTGGCTCGCCCGCGGCACAGGATCCCCCGCCGACACGATCGATGATTGGCTCATCGGCACCCCAGCGCGCGTGTCGGAACAGATCGCTACCTACCGCGCCCTCGGCGTCGAAGAGTTGATGCTCTGGTTCATCGACTTCCCCTCGCGGGAGGGGATGCGCCTCTTCGCCCGCGAGATCCTTCCGGAGGTCCGACGATGACCGCGCGCCCCCGCGTCCTCCTCTGCGCCGCGACCCGCATCCGCGAGCGGTACGTCACCGAGCCCGACCTGATCAGGTTGAGCGCGTTCGCCGACTTCTCCGCGGTCGCCTCGGAGGGCGCGCAGCGTCCCGGCGGGACAGGGTGGGAATGGGGCGGGCCCAGCGAGGATCCGGCCGACCGCGCCCGCCTGCTCGGCGCAATTGGAGATGCCGACGCGCTGATCGTCTGCCACGGCGCGCCCCGCGTCGATGAGGAGATCCTGGCCACGGCGTCGCGCCTGCGCCTGATCGGCGAACTTGAGGGGGATCGGTTCGCGAACCGGATCGACGTCGCGGCGGCGGCGGCGCGGGGTATTCGCGTGACCGATACGACGCACGGGTCGAGCCTGCCCGTCGCCGAGTGGGCGCTTGGCCTCATCCTCGTCGGCCTGCGGAACGCCGGGGCGCACTTTCGGCGTCTCGCCTCCGGGGAGGGATACCGCACGCACGAACGGCCGGAGGAGGACCCGGGCTGGCGGTTCAGCGAACTGACCGGCGCGCGGGTGGGCCTCGTCGGCCTGGGACACATCGGCCGGCGGCTGAACGAACTGCTCCGACCGTTCCGCTGCGACGTGTCGGTTCACGACCCGTACGTCGCCAAGGAGGTCGCCCTCGCCTGCGGGGTGCGCCTGACCTCGCTGGAACGGGTCCTGGCCGAGAACGACGTTGTCGTCTGCTGCGCGCCGATCACACCGCGAACGCATCGCATGCTCGGCGCGGCGCAACTCGACCTGCTCCGACCGGATAGCGTTTTCGTCAACGTCTCGCGCGGCGCGATCGTCGACCCCGACGCGCTCATCGTGCGGGCGAAGCGCGGCGACGGCGTGCGGATCGCGATCGATGTCTTCGATCCCGAGCCGATTCCCCCGGAGAGCGAGATCCGCCGCCTGCCGAATGTGTTCGTCACGCCGCACATCGCCAGTTTCAGCAGGCTCTGCGGGCCGCGGTTCTTCACCTTCATGGTCGACGAACTGGAGCGATTCTTCCGCGGCGACGAGACGATGTTCGACATCACGCCGCGCGTGCTGGCGAACCGCCGGGGTACGCCGCCCGGTTAGCGAAATGCGGGCGCGGAGAACCAGTCTATTCTGCGCCGGGAGCTTCCACCGTGAGTCCGACGCCGCGCGCGGCCGCACCCTGGCGCTGGTCGTACGTGATGAATCGCTCCAGTCGCGGCCCCAGGCTCAGCGCGGCCCCGAGGCGGTGCCCACAACCACGTACGATTTGCCGGGATGGCACGCATCACCACGTTCGGTCCGGTCGATCCGCGGGCGCTGGCCCAATTGGGGCGGTGCGCCGAAGAGGCCGCGCGCGCCGTCCTCTGCGCCGACCACCACGCCGGGTACAGCCAGCCGATCGGCGGCGCGATCGGGTACACGCGCCATATCAGCCCGAGCGGCGTCGGCTACGACATCGGCTGCGGCAACAAAGCCGTCCTCACCGACCTCCGCGCCGACCAGCTCCCTCGCGGCACGATTGCGGATTGGATGGATCGCATCGGGCGGGAGGTGCCGTTCGGCATCGGCCGGACGATCGCGCGCCGGATCGATCATCCGGTTTTGGACGCGATCGCCCGCGCTCCGTTCCGTCCTCAGCGGACGCTCGCGCAACTGGCCGCCAGTCAGCTGGGTACAGTGGGAGCCGGCAACCATTACGTCGATCTCTTCCGCGACGAGGCGGGACGGATCTGGGTGGGCGTTCACTTCGGCTCCCGTGGCTTCGGTCACCGGACGGCCAGCGGGTTTCTCTCGCTCGCGCGCGGTCGCGCGTTCGATGCGCCGGGCTCCGAAGGCGGGATGGACGCCTCGCCGACTCTCCTCGACGTGGCTGGCGAGCTTGGCCAGGAGTACCTCGCGGCGATGGAACTCGCCGGTGCCTATGCCCACGCCGGCCGAGATCTGGTCTGCGCGCAGGTGCTGGAGATCCTCGGTGCGCGGGCGACGGACGAGGTGCACAACCACCACAACTTCGCCTGGCGGGAGCGGCACGAGGGGATCGACCTCTGGGTCGTCCGCAAAGGGTGCACCCCGGCCTTCCCCGGCCAGCGTGGCTTCGTGGGCGGATCGATGGGTGACATCAGTGTGATCCTCGAAGGAGTTGCCGGGCCCCTCAGCGAAGAGGCTCTCCATACGACCGTTCACGGCGCGGGTCGGGTGATGAGTCGGACCCAGGCGGCCGGGAAGTCGAAGTGGGTCCGCGACCCGGCGACGGGCCGGAAGATGCCGCGCCGCGTCGGCAAGGGCGCGATCGACTGGGATGCCACCCGCGCCGATCTTCGCGCCCGTGGGATCGAGTTGCGCGGCGCCGACGCGGACGAGGCGCCAGGAGCCTACCGCCGCCTGCCTGAGGTGCTGGCACACCACGCCGGCACGATCCGGATCCTCCACACGTTGATGCCTCTTGGCGTGGCGATGGCGGGTCCGGACATAGAGGATCCGTACAGGGATTGAGATTCGGGGGCGAAGCCCCCGAATCCCCTGCTGCGGTTCGCCCTGCGTCTACACCGCCACCGGCCGCAGCAACCCCAGTTCCACGTCGATCTCCCGCTGGTATGGGTCGGCCCGGCCGGAGATCATCTCCTCGGTCGTGACCGGCCGGCCCAGGCGCCCCGCCTCGAACGGCGCGTAGTTCAGCGCCAGCGCCCGCCGGGCGGTGTCGCCATCCACTTCCGGCTTCGCGCCGGTGAGGACGCAGGTGCCGAGTTCGTGGTATTCGAGCGCCATGATCCGCGCGTCGGTCTCGTTGAACTCGAAGCTATAGGTCCACACCCGCTCGCCGCCCCACAGCTCGGCCGCGAGCGGGTTGAGGCGGTAGCTCGGCGCGTGGTCGAGGATCGCCTCGTTCTCGATCGTCACGCCGCCATCGAGATGCAAAACGAGGGGTCGCCCGTTCCGATCGCCGGGACTGACGAGCGATCCAGCCGAGCCGTAGACGACCCGCTGGTGCATCGGCCGCCCGTGACCGGCGTGGTCGTGGATCCACTGACAGATCGCGCCGCTCTGGAAGGTGATCATCGCGTAGAGCGCATCGTCACCGGTTGCCTCGATCTGATCGGGGAACTGATTCTGGTACATCGCGTAGAAGCCGCCCGGTCCCGTGCCGTGGGGGTTGTGCCGGATCTTCTCGTGGAGGCGCGACTCGCCCCAGACGGTTCGGACATCTCCCATGTAGTAGCGGATGATGTCGGCTTCATGGACGCCGGCATCGATCGGCATCGAGGCGCTCCGCTTCTGGTAGCGCCAGGGCGTCATGAACATCTGATTCGATCCGCCGATGGAGGTCTCGATCATCAGTCGCGGCGTGCCGACCGCGCCATCGGTGAGGAGCGCCCGGGCAAGGCGGTTGATGGGATCGCGCCGGTAGTTCTCCGCGATGGACAGGGTGCGGTTGACCCGTCGGGCGGTATCGATCATGAGCGCCGCGCCGCGCAGCGTCACCGCGATCGGCTTCTCACACATCACGTGGAGGCCCAACTCCAGGCACTTCGTCGCCACTGAGTGGTGCGTGCCCGAGTCGGTAGTCACCGAGGCGGCGCGCAGATCGCCGCCCATCTCGCGAGTCATCGTCTCGACGTCGGAGTACACGCGTGGGCGGGCCCCCAGGAGGTCCTTCGCCTCGTCGGCCAGTCGCCCCGCGCTCGCCGCCACAGGGTCGCAGACCGCGACCATCTCCATGTTTTGCATCGAGCTCTGGTAGAGCTTGGCCATCCCGCGCAGGTGGCGGCGCCCCATCCCGCCACAGCCGACCGCCGCGTAAGTCACCCGCTCGCCCGCCACGTTCCGCTCCTGTCCCGCGCCCGTCGGATCCCGCGGGCGAGATCCCATCTTACCGGACGCGGCGGCCCCTCCCGGCAAGTCTCCTCATCGGCGCGGTCCCGCCCAGCGGCCGAACTCGCCCGCGAGCCAGACCCGGAACGCGGGGTCGGCGAGGTATCGGAAGTGATGCTCGATCGACTCGGCGAAGAACGGCTGCACGAGCGGGTCGCGGTCGATGATGCGTGTCCTCGCCAGCCAGGTGTCGCGGAGCACGTACTCCCACCAGAGGGCGACCGCCTCTTCGCACTCCTCCGGCGCCAGCGTGACGTGCTCGCCGTAGGCGGCAAGGTACGGCTCGACGAGAGGGGTCTCCCCGAGGAACAGGCTGAACGTGATCGTCCGCGCGACCTCGAGGGCGCGGGGCAGCGTGCGGACCATGTCCCAGTCGACGACCGCGGTGATCCGACCCGCCTCGTCGACGAGGATGTTCCGCTCGTGGTAGTCGCCGTGAATCGGCTGTGTGCCGACCAGCGTCGGCTGGAGTGGCGGCCGCCCGCGCTCCGCTTCCAGCAGCGCCAGATGCCGATCGAGGTACTCCACGATGATGGTACGATCCGTCGCGGTCAGATCGACCTCGCTCAGGCGCGCATGGCAGTCGCGCAGATCCGCGTCTGGGTTCTCCGAAGGCATCACGTGGGCGAAGCTCGGCAGCTCCGGATCGTCGTACCGTGCCAGGGTCGCGTGGAGCCGTCCGTGCATGTCGCCCATCGCCGCGGCCTGCTCGGGAGTGACGGCGCCGCGTTCCAGCGAGCGTCCAGGCAGCCACGGGAA
>Ga0194131_10004594_pt1 | contig 20646 bp, 19 predicted proteins | sample TA2KigO120mmetaG_FD_148631 | JGI IMG/M metagenome (GOLD analysis project Ga0194131, IMG submission 148631) | Freshwater microbial communities from Lake Tanganyika, Tanzania - TA2015053 Kigoma Offshore 120m | ecosystem: Environmental > Aquatic > Freshwater > Lake | place: Tanzania: Lake... | reverse complement strand
CACATTCCGGCGGCTCATGCAGGACAAATTCAACGTCACGGTCAGCAGTGACAACCGGGATCACAACAACGGCATCCGTATCTCGACACACTTCTACAACACGACACAGGACATCGACAAAACCGTTCAAGCGGTCAAATCGCTGCTTCAGTCTTCGATTTAAGCTCGTACGCCGCGATGTCCGGTTCGTACTGAAGCGTCCAGCCGATCTCGTCGAGTCCTTTGAGGATAAACGTTTTGCGAAACGGATCGACGTCGAAGACATGCTTTTTTCCGTTTGGCTCGGCGACGGTCTGGGCTTCGAGGTCGATATCGAGCGTATAACCGGAAACGGCAGCGTCCTTTAACAGTCGGGCGACCGTATCTTCTGGCAAGACAACAGGAAGCAGGCCGTTTTTGAAGCAGTTGTTATAAAAAATGTCGGCAAAGGACGGTGCGACGACGGCGCGGAATCCGTAATCTTGAAGCGCCCAGGGGGCGTGTTCTCGCGAACTGCCGCATCCAAAATTGGCACCAGCGATCAAAACGGTCGCTCCCCGGTATTCGGACCGGTTGAGGACAAACGCCGGATTGGGGGAACCGTCGGCGAGAAAACGCCAGTCGAAAAATAGAAACTGGCCGAATCCCGTACGTTCGATACGTTTCAAAAACTGCTTGGGAATGATCTGGTCGGTATCCACGTTGATCCGGTCGAGCGGTACGACCAGACCTCTGTGACGGATAAACGGCTCAGGCATGTATCCTCCTCAAATCTCGTCTTTGGTTACGTCCACGAAATGCCCTGCGATGGCCGCCGCCGCCGCCATTGCAGGGCTTACCAGATGGGTGCGTCCGCCGCGTCCCTGACGGCCTTCGAAGTTTCGGTTGGACGTGCTGGCGCACCGCTGGCCGGGTTGCAAAATATCGGGGTTCATCCCAAGACACATACTGCACCCCGACTCCCGCCATTCGAATCCCGCTTCTTTGAATAGACGGTCAAGCCCTTCGGCTTCGGCCTGTTTTTTGATCGCCTGCGAACCGGGCACCACCAGTGCGTTGACACCGGGTGCGACACGTCTGCCCCGGATGACGGCGGCGGCGGACCGCAGATCGCTGAGCCGCGAATTGGTACAACTGCCGATAAACACACGATCGATCCGGATGTCAGTGATCCGCGTTCCGGGTTTTAGGTCCATATATTCAAGCGCGCGTTCCATGGCCTTGCGATCGTTGTCTCCTCCGACCGACGTGGGATCCGGCACGACGCCGTCTACGTCCACCACCATGCCGGGGTTGGTTCCATAGGTAACCTGCGGTTTTATATCCTCGGCTTTGAGCGTCAGCAACCTGTCGTACAAAGCCCCTTCGTCGGTTGCCAGCGCCTTCCACGCGGCAACGGCCCGATCCCAAGCGCCGTCTGTGGGAGCAAAGGGTCTACCCGCCATGTAGGCATAGGTCGTCTCGTCCGGCGCGATAAGCCCGGCACGTGCGCCCAGTTCGATAGACATGTTGCAGACGGTCATCCGTTCATCCATGTTTAGGCCACGTATCGCGCTACCCGTATATTCGATGACCATGCCGGTTCCGCCCGCCGTACCGGTACGGCCAACAATGCTCAGGATGATGTCTTTGGCCGTAACCCCTTGTGGCAAAACGCCATCGACACGGATCTCAAACGTTTTGGATCGTTGCTGAAGCAGACATTGCGTCGCCAGCACATGCTCCACTTCCGACGTGCCGATGCCAAAGGACAGCGCGCCAAATGCGCCGTGCGTGGACGTGTGGCTGTCCCCACACACGATGGTTTTGCCCGGTAAGGTGATCCCCAGTTCCGGTCCGATGACGTGTACGATACCCTGATACGGGCTGTCGAGGTCGTATAACGGTACGCCGAATTCAGCACAGTTTTTTGTGAGCATGTCCACCTGAAGCCGCGCCACCTCGTCCATCGGCGCCGACCGGTCGGTGGTGGGGATGTTGTGGTCCATCGTGGCGTATGTCAGATCGGTCCGACGCACCTTGCGGTCTGCGGCGCGCAACCCTTCGAATGCCTGGGGCGAGGTCACCTCGTGGATCAGATGCGCGTCGATATATAGAACGGTAAGCCCGTCCGGCAACTCTCGGACGACATGGCTGTCCCATATTTTTTCGTAGAGGGTTTTAAGAGGCATGCGAGTTCTCGATAAGTTTGAAGTTTGAAGGGTGAAGTTTGAACGCTATAACGAGTGCCTCACAAACCGGCTACCGGAGCGCTACGGTGGGGCGGTAGAACTCGGACAGGCTTTTCGTGTCGGCACCGACATAGTGGCAGATCAGACTGCGACGAAACCGGGTGCGAGAGCGGTTTGGTTCCGAGCCATGAATGACACGCCCTCCGAAAAAAAGCGTATCGCCGGTCTTCATGCGGAGGGTACGCGGTGTTGCCCCTGCCGGAGGAACTACGGCGGTTTCCGTAAAAGAGCGTGCGGTATCGGTCGGAATCATCTCCAGAATCGGCAAATCCTTGGATCCCTCGCATACGATCAACCCGCCGTTTTCTTGGTCCGCATCCTCAAGCGCGGTCCATGCCGCCAGACAGGTATCCGGCTCGCCCCGAACGTAAAAACTATCCTGATGAAACGCCTGTCCTTTTGCACCGGGCGGCTTCCAGTAAAACATGCTCTGAATGCCTACCGCTTTCTGTTCCAAGAGTTGTTCCAAACTGGCAACCACACGCGGGTGTTTGAGAAAACGCATAAACATTTCGTCGACACGGTGTGGGTGCATCATGCGGGGGTAGGTTTTGAGTACATCGCCGCCCGCTTCGGATGCCGGTACGGCGGCAAAACATCCATCGATACGACCTTGGGCGTAGAGCGCATCCGCTCGTTCGAGCGTCTGGGCACATTCCTCCGGTGAAAATACGCCTTCCACCAGCAGATAGCCTTGTGCCCTATACTGGGTTAGCTGTTCCTCGTGTAATGGACGCCTAGCCGCCTCCTATCCTACTTTACCGCGCCCCAGTTGGCGTGATAAAACCGTTTCATGGCATCCGTGTCGGCGGAGGCAAGCAGCCGGGATGGGAAATTTGTGTGGCCCGTCGGTTTCATCCACGGACGGCAATAGTACAGATGCGCGGTGCGGCGTTCGACACCCGGGCAGTTGGGCAGTGCCGCATGCCAGAGATTGGCATGAAAAATGATGGCCGTGCCCGCACGACCGACGAGTGGCACACAGGTTGGCATGTCTTCGATACGCGCCACTTCGGGAATGGGACGCTCGAACCGGTGGCTTCCGGGTGTGACGGTAAAACACGCGCCATGCGAGGGCACGTCGGTCAGATAGTAGATGCAGGAGATCAACAAAAGCGATTGGGCCATCGACGCACCCCGGTAGCCTACGTCTTTGTGCCAGTGGGCATGCGACACCGAATCCGTCTCCTTGACGATGATCGAAAACTCGGAGAACGCGATATCGTCGTCCATTAGCGCTTTTAGAATGCCAAAAGTGGAAGGATGCGCGATGAGGGTATCGAACGCGGTCTCCACTTCGAGCACCCGCACGCTCTGATATGTGCGTTCGATGCGAGAATAGAAGGTATCGCGCCGTTGCGTCAGTTCGCGGTCAAGCGCCTCGTTGAGTGCGGCGACCTCGTCGGGCCGCAACGTATCCGGAATGACGAGATAGCCGTTTGTGTCAAAAGCAAACCGGTAATCGTCCATCATGGCAAGAGGTCTCCGGACAGGGTGAGTTTGCCGCCATTCGTGGGTCTTTCGATGATTCGTCCTTTACCCGGTTCAGGACGCACGGCAGGCATGGCGCTATGCAATGTACGCGGTGCCGCGCCGGGGTGGCAAGGGAAATCCGTCTCCGCCTCGATGGCGAACACGGCATCCCGGATTGCCAAAAATGCTTGACATTTCAATCTTCATTCTTCATATTGACATCATTGTCAATGTATTATTTTGATAGCTTAAATTTATGCTTTTAGTAAGACACGATTTTATCCAACACCTTCAACGCGTTATATTGATTTTTCAATAACCGGGCGGCCTTGTGGGTCGCCTTCTTTGTGGGATGGGTCATGCGGATCGACCAAGTTTACACCGGCGGCATCGGCGAACAGATCGGGCTTAAACCGGGTGATCGGTTGGTCAAGATCAACGGGGCGCGGGTACGCGATTCGCTCGACTATCGGTTCTGGACGTGCGAGGCGCATCTGGAACTCGACGTGTTGCAAACCGACGGAAACCGTCTACTGGTCCAGGTGGAAAAAGATCCGGAAGAAGATCTTGGTCTCGAAGTACACGAACCACCGTATCAGGCTTGCGCCAACAAGTGTATCTTCTGTTTTATCCACCAAAACCCAAAAGGGATGCGAAAAACCGTATATTTTCAGGACGAAGATGTTCGGCTTTCGTTTCTCTATGGCAACTATGTTACACTGGCCTTTGTTTCGGATGCCTATTTAGAGCGGATTATCGTACAGCGGCTCAGCCCCATTTACGTATCGGTCCACGCGACCGACCTCGAACTACGCCGCATGATGTTGGGTGCTCCCAAAGCCAAAGATATCCTTCCCATTCTGCGGCGTCTGGCCGACGGTGATATACGGATCGAGACGCAGATCGTGCTCTGTCCCGGCGTCAACGACGGCGAGGCGTTGCGCAGAACGGTGGACGATCTGGAAGCGTTCTATCCGGCGGTAGAGTCGATCTCGATCGTGCCGGTCGGCCTTTCGCGTCACCGGGCGGGTCTCTATCCGCTCACTCCGGTGACGGTAGACTATGCACGTCGGATGATCGAGACCGTTTCGCAATGGCAGAAAGTGCTTTTAGATCGACATGGCGTACCGTTGGTATATTTGTCGGACGAGTGGTATTTGATGTCGGACACGGCGTTTCCACCCGCCGAAATATACGAGAATTGCCCGGTCGTCGAAAACGGAGTCGGTATGGTCGTCCGTTTTCTCGAAGACATGGCGGCCCAGACGCGGCGGCTTCCCGCTCAGATTCGCGTTCCCCGACGGTTGACGCTCGTCACCGCCGAACTTGCCAAAGGGGTAGTGCAAAACGCGCTGGTCGAACCGCTCAATCGCATCCGCAACGTCGAGGCGCAACTGGTGACCGTCAAAAATGAGTTTTTCGGCCCCGGTATTACGGTATCGGGTCTGCTTACCGGTCAGGATATCGTCCGGACGCTCAAAGGGCGTGACGTGGGGGATACGGTTTTTCTTCCGCCCAACGTGCTCAACGACGACGGTCTTTTTCTCGACGATATGAGGGTGGAGCAGATTGCAGAGGCCGTTGGCGCCCCCGTTCGTCTTTTTCCTGACACTATCCGCGAGGCGCTGAAATAATGGCTTCCCCCATCGTTGCCATCATAGGACGCCCCAACGTGGGCAAATCGGCGCTTTTCAACCGGATCGTGGGCAGACAGGATGCGATCGTACACGATGCGCCCGGTATTACGCGCGACCGCCACTATGCACAGGCTGAGTGGTATGGCCGACATTTTACCGTCGTAGACACCGGCGGGCTTGTGCCGGATTCGGACGAGGCCATGGAAACGGCTATCGAGCATCAGGCGCGTCTGGCGTTGGAAGAGGCGGATCTGGTTCTGCTCGTATTCGACGCGCGCGCCGGGCTAACCGCGTTAGACGAAAAAGCGGCGGATATCGTACGGCGTGCGGGAAAACGCGCCCTGATCATCGCCAACAAGGTGGACAGCGGCGCGCAGGAAAACCACGCCTATGAGTTTACCGCGCTCGGTCTTGGCCATCCTATCATGATCTCGGCGCTTAAGGGACGCAACACCGGCGATATGATGGACATCTTAGCCGACCTGTTACCGGGTGAAGAAACACCGCCAGAAGAGGAAGAAAGCGACACGCCCTCCGCAATTAAAATCGCCCTTATCGGACGCCCTAACGTGGGGAAGTCGTCGCTTGTCAACGCCATCGTCGGTAAGGAGACCGTGATCGTCTCTGAGGTTCCGGGTACGACACGCGACGCTATTGACACGTTGATCGTACGGCGTGGAAAGCCGTATGTACTGATCGACACCGCCGGACTGAGACGCAAGGCAAAGATCGCCAGCGACGTCGAGTTCTATAGCGTTACCCGCACGGTACGCAGTTTGGAGCGGTGCGACGTGGCGGTGGTGTTGATGGATGCGATCGAGGGTATTTCGGTCCAAGAGATGCGGATCATTCACGAGGTGGACGAAGCGGGCAAAGGCTTAATTTTGGCGTTTAACAAATGGGACTTGGTCGATAAGAAACAAGTATCGGCCAACGAGTATGTCGCGGCTACCCGCGCTCAGGTACAATACGCCGACTATGCACCGGTGATGTTTCTCTCCGCACGGATGCGTCAAGGGGTCACGCAGTTGCTTCAGAAAGTCGATCAGGTGCAGGACATGCGGCTGCTCAGGGTTCCTACCGGCGCGTTAAACCGTCTGATGCAAGACATCATAAACAACCACCCGCCTCCTGCCACACCTGCCGGGCATCCGGTCAAAATTCGTTATTGTACGCAGGCGGATGTAGCACCTCCGACCTTCGTCTTTTTTACCAATCATCCCGAAAGCGTCGGTGACGGCTATCGTCGGTATTTAGCCGGCCGGTTACGGGAGATGTTCGGTTTCGACGGCACGGCGCTGCGCATAGTCATGCGAGGCATCGAACAAAGTGGAAAGACAAGAAGGGAGGGAAGGGGATGACAGGAAAGCTTTATTACTCGATTAGCGAAGTTTCGGCCATGACCGAGTTGGAAGCTTCGGTACTCCGGTTCTGGGAATCCGAATTCGGTCAACTCCGTCCCAAGAAAAACCGTGCTGGTATCCGCATGTACCGAGAGAAAGATATTCGGCTGATTCAGGAAATAAAACGCCTGACCCGCGAGGAGGGCTATACCATCGCCGGCGCCAGAAAAAGGATTCTCGAAGGTGTCGGAAAAGGCAACGAAAACGCCCCCGCCGCACAACCGGAGCCGCAACCGTCTCCGAACGACACCGATCTCCTCCAATGGCTCCGTGCCGAACTGCTCGGCATCCGCTCTTTATTAAACTCTTGATGCCGGATACCTTTCCTGGATTTATCTTCCCCGGATGCGCCCCCTGGGGTCGGATGTGTGGTTTTTTTGCTCGATGACAGGTAAGCCGTAGCCGTTTCTGTAAGCCGTTTCTCTCCATGCCGGGATGTGCCGTCCCCTGTCTTCATCCTTCGACAAACGGCTGAAACGCCTTGACACTCGATCGCTTCTCGATAATATAGCCGTCCATAACTCTGCCATTATTCACTGACTCATGTTACGCGACCTCTGGTGTAGGCCCCCACCCTGGCTCTCCCTACGAACGGGGAGGGCGCGCAAAACGTCCCCGATTTCTTTTCGGAGTTCCGCATGGTACGACGATTGTTGTTTCCGGCGCTGTGTTTCTTTATCGTTTTGCTTGCCGTTCACACAGGCCGCGCAGCGGACACCGAACGTCGGATTCCGGGAGACGACATCCGAAAAGCACTACACACGCTGTTCGACGAAATCAAAGACCGTCCTGTCGCCAAGGTTTCGCTGGAAGAAACGCTCGAACCCGGGGTCCGCCCCATCGCCGAGCGCTATCCGGAGGCCATCGTTCGTCTCGCCGACGATCTGTCCATAGACAGCCTGCTGGCTCGCCCCGAAATAAATACCAGTGTTTTTCTCGAAGAAAAGAACCATCTGACGGCGGAACTCTGGAAAATCTACTTCGAACAGGAAACGGAAGGCGGATGGGTGGCAAAACGCTTCAAACCGCTGATCCGAGCCAATGTAGGCGACGCTTTCGAGTTGTCCAAAGACGCCATGTACGCCTTCGACTCACTCACGGTGCGGCGCGACTCGGCGGAATTTCACATCACCGGCGGGTATATTTTACCGGCTACGGCAACGGGGATCGTCGCACGCGCCGTCATATTCGGTATGGGACGATTTACTTTTACCGCGCCAAACCGGGTCGAACGCCAGCAACTGGCCAAGTATACGCGCCGCACCGAGTCTCCCTTTACCGAATCCTTTACCCAACTTGTGCTTATCCTGTCGGATGCCGGATACCGGGATTTGATCCGGGACGTCGCCCTGCGGCCTGTGCGGAGCGGACGGCTTTTCGACACAGCCAAGTTGTTGCTGCGCCGTGTGGAGAAGGACTACGTGACCGACGTCGGCCCGACCGACCGCAAATGGTCGTTTGCTCCCACGCACCCGGATTATCTGCGCGCGGAATTCGAGATGACCTCCACCCCTAGCTGGTTGGTGTATTCCTACAACCCGTTCGAGTTGGAAGAAGTCAGCCTCATCCAGAAAAGTGGCTTTCCGCGCAACTTCAAGATCAAACCTTCCATACTTTGGTGTCACTTCTCACGGACGCAAACCACGGACGCATCGGGGACGACGGTCGAAGAGCCTTCGGCTACCGCGTTGCTCAACATCCAGAGCTATCAGATCGTAGGCAAACTGGCGTCAAACAAAAAAACGCTCAAGCTGCGCACGATGGTTACGGTTAGCGCACGGGAAGATTCGGTCCAAACGCTGACCTTCATGCTCAACGACAAATTGAAATTGCGGCGTGTGGACTATGCCGACGGAGAAGGCGCACTGCTCATCCGCCAAGGGGCTTTTGTCTCGGTTCCGTTGCTCAAACCGTTGGAGCGATATGAAGTGACCCGGCTCACACTATGGTACGAAGGCGATATCGTACGTCAGTTGGACGCCTCGTTTTTTGCTCCATTGCGCAACGAAGACTGGCTTCCTCAGCACTCGAACCGCGAGGCGTTTGTCTTTGACATGGAGATGCATACCCCCAAAGACCTATCGGTCATTACAACGGGCATCAAAGCGCTGGAATACGAAGACGAGGCAAATCGGGTAACGCGGTGGCAGGCGCTTCAGCCCATCACGCTGATGGGGCTTACTTTTTCCCAGCATCGTACCGTGGCGGCCAAAGCGCAAGGCGTCGACGTAACGCTGTATACGGCCAAAGATCTGCTCCGGACCTCGTCGCGTGAAAAAGACATTCTCAAACTGGTGGACGAGACGCTGCCATTTTTTACCGAATCGTTTGGCGAGTATCCGTACAAGAAGCTGGACATCGTTCAGATGCCCGACAACCTCGAATACGGACAGGGGTTTCCGGCGTTGCTCATGTTATGGGGGTTGTATTTTCGGAGCGACTATTTCCTCGACCGCGACCTGTCCACCACCAAGTTCTACAACGTGAAGCAATTTTTCAAAGGGTTTCTCGCGCATGAACTTGCGCATCAGTGGTGGGGCAACGTGGTCGTACCCAAAACCTACCGAGACGCTTGGCTCGCCGAAGGGATGGCGACGTACGCGGCAGACCTTTTCATCGAAAAGGCGATCGGACAAAAAGAGTTTTTTGGAATGCTCGAATCGCATATCGAACAGGCCCGGTATGCGGACAAGGAAGGGGCGATCGCGCTGGGTTCGCGGCTGAGACAGTACTATCAGCCGGTGGTGTACGATAAAGGAGCGATGGTATTACACATGTTGCGGCAAGTATGCGGCGACGAACTGTTTTACAAAATTCTGTCCACTTTTTATCAGACCTCGTTTCGAAAGCTGATCACTACCGAGGATTTTCAGCGTACGACCGAAGAGGTGACCGGGCGGGATATGGACTGGTTTTTCGATCAATGGGTGAGAGACATCGGGTATCCGGTATATCGTACCACTTTTACCAGCCGCAAAAACGGAAACAGCCTGTACAGCGTCCAATGTACGATTTCGCAGGAACAGGAAGGTCGGATTTTTACCATGCCGGTTCCGGTGCGGATCGAACTCAAAAATGGCGAGACGGTAGAAACGGTGATCTGGAACGACCGCAAATACCACACCTTCGAGATCGTCACGCCGGATGAAGTCAAAAAGATCGAAACCGCGCCAAACGGTGCGGTATACTGCGGTGTAACGGGGTAGCAGGCTACTCGTCTATCGGCTCTCGCAACGCCTCTTTGAGCAGTTTGCCGGGTTTGAAGCGTGTCTTTTTTCCGGGCGGCACGTAGACCAGATCGCTGGTACGAGGATTACGCGCCGATGTTCTTGCCCTTGTCTCCTTTACCTCGAACACCCCGAACCCTCTGATTTCGATTCGGTCTCCATTGACGAGCGATTCACGCATCGTGACAAACGTCTGGTCGATAACCGGAAACACACCTTCTTTTTTTAGCTTCAACCGCTCGCTTACCTCTTCCACCAGTTCCTTCTTGGTGGTCGTCATGCCTGCCTCCTCTATAAGACTGCGAAAGATACGAAAGCTTTAGATGGCTATCTCCATAACCCGGCTTTACTTACAGAAAAGCGTCCACAAACTAACCGTCGGATGCAAAGGTGTCAACAGATTTATAGAAACTATCTTTGCCCATGTATTATCGCATCCCTTCCATGATTTTTGCGATCTCGCGCGCAATCGGGGTAGTGCGGAATACGTATACTTCGCCGGGAAGCGCTTCCATTTCTTCTTCGTCCACACCGAGATCTTTGGCCAGTCCTACGATCAGGTTGGGTGGACCGTGACGTCGTAGCAGTTCGATCCGGGACCGAACGCTTCCGCGTCGCCAGAACCCCAGAATTTCCATGTAAACCGTCTTCCCCGTGGGGTGGTGTGTAAACCGGTAATCGGGGGCAAGCAGTCCCTGTCCGCCCAGCGGCAATATCCCCGCCTCGGAAGTGATCTCCCATTCGGTGTTGAGCTTGCGAAACTGCTCTTCGAACCATGCCACTTCTTCCGGAACCCACTGACCCGTGATATGTCCGATGGGCTGAAGCCCGACAGTCGGACTCAGTCGAAAAACGGTCTCGCGGCGTTCGACACCCCATAGCACAGAAGCGGTAAGCGCCCACGTCCTACCGTGCAGTACGGTCGGCAAAAACTGCGCCATCTGAAGTCCGTAGCGTTGCGACGACCGAAACAGCGACAACGGCCCGTCGATATGGATACGGTAGCGATCGGGCCCGTCTCGGTGAATATCGTGAAGCAGTTGAAAAAACTTGAGCTTGCGAAACACCTCGCGATAGCGGGCGGGGGTTTCTCCTTCGATGACCAGATCCATCCCTGTGGCACGGAGAAGCACTGCCTGAGCCAAAGCTACGTTATAACGATGAAGTAGCCACGACGCACTGCACGGCTTGAAATCGGTCATGATTTCCGCATCTTTAAGATCGGCATACAGATACCGTTCGATCTCTTCGGCGGACAGCGATAGTGTTTCTCCCGTTTTTGCCAACACCGCATCGCGGTCGAAACCTGCGCGGTCTTCGGCGCGATAGGCGTCCGCCGCCGCCGCAAACACACCCTCGCGTACCGTCGCCGGATCCTGTTCGCCGGCGGTCTCGAACACACAGCGGTCGTACAGCAGTTTGCTCAATCCCCGGTGTACGAGAAACGCCGCGCCCGCGCTCAAAAAATCGTGCAGTTCGGCTTCCAACTCGCGCCGCTCGCGGCCTCGGCAACGCTCGAACAGCGTAAGCAAGGTCTCCGAGAGTGCGAGAAGACCGGCATCCTGCGGGTCTATGTACGGAAGATGCAGACCGTCCTTTCGGATACGTGGGCGAACCAGATCACTCGTAAGCACTGTGCTGTCTCCGTCTATCGCTGGTATACTCTTCGCCCGTATGTTCGGCGACGACCTCGTAGAGCAGGGCGTGTTTGCCTTCCACACGGCGGAGGATACGACCCAGTCGCTGTACGTGCTCACGCACGCTTCCGGTGCCGGACAGCACGATCGCCACATTGGCCTCCGGCACGTCTACCCCCTCGTTGAGTACGCGCGAGGTAACGAGAAACGGGTATTCGCCCGTGTTAAACCCCGAAAGCAGGCGGTGACGCTCTTTGACCTTTGTCTGATGCGTCAGCGCGGGGATGAGAAACTGCCGAGAGATACGGTATACCGTGTCGTTGTCGCTTGTAAAAATCAGGGTTCGGTCGCGGCGGTGCTGCATGAGCAGACGACCGAGCATACGCAGTTTGGCGGTAGAACCTTCGGCGATGGTCTTCTGCTCGCGGTAGGCGAGAAAGGAACGACGGCCCGTTTCGCTACGTGACGAGAGCGTCAGAAACCGTGTCCATCCATGCGGGGCGTTCATCGAAATTCGATTTTCCTGAAGAAAATTCCGGTAGGTCTCGCGTGCCTCGCGGTATCGTTCGCGCTCCTCCGTCGACAGACGCACGCGTACCCGGAGCGTCTCGTACTCGGAGAGATAGGCGCCGGCCAGCGTTTTTATTTCTTGACGGTAGACGGTCTCTCCAACGGCAACACGCAGTTTTTCTTCACCGCCGTCCTGGCGTTCGAGCGTTGCAGTAAGACCGAGTCGGTACGGCGCGAGCGTCAAGTCCGCGGTAAGCAGATATGACGGCCCCGGCAGATGGTGACACTCGTCGAATATCACCAGTCCGAACCGATTTCCGAGCCGTTCCATGTGAAGATAGGCCGAGTCGTAGGTAGAGACGGTCAGGTCGAGCGGTTCGAAATATCCGCCCCCGATAAGACCTACTTCGGTGTCGAACTGCGAGGAAAGCACACCATACCACTGTTGCATCAAGTCGATGGTGGGCACAACGACCAGCGTACTGCGACCGGCGCGAAGCATGGCAAGCTGGGCGACAAAGGTCTTTCCCGCGCCGGTCGGCAAAACGACGACCCCGCGTCCGCCTGCTTTCCACCAGGCATCGACGGCCTCCTGCTGGTACGGAAACGGCGCGCGTTCGACCTGAAGGGCAAGGTCCAGCTTCTGGTACGCCTTTGCACGATCCTCGTACACGATGCGTGCTTCGGAAAGACGAGTGACGATATCCCGGTAACAGCGCGCCGGCGCGCGCCATCTTTCTACACGGACGTCAAACACGCACCCCGGCAGCGAAAGCCGTTCCACCACCTCCGAAGCGTCGTACAACAACACCGTTCCGCGATCAAATTCGAGTGTGAGCATAGAAGTATGAGGTATGACGTATCATGGGTTTTTACACTCCGGTTATCTCCGCGACTTTCCACGCGAGTGCGCGTCCGGGATGGATAGGAATGACCGATCCGTATTTTTCGGGAATCGTATCACCCGTTTTTTCGAAGGTCACGGTTTTCTGCGGTGGAGTCACGCCATAGATACGTTGCGCATTTCCGGATACAAATCTCTGAAGCCGGTCGAGGGCGTTGTGGCGTTCAAAGAGTTCTACAAGCATCTGAAGCGCCACCGGAGCGGTAAAGACGCCAGCGGCGCATCCGGAGCACTCTTTTTTGTTTTGCGGATGCGGCGCCGAATCGCTTCCAAACATGAGTTTTGGATGCGCGTTTAGCGCAATTTCGAGAAGCGCGTCTCGATCTTCAGGGCGTTTGGCGATGGGTTTGCAGAACAGATGTGGGTTGAGCAGACCACCGGCTACGTCGTCAAGCGTGATGAGCAGATGCTGAAGGGTCACGGTGGCATATAAATGTTCGTGTTGGTCGAGTAGCGTGGCGGCGGCGGCGGTGGTGATATGCTCCATGACGATGGAAAGCTTGGGAAATCGGCGGACAAGCGTCTCGTAGACCGGCAGAAACTCGTGTTCTCGGTCCATGACAAAACCGGTGGATTCGCCATGCACCAACAGAGGAATACCTATTTCCTGCATTTGATGGAGCGTCGTATCGATATCCTCGATGCGGCGGACGCCGGCGTCGCTGTGTGTCGTCACGCCTGCCGGATACAGCTTGATCCCGATGATACGGGTGCGCACTTCATCCAGTTCGCGGTCCGTATAGGGCCGCATAAAAAGGGTCATGTACGGCTCGAAGACTTCGTCGCCGACCGCCTCCCGTACGGCGGCGCGGTAGGTTTCCAGCCGGTCGACGTTGTCTACCGGGGGGACGAGGTTTGGCATGATCACCCCGCCGGCAAAGGTGCGCGCGCTCAAGGGAGCGACCAATTTGAGCATGTCGCCCTCTCGGAAATGCAGATGCATATCGAGCGGAGTGTGGAGCGAGAAGGTCATGGGGTTAACTTTCACCGCTGAGGGATAAGTGCTTGTTTGAGCAGTTCCGCATGAAGAAAAGTCGCCGCCATGCGATGCCCAAGTGGATTCATGTGATAGGGGTCTACGCTGATATCTCGCGTATCCCACCCTTTTTAAAGATCGGCAAGGTATCTACGGCTATCATCCCCGACTCTATTGCCGCTTTGGCAATCAACCCGTGAAGATTTTCCCACGGATAGGTCTGGTTTGATCTGGGGGCCGGTCTCAATCCGAAAAACATCGGAAATATAACCATTACACCGGGGATGTTGCGGGCTTTGAGCGTCTGCCCCATATCTTCGATGGCTTTTCGACAGACATCCCAATGGATATGCGCCTCTCGATCGTAAAGCGAATTCGGATAATCCACTGTATCAAAGGGTTGTCGGGTAAGATCATAACGCCACCAGACATAGCGATACAGAGAAGAATGGTTGGAGAGCCATATTTTGACATCAACAGACACCGAAGCCAAAGTCGATACCGGGGTCGTTCGGTTTTTATTTTCCAGCAAGGGTTTGGCCCATTCTCTGGGGTTGCGGTGCAGGACTTCCGGGTCACCCTGATATTTCTCTTTGGAAGAAAAGAGATCTTCGGGGGGGATATAGTGTGTTTCGGCTGTATTTAGCGTAAACCCGACCATAACCATGTCCGGTTGAAAGGCAAGACCCTCGGTTTCCAGATATTTTTCCTGATAAGACATGTTCCAGCTTGGCACGCCCGCATTCATGACTTCAAATCTTATGCCCTCCCCTTCCGTATTCAACCTCTCTTCCAACTGTTTGACATAGGTTTGCCCACTGGCTACCGAGACGCCAAAAGTAGCCGAGTTGCCAAGCACGAGGATTCTGAAAACGCCGAAGGGTTTTTCTTTAGCATAGTCTCGGTCTCGAAAGCCGTTCGTATTAAAAGACAGATCAATATCTTCCGGTTTGATGATATTGACGGTCTGTTCGGGTTGCGCGCGGTCGAGTATGCGCAACAATGCTTCGCCGCCCATAAGCGCAAGCGCAAGCGACAACCCCAGAAACATCAAGCCATCTCTTATGCTGCGGAGCGTAGAGATTTTATGTTCGGGGTTAGAAGACATTGTAAATAAAGGGTGTCATGCCGACGTTTTCCGATACGAAATAATAAAAAAGCGTCACCATGAAGATAGCGGTCAGCGCGATTTTTTGCCAGTAGGCCAGCTTTTCCGGATGCCATTCGAACCGAGTAGCCAATGTCACGGCGACTCCTGCGCTTCCAAGCCATACAAGCGTATCGGGCGCAACCGCCGAGGTTGCCAGACCGTAGTATCCGGTCAGTCCTTTGAACCATTCCGTGGCTTCGGCAAGGGTAGAACTGCGAAAAAACACCCAGCCGAGACACACGAAAAGAAAAGTAGAACCTGTAGCCAGTACTTTTCCTGCGATGGTCTGAAACATAAATACATGATAACTTCGAGGAAAATGTTTTCGGGCAATCTCTCCATACAGCTTGCAACCACTCAGTCCGACACCATGATAAAACCCCCAGACCAGAAACGGTCCTTCCCATCCATGCCAGAGTCCACAGACGGCAAAAGTGGCGATATAACATAGGGTGGCGATGATCAATGGAGAACGGTTTAGCGGGGCAAAAGAAAAGAGAAAGCGTCCAAGGGGAGAAAACAGGTAGTCCCGAAGCCAATGAGATAAGGTTATGTGCCATGCGTTCCAGAACTCGATGAGATTTCGCTTTCTGTAGGGGCGGTCGAAATTGGGCGGAAGCGGAATACCCATGAGCCTTCCGACACCGAGCGCCATATCCGTATAACCCGCGAAATCGAAATATATCTGAAGGCTGTAGCCCAGCAGTGCCGTCCATGCGGTTGCGGCTCCCCAATCGCTTGCCGCGATAAACGGATCGATGTGTGCACCTGTCGTATCGGCTATAGCTTTTTTCAGGAGTCCGATGCTAAACAGATAAAACCCGGTCCCATCGGGACGGACACCGGAGCCAAGACGTTGCTTAAGCCCTTCTGAAAACCATTTCCACGGAGTGATAGGCCCGGAAGGCAGGTGAACAAAGAACCCCAGGTAAAGGAAATAGGTTAAAAAATCGGACGCCGGAGGAAGACGTCGATAATATATATCCACGTAATAGCCTATAGCCCGCAACACATAGAACCCCACCCCCACGGCAATCACGGTTTCGATAAATACGTCCGATCCGATCGGAAAACGCGATCTTACCAACCCCCACCATGCCAGTACAAACACGATACCGATGGCAGCCAGCAGTCGACGATGGGATGTTTGGGAACAGCGGGCCATCCATGAGCCGACGAGATAGGTAAAGCCTGCAAAAAACAGAAACGGCAACCCGTAACGCCATACGGACCATGACGGTTCTCCGGACCATCCATAAAAGAACAGGCTGGCCAGCGTGAGCCATGGGATCAACAGAAAGCGCGGAATCAACCATGAGACGGTAAAAACTACCGGCAGGAAGGCAAAGATAAATTCAGGCCGACTAAAAATCATGGGGAAGGTCGCTATGGCAGCAAAATCGTTTTTATTGCTTCGGAAAGACAGATTCTCGCTTTGTCCCGCTCACGCATGATCGTATATCGAAAACCGAGTCGTCGTCTATCCTCTTCGTGATAAAACAGATAAATCTCAATACGCAACGTATCGCCAAGGTCGGCATTTCCGAAATAGGCAAGCTGGCGAAATCGAAGCGTGCGGGTCGGTACACAGGCGACGGGCCATCGACGGGCTATCGGATCGAGGAGGAGGGCACGCTCGGCCATATCCAGAAAAATGATATAGTTTGCAAAGTATACCAGGCCCGCGCCGTTGCTGTCCCGGTCGGGGTGAACGGTGTAGAGCGAGGTAAACGGAGCATCCGGGTTGATACAGTTCCACCGTGTGTCAAAGACCCGGAAAGTCCCCGTTTTTTCTGCCGAACGGGTAATATGGTAGGCATTGTCTTCATTGGACAACACGGGGATGCCGTCAAATGAAACATGGGCAGGTGGGGCCAGTTTAAGAGCAGCATTTCCAGCGTGGGGAGTGACAAAGACGTTGGCAAACCGGATGGCCGGAAAAACGTCGCCAGCATAGGCTTCCAACAGGCTTTCCTCTTCTTCTATCTTTGCCGTTTCCATAAATGATTTGTGATGAAAAATCAGACGCCCGTCAAACGCGATATTGCGGAATGCGCGAAGTTGAAGCAAAACCCGCAGCGTATCGTCAAGCCGAAATTCGGTAAGAGACGCCGACTCAGGAATGCGCTCTTCGATATAATAAAACGTAGCGTATACCTCTCCTTGATCGACGGTACGAAGGTGGGAAAGCGGAGTACGAATGGAGGCAGCGATGGATTGCCACTGAAAATGCCCCAGGTGCATCAACATGAGGTGTTCGGCAAGTTGATTGTAATTGGTATGAGGCAAGCCGATCGTCAGGTCGTAGGAAAACATGGCAAGAGCCCGCCTTATGCCGTTTTGTTTTTCAGGGTTCGAACCAGATCCATAATCTTCGTCAGGGAATCGAACTCACGAATTTCATGCTGGGATGTATCGATCTGAATATGAAAACGATCTTCGAGAAAAGCAATAAGCTCAAGGACTCCAAAGGAATCGATCATCCCTTCCGAGAAAAGAGGGGTTTCGTTTTCCAACGCCGGAGAAAGCGGCGTCAGATAACGATCTCCGATAAAAGTGACGATCGCTTCACGCATTTCACCATCCATCACACGCCTCCGATCAGGAAGTCCATATAAATCCCAGCAAAGACACTCCCCCCGCCCAGCGTTCCTTCATGGCGTTGCGTCGATCGGGGCGTATCAGGTAGTCCAGTCCCCATTTTGCCATGCGAAGAACCAACTCGACAGACTGTATGATCTTGACGACCCGTACAGTAGAGCGGGGATACCATTTTTTGAAAAAATACAGTTCGTCACGATACCCGTTGACGATAAGCCGCACACTCGGATTTTTACGGTTGACACCGCGATGGTGCAGCACTCGGGCCTGCGGAATCTGATAGATTTTCCACCCGGCAGACTTGATACGGTAACACAGCTCCAAGTCCGAATAAAAGACAAAAATTCCTTCGTCAAAATATCCGTCCGGCTCGCCGAGTTCCCGGCGCATCAGCAGACAGGTGATCGGCACTTCGTCCACCTCTTCTACCGCGTCGTAATTTCGGTAGGACTGGCGGTAAATGTTGATGGGCAGCCGCAATAGCATGGCGAACCGGTCGTAGATCAGTCGTCCGATCGTGGGAAACCGGCGTCCGGAGGGTTGAAGGCTACCGTCCGGATCGATCAGCGTACAGGTTACGATGCCGGCGTCGGGATGCGCCTGCATAAAGGTCATGAGCGGTCCGACGGTATCCATGATCATTTCCGCGTCCGCGTCGAAAAGCAACACATACGGAGCACGGCTGTGCCTGAATCCCATGTTGTGAGCCGGACAGATACCCACTTGTTGCCGGTTCTCCACAAAGACGACTTCGGGAAACTCCTCCTGCACCATCTCGGCGGTTCCGTCTCCGGAGTAATCGTTTACGACGACGATTTCGTACGGACACGCCGGGGGATAGCGATAGATCGAGGCAAGACACGCCTGGAGGTAGTCACGTGAAAAATAGGTAGCAATACAGATCGAGAGCGTAACAGGAGCGGAGGCCGACGGGCGCGCGGGGTCGGTCATGTTATCGAGTTCTCAGACGAAGCCATCGTCGGTGAAAAAAACGAAGCCACCGGAGCAACAGATATTCCTGAAGCATATAGGTCAGCCAGCCGGTCCAGCCATAATGTTTTCTGAAAAAATAGGCAAGACTCCGGTAATAGAGCCGGTCGCGGTCGCTACGCATGCGGCTGCTACCCTCACACAGATGTACAATGGACATGGAAGGCGTATAGTAGATTTTCCACCCCGCATCCAAAAAACGGCAACACCAGTCCGATTCTTCCATGTACATAAAAATGGCTTCGTCAAAGAGGCCGACTTGCTCCATTGCCGTGCGACGGACCGCCATGAAAGCGCCCGTAACATTCTCCACCTGTTGTTCTTTTTCCAGATTTCGGCCTATCCATGCCCATCTTTCGACCAGCGTGCTGTTTGGAAACAGTTTTTTCAGACCGGTCAGCGAAATCAGATCGTTGAAAAACAGCACGCCGGGCGATGGAGCGGTCGGGGCGTAGGAAATGACGCGGTCGGTTCGGTCCGAAGTTTTAAAAACCTGTCCGGTCGCCACACCGGCGTCGGGATGGGCATCCATGAATGCGATCAGTGCGTCGAGCGTCTCGTCGAAGACCAGCGTGTCGCTGTTGAGTAAAAGACAGTACCGTCCCCGGCTCTCGCGTAGCGCCTGATTGTTGGCGCTACCGAATCCCCGGTTTTCCGTGTTTTCGATCAAGATCGTCTGGGGGTAGTTTTCCGCGATCCATAGCGGACTGCCGTCCTGCGAGCCGTTGTCCACCACGATCACTTCGAACGATGGGGTTTGGTGGGTGGTATAAAGCGAATGCAGACACCGATCGATAAGCGTGCGGGTGTTCCAGTTGACGATACAGACGGAAATATCGGGCAGGGGAGAAGGGGAATCTGTCGATACCGGCAGGGAGCGATGGGTGTGCAGGGTCATGGGATAAAGCCGCTTCAGCGGGTAGACCGGAACCATGAGACGGTATCGGCGATACCCTGTTCAAGATCGATTTCCGGGATAAAACCGAGTTGCCGGATTCTGTCGATGTCGGCGCCCCAGTGGATAGGATCGCCGGCGCGTCCTTGGCCGGTGACGGAGATCGACGGATCGACGCCCATCGCCTGCGCGATGGTCCGTGCGATGTCGCGTATGGCGACGGGTTGTCCGGAAGCCACGTTGTACACTTCCCCTCTCAGTTTTCCCCGTTCGAACACGGCGATGGCGGCCCGTGCTCCGTCACGCGCATGGATCAAATCACGTGTCTCCGTGCCATCACCCAACAAGGTGAGCGTATCCGGGTTATCGTGCAATCTGGCGATCAAATCGTATACGACGAGTTGTCGCTGCCGGGGACCGTAGACGGAAAAAAAGCGCAGGGATGCCGTAGGAATGCCATACAGACGGTTGTATACGGCGGCGTAATGTTCGATGGCCAGTTTGGTCGCGCCGTAAGGGGAGATGGGACGCGTAGGGTCGGTCTCCCGCATGGGCAAATGATCGGGATCGCCGTATACGGCGGCGGAAGAGGCGATGAGCAATGCTGTGCCGGAGCATCGGAGCCGTAGCAGTTCGAGCAACCGCATGGCGCTTCCGAGGTTGTTGTCGAAATCCTCGTACGGGTCGGCGACCGACCGGGATACCGACGCCGATCCGGCAAAATGAAATACTACGTCGTAGTGTCCGTCGCACAGGGTGGTTTCGAAGACGGGATCACGAAGGTCCGCCCATACGACTTTGACGGTGTCGTGGAAGGTATACGGCGTCTTTCCCGCTATTGGACGGTTGACCACCGTCACGGTAGCGCCGAGACGCACGGCCTCTTCGACAAGATGACTCCCTAAAAAACCGCATCCGCCGGTAATCAGAATACGGCTGTCGGAAAGAATCATGTCACGATTCCTTCCGATAAAACGGAAGTTCGGCAAGTTCCGCTTCGACCAATCCGGTTGAGGTTTTGACGGCAAATGTT
>Ga0194131_10004593_pt1 | contig 20647 bp, 31 predicted proteins | sample TA2KigO120mmetaG_FD_148631 | JGI IMG/M metagenome (GOLD analysis project Ga0194131, IMG submission 148631) | Freshwater microbial communities from Lake Tanganyika, Tanzania - TA2015053 Kigoma Offshore 120m | ecosystem: Environmental > Aquatic > Freshwater > Lake | place: Tanzania: Lake... | reverse complement strand
TCGTCTTGCTAGAGAGCAGCGAAAGCTTACAAGAGAATGGAAGGCTGAGGAACAAGAAGTACGTACGGAAGTAATTGAACATTTAAACGGTGTTCAAGTCTATTCTGCATTTCATGGCATCCAACGTGATAGGCTGAATAGAACACAAGTTGAGCAGATTGCTAAAGAACAGGGTTTTAAGATAGAAGATTTACCAACACAGTCTAAGCAGCGTGCAATCTTCACGACTGAAAAGAACGAACAAGGTGTTGATGTAGAAACCCATGCTCATTTATACGGCTATTCTAGCGCAACTGACATGCTGCTCGATATGGTGACAAGCAAGCCATTTAATGAAGCTGTCGATAGCACTACTAATGCGGTTATGAATGAACGGCATGGCGATCTAAAAAATCGCAGTCAGGCAGTAATTGAAGCCCGCCGTATTCTGCATGATACGAAGTATTCAAGTGTTCTTGAGACTGAACTTAATTCTATGCGTGCCTTGATGAAGCAGAGAAAATTGACGCCAAGTATTTTACGGAAGGCTGCCAAGGCGAAAATATATTCTTATGTTATTAAGAATATTCGTGTGGATAAGTTCCTTACGGCTGAACGGCAGAATGGTAAAAAGGCCGGGATTGCTCTGAGAAAGGGTGATATAAAGGCGGCTGAAGAGTTTAAGTTTAAACAGCTTCTTAACTATTATATGGCTGTCGAGGCGTATAAAGTACGTGACCTTGTTGAAACAAGAGTAGCTGAATTAAAGCGAATTGCCGACTTTAAACCGCGTGGTGAGAAACTCCCTGTCTTATACCAAAAGGCAATAAATGAAGTATTGGATAGGGTTAATCTTTTAAATCGCATTTCTATTCCCACTACTGATGCATTAAAAACACTTTCAGAAAAGAATGTAGATAGGCCGCAGATTTCAGAAGCGCTATTACAGGGCTATACAAAACCGTATTATAAGGATATGACCCTTTCGGAGTTTACAGATATTTTTATCACTGTAAGGGATATTCAAAAGAGGGGTTTGGAAGAGAATAAGTTTAGGTTAGAGACCGAGCAAAAAGACGTTAATGAGAAAAAAACCATTGTTATTAAGGCAATTGGAGAAAACTTAATAACCAAGCCAGATTTGACTGAAGTCAATGACTTTTTACATGCGAGACAGTTTGGCCGTCAATATGCTGTATTAGCTTTTAATATACACACTTTAATGACTAAGCTTGATGGTTTTAAAGAACTTGGTGTTGTCTATCGTACAATTCTCGATCCGTACATGAAAGCTATGTCACATGGGTATCAGCCTGGACAAAGAGGCTATTTACGAGAGAATGAGAAATTAAATCAAGACTTAATTCGGATGTTTAAAAAGGCATTTACTAAGAAAGAGCGCATTGATTTTAATAAGCCACTAAACATCCCCGGTGTGACGAAACCGTTAACATTGAATAAGTTAATTACAGCAATGTTGAATATGGGAAATAAAGAGGGTTATCAGTCTTTAATTGATGGAAACGGTTTTACTGAAGCTGAACTAAACGCTATTAAAAACAATACTAAAGAAATTCCTAAGCGTCATTGGGACTTTGTACAGGAAGTATTAGACTATAATGAAAGTTTCTGGCCCGCTGTAAAGAAGGCTGAAGAGCGTCGTAGAAACTATACTCCCGAGAAGGTTGAAGCCCAACCAATTGAGACAGCGTATGGTACTTATAAGGGTGGTTTCTATCACCTTAAGTATGATAAACATATGGCTATTAAGCTCGGTAAGTTCGATCAAGTCAAGAAAGAATACTCTGATAATGATGAACTAAAAGACGCATATGAAAGGGCTTTACATGGCGGGCACATTGCTAAACATACAAAACGTGACCATACTATTGCACGAAAAGAGAATGTTGGATTACCGATTTTACTAGATATTTTTACACTCAGGCAACACTTACATGGAGTGATATATGACTTAGAAGTGGGTGATGCTCTTAATGATGTTCGTAAAGTATTACTTTCTCCTGAAGTTGCACAAGCTTTTTATAATAAGGGTTATAAACATTACCATGACTATCTAGAACTTTGGTTTAGAGACGTTGTTACAGAAAAGTTCTTTATGGATAATATTTTTGAGAATGCCATGCGGCATATTAGAACTGGTTATACGTTCTCTAAACTTTTATACAATGTTGCGGTACAGGCTCTACAGATATTAGGTATACTTCAAGGGGCTGTTAAGGTTGGACAAGGAAACTTTATAAAGGGGGCGGGTAGGGTATTAGCTTCTGCCACAAAGCTGTCAAAAGATAGTATTATGTATGCGATATACACTATTGCTCAAAGTGATAATGCTGGTAAATATAATATGTGGGAATATGTTAGGAAGCAATCTGGCTTTATGGATAGTCGTTTTGAAAATAGTAATAATGAAATTGTCGAAGCCCAGAAATTCTTTCATACTACGGTTTTAGATAAAATGCTTCCTGGTAATACCGCTGAAGTAGTAAGACGAAGTGGCTTTTGGCTTCTCTTGTTTACTCAAAATATTACCGATGTAGTTATCTTTTTAGCTGCTAAAAAGCAAGGATTAGAAGTCTTTGGAAATGAAAAAGATGCTATTACATTTGCGGAAAAAGCAGTAATTGAGTCACAGGGTTCAAATGTGTTCGGCGCGCGTACTCCATTTGAACGTGGGTCTTTTCATAAGAATGTACCTCAATCAGAAGGTATTCGCGCTATGGCTCAGTTTATGAGCTTCTTTGCGGCGAAAACAAACCTTATTATAGCTGAAAGCGGGAAACTGGCTAAAACAACCAGAGAAAGTAAGTTAAAAGGGTTGGCTATGCTTCCAGGGTATGCCCTTAATGTCTTTGTTCTAATTGTTTTAGACACATATCTTGCTGCTTTCTTAACCGGAAAACTACCAGATAGTGAGGATGACGAATTTTTACCCGCCTTATGGGAGGAAATAAAAGGTGCTGCTTTTGCTGGTTTACCTGTAGCAAGAGATGTTTTTTCAGAAATAAGAGGATTTCGTGGTGGTGGTTCAGGAGCGCAATTCGTTTTCAGAGATATTCCAGCTTTAATGGAACAAACAGGTAAAGTCCTAAAAGAATATATAGATAATGGACAATTTGACTTAAATGAAAAACTGACGAAAACGATTATTAATGTATTAGGTATTTTCACCCGATTACCTGCCGCACAGATTAATAAATCATTTACAACTTCACTTAGGGCAGAAGAGGGGCATGACATGAGCGTTGGTGAGTTTATGTTTGGCCCGAACTTTGAGCATAAGAGGTAAATATGACTGTCGAAACACAAGTAAAAAGCGTCACAGCTAATGGAAACGGAGCAGCTACCTCCTTTTCATTTAGCCCGATGGTTATCAATGCCGCTAGTGAGCTACAGGTAACACACTTAGTTGTAGCTACTGGTGTTGAAACTGTCAAAACTATAGATGTTGACTATTCGGTTAGTGTCACTGCCTATCCCGGTACTGGTTCTATTACCTATCCGCTTGCGGGTAGTGCCTTACCAGCCGGAGAGTCATTGGTAATGAAACGGCTCTTAACGCTAGAGCAAACTACAGACCTTGAAAACCAAGGTGGGTTCTTCCCAGATACTTTGGAACAACAGCTTGATAAGCTGGTTATGATTGACTTACAACAACAAGAAGAACTTGACCGTACTATTAAGCGTAAAAAGGGCGATACCACCCTAACCGATGAAGAATTGCCTAATGCTGTTTCTGCGACGGCTGGCGACGTATTGGCATTAAACTCTGGTAAAACCGGTTTCTCATATGTGACTCCTAATAGTTCAGCATATGTAACTGCCCCCAGTTCTTCAACTGATAATGCTATTGTTCGTTTTGATGGTACTACCGGGAAGGCTTTTCAAAACAGCGGTATCACCATCAGTGATGGCGACATCATGGTGAATAACAAGCAGGTCCGCTGGACTAAAGGTGCGGATATTGCAAGTGCTTCTCCCTTAGTGTTAGGGTCGGATGGAAACTTCTTCGATGTTACCGGATCAACAGGTTTCAGCCAGATTACTTGTACTGCTGGTACACTGTTTATGTTACAATTTGACGGGGCTGTTGCGCTTACTCACGGTGCTTCTCTTATTCTTCCTTATGCGGCCAATCAAACTACACAAGCTGGTGATAGGCTAATTGGTTTTGCGGAAGCAGCTAATACCGTTAGAGTGTTGTCTTATGTTCATGCCACTGCGGCTGCTGAAAGAACTGCTTTAGGTCTTGTCATCGGAACGGACGTTCTTGCCCCCGCCAACAACCTCTCTGATGTCGCCAGTGCGGCTACATCCAGAACCAACTTGGGCCTTGTCATCGGAACGGACGTTCTTGCCCCCGCCGGTTCTGGCTCGTCTTTGACGGGCATACGAAAACAGGGCCTTGAAACCATCTGGATTCCTGCGGGGGCTATGACGACCCGCACGACCAACGGAGCCGCCTCGGGATCAAGTGAATCGACCACCAACAGGGTCATGAAGAAAACGCTCGACTTTGACACCTCCACGCAGGAGTTCGCGCAATTCATGGTGCGGTTCCCGAAATCATGGAATGAGGGCACCGTGACATTCGCGCCCATCTGGACGGCGGCGTCCGGTTCGGGCGGTGTTGTCTGGGCCTTGCAGGGTATCGCGCTATCCGACGATGACGCGCTCGATACGGCTTACGGGACGGAACAGACCTCGACCGACACGCTGATTACGGCGCTGGACGTTCACGTTGGGCCGACTTCTTCAGCCATTACCATCGGCGGCACCCCCGCTGTTGGGGATTGGGTTTCGTTCCAGATCAAGCGGAATGTCTCGGACGGTTCCGACACCCTTGGCGTTGACGCGCTCCTGATGGGCGTCGTTATTTTCTTCACCACCAACTCATCGGAGGACACATGAGCAAATTCTGTCTCGTTCTCAACGGCGTCATCGACCGGGTTCAAGAGTTCGATGTCCAGCCGCCCGCCATTCCACACAAAGGCGTCGAGTGGCTTCCGTATGTCAAGAACGCGGACCCAGCCTTCGATCCAGACACACACAAGCTCGGGCCGTGGTCGAAAGCCGTCAGCAACGGCACCGTGGTCGAATCATGCCAGGCCGTCGAGCTTAGTCCGAAGGAACTCGCTGATAGAAAAGCTGATTGGTTAGCGAACGATGACCGCAAGAACATGGGCCGAGTAATTGAAGATGTGATGGTCGCCATCGCAACCGGCCAGCATCTCACACGCGATACTTTTGCCCCAGAGGTGTGGGCGAAGATCAACAAGCGATTGGCCAAGCGCGGCAAGGGGCCTGTCTAATGTTCATGGTCAACCACCTGAACGGCTTTGGGGTTGGCGGCAGCGATCCGTCCGTGACCGTTTCATTTCAAGCGAGTTACACGGACTCAAGCTCCGCCACCACCTATACATTCTCGGGTGCGTCCATCGGCACCGCCGCCGCTGACCGGAAGGTCGTCGTGGGTGTTGTCGGTACACGCGCCGCTGCGGGGACTCATACGGTGGCGACCATGACCATCGGTGGCATCGCGGCGACGTTGGTGAAGCAACAGAACGTTTCGCATTCCGACCGGCAAACTGCTGAGATATGGCAAGCAGACGTTCCCACCGGGACGACGGCGAACATCGTTGTTACTTTCGATGCGGGGATGCGAGGCGCGGGTATCGGTGTTTATGCGGTTTACGGTGCCGCTTCCGCTGCATACGACACCGACGGATCGAACGCCGATCCAATGAGCGCAAGCATAGACGTTCCGGCTGGCGGCATCTTGATCGGGGTCGGCGTAAACGCAAATGGCGGAACCTTCGCGTGGACGAATCTAACCGAAAAATACGACGAACTATATGAGGCGCTAGCCCCCGGCAATCATACGGGCGCTTCTGATGCTTTCGCGTATGCACAGACTGGGTTGACGATAACTTGTGATCCGAGCGCAGTCGGTTCGGACAACGCGATGGCGTTGGCGTCTTGGGGGTTGGCATGACCGTGCTGCTGGTTTATTTCGTCGGCGACTGCGTCTGGTCAACGACGATCACGACGGAAACCATGCTGAAAATGGCCATCTGGATGGGAGGAATTTGACATGACGAAGTACGATCCCTTCATAGGGCTAGGCGTTCTCTTTGCGATCATCATCATTGGCGCCGCGTTCCTGGTCTGGACCGAGGAGAAGAACAAATGATTACCGCTCTCGTTTCTGGCCTTTTTGGCTTGGCGAACGCCTTCCTCCCGGACTTGTTCGGGTTTTTCAAGCGGAGGCAGGAGGCGACCGAGCGCGCGGCTGATCGCGCCCACGAACTGCTGATGCTCGATAAGCAGGTCGAGGTCGCGGAGAGGACCGCCACACTCAAGATCGAAGAGGTGAAGATGGGCGGGATCCTGGATGCGGTGCGGGCCGCGATCCAGTCCGAGGGTGAGCAGATGAAGGCGATCTACGCCGCGCAAAAGCCAATCGGCAACCGGTTCGTCGACGGCTGGAACGCCCTCCTGCGCCCCATGGCCGTGACGGGCACGTTTTTGATCTTCATGGCCGGCGCCCTGCTGATCCTCTACGGCACCCTCCAGGCGTTCAGCCGTGGGACCATAGATCCTTCCGAGGCCGGAGCCATCATCCTCGGCGGAGTTCTCGGCGAGTTCATCCAGGCCGTGTGGGGCTACCTATTCGGGTATAGGGGCGGCTTGAAGGTTAAGGAACTGACCTCCCGGCTATGACGACGGCCCTGTCCCTGGCGGCCGACCTGTGCCGGCGCTTCGAGGGCTTGCGCCTACAGCCCTACCATTGCCCGGCGGGGTTCCCGACCGTTGGGTACGGCACCCTGCTTTCCCGGGTCAAGCACGCGCCCCTGGACTGCTACCCCAGCGTCACCCGCCAGGAGGCGGACGCGCTGCTGCTCGAGGAGCTGGTGGAGAAGCAGGGGGCGGTCAAAAGGCTGATATTCGCGCCCCTGTCCGAGGGGCAGGAGGGGGCTCTGATCGACTTCGCCTTCAACCTTGGCGCCGGCGCCCTTGCGGCGTCCACCCTCAGAGCGAGGATCAACCGGGGAGATCCGGAGGCGGCGCGAGAGTTCGGGCGCTGGGTGCGGGCCGGCGGCCGGGTGCTGCCCGGGCTGGTGGTGCGGAGGGCCGAGGAGGCCCAGTTATTTTGGGGACGCGCGGGCCCGGTCTGAGGGGCCCCACACGCTCGCGATATTCCGACCGTTCGCGTCCACGATGTAGACGCTACTGCCCGATAAACTACTCCGCAGCTTGAGCAAGTGGGTTGCCTCAAGGGGAATAGGCTGTATATAATGAACGACAAAATTGAAATTGTAAAAGGTACAATTATCGGCACCACCCCTATTTGGGCAACATGGTTTTCGGTTGTACACGACGTATTAAGCTTTATAGCGGTATTTACAGGTGCTATTATCGGTATTGTGGGCGTTTATGGGCTGTATAAGCGTTACCAAGCCTCTAGGATGCGTCAGGATAAGCGAAACAAGTAAACCTGGGACAAACTAGGCAAAAAGAAAGGGGCCGCTCTGGCCCCTAATTTTTTGGATAAAAGTATATTAATAGCATTAATTTAGCAATTATCCGGTAATATTATGATTATTAATAGCAATAACTACTGAACTCTCACAAATGTAGCTTTTTCCTTTAACTCATAAAGGTCTTTTGCCCCGACATAGGTACAGGCTGACCTAATACCACCTAGAATATCCTGCACTACATCTTCAAGCTTTCCTCGATACGGGACTTGAAGTATTCGTCCTTCCTCCGCACGATATTTCTCCAAAGTTCCTTGAGCCTGTTTTGAAGCATTGCCATAAAAGGTAGTACCGGTTTCATCAGTGCCAGCAAACATACCCCCAAGCATAACAAAATCAGCCCCACCAACAAAAGATTTAACAATATCGCCAGGAGTACGATGCCCACCATCTGAGCAAATAAATGCCCCATACCTTCTAGCGACTTTGGAACACTCAAGAATTGCGGAAAGTTGAGGGTATCCCACACCCGATTTAAGTCGTGTGGTACACGCGCCGCCACTTCCCAAACCAACTTTAATAATATCTGCACCTGCTTTAACAAGACACTCTACTCCCTCTGGTGTAACTACATTACCTGCCATGATGACACTAGTAGGATAGAGATCACGGCATCTTTTCACCCTATCGTGAAACTTTGTCAAATAACCGTTTGCTACATCTAAACAAATAAACTTATTCGATAGCAAGGGTTCATCCATTCCAAATGTTTCAAAGGTCCAATCGTACAATTCAGGCGTTGTCTTAACTCCCTTTACCAGGGCTGTTAATATACCATACTTTGAAAGAATACTAGCTACATTCAACGTACCGATATGATACATATTAGCAGCAATAATAGGAACGATTGGTGCACCGTCTCGATTTCCTAATGTTACATCAACTTCGGCTCTAGAAGAAACATTTGAAATACGAGGTACAATTAGAACGTCATCAAAATCAAGCTTCTTTTCCATTTCTATCTCTATAATATATCATTTGCATTAACCAAATAGCATTTACAGTAACAAGAAAAATACCACCAAAGAAGCTTAACCATTGGTTAAGATGTGGATAATAGAATAAATTCCAAAATCCCCAACTTGTAAAAAACAAAGTAGGTAACCAATGAACACCACGAACTTTCTTGTCCCTATACAGTTTAAAAACATTAAATGCTAAAAACAAACCACCACAAAATTCAAATAAACTGTTAATTAAATCAGGGATTAACATTTTTCTCCTGTTCAATTAAATAATTTTCGAGAGCAGCCAAGGCACACCAAGCTGCTTGTGCCAAGTGCAATACTTTCACCCCCTCTGGTGGAAGTTTACCACCCTTCTCGATGTTGACAGGATCGAAAGTGTGCCCAATCAAATGCCTACCAATCGGATCAAGATAGCGTAGATAGCTACTACCTTGATAGTTCCTATCATCTAACGGTACGTCATACTTAATCAAACCAATTTCTGAAGCTTTTGCCACTTCAATCATAGCCCGTGGAAATTTCAACAGCACCCCATTAATAACAATGGGCTTGCCCTTGTCTGCCTTTTTATCTTGAGTGTCCACTATTTCACCTTATCTAGTTCTTTAATTAAGTCGTCATAAGAGAAAGCTGTTTGAGCAAATTGGAGCATTACATCATAACGTAACTCCCAAGGACTTTCTCCTTTCTCAAAAATTTCTTTTTCAGATAAACCAACCTTATTAAAAGCAGAAATGATTTGTGCTTTCCTTCTTTCACCTAAATCTTTCCACATACCGTTTAAGACATATAATATATCTTCATACTTATAAACAGACCAGAGCCACTGTGGTTTTAAATTTTTAGGTTTTTTAATTAAATTATTACCCAGATTTAAATATGGACCTTGTACCCTTCCTACTTTTGAAACACGATAAAGTCGTTGAATTATATCAAAATCAGTAGAAGTAATTGATAATACAAATTGTGAATATACCCCTTTTCGATTTTTACCACAAGATATAGAACCCTCACCTTCATATAAACCGGTTAACCATTTCCAATCTTCAGGTAACTGTTCTAGTGTTTTTAAATCAGGGAAATAAATAATTCCTGGTTTACCACTACCTAACATATAACCTAATTCTAGAAAACCAGATTTCCCCGCTGGCATGGCTAAAACAGCAATGTCACTTCGATCAATATGAAACTTATCAAATTCAAAAACATGCTTGGCAGACCAATCATTCAATGCTTCTTTATAAGATAGACCCCGCTGTTTTGTATAATCTCGCCAGTAATCATCAGCCTGTGGCCCCGGCGCAAACCAACTATCAAACACTTCAAACCCCTCTTTACGCAGTTCATTTGCGAGCAAAGGAACATTGGGATTGCGAAGGCTGCTGATTAGATAAATTAGTTTCATTTTATACCATTCTTTTACGTAAAACTAATCCAAATCTTCTGCAAGATGTCTTGGAAATGATGCTATAATATAATCTACTTTTTCCTCGACCGTTCGCTCTTCTTCTTCTACTAAAACTCTATCTATTTCAAATCTAAAAATTTCCTTATTATCTGTATCAAAAATCTTTACAGAATATGTTTTCATCCTATCCCTTATCCTCAAAAAGAACAATATCTCTTTCAGCTTTTGTAGCTGCCTGAACACGCTCTCTATTCCAGGCTCCACAATCTTTACACTGATAACGCTGATAAACCATAGCGGCTGTCCTCGCATATCCACGCTTTTGTAAATGACTCCCACCGCATACATGACAGCGAATATTCTCAAACTCATTGTAGAGATTTTGATTTGGGTGGTTGACAATCCAAGGTCTTAACTTAACATAAACCTCTTCTAAACACTTAACATCTTGGATGTTGTATTCCTCCATTTCTTTCCAAGATTGGGCATTATTCACCATACAACCTTTCCATAAATCCATGCCCTTATTTACCAGCTTACCGCTTACACCTAAGTGCTTAGTAACATAAGCAAGTTTATTACTTGGAAGTTTAAACTGCCTCTTAACCGTTTTAAGCAAATCAATCTGCTTATACGGAGCAGGAGGGGTGAGGCCAATTAACACCATTTCTTGATTGAGGGTAGGAATATCAAAACGTGTCCCATTATAGTGAATAATAGCATCAGCTTCGTTCATTAGTTTATGAACACGATTTATCATACGCTTCCTGCCATCTTTATAGATAGATGAAAAGATGATTTCTTTTTCACCTAACCATTTTGCAGTCCAACATAAGGTATAGCCGGGTTCTTGTATCTGATGGGTAGAGATATTCTGGTCAAACAATCCCCAAGCATATACCTTGTGTGGCGCTGTTTCTATGTCTAACAGCAGTATTTTCATTATGCTTCATCTACCTTTTCCATATCCATAAACTGTAACAGGTCATAACTATAATTGTTAATGTACAGCTTATTTAAGAAATTCAAGAATACATACCCCCTATTCTCACGGGGAACAGCAGCAAAGAACAAGGACATTTCTTTCAATCCAGGTTCACTCACTCTAACGCTTTCTTTATCGACCTTGTTTGCATGTTGTTCAAATAGATTAAATAGTTGTGTAGCATCACTATCTACTTGTTGTTCTAGCGATGGCTCGTTCGTCATTGCTTTTTCTTTCATGGCAACTTTTGCACAATACTTGTAAATTTTCTTTTTCACAAAACATTCTTTCGATCACTGTATTCCAATCTACAAACCCTACTTTAGGATCAATGATGGGAACAATATGGTCTACAAAAACATTGTTCTTTCGTACTCCCTTTATTACAATTGAAGCAGGAACCTTATGTGCTTTCTTCAGATAACCTGCACATTTATAAAATCCACGTTCTAACCAAGCGGCCTTTCGGATTTCATATTTAGGAGGCCACTTGTTAGAAAGAATACGCAAGCCCGATTTGATAAAGGAATTAAATCGGGCAACAGTCCATTTATTAGAATTATATGGTTTATTCTTTTTGTCCATACCAATCAATATCATCTTTATCTGTTCGAGATAAACAACCTAACGGATCAATATCACAATTAGGATAGGATGGACAACCTAAATGTTCATCTGCATCTTCTTCATAAGTCTCTTTATACTTCTTCGGTTTCATTGAGATAGTTCACATATTCTTGCATGATAATGATTTGAATAGGGGCGATAGCAGATGCCCAAGGATCAGAAGCATAGCGTTTTGCAATCTCCGTAGCCGCTTTATACACCCACTTATGGTCAAACTTGGTATCACGTAAACTCATTGTTCTTGTCCTAACCTCCATATTTCAGGACTGCCATCTGTGTTCATTCGTCTTACTAACCAACAAAGTTGCCCCTGTTCAAGCAACATTTCATCGTCATTGAAAGCGTCTCGAACAGCGGCATACATATGATCGGGACTTTCAGATAGGATACGAAAAGCTTCTACTGGACCGCACTTCACCATGCCGGGAATATTGTCCACCCTGTCGCCGGTAAGCACTTGTCCATAAAAGGCAGCTAATCCAGTAGAAACTAGTTTCTTCCTATCCCCCGAAATCTCGAGCGTACCCTTTTGGTCAATTAAATAGGGACCAAAAGACGGTTGCTTCCCTAGCTCCCAACTATAGAACCAACCAGGGACTTGCTTTAAATCCTTGTCCCTGGAACAGATAATGTACGTATCAGGCGATTGACTTTGTAAGATCGCAATTCTATCGTCAGCTTCTATATACCTAACAACTTCAGCACCTAAAACATCTGTTAAATACACTGTTAGATTTCGGTAGTGCCAAGGTTTCTTATCAACCCGTGTTCCCTTATAGGGTTTTGTTTTAGCAATATCATACCTAAACGTCTTACCTTCGGTGATGAATATCTTAGGGAACAAACTCGTATTACAGGCTTCCTTAATTATATCAATACGAGAGAGAAGAAGATGCTCGACATAATCAAAAGGTGGCACACTTTCCCTTCCTTCTGTAATAGCGTGCCAACCTGTTTCCGCTGCGAAGCCTATTTCGTAGCGGAGTATGTCCCCATCCAAGAGCGGTTGTAAATTAGTAGGGACTTTCTTCACTGGCTGCCTCTTCTTCAGGGGCCTCTTTTTCTTCAGCCTTATAACCAGACTTAGTTAAGAGGGTTTCTAACTTTGAGCCCTCAAACTCTAAGCCAGAGGTAATAAGCTTTTTCAGGAACTTAGGCACTGCATTAAACACTTCAACATCGGGAGTATCCAAGTCAAATACAAAGGGTTTGTTGACAAGCTTAGGACACTTCTCTGCATCCTTCGCTCGCATTGCGGCTACGCCCCCAATGTTCTCCCATACCGCTCCTGTTACTTTCTTATTCGGATTATGAACAACAGTTACCATAACCGGAATATCAATGAGTTTACTGAAATCACCCTTGTGTTTATTTTCAGGATCGATAGCCTTATAGCGAATAGTACTCTTAGCCTTTTCAGCAGAGAGGTTATGAATAGGCATCACTTCAGTCAGCCAGCGGGGCTTATCTTTCATATCCTTCCCGTCAGCATCCTTCAGAAACTCATCGACAAACTCATAAGTAAAAGCAAACTTATAAGTCGGTGGTTTGTCCTTTCCTTGGAACGGAGACTGCGCTTGCAAACCCAAATCAACAATACCAACAATACGTGCTGGATAGGTAGCAGCGGGCATCGGTTCAATCTTCAGATTACCACTACTAGACGGAAGCTTATTAGAATTTAAAGCCATTACTTTGCCTCTTTTGTTTTATCTAAAAAATTAGGAATATCAGTTAAACTTTCTTCTTTATCAACACTATACTCAGGATGTTTTAATCGGTATAGTTCCCAACAATCAGGATCATCCTTAGATTTCCGGTTGGGTTTACGTTGCCCTGTATAGAAAGGGTGCTTAGGACTTCTTAACTCAAGTGTCATATCTACTCCTATTCATTCTATGTATATATATACCTAATTATTAAAAGTGTGACAATTACTTCATCACTCTCTGTATTAAGTCATCGTATTCTGCATTATCCACTTCCCAATATGGGTATGGACCTTCTTGAATATAATAATTTATTCCTTCATCAGACCAACACATTTCTTCAATATCTTTTTGTATTTTAGCTTCTTCTAAAGTTTTATAATAGCCAACACAGGCTTCTACTTCATAATAATACCCTGGCCCCCCTAGAGTAGTAGCAGCTTTTAAATAATATCCAGCCATATCAATTCCTTATGACAAAGACCTAGGAGAATAGTGAGCAGCCGTTGTTTGATGGGGCTCACACCCACCAATACAATAACCTTCTGGATCAACTTGTGTTATACCGCACCCCTCACAAATAACAACTACTGACATTCCTTTAGCCCAATCTTCTTCTTTTGTCAGCCGAGCTAAATCACCAATAGGAAAACCATGATCTTGTGCACATTGATTACAGAAGTCAGCCATAACTATCTCCTATATTTCTTCCCACTCAACTCCAACTTCATCAAGATATTCTTTTGTTCTCGCTACACTTGCACCCCATCGTTCTCTCAAATCTTCCTCGAGTTTAGGAAAGACCACCTTGGTTATACCCGCTTGAATAACCTGCACCGCACACCTATTGCACGGAGCAAGTGGATAGGTGTATAAGCAATAGCCGTTAAGGGGTTCCTTCGCATTTAGGATGGCATTGATTTCACCGTGAATGATGCGATCATACTTCTCTTCCCTATCCAAGTATAAGCTACCATCATCATCCATCCCTCTAGGGAAACCGTTATAACCTACTGATGCGATAGTCTTATCTGGCCTGACAATGACAGCCCCCACTTTAGTAGAAGGGTCTTTACTCCATAGAGCAATTGTCTGTGCTAAATGCAAGAACCGTAGGTTCCATTTCTCATTAAACATTATTTTTCTTTCTTTTTTCAAGTTTTTCTATGTTAGCTTGCATTATTTGTTCTAAATCAAAACCAAATCTAATGGCCATTATTGTGAGATAGTGCAAAACATCTCCTAATTCTAGAAGTAAATTTTCTCTATCAACTTCTTTATCATCTCTAACGGATTTCTTTATTAGATCAACTACTTCACCTGCTTCTCCGGCTAATCCAGTAGTTATAATAAACAATTGTTTATCTAAATCTTTAGTATACCGTTCCGTCCATTTAACTGTATACTCTTGAAAATCTTTATTACTAATGTGTTTCGTACCAGTTGTTTCCAATTTTATAGTCTCCATCATGCGGACACTTAATGTTTAGAAATCTACCTGCCCATTGAATAGCCTTACAAGCAAGCAAGGCAAGTTCTTCAGCTATTTCAGTTCGTGCTTCCATTTGGTATTCATCGTGCATCCATATCAACATACCCCAATCTCTACCTACCACCCACCCTCTTTGTTCTGCCCACTTATGTATCATCACATAGGCTACCCCCATGTGTATTGCCTCATCAGACTGAAGGGCATAGCAAAGAAGATCTTTCTCAAAAGCAACTAAGATGGGACGACCATCCAATCCAGTTATGTAACCATCGTAGTATTCAATTCTATTCCACTTATGATTGAAACGGCGCTTGGCAGTGATACGCCATTCCCTTGCTAGGCCATCAATAACAGCCTTTAACTTAGGCATATTAGTTAGGTATTCTTTCTTGATTTCCCTAGCTTTGTCAACCGTTGTATCGAGAAGCTTTGCAGTTTTACTATCACCAGCACCAAATAGAATACAACCATAGAAAAAGTTTTTGGCAAGGCTTCTACTTTTAGCCCCCGTTTTCTTTTGATTTAATGAATGTAAGTCTGTACCATCCTCTGACTTACCGAATAAAACAGCATTAGTAAACTCTTCATCATTCATTCGTGCGGCTAGTTGCCGCATCTGGTTACCCTTACTATCTACTCCAACAAGTTTCCAATCTCTTTTCGTAATGAAGCATTGTCGCATTTGCTTTGCAAAAAATGCTTTACTGTGCGGACTTGGGATGTTGACAACCACAGAATGTCGTAATCTTCCAGTAGTCGCAATACCTGCTGTCCTTGTACAAAGTCTACCATCTTGTCGTAGTCCTTGTCGCCATCCGTCAAGCGTGGAACGCCTTTGTCTGCATTGAATACGTCTCGCAATAACCTTACCAATTTTGCTTTCAATGCCTTGGAATGGATCGTCTTTAGAGAACTTGGCAGATGTTTTCTGTCCTTCATCGTTTGTATTCCATTTCTCCGGTCTCCAACCTTGTGAAATTAAAAAGTCTTTTACTTCATCGACACTATTTAAATCAATCTTGCGAAACGTAAGACGACTAAAAGGCCCAGAAACAACCACACTAGGATCGTTAAGTTGAGAGAGAAAGCGTAAACAAATCTCGCTATACGATCCGTCTTTCTTGAATGGTCTTTTAACATAGTTGTATTCTTCTCCGGCTTTACTTTCAAGTTTTTCACAAACAACAGGTAGGTGAGGGATAACAGCCTTGTCAATTTTTGCTATCCACCTATCCAGTGTTCTTATGCAATTATCTAAATGCACTTCATCAATTAGCCAACCGTATTGTTCTTGTTGTTGAAGATACGAAAAGATTTTCGCATTAAGTTTATGCGCCCTATCCCATCTATCGCCTCCCTCTTTTAAGAGTTTTTGATAGATAAGGTATTGTATTTCAACATCTTGTTCACACCTTTCTAGCATTTCCGGTGTGTATTTAGTCCAGTCATTGTGTTCAATCTTTGAGATACCTACGCGGTAGCCCCAAGCTTCAACACTATGGGAGTTCTTTCCCATGTAGCCAGGAGGTAGTGGACGTTGTGGATTTTGTAGTCGGGACATCAGGAGGGTATCTTTAATTTGTCCCGAGTATTGCCAATTATAAAGTTTCTTTAAAATCGGGAAGTCATACTGGATACAATTATGCCCAATGAGACACTCATACGTACTGAGAAAATCAACAAGCTTGTCAATATTATTGGGATTAAAAGTATGCCTAGACCCCGTGTCATGGTCTTTAACAACAGCACACCAAATTGTTTTTGCGGTTTCTAAAAAGCCGTCACATTCTAAATCGAATGTTGCTATTTTCATGAATATCTAAGTTTAACTTCGTCTCTAAATCTTTGAACAATCTTGCGAATATTAGTCGCACTCTCTGGTACAACCTTTTCAATCTCTCTCGAGTTGTACCCTTCTACTAGGTATAGTTTCAGAATGTGTTTAATATTGTCAGCTTGCTTCTCAATGTATGCGAGTAGTGGCTTAAGTTCAAGGTTCTTAAAAAAAGGCTTTAACATCCTTTCTTCAGTCTCTTCTTGAATGAACACATCCCCGTCAATCATGCCGTGCATAATCTCTGTTTTGAAGTGTGCTCTGATAGCATTGTTAATTACAATGCGAAACCAATTATCGAATGGTTTTGTCTTATCGTATGTATTCCAATAGCTTAACGCATTAGTGTATGCAGTTTGTAGAATATCTTCGGCTGCATACCTGCTACCTAAATAACGAGAGAGCTTCTTAACACCCTTCTCGAAGTTAGACTTATAATGTTCCTCAACAATGTCATAAAACTGTTGTCGTTCAGGGTCTTTAAAGGACATTTTTAATTACTTTCTATTTAGGAATTTCGTGATAAATACCTGTATTAATATCGAAATATAGGTTGACATATCCGGTTGCACCGAACGCTCTGTCCTCCAATACAACAAGCCTACGTGTATTACGCTCTTCTTCGGGGAGGTCTGGGTCTTTATTACCCTCAAGACCTAACATGGTGTGGCATGAACGCATCATGGCCCGGCTCCCTGCAAACTGGGAAGAGAATACTTTCCCACCGCGTTCATGTGGAGGACCGGACTCGGGAGCTTTTAAATGGCAGAATAGGAAAATGAGGATATTCAAATCTTTAGCTAGGTAAGCAAGTTCTTGTGCGAACTCCTGCAATACTGTATTTGCTTGTGCGGCGTCGATACCATTAGTGAGGTTGGTGATAGGGTCAATGAATACTGCTTTGCATCCCTCTTCAACAGCGGTTGTAATATCAACTCGTAAAGTATTCCAATCAAGGCTCTGATACAAATCCAAGATATGTACATTTTCGCCGACAAAGGGCGCGCTCGCATCAAAAGCATCGTAATCAAAGGGGATTTCTGGGTCAGTGAAAACCCGTTTAGCCACCTTTCCTACCACTAGTTTAAACGTTGTAGCCGGTACTTCTTCTGGTTGTACTACAAAAACCTTTAGTCCATGTGTCTTTATAAGATGGGCAACCAAGGTGGAAACCATAGTAGACTTACCCATCTTAACCCCTGCCCCTAGGTAGATGGTTTCTCCAAACCGTAGGCCACGGGTCAATTTGGTTAGCCCTTCCCACGGCCAGGATAAGCCCATATGCGTCTCTTGCCTAGCCAGGGGGATAAGGGACGACCCTCGCAAAACCCTCGTATTCTTCGGTTTTGCCCGTTTAAACATAGCTGCGTTACAAAGGGCTGTTTCAAACCCCTTAATCAAACACTCATTAGCATCTTTAGCAGGTAATTCTACACTAACCGCATGTGGAATTATCTGTATTACTTCTTCTACTGCCTTCCTACCCTGGTCGTCTTGGTCAAATACTAAGACTACCTCTTTGAAATTCCTATTGATTATGGGGATGTGCTTACCAATATCCCTCTTAGCTGCACTAGCACCATTAACTAAACTAACCACAGCAGGGTCATACTTCTCGTACTGCGTACCCTTGTTCTTATGCTTAAGAGCCTGGTATAGGGCAACCGCATCAAGCTCTCCCTCGGTGATGTAGAGGGTCTTGGCCCCCGCTTCTAGCGCCTTTTGCCACCCGAATAGGTCGGCTTCCTTAATATTACCAATAGACCAGAACTGCTTATTAGCAATAAGACGGGCCTTATAGGCTACCAATTCTCCCCTATTATAGTAGGGATAATAGTGAAGGATGGGGGTGGTGCCATCTTTTTCACTCACTTCAATCTTAATACCGAAAGCTGCTAGGGCTTCACTTGTAAGTTTCCTTTCTTCTAACGGGAATGTTTTTAACTCACTGATTTCTTTAAGAGTAGTTTCAATTTCTTCTGGGGTCTTTACCTTGATAGCTTTCTTAGGTTCAGTTTCCTTTCCTTCATAGGGATTGGGAACAAACGTATCACAAGAAAAACAATATCCGGTAAACTTACCAGACCTATCTTCTTGAAATACTTGAAGAGCGTCGGATGATCCGCAACTGTGGGGGAGTTTTTCGATACAATGACTAGACAATATGACCTGCCAAAATTCTGTTCTTAGTATATATATTCTATTTTACGAAGGCTGTGACAAAAATAAATATTGAAAAGTTTGTCACACAAGGCCCTCTTTTTTTATATATTAGGTGTTCCCTCCGGGGGTGATATACTCCCTCCTCGCGTGCGACATAGTATGTGTCAGGAGGGGTGAGGAGGTTGTACTGTATCTACTGTATTATGTAGGAAGATGTAGTTGAGAAGTCTTTGTACTAATATATTATTATTATACATCATCGGCTCTTTTACTACACTAGCATAAATGATATGAAGTAAGTGCCAACTCAGTGTACTTGTTTCGTATTCTTGTTCAAGACCTTGGCCTACAGGTGGTTGGTAAACAATCTTATAGGGATAGGGACCGGGGATAATGGTGTTTCCTGCAATTCTAATCCTGTACATTTTCTTTCTCCTTTGTTTCGTTTGCTAACCAATCTTTATATTCGGCTTCACTTATATCAGCCTCCCACCATCTAGTGTATTTAGTTAACCCTTTATCTACTAGATGTTGTGGATAACCATTCTTAACTAACCAATTCTGAAATTCTTTGTCGCCTATTAAATTACGAGGACACGGTTTAGGAAAGCCATACTGCCATCCTGAAGGAGGATCACACATTAATACTTTCATAGCTAAATGGCCCATCCCCACCAATCATTCACCTTTACATTATTACCTTCTAATGTAAGAACAACAGGTGATAATAACCCAGGATTATGCTCAACTATTTCAACTCTACTTGGATAGACATACACTTTAAAGGTGCTATTTATTCCTATTTCAGGATTGAGGTTCTTACCTGGGCGACCTAAATCAAAGAAGGCAATTACTTTTTCTTTCTCCACTATTCTTCTCCTAAAAATTCCTTGAAAGCATTGCTATATATTTCAACGGTTTGACCCTCTAAACCTGGGGCAGTGTTAATCTCTAGAGCATATGCCCTATCATGCTTCTCGTTATAGATAATATCTATTGCTCCAAAGTCTAGGTTGAACGATCTAATTACAGCGTTAGCACAAATCAATACAGCGTTCGGTACTTCAATATTGTTTCGTGCATAGATGAAGCCACCTTCTAGATTTCTAACTTGCCAATTAGGTTCATCAACATTATTAAGCTTAGCTTTTCTTTGTATATCAATTACTTCATCATCCAAGAAGTGTACGCGATATTCACTTTTCTTAGGGATATATTGTACATACAGAGGGGCCTTTACAATTTTCCCTATTACAATACCCTTGCCACCACTGGCATTAAGCATTGTCCGACATACAACATCCATTCCTTTTTCTTGCCATTCAATAGCCGTTTGCATACTCTCTGTAAACTTAGGGGTGAGGTCTGTTTCTTTTAATGTTCTAAAGAAAGAGAGCTTTCCGCTTGCTTCTCTGATGCTGTCTGGATAATTCAGAACATTACATTTAAGAAGTTCTTTACTTAAGCTGAAAGCTCCCCAATTAATTAGTGTCTTTTCACTATTTCCTTTGAACCTACTACCACGATGCTTAATCATCTTGGCCCCTAAAACCTTAGCCAAGGCCTTTGCACCTTCGCTATATTTGTAAGAGTAGATGTACATTTTTATTCTCTTCTATCGGGAGGTAAGTCTGTAATATCAACATGAGTATCCGTGTGTTGAATTTGCTGGTTTATTTGATCAAAGTAAGTAGCCATTCTGTCTGCTTCCCTTTCGTCTGCCCTTTCGTCTCTCACTGCTTCTGGTATTGCCCACATTGGTCTTTGCACTCGTGGTCCTTCTCCAGGTGGAATTAGTGCTCGCTCTCTATTAGGAAGAACCCTTACTCTTACGGGGGGTGCCTCTTGCAATTCTGCTTCCTCGAAAACAAAGGGATTAGGCGAAAAAACGCTACCAGTTAGTTCCTTTTTTTTTGCTCAAAC
>Ga0194131_10004592_pt1 | contig 20668 bp, 21 predicted proteins | sample TA2KigO120mmetaG_FD_148631 | JGI IMG/M metagenome (GOLD analysis project Ga0194131, IMG submission 148631) | Freshwater microbial communities from Lake Tanganyika, Tanzania - TA2015053 Kigoma Offshore 120m | ecosystem: Environmental > Aquatic > Freshwater > Lake | place: Tanzania: Lake... | reverse complement strand
TTGAGGCGACGTCGGGAATCGAACCCGATTAAAGGGCTTTGCAGGCCCGTGCCTAAGCCAGTCGGCCACGTCGCCAAAATTAATTGACACCTGCACGCTATCTGCGAGTTCGCAGATAGCAGAGCGGTTATTTGAGCGTTACCGGACTCTTCTTGCTGCCACCGTCGACGAACACGATCATCACCTGACCGACATCGAAAGCGAATTGGGCGTCGGCGAACGAAAACTTGGTTCCTGACTCTTTTGTCGGTCGCGACCAGGTGCCGTCGAACGCCCGACCATCGCGCAAAACAATTGCGCGACCCGCACCGACTGTTTTCAGCAACGGAGTCTTGCCGCCGAACTTGTCGCCATATTTTGTCTCTTTGCGCTCGACGTATTGCAAAACAACCGTCTTGGGCGTCAAGAAACTCTTGTTCACGGCGTCACGATGCAAAGAACCGTCGAACGAGATGACCCAGTCTTTACCCGTCCAAGTGCCTGAAACCCGCGCCGACGACCATGAGGCTTGAAAATATGACGCCTTGGTGCCACCGGTGGCGGGTGTTGCATCGAAAATTAAACCGATGTCTTTTATCGCGCCGACCTTGGTTTCTTTAGCCATCATCGCCGAGAGGCGCAACAACTGGTTGTGTGGCGCCTTTTTTGAAAGATTGCGGTAGTAAAAAGTCGACCGGTCACTCGGTGAAAGCGAAATTGATTGCGACTTGCGAATCGCTTTGAGCAACACATCATTCGCCCCGCTATAGGCCAAGCCAGGGTTCGTGAACTGCTCGAGAAGTTCGATGTCGGAGATTCGCGCACTACGGGTCGGGCCAACGACGCTCGGAAACTTGGTGTTGTACATCGCCGCGATGCGGGTCAAGCCCCACTCGACCTCTTCGACATAGATCAGATCGGCCTGGTTCAGGTTGTAATGCGGACGATCGGGTTTTGCGTTGCCGAACTTGACCATCACGACCGGCTTGCCGGCGCCCCCGGGCAAACCCGAAAGTGGGCTGACCCCAGCGTCGGCACCGACCGAGACACCCGACCCTGGCACACCGACAAGGGCCAAGCCTGCACATACGACTGCCGAGAGAAACTTGATTTTTCGCATCGTTAGAGTTTATTTGACAAATATTTCGGGCCGTATCTGTAAGCAGCGCTGATTAGCCTTGAATCGTGCCATCCGAAAAAAAGCAGGAACCGGCGACGATTGCGATCACCGCGGGGCGCGATAACTCTGGCTCGCTCGCTCCGACGTTGTCGACAGCGACGACATGGTCGAGCGCGGGTCTCGACGAGAGCCATCGCCTGGCCAAGGCGATTCACGAAACGAAGTTTTACTCGCGCTACGCCAATCCGACGGTCGAAGCGTTTGAACATGCGATCGCCGAACTCGAAAACACTCAGGCCGCCCTCGCCTTTGCCTCGGGCATGGGTGCGGTCTCGACGGTGATTTTGGCGTTGTGTCGACCGGGCGACCACATCGTGGCGCAGCGCAACTGTTATGCGGGCACGCTCGCATTTTTGAATGGTCCGTGCGCCCGACTCGGGATCGAAGTAACCCTCGTTGACGGGCGCAACTCCGACGAGTTCGCGACTGCCGTCCGCCCCGGCAAAACGATGATCGTGATGGCCGAAACGCCGAGCAACCCGCATCTAGATTTGACCGACCTCGACGCACTCGGCGCAATCAAGGGACCAATAACCCTCGTCGACTCGACCCTCGCCACACCGTTGGGTCAACGACCCCACGACCACGGCGTTTCAATCGTTTTGCACTCGGCGACCAAAGGCATCGCCGGGCACAACGACGCGACGCTCGGCGTCATCGCCGCCGACCAAGATCTGATCGGCGATATCTGGGGCTACTCGATATTGCACGGTGCGACGGCATCGCCATTTGACGCGATGAACGCACTGCGCGGCATTCGCACGCTTGACGCGCGCCTCGCCCGACAAAGCGCCTCGGCCCAAGAACTGGCCGAGTGGCTGAGCGAGCATGCAAGCATCACCGCGGTGCACTACCCCGGGCTCAAGTCACATCCGCAATACGAATTGGCCGTCAAACAGATGGCTTGTATGGGTTCGGTGCTGTCGTTCGAAGTTGAGGGTGGGCGCGAGAACGCGGCGAAACTGATCGATGCATTGAAACTCGTGCACACCGCCGTGACTCTCGGCGGGCCGGAGACGCTGATTTCGCATTCGTCGACCAGCACCCACAACAGCGTCGATGCGAAGACGAAAGCCGAGACGGGCATCACCGACTCGCTGCTTCGACTGTCGGTGGGTTTGGAGGCCTGCGTCGATATCAAGAACGACTTGGCGAACGCGCTGAAAAGTCTTTAGCGCTCTTCTTTGAACACCACGTGCTTGCGCACGATCGGATCATATTTCTTGAGTTCGAGACGCTCGCGCGAGTTGACCTTGTTTTTACGCGTGACGTAGGTGAAGCCCGTGTCGGCGGTGCTTCGCAACTTGATGATCGGTCGTTTGTCCTTGCTCTTTGCGGCCATGAACGATCAGACTTTCTTGCCGGCGCGACGCATCTCGGCGACGACCGACTCGATGCCGCGCTTGTCGATGGTGCGAACGCCTTTGGTGCTCACATTGAGCGTCACCCAACGACGCTCGGAGGGCAACCAGAAGCGACGCTTCTGAGTGTTGACTCGCCACCAGCGCTTGGTGCGGATGTGCGAATGCGAAATTGTATGACCCTTGCCCGGGGTCTTCGAGAGGACATCACAGCGATTTGGCATCCGATCAGTATAGAGGGCGCGTTCGCCCCGCTACACTTTGAACCCGTGAAACCCGAGATTCATCCCGATTATCAGTTCGTCGTGTTCGAAGACAGTTCGGCCAACTACCGTTTCTTGACGCGCTCGACGCTGAAGACCGACCCGAGCAAGACGGTCGTGTGGGATGACGGCAACAGCTACCCGCTGGTGCAACTTGAAATTTCGAATGCGAGCCACCCGTTTTTCACCGGTCAGATGAAGATCATCGACTCGGCGGGTCGAGTCGACCGCTTCAACAAGCGTTACGGTGCGCGAAAAAAGACCGTCGTCAAAAAGACGCCCGCAACCAAAAAGTAACTAGCGCGCGACGACCGATTCGCGTCGCAAACCCCTGATCGAGGTCTCCCCGATCAGAGCCATTGTGCGCGAAATGCCGCTCGTGATGTGATCGAGCGCCCACTGCACACCCAATTCGCCGGCCGCACCCAGACCGTATAGATAGGGGCGGCCGAACATCGCCGCCCGCGCACCCAGCGCGCACGCCTTGACGACATCGGAGCCGCGCCGAACGCCACCGTCGACCAGCACCTCGATCGCGTCGCCAACCGCATCGATGACGCTCGGCAGAAGTTCGATCGGCGCCGGCGACCCGTCAAGTTGACGACCGCCGTGATTCGACAGGGCGATCGCGTCGACGCCGAGCGACGCGGCCTGCTTGGCGTCATCGACGCACTGAATGCCCTTGAGCATGATCGGCAAACCCGACTCTTGGCGAATCCAATCGAGATCGCGCCAACTCAAAGTCGGGTCGAATTGTGAATTCACATAGTCAGACAATGTGATCGCCTGCGAACCGTCGACATCTTTTCGGCCGGCCACGGCGGAGAAAGTAATCGGCTCGTTGGTGACGAACTTGAATGTCCAACGCGGGTGACGAATGCCGTCGATGAACGTCTCGAGGCCGATTTTCGGCGGAAGAGTGAAACCTCGGCGGACATCGCGCTCGCGACGACCGAACACTGCCGTGTCGACCGTGACCATGATCGCCTTGTAGCCCGCCGCTTTCGCCCGCTGCACGAGTTCACGCGAGAGTCCGCGATCGCGCCAGACGTAGAGCTGATACCACAACGGGCCGGTGGCCACCGCCGCGACCTCTTCGATGCTGCGCGTGCCGAGCGTCGACAAGGTGAAGGGCAACGAGTTTCTTCCCGCGACACGGGCCACGGCAAGTTCACCCTGCGGATGGGCGATGCGCGTGAACCCTGTCGGCGAGAGGGCGATCGGAAACGGCACCGCCTGGCCCATGATCGTCGTGGTCGTGTCGATCTTGGAGACATCTCGAAGCACCTTTGGCACGAGACCAAACTTCGAAAAGGCGGCGCTGTTGTTGGCCAGCGACCACTCGTCTTCGGCCGCACCGTCGAAATAATCGAACACGCCGCCCGGCAAATTTCGCTTCGCCAGTTTGCGGAGATCTTTCAGGTCGCCACACGCCGCGAGCCTTCGCTTGTCGCCGTTGAATTCGAACTTTCTCAGCCGAACGACAGATCGAACGGCTTTCAGCACAGAGTTACTCTAGCGACTTGAGAATATCGGCGACCTCGTCGATGGTGGTGCGGGGGTTGATGATGCAAAAGCGCAGAATTGTTTCGCCGTTGAACGTCGTCGGCACGACGAATGCCCGCCCTTCGTTGAGCATGCGATCGCTCCAGGTTTGATATTGCTCGGGCGACCAACCCTTTCTCTTGAAGATGATCACCGAGAGTTCGGGCTCGAGCAACAATTCGAGATACGGCGCATTTTTGATCAGCGCCGTCGCCTCACGGGTGACTTGCAGCGTTATCTCCATCGCTTCTTCGTAGGCCTCGGTGCCATGCGTGGCGACGCTGAACCAAAACGGCAAACCTCTTGCCCGGCGCGACAAGTGATGCGCCAAATCTGACGGATTGGCCAAGGCGTCGCCCAAATCTTGTTGCGTCAAAACCTCGAGATACTCGGCGCGCTGCGTGTGGGCGCGACGCGCGGTGTCGGGGTCTCGATAGATGAGGGCGCAACAATCAAACGGACCGAACAACCACTTGTGCGGGTCGACGATGAAACTGTCGGCGCGCTCGATGCCGACGAACAAATGGCGCACACTCGGCGCACACAACGCGGCCGCACCATAGGCGCCGTCGACATGGAACCATGCGCCAAGTTCGCGCGCCTGGTCGCTCGCCGCGACCAGGTCGTCGATGACACCCAAGTTGGTGGTGCCCGCGGTGGCGACAACCGCGCAAACCCGGTCTCGATCTTGCGGATCTAACGACGCGACGGCATTTCGCAGGTTGACGCCCGACATTCGACCTTGCGCGTCGGCTTCGACTTTGACGATGTCGGCATCCATCGCGTTGGCGGCAAGCCCGACAGATGAATGTGCGCTAGAAGATGAGACGATCATCGGCCGAACTCGATCGAGGGCACCTTTGCCATTTTGGCGCCAACGCCACCGGGCCACGATGAGCGCCGAGAGATTGCCGGCCGTGCCGCCGCTGACGAAAACACCCGAACTCGTCGAGGGAAAATTGGCGAGGCTCGCCACCCACTGCAGAGCCTGATTTTCGGCGAACACCGCACCCGCACTCTCGAGCCATGAACCCCCGTAAATGTTCGAAGCACTGAGGACGAGATCGAACAACACGGCGCTCTCGGTCGGGGCGCCCGGCACGAACGACAAAAACAGCGGATGGTCGACGCTGATGCAGGCACGGGCCAAGTGCTGGGTAAAGATTTCAAGAACCTTCAACCCGCCCAAACCCTCGGGGGTGATCGTGTTGCCGACCAGAGCCTGCAACTGACTCAAAGATTTGGGGGCATCCAACGGCGGCGGATCGAGACGAATCCGATCGAGGGCGTAATCGACCACCGCGGCGGCGAGCTTTTCGCTGTTTTGGTCGTGATAGTGCATCCAATAGCCGTCGGACTCGTTGCCCTGCGAAGGGTGCTGTGGAAGATCTGTCACCATCTGTTTTTCACCACAGTGACGAACTCTACTTACCTGCAAAGATATTATTTTGTAATGGCATTCAAATTCTGGTCAAAAATCCCGGTCTTGTCGGCGGTTGCGCTTTCGGTGTTCGTCGCGTCGTGCTCGTCGAGTTCGTCGGGCGCGCCCGTCGACCTCTCGCCCGAGGCTTCTGCGGGTCGAAACATCGCCATCACCGCGGGTTGCGCAAGTTGCCACGGCGAAAATGGCGAAGGTCGGGTCGGGCCAAAGTTCGTCGGTCTGGCTGATTCTCAGGTCACGCTCAGCGACGGCACGGTCGTCACCGCCGACGATGCGTATTTATACGAGTCGATCAAATATCCGGGTGAAAAGAAGCGTCGTGGCGCCTCGGGCATCATGCCGGCGAACAAACTCACCGACGCCGAAATCGCCAGCATCATCGCCTACATTCGCGCGCTGAAGTAAAGATCGAATTTTACGCAAGCGTCACGAGTTCGAGCCACGACTCGTTGAAATAGTCTTCCTGCCCGTCGGGCATCAGCAAAACTTTTGTCGGCGAAAGTTGTTCGACGAATTCTGCGTCATGGCTGACCAACACGATCGCCCCCGGCCAATTCGACAAGGCATCGGCCACGGCCTGTCGGCTTGACGGGTCGAGGTTGTTGGTCGGCTCGTCGAGCAGCAGCAGATTGTTTTTTCCGACGATCATCATCGCCAGCGCGAGTTTGGTCTTTTCGCCACCCGACAACGTCGCCGACTCTTGGTGCACTTTGTCGCCCGACAAACCGAACATGCCGAGCATGCCCCGCAACTGCGTTTCGGTCAGACCCAGGGGAACAGGTGCTTGCTCGCGCATGTGGTCGACCAGCGAGCGCTGGGCGACGAGGTTGTCATGCTCTTGGGCGTAATAGCCGACCTGCACGTTGTAGCCAAATGTGAAATCACCGTTGTCGGGTTTCACTTCGCCCGCCAAAATTCGCAACAGCGAAGTCTTTCCCGCGCCGTTGAGACCGAGCACGAGAAGCCGCTCGCCCCGACCCAAGTCGAAACTGACATCGTGAAAAATGTCGGGCCCGCCGTATGTCTTGCGCAAACCATCGACCGTCAACACTGTTTCGCCGCAGTGCGGCGGGTCGGGAAATCGCACTTTCAACACGCGGGCACCTTGCGCGGCAAAGACCCGGGTCTCTTCGATTCGGCTGATTCGCTTCTCGATGCTCTTGGCCATCGCCGCCTTGCTCGCCTTGGCGCCGAAACGATCGACGACACGCTGCAATCGTTCGATCTCTTTGCTCTGCTGGGTGGCTTTTTTCGCTTGTCGCACCTCGTCGGCTTCGCGTGAAATCAAATACTGCGAGTAGGTTCCGCGATATTCGACGATTTGGCCCTCGGAATCTTCGTCGGGGCGATCGAGGTGCAGCACGCGGGTGATCGCCTCGTCGAGCAATTCGAGGTCGTGGCTGATCACGAGCAACGCGCCCTTGTATGAACGCAAGAAATCGAGCATCCACATCTTGGCGTCGATGTCGAGGTGGTTCGTCGGTTCGTCGAGCAACAGCGTGTCGCTGCCGCTGAACAAGATTCGAGACAGTTCGACCCGACGTCGCTCGCCTCCCGACAATACGCCGAGTGCCAGACCAAGACGATCGGGCTTCAAACCCAGGCCCGCGGCGATTGCCCGGGCCTCACTGTCGGCCGCGTAGCCGCCCTTGAGTGAAAACTCGTCCTCCGCTTTGGCGAATTTGGCGATGTTCGCGTCGCTCGAATTTTCTTCGATCGCAATGCGCAGTTTTTCGATACGAATTATTTCATCGTCGATGCCCCGTCCCGAAAGAATGTGCGAGATCGCGGTTCGCGAATCCAAATAACCGGCAATGCGCGGGTCTTGCGGCAGATACCCGAAACATCCGTTGCGATTGATGACACCCGACTTTGGCTCGACAGCGCCACCCAGCACTTTGAACAGTGTCGTCTTGCCGGCGCCGTTGCGACCGACCAGACCGACCTTGTCGCGGGGCATCACGGCGAAAGACGCCGAATCGACGACCAGTAGTCCGCCGATCTCGACGCACAGATCTTTGACTTGAAGCACCCGTCAAGGCTCGCACCCAGATCGCGTTGATACAACCTTCGATCTGGTCTAGGGTCTGAGCGTGATCAGTGCGGCGATTTTTGCTTTGGCCGGGGCAAGCCTCGTGATGGTTGGCGCGATCGTCGCGATTGCCTGCATGATGTTGACCGTTTGGGCGATCAGCCTGGTGATGCGTGACGCGTCGATCGTCGATATCGCCTGGGGTTCGGGGTTCGTGCTCGTGGCCTGGGTGACATTTTGGTTGAGCGACGGCAACTCAACTCGAAGTCTGTTGCTGACTGTTTTGGCCACGATCTGGGGTCTGCGCCTTTCAATTTATTTGGCCAAGCGAAATTTGGGCCACGGCGAAGACTTCAGGTACCAGGCGATGCGCCGCAAATACGGGGCTCGATTCGCGATCGTCAGCCTGTACACGGTTTTCGGTCTGCAAGGTCTGCTGATGTTCGTTGTCTCTTTGCCCGTGCAACTGGGCCAAGTGCAAACCGAACCCGGCTTCGGCGTGATCGGCGGGCTCGGGGTTCTGGTCTGGGGTGTCGGCATTTATTTTGAAGCCGTCGGCGATGCGCAACTCGCCAGGTTCAAACGCGATCCCGCCAACAAGGGCCTGGTCATGGATCAGGGCCTCTGGCGTTACACGCGGCACCCGAATTATTTCGGCGACTCATGTGTCTGGTGGGGTTTGGGTTTGATCGCCGCCGAAACTTCGAACGGCGTTTACGGACTGATCGGTCCGGTGGTGATGACGATCTTGTTGGTCAAGGTTTCGGGCGTGGCGATGCTGGATCGGTCGCTGCTCAAGCGCAAGCCTGGCTACGAGAATTACGTCGCCACGACCAGCGCGTTTTTTCCTCGCCCACCCCGCCGCCGCTAGGGCCGATTGCAAATTGGAGCGGACGACGGGATTTGAACCCGCGACCCTCACCTTGGCAAGGTGATGCTCTACCGCTGAGCCACGTCCGCAAAAACGCGATTACTTAAGGATTCGAGTTTAGCAACGGGTCGGCGGCGCCCACCACGTCTTTGCTCACCCTTACCGAATTCGCCAGACGCACGACCCCGGCGAGCGACGCGAGAACAACCACTCCACCGATCACTTGCATCAGAGAAATTTGTTGACCATAAACCAGCCACGCCCCGAACGAAGAAATCACGGGCCCCAACAACAAGATCAGCGACGAGACCGAAGCGTCGACATATTTTTGCGCCCAAAGCATGAAACTGTGCCCGACGGTGCCGGAGAACAAAGTCATCGCGATCAAGAAACCCAAATCGCGCCAAGTGATCTGCAGAATATCGTCGCTGGTGATCAGCGAGTATGGCACGACGACGCACGCCTGGATGAGGCTCACACCGAACAGAAATTGCCAGGTGCCAAAACCCTCGAGACGCCGTCGCTTCGACGAAATGAAATAGAGAGCCCATGTGGACGCATTGACGAAGGCGAGAAAGTCGCCGAAAAGACTCGAACCACCCGTGTTACCCGCACCGATGACGACGGCGACGACGCCGGCGAAGCTCGTCAGCGCAAGCAACACCTGCCAGCGTGAAATCGCCTCGTTGAGAAACTTTGGCGCAGCGAACAACACCATCGCCGTTGAGACGTTGCCGATGATCGTGGCGTTGGCGATCGAAGTTTCGACGATCGCCGTGAAGCCAAAAATCGTCGAGACTCCGAACAACGCGCCGGGCAACAAAACGATTCGAAACAGAGATCGGTCGATCTTCTTGCCATCGCGAGTGGCGATGAAGTAGAGCAGAGGGGGCCAAAACAAGACCCTGTAGAACAACACCGAGTTGATCGAGATCGAGGGCGCCAAAAACAAGAGGGGTCCGACACCCCAGGCAAAAACAGCGATGAACACGGCAAGAACCGGTACTGCGGTGATCCGCGCGCGCAGTGTTGCGGCGAAGTTCACTTTGCGGGCGGCCGCAAGTCGATGCGCAAGGTCAAGACCCCGTCTTCGATTGTCGCTTGGGCATCGCCGATCATCGCGAAATCTTGGAAATCAATTTGGGCTTGATTCAGGAAGTGTTGACGCTCTTCGCCGGCGACGGGCGGGAGCGGGCGTCGCTTGACCGAGGCGGCTCGATCACGGAATCTTTGGATCATTTCAACGGGGTCAAAATTTGCGGGCATGTCAACAATTTAGTTTGTCTTGATCGGATCGGCAGTGGGTGCCGATTTATCTTCACCGGTCGCAGCGAGGCTGGGCTTGGCGCGCACAGCGTTGAGCATTCTTTTGCGCGTGTCCTCGTCGGCCTCCAAGAACTCGCGCTCGCCCATTATCTCGAGCGGCGCCAATGCCTCGGTCTCGGGTCGCGCACTCCGCCAAAACCAGATCGTCGCCAATAACAGACCGGCGGCGATTGCCAGCATGGCGAACGAGACGAACTTCAGCGAAACTCCCAGAGTCTCCGCCAAACCGAACAGAAAGCCGAAAACCCGCACCATATCGCCAGATGCCAAACTAGTCGGAGATGAACGACACTTTCTTCAACCTGATTTCAATGGTCGCCTTCTTTGCCGCGGGCATCGGATTGCTCAAATGGATCAACCGCTTCGAACCCCAATGGGTCTCGCGCGACGGCTCGCGATTCAGCGCCAAGATGTCCGACGACAAACCCGACTCGTCGAAATGGGTCGAGGTGCGGGTGACGATCGACGGCAGACAACTAATCGTTTTCGGGCGAGGTCGACGCGGCCGGCAATTTCGTGGGCGCTGGCTCGTCAGTTATGTCGCGTCGACACCAGAAGCCAAACGCCGTCACTATGTCGTGATCAACGAAGCCGACACCGACGACCGCGCGATCTTGCGAGTACCCGCGTCGAGCCGATGTGTGGCCGGCCTCGACGCAATCGTGCAGCGTTAGATCACGACCTCGGGGCGTGGAGCTCAAGAAATTTCTTCAACAGCGCCCCGACCTGATCGAGATTGATCAAGAACGCGTCATGGCCATGAGGTGAGTCGATTTCGACGTACTCACATTGCCCACCCGCTTCGTTGACCAGGTCGCGAATCTGCTTTTGCTGGTATGTCGGGTACAAGATGTCGCTCGAGATACCGATCGACAGCAACGGCGCGGTGATTCGCTTGACGGCGCTTTGCAGCGTGCCCCGACCGCGGACGACATCGTGCAGGTCCATCGCTTTGCCGATTATCAGATAACTGTTCGTGTCGAAGCGCCTGATCAACTTGTCGCCGTGGTGATCGAGATAGTTCTCGACCTCGAACTTGTCCCACAGACCCAGACCGTTGTAGTCGACGTCTAGATCGGCCAGTTCACGACCGAACCGATCGGTGAATATGTTGTCGCTGCGAAATGTAACCTGGGCGATCATTCGCGCAATTGCCAAACCCTGCCAAGGTCCATCGCCGACTTCGGCATCGTAATAGTCGCCGTTGCGCCACTTGGGATCGAGACGAATCGCGCGTCGACCGATCGCGCCCCAGGCGATTTGCTGGGCGGTGGCCTGAAAGCAAGTCGCGATCGGCACGGCGGTGCGAACACGATGCGGAAACATGATCGCCCATTCGAGCGCCTGCATGCCGCCCATTGATCCGCCGACGACAGAGTGCCAAACATCGATGCCGAGCAGATCGCTGACCCGCACCTGCGCGCGCACCATGTCGCGAATCGTGATCACCGGAAATCTCGAACCGTAGGGCAAACCGTCTTGTGGGTGCGGCGACGCGGGACCCGTGGAGCCTTGACAGCCGCCGATCGTGTTCGTGCAGACGACGAACCATTTCTTTGTATCGATCGCACAACCGGGCCCGATCAGACCCTCCCACCAGCCCGGTGTCGGCATGCCATCCTGCGCGCTTCCGGCCGCGTGCGAATCGCCCGTCCAGGCGTGGCACAACAAGATCGCGTTTGATTTGTCTTCGTTGAGTTCGCCCCAAGTCTCGTAGGCGATCGTCACATCTTGCAGAGTTTTTGAACTGTCCAGTGCGACGGGTCGATCGGCCGGGAAGTGCAAAAATTTTCGCGTGCCCGAAGGTAGGCCGCCGTGCCATGCGCCCGTCGCGGGATAATCGTGTCGCGCCATTTTTGAACTCCTTTCTCAAAACTCGTCGGCGAGAGCGACGCAAGATTTTGTATCGGAGTTTGGCCCGTTGCCCCGCGACAGCGGAGCCACATCCCCACCCGAAGGTGAGCTGGCACCGTGGGTCGAGCCCCGGTTGCCGGACCAATTGGTCGCTCCTGATGCAACTTCTTGCAACTGACGCTCGCGCGTTGATTGCCTAACCCACGATATCGGGATAGCGTGTGCTAACCACGCGCGGGCGGAGTTGGGGTCTAATCGCGTTGATCTAGTGCGCAAGCCTCGGTGCCGCCGGGCAGACGCTGGCGGTTGTTGGCGATCAATTTGTAAATCGCGGATGAAACCACGCGCACGACCGGCAAGTCGATGGCGACCCCGAGCATTGCCCAGGCGAACGAACTCGATCTCAACAATGCGGCCACCGCCCTGCTGCCTTGGCGAATGGTTCGATCTGCGCCAACCCATTGCAACGCCGCCTGACACTGTTGGGTGGTCAAACCAAGCGCGGCCAGATCTGCTTTTTGATGGGCGACGATTCGCGCATCGGTCCTGATGCGGCGCTCGATGAACCTGACGCATCCGGCGCAGAATGCACAGTCGCCATCCCACACCAAAACCGCCGACGATGATTCAGTCACATCTTCAACGATAGTTATCGAATACCGACTCCGAACACACCACTACGCTTGACGCAAATGTTCGGATTTTTGCTGCGACCCGGGTGGGTTTTGTTGCACGTGACGGTGGTCGCAGCGGTCGTGGTGATGGTGAATCTTGGTCTTTGGCAGTTGCGACGCCACCACGAACGGGTCGACTTCAACAAAGTCGTCGCCGAACGCATGGTCTCGGCGCCGACACCCCTGACGACCGTGCTCGAGAAAATTCGAACGGGCGAACTTTCACCCTCTGAAGCCGAGTGGTTGAACGTCTCAGTGCAAGGTCGTTACATCGCCGATCAGTCGTTGCTCAGCGTGAATCGATCGCAAGACGGCATCTCGGGCGTCGACCCACTTACACCTCTGGTTCTCGGCGGCGACGAGATCGAAGAAACAATCTTGGTGAATCGGGGCTTTGTCGGTCAGAATGCGAAAGTGCCCGAGCCACCCTCGGGAGAACTCGAGATCATCGCTCGGGTTCGCCTGTCAGAGTCGCGGCGGTTGGGTCAACTCAGCGATCCCGCAGCCGGAATTCTCTCCGAGGTGATAACCATCGATCTCCCGCGTCTGGCCGCGCAAATCGAGAACCTCAACACCGAAATTTATTTGGAAGTTCTCGAATCTCGGCCCAGCGAGGCCGACTACTTGGCGAGAATCGCCTCGCCGAATTTGACCTCTGGCCCGCACCTGAGTTACACGGTGCAGTGGTTTATTTTTTCGATCTTCGTAATCGCCGGCTGGGTCGTTGTCGTGCGACGAAAAATCGGGTCAGGCCAGGGTCGAGACGAAACTCTCTAGTTGCCGCAAGTTGCGGCATTCGTAGACGCCGTCGGTGTGCGCGCCATATTCGGCGACGATCGAGTCGCCCGTATTCCAATACGACTTTGGTTCGGGGTTGAGCCAGTAGACGTGACGGGCTCGCTTGCGCAATTCTTTGACCACCCACGACTGGGCGGCGTGATAATTGTTGCGGGCGTCCCCCAAAAGAAGCACTGTTGTTTTCGAGTTGATGTCCTTTCCGTGGCGCTCGAAGAACACCTCGAACGCATGACCATAGTCGCTGTGGCCGTCCACCCAGACGACATCGGCCTCGGTGTTCACGCGATTGACCGCCTCGCCGACGTCCTCGGTCGACTTGAAGAACTTCGTGACCTCGTCTATCCCGTCGATGAACACGAAAGAGCGAACTTTTGAGAATTGGTTCTGAATTGCATAGACGAACATCAGCGTGAATCGGGCGAACGCGGCCACGCTGCCCGAGATGTCGGCAACCACCATCAACTCCGGCTTGGCCGGACGCGGATATCGAAACTTCGGGTCGGCCGGCACCCCGCCGTAACTCAACGAATGCCGCACGGTGTTCCGAAAATCCAGCGGACCTTTTCGACCGTGTCGACGCTTGCGGGCAAGGCGCGCCGCCAATTTTCGGGTCAGCGGATACAACGCCTTTTTCAGGCTTTGCATCTCGTCGCGACTCGCGTGCATGAACTCGACATCTTCGGGCAAGGGTTTGCGCAGCGTCTTGGCCATCGCCTCGGCGCCCCTGTCGGCGACGAGTCGACGTCTGATCTCTGACTCGACTTCTAGTTTGAATTGTTCGATCCTGCTCTGGAACTCGTCTTTCTCCAGCCTCTCTTCGAGCGCCGAAAGTTTGTGGTTGCTCATCTCGCGATTCGCGTCCATGAGCTTTTGCAGCATGTTGTCGAGATCAAGATTGCGCAGCGTGCGATACAGATAGTAGGTACCGCCCACGGGTCGACCCGGCTCCATGCCCGCGAAACGTTGCACCGATTGTTTGGCCAAAGCCCGCATCATCGCTTGGTCTCCGCTCATCAACGCCCGCATCAACATCGCCGCGATTTCTTCGGGTGTGAGCGAGTCCATTCCGCCGCCCGAGCCCTTGCCTTCACCTTGACCCCTGACCTGGTCGATCTGATCTTGCATCTCGCGCCAAAAATCATCGGGCTGCGCCTCTCGGGTGATTTCGTATTCGGGGCCGCGCAACGAAAAATAGACCTCGAAAATCGTCTCGAACACGCGCCAGTGCGCGTTGTTCTTGACCAAAGTCGCCCCGAGCGCGTATTTGAACGCGTCCCGATCTTCGATCGGAATCACCTTCACCGCCTCCATCGCGTCGAGATTCTCGGTGAGGCTCACCGGCAGACCGGCGCTGCGCAACTCGGCTATGAAACCCGACATCAGGTCAAGAACGGGCATCGCGCTCGCCTACTTCGAGACTGAGAGTTCTTTCGCCGCTTTGGCGATGTCTGTTTGATACTTCAACAGAATGTGCAGAGTCTCTCTGGCCTCGGTCTCGTCGATCGTGTCGATGCCGAGCAGCATCAGGGTTCGCGCCCAGTCGAGCGTTTCGCTGACCGACGGAGACTTTTTCAGGTCGAGTTGGCGAATGCTGCGAACGATTCTTGCGATCTGATCGGCCAAGTTCTCGCTGATGTCAGGCACCTTGATCAGGATGATTTCCTTCTCGCGCTCCAAGTCTGGGTAGTCGACATGCAGATACAGGCAACGACGCTTGAGCGCCTCCGACAGTTCGCGGGTGTTGTTGGATGTCAAGAAAACCAGCGGAATCTGCCTGGCCGTGATCGTTCCCAATTCGGGGATCGACACCTGATAATCGGAGAGAATCTCGAGCAACAACGCCTCGGTTTCGACCTCGACGCGATCTACTTCGTCGACCAACAACACCACCGGCTCTTCGCTGGTGATCGCCTCGAGCAACGGGCGGGTCAACAGAAACTCGTCGCTGAAGATATCGTCGTGCACTTCCGACCACGTGTCGCTGTTGTTATCGGCCTGAATTCGCAGCAACTGCTTCTTGTAGTTCCATTCGTAGAGTGCCTTCGATTCGTCGAGACCCTCGTAGCACTGCAGACGAATCAATCGGGCGCCCGTCATTTCGGCGACGCTCTTTGCCAGTTGGGTCTTGCCCGTGCCCGCGGGCCCCTCGATCAGCACCGGCTTGCCCAAACGGTCGGCCAAGTAAACAACACCGGCGATGCCGTCATCGGCGAGATACTTTTCTTTTTTCAGACCGGCACGAACCGATGCGACATCTTTGAAACGCGGTTTCACCCGTTTAACCCTAGCCGTGACGCCGTGCACCAACTAAGCGCAAGCGACGTGCAAATCGCAATACGATTGAGCGCATGGCGACGCCCAATGCCCGCTCGGGTCTGCTGCGCGCCAACCTGACGGTCGCCAGCGGCACCGCGCTGAGCCGCCTCACCGGACTGCTTCGAATAATCGTGTTCGGGGTCGTGATCGGGCAGACCGCTCTCGCCGACGCCTATGACATTGCCAACAACGCGCCGAATATCGTTTACGAACTCTTGCTCGGCGGGGTTCTCGCGGCCGGTCTCGTGCCACTTTTCACTCGTCATCTGCAAGACGATGACGACGACGCGACGAGTGCCGTCGCCAGCGTCGCGATGGTCGCACTGGCGACTCTCACGCTGATTTCGATCGCGCTCGCGCCGCTGATCTTCAGAATCTTTTCGCTGAGCCCGGACGCCGCGGTGGATGAAGAGATGCTGCGAGGCGCGGGGACCGCGTTGACGCGACTGTTCTTGATCCAGATCTTTTTCTATGGGATGACTTCGATTTGCACGGCGATCCTCAACGCCCGCAGGAAGTTTTTCGCCGCCGCATGGACGCCCGTCATGGCAAACATCGTGACGATCGGCAGTTTGCTGCTGGTCGGTCGCCTCGACACGGCAGATCCGCCGCAGTTGAGCGATGTGCTCGAGAACAACGGGTTCAAACTTCTGCTGGGTCTGGGCTCGACCTCGGGAATCATCGCCATGACCGGCGGAATGTATTTTGCTTTGCTTCGCGGCGGCACGAGACTGCGTTTCAAGTTCGATCTGAAACATTCGGCGGTGCGTCAACTGGTGAAGCTTTCGGGTTGGGCGGTCGGTTACATCGCGGCCAATCAAGTGGCTCTCGTCGTGATCAAAAATTTGGCCGAGCCGGGTAGCGGCAATGTCGATGCGTACTCGAAGGCATACGCGTTTTTTTCGTTGCCCCATGGGCTGCTCGCGGTCTCGATCGCCACAACGTTCGTGCCCGATCTGGCCCGTGCCGTGGCGCAAAACTCGAAAACAGAGTTTGTTTCTCGTTTCAATTCGGGACTCAAACTCACCGCGCTCGCCACGATCCCCGCGTCTTTGGGCTTGTTCGTCTTCGCCAAGCCGCTCGTCGCGGCGTTGTTGCAATACGGCAATTTCGATGCCGATGCCGCCACCAACACGGCCCGTGCCCTCACGGGCTTGAGCGTCGGGCTCGTCGGGTTCTCTGTCTACCTGTTCATATTGCGCGGCTTCTACAGTTACGGCGACACGCGCACGCCGTTTTTCATCAACCTGTTCGAAAACGCGCTGAATATCTTGTTGGCGATTCTTTTGGTCGAGCGCTTCGATGTCCTGGGTCTGGGCCTGGCCTTTTCCTCGGCTTATTTGATTTCGTCAATTGTCGCGTTTTTCGCACTGCGGCGGAAGATTCGGAGAATCAACTAGCCAACACGACCAGGTCGTCGCGATGCACGACCACCGCCGAAATACCGTCGCCGAGTTCCGCGCTTTTCATCCCCGCCCCGGCACTCGCCTGAACCGATGAAACCGCGGCCATTCCGCGGGCGATGATGTTGCCCGCCGTGTCGACAATCTCGATCGTGTCGGCAATCTCGAAATCGCCGTTGACTTCTTTCACCCCGGCATGCAAGAGCGAAACGTTGCGGTACAACAGCGCGTCACGCGCGCCGTCATCAACTACCACCGAGCCGCTGGCCTGGGCGGCGAAGGCGATCCAGAGTTTGCGGGCGGTGAGCTCGCGCTTGCGGGGCAAGAACTGCGTTCCCGCGCCGGCGACTTGATTCACCGCGTCGACGACGACGTTTCCCCGCTTCGCCGAACCAATCACGGTTCGCACACCCGACCACGAGGCGATTCGTGCGGCGGCGAGTTTCGACGCCATACCCCCGCTGCCTTTTTGGTTGATCGATCTTCCCGCGCGCACCGACAACAATTCGTCGTCGGCGTTCACGGTTTCGATGAACACCGCGTTGCTGTCGACATTCGGGTCGGCCGAGTACAAACCTTTCAGGTCTGTCAACAACACCAAGACATCGGCCGAGATGCTGTGGGCGACGAGCGCGGCGATGCGATCGTTGTCGCCGTAGCGAATTTCATCGCTGGCGATGGCGTCATTTTCGTTGATCACCGGAATACAGCCCAACTCGAGCAGACGCAACAATGTTTGTCGCGCATGCAGATATTGGTGACGGTCGATGAAATCATTTGGCACCAACAAAACCTGGGCACCAACAAGTTCATGACGATCAAGATGCTGGTTGTATTCCTGCATCAGGCGACTCTGACCCGCGGCGGCGAGCGCCTGCAGCGTCGGCATGTCGGTTGGCCGTTTGCCCAATTTGAGCGCGGCAACACCCCCGGCTACAGCACCAGATGACACGACCAAGACTTCGTGGCCCGTCCGACGAAGCGACGCGACTTCGTCGCACAACGAGCGCACCGCGTCTGAATTGATGCTGCCGTCGGCTTTGGTGATCGACGAGGTTCCGATTTTTACGACGATGCGCATGACTAATGCTCGGGGGTGTAGTCGAAGGAGAACTCGCCTATCCAAACAATCGCACCCTCTGACGCCCCGGCCTTGGCCAAAAGTCGCGGTACGCCCAGACGCGACATGCGATCGTCGATGTAGTTCAACGCGTCGGCGTTGGTCACGTCGTTGAGCGCGACCGAGCGTTCGATATCACGACCCGAGAGCCTGAACTCGTTGGCCCCGATGCGCTCTACCCTGGTGCCTTGTGGCTGTGGACGAAATATCACCGGACCGATCGGTGGCGGCTCTGTGGTGCGCGCCTCGGCGACCAATTCGGCGAGTTTCGCCAATACTTCGCCCACGCCTTCGCCCGTGACCGCCGACATTTTCATTCCATGCCAAGCGGCGATCGATTCCGGTGTCGCCGCGTCGGTTTTGGTGGCGACCACCAGCCGTGGTCGGTCTAACAGTTCGGGTTGATACGCCTTCAGTTCGCGAAGCAAGATTTGCTCTTGTTCGAGCGGAGTGATTTCGTCCATCGAGATCAAATCGACGAGCACACAAAGCACGCGGGCCCGCTCGATGTGGCGCAGAAACTGATCGCCCAATCCTTTGCCCTGACTCGCGCCTTCGATGATGCCGGGAATATCGGCGATCACGAATTCGGTCGAGTTGTTGATTCTGACCACGCCCAGATGCGGTTCGAGCGTCGTGAACGGATAGTTCGCGATCTTCGGTTTTGCCGCCGAGACCGAACTAATGAATGTGCTCTTGCCCGCATTGGGAAACCCGACCAGCGCCACGTCGGCCATCAACTTCATTTCGAGTTTCAGCCAACGCTCCGTACCGTGCTCGCCTCGCTCGGCGAATCTTGGCGCCCGACGGCGGTTCGACAAGAAACGCGCGTTGCCCCGACCGCCCTCTCCGCCTTGTGCCGCCAGCCAACGAATGCCGTGCGTTGCAAGATCGAACAAAGTCTCGCCGCTGTAAAGATCTTTGACCACCGTGCCTTCGGGAACTTTGACGATCAGTTCTTCTCCGCGACGACCGTGCAGATCTTTGCCCATGCCCGAGACGCCGTCTTGCGCACGACGATGCGGATGGTCGCGAAACGCCAGCAAACTGGCCACGTTTCGGTCGGCTTCGAGCCACACCGAACCGCCGTTTCCACCGTCGCCCCCGTTCGGCCCGCCGTGCACGACCGGACCCTCGCGGCGAAAGCTGACGCAGCCACTACCGCCGTCACCGCCGCGAACATTCAGTTGGGCTTCGTCGACAAAAACGCTCATCGGTCTCCTGGGGTCTGCATGGCTCTGCGCAACTGAGACTCGTTACGCGCTGCAATTGCAGGCTGTATCAGGCTACAAGCGACAATCTAGGGTCACCCGTTGCCTAGGGTTATGGCGATGGATAAGCGGACCGCGAAGTCGAAGCCGGCGCGACCCGACTCGGTGTCGTCGCGCGCCGAGGCTTGGGCGCAGACGATGCACGGTCACGAATTCGATGCGGGTGTGACGATTCGTCTGGCGCATGCCGACTCGTGGGCAGGCTCCGGATCGCGCGATCTGGTCGATCGTCTCAGTCGCGAAGAACTGGAAGACGCCAACCTCACCGTGCTCGCCACTCGCAGTCTTGGCGCCGGAAATCGGGCCAAACAAGAAGAGCCCGACAAATTTCGGACTTGTTTCGAACGCGACCGCGATCGCATTCTGCACGCCTCGGCGTTTCGTCGTTTGGCGGGCAAAACCCAGGTGTTTGTTTTCCCGCAAGACCACCAACGAACCCGCCTGACTCACGCGCTCGAGGTGGCCCAGGTTGCGACCTCGGTGGCTCGTGCCATCGGTGTGAATGTGCCTCTAACCGAGGCGATCGCTTTGGGTCACGACTGCGGACACGGCCCCGGCGGTCACGCCAGTGAAGACGCGCTATCGCCCTATGTCGAGGGCGGCTACGACCACGCCGTCTGGGGCGCCGATGTCACCCTCGTGCCGCTCAACCTATGTGTCGAGACTCTCGACGGCATTCGAAATCACTCGTGGTCGCGACCCGCACCCAAGACCCCCGAGGGCGAGGTCGTCTCGTGGGCCGATCGCATCGCCTATGTTTGCCACGATTTCGAAGATGCCGTCGCGGCCGGTGTGGTCACACCCGACCAACTTCCTGAACAGGTTCAAAGCGTTTGCGGCACGCGGCGCGATCGACAACTTCGAACGTTCATCGATGCGATGATTTCGGCGACGGCGGCCACTGGTCGGGTGGCGATGACCGGAAATTGTGCCGATGCCTTGGCGGCTTTCAGAAAATTCAACTACGAGAACATCTATATGCGCGCCGAATCCCGGGCTCAGGCCGAGTCGGTGATTCGCCTGCTGCGCGCCTTGGTCGAACACTATGTGGCCAATCCGAGGTTGATGCACAGCCCCGGCGAACGAGGGTTGTTCGATCCGCATACGCCTGAGGCGACCAAACTCGCCGTCGCCTATGTCGGCGGCATGACCGATCGCTTCGCCTGCCGACAGGCGGTGACGCATTTGTCCTGGCCCGAATCACAACTACCCCAAGGCGTCGGCACATGACGCA
>Ga0194131_10004586_pt1 | contig 20684 bp, 20 predicted proteins | sample TA2KigO120mmetaG_FD_148631 | JGI IMG/M metagenome (GOLD analysis project Ga0194131, IMG submission 148631) | Freshwater microbial communities from Lake Tanganyika, Tanzania - TA2015053 Kigoma Offshore 120m | ecosystem: Environmental > Aquatic > Freshwater > Lake | place: Tanzania: Lake... | reverse complement strand
ATACTAACCCAAAAACTCTCGCATTTGCGAGAAATCCGATGCCGGTAGTCTACAGCCCTGCTCAGGAGGTATTCCACCCGGCCGATTCGTGTCGCCGGCGGCCTCCGCAGATTTCCCTGGAGAGGAAATGTCCACACCGCCGATCACTGCGGTTCGCGAGTACGCGCTCGATCCGAACCAACCCGCCGCCCAACCTCTCGCCCTGCTGCTGGCCCGCTGGCAGGCGGCGTGCGACAGCACGGACTGCCCGCGCGGCCCGGCCGAGGCCTATGTCCCCCACGACATCCGCGGCCTGGCGGGCAAGGTCAACATCATCGATGCCGCACCCGGCGGGGGCGATTTCCGCTTCCGGTTGCTGGGCAAGCGCAATCACCGGCTGCTGCACGAGATGATTCCCGGCAGCCCGGTCTCCGCCATTACGGTACCGACTTATCGCGAGCTGCTGCTGCGGCATTATGGCGCCGCAGTCCGCTCGAGGCGGCCCACCCTGCACCGGATCGAGATCGACGGCGAGACCCGCCGCTCGCGCTACACCCGCCTGCTGTTGCCGCTCTCGGTCGACGGGACGAATGTCACGACCCTGCTTTCCGCCACCCTGTGCGAGGTGACGCAGCGCCGTTCCGATGCCGAGGCACGGGCGCGACTGGACGAACGTGCGGCGCAGATCCCGGCGGAGTTGCCGCGGCTGCGGCGCTACGCCCTGCAGCTCACCCGCAATGGCGCGGATGCCGACGATCTGGTCCAGGACTGCATCGAGCGCGCCCTTGCGCAGCTGCATATGCTCGTTCCCGGCTACCCGCTGCGCCCATGGCTGTTTGCGATCATGCACAACACCCACGCGACCCATGCCAAGCGCGACCGCCGGCGGCCTTTCGTCGACGCGCCGGACCTGCCGGAGATGCTGTCCTATACCGACCCGGTCTTCGAATCGCAGGGAGTGCGCGCCGATATCGACCGCTCGCTCAAAGCCCTGCCCCCGCAGCAGAAGCAGGTGGTAGAGCTCGTGCTGATCCACGGCATGAGCTATCAGCGTGCAGCCGACCGGCTGTCTATCCCGATCGGCACTGTGATGAGCCGCCTGGCGCGCGGCCGCGACCGGCTGCGCGGGATGTTGGCGGCATAGAGTCGGCCCTCGCGAACCGACCTCGACGCTCAGACGTCGAGATTGGCGACTTTGAGCGCGTTGTCCTGGATGAACTCGCGACGCGGTTCGACGACATCGCCCATGAGCGTTTCGAAGATGCCGTTGGCCTCGGCACTGTCGGAGACCTTCACCTGCAGAAGATGGCGCGCCTCCGGATCGAGCGTCGTTTCCCAGAGCTGTTCGGGGTTCATCTCCCCCAGGCCTTTGTAGCGCTGCATGCCGACACCCTTCTTGCCGATCTCCAGCACCGCGTCGATCAGCCGGGTCGGGCCGGTGATCTCCACGTCGCGCTCGCCGGCTTTGAGCCTGGCGAAACGCCCGTAGACTTTCTGGAATTCGCCAGCCGTCTCGACGAGGCGGCGTGCCTCGACCGAGTTGATCACCACCTGGTCGATGACACAGCGGTCGGTTTCGCCCCGCAGCTTGCGCTCGAACACCATGCCGTCGGCCGATGCGGTGCCCGTCCAGCCGCGCTCATTCTCCGAGCTCAGGGCGTTGAGACGCCTGGCGATATATTCCGCGGCACCCTTGGCCTGCTCCTGGTTCGACAGCAGGTCCGGGTCGAGAGCGCCGAGGATCGCCGCCTGCTCGACGGCATCGCGGCTGCCCACGCGGCGTGCCAGGGGCGTCACGAAGGACTTGGCGGCGCGCGCCTTCTCCACGAGCTGGCGCAGATCCTGGCTGGCGCGCTGGCTGCCATCGGAGCCGACCGTGAGCACCATGCCGTCGATGCCGGCCTCGATCAGGTAATCCTCCAGCGCCCGCTCGTCCTTGAGATAGACCTCGGAACTGCCGCGCTTGGCACGGTAGAGCGGCGGCTGCGCGATATAGATGTAGCCGGCGTCGATCAGCGGGCGCATCTGGCGATAGAAGAACGTCAGCAGCAGCGTGCGGATATGCGAGCCGTCGACGTCGGCATCGGCCATCAGGATGATCTTGTGATAGCGGCACTTGGAGACGTCGAAATCCTCCTGGCCGATGCCCGTGCCCACGGCGGTGACCAGCGTGCCGATCTCGGCCGAGGAGAGCATCTTGTCGATACGCGCCCGCTCGACGTTCAGGATCTTGCCACGGATGGGCAGGATGGCCTGGTAGGCGCGGTTACGTCCCTGCTTGGCCGAGCCGCCGGCCGAATCCCCCTCGACGATGAACAACTCCGACTTCGCGGGATCGCGCTCCTGGCAGTCGGCGAGCTTGCCCGGCAGCGAGGCCATGTCGAGCGCCCCTTTGCGCCGCGCCAGTTCGCGCGCCCGGCGCGCCGCCTCGCGGGCGGCCGCGGCCTCGACGATCTTGCCGATGATGCGCTTGGCATCCCCGGGATGCTCCTCGAACCATTGCTGGAGCTTGTCGTTACAGATCGCCTCGACGATCGGCCGGACCTCGGACGACACCAGCTTGTCCTTGGTCTGCGACGAGAATTTGGGGTCGGGAACCTTGACCGAGAGCACGCAGGTCAGGCCTTCGCGCGCATCCTCGCCGGTCATCTCGACCTTGTCCTTCTTTGCGATGCCGCCCTCGACCGCGTATTTGTTGATGGTGCGCGTCAGCGCGGCGCGGAAGCCCTGAAGATGCGTGCCCCCGTCCTTCTGCGGGATGTTGTTGGTGAAGCACATCATCGTCTCGTGATAGGCGTCGGTCCATTCCATCGACACGTCGACGGTGATGCCGTCCTTGCTCCCGCGCATCAGGATGGCCGGATGGAGTGCCGTCTTGGAGCGGTCGAGAAACTTGACGAAAGCCTCGATGCCGCCGTCGTACTTCATCTCCACGGTCTTGGGCTCGACGCCACGTGCGTCGGTCAGCACCAGCTTGACGCCCGAATTGAGGAACGCGAGCTCGCGGATACGATGCTCGAGCGTCTCGAAATCGTACTCGGTCTTGGTGAAGGTCTGCTTGGAGGCGTAGAAGCGGACCTGCGTGCCGGTCTTCTTGCCGGCGTCGCCGGTCTCCTTGAGCGGCGCTTCGGCATCGCCGTGCTTGAAGCGCATGAAATGCTCTTTGCCGCCACGCCAGATGCGCAGCTCCAGCGTTTCCGACAGTGCGTTGACCACCGAGACGCCGACCCCGTGCAGGCCGCCCGAGACCTTGTAGGAGTTCTGGTCGAATTTTCCGCCCGCATGCAACTGGGTCATGATGACTTCGGCCGCCGACACGCCTTCTTCCTTATGGATCTCCGTGGGGATGCCGCGGCCGTTGTCGGTGATCTCAACCGAGCCGTCCGGATGCAGCGTGACGGTGATCTCGTCGCAATAACCGGCCAGCGCCTCGTCGATGGCGTTGTCGACCACCTCGTAGACCATGTGATGCAGGCCGGAGCCGTCGTCGGTATCGCCGATATACATGCCGGGGCGCTTGCGCACCGCGTCGAGGCCGCGCAGCACCTTGATGGCTTCGGCGCCGTAATCGGCGGCACCCTTGGAGGGGTCGAGTCTCTGTCCAGGTTCGTTCATCGCGGCATCACCGTCGCGTCGAGGACACGGAAGAAACGGGCCCGCCCGCGCAGGCCGGCAAACAGCTCATCGTCGGTGCCGGTCAGCCAGGCCTGGGCCCCGAGATGGGAAATCTCGTCGAACAACGCGGCGCGGCGCGCCCCGTCGAGATGGGCCACCACCTCGTCGAGCAGCAGCAGCGGCGCGTCGCCGCGCTCGGCGTGCAGCTCGCGCGCCATGGCCAGCAGGATCGAGAGCAGCAGCGCCTTCTGCTCGCCCGTCGAGCAGTCGCGTGCCGGGCGATCCTTGGCGGCGTAGGTGACCTGCAGATCGCTGCGATGCGCCCCGCAGGCCGCCCCGCCCTGGGCCGCGTCGTGGGAGCGCGCGGCGCGTAATGTGTCGCGCACCCGGTCCTCGACCGCCACGGCCGGCATCTCCGTCAACCAGGTGTCAATTTCGCCGGTCAGCACCAGGCGAGCCGCCGGGAACGGGCTTCCTTGCTCAGGATGGGCACGATCGGCGCAGGCGCGGTCGAGGCGGCGCACGGTCTCGGCACGGGCCGCAGCGATGGCCACGCCGTGGCGTGCGATCCCGTCCTCGAGAGCGTCAAGCCAAGCCGCGTCGGCGTTGCCTTCGCCGAGCAGGCGGCTGCGCTCGCGCAGCACGGTGTCGTAGGCCGCTACCTCACCGGCATGGGCCGGCTGGAAACCGTAGACCAGCCGGTCGACGAAGCGGCGGCGGGAGGAGGAGCCATCCATGAACAGGCGGTCCATGTCCGGGGTCAGCCAGACCATGGCGAGATGCTGAGCCAGATCCTTGTGGCCGCGCGCGGTGTGGCCGTCGATACGCACGACGCGCCGCTCGGTGCTCTTGCCATCCGCAGCCTCATGGCCGGTGCCGATGCTGACCGTGCCGCGGCCGGTCTCGAGCACCGCCGCCACCGCCCAGGGACGAGCGTCGTCGGCGCCGCGCTCTCGGCGGTCGACCTCGCCGAGCTTGGCGCGGCGCAAGCCGCGCCCTGGTGAGAGAAACGAGACGGCTTCCAGCAGGTTCGTCTTGCCCGCCCCATTGGGGCCGGTGAGCACCACCGGCGTTGCCTCGAGATCGAGGCGCACCCGGCCATAGCAGCGGAAATCGGTCAGCGACAGCCGCACGACCGCAGCCCCCCGCTCCGCCGTGGCGACGGCCGGCAGGGGCATGACGGGTGCGGCAGAGGTCATCGCCGCGGTCACACCCGCATCGGCATCAGGACGTAGAGCGCGCTTGCATCGGCGGAATCCTGTACCAGCGTCGGCGATGCCGCGTCCGACATGGCGAACTTGGCGCCCTCGCCCTCGATCTGCTGGGCGATGTCGAGCAAGTAACGGGCGTTGAAACCGATCTCGATCGGCGCAGCGGTGTAGCGAGCCTCCAACTCTTCGGTGGCGCTGCCGGCATCCGGGCTGGTCGCGGTCAGGGTGAGCTGGCCCTTGGCCATGGCCAGCTTGATGGCGCGCGACTTTTCGGTGGAGATCGTCGCCACGCGGTCGACCGCCTCGGCGAAGCTCTTGCAGTCGACCTCGAGGATCTTGTCGTTGCCCGAGGGGATGACACGCTCGTAGTCCGGGAAGGTGCCGTCGATCAGCTTCGAGGTCAGCACCACATCGTCGAAGGCGAAACGCACGCGTGTGTCCGACAGCGAGACAGCAATCGTGCCCTGCGCCTCATCGAGCAGCTTGCGCAGTTCCATCACCGTCTTGCGCGGCAGGATGACCCCGGGAATGCCGGCCGCTCCGTCGGGCAGCGGCATCTCGACGCGCGCCAGGCGATGGCCGTCCGTGGCCACGGCACGCAACACCTTGACGCCGCCCGCCTGGGCCGCGTGCATGTAGATGCCGTTCAGGTAGTAACGCGTCTCCTCGGTCGAGATGGCAAACCGCGTGCGGTCGATCAGGCCGCGCAGATCGGCGCTGGAGAGCTCGAAGTTATGCGGCAGCTCGCCGCCAGCCATCTTGGGGAAATCTTCGGCCGGCAGGCTCGCCAGCGTGAAATTCGAGCGCCCGGCGCGCAAGGAAACCTGACCGCCCTTGGCATCGCTGCCGCTGTCGAGCCCGACTTGGCTGCCCTCGGGCAGCTTGCGCGCGATGTCGTAGAGCGTGTGCGCCTGCACTGTGATCGTGCCGGCCTTGCCGACCTCCGCCGGCGCCGATTCGACGATCGCCAGATCCATGTCAGTGGCGGTGAGCGCTAGCTTGCCTTTGGAGGCTTCGAGTAGAACGTTGGCGAGAATCGGGATCGTGTTGCGACGTTCGACGACGCTCTGGATGTGGCCGAGAGCTTTAAGCAGCGCTCCGCGCTCGATCGTGAGTTTCATGTCGGGTCGGATCCGCGTTCCTGCAGGTTTATCGGCGGTTATGACCGGCTCCGGACCCCCCGGAAACGACCCCCGCAAGGCCCGCCGGCGGAACGCTTGCCGGAAGGCTTTTTGACAGGGGCGTTAGTATACCAGAAGCAATTGAAATCAAAACTCTTTCGCGCGTTTCAGTGGACTCGAAAGAGGCTGAAATACGGGCCTGATTTCAAGCCTTTGGGGCAGCAGATTCGAGGCTCAGCGCGAGGGCGATTTCAATCGCGCGACGTTGCACGGGAAAGGCCATTGACGCTTGTGGATTCGCCCCCGACTCGAGTCCGACGGCCACCTGCGCTGGCAGGAGGGGCAGGTGGATGAAGCCGCATGGCACCCGTCTGGGCAGCCAGGACAGTGCCCAGTACATCGACGCATTGCATAGGTAGGTCCCGGCACTTTCGGAGAGTCGGGTGGGAATCCCCATGCCCAGTAGACGCTTCTCGATGGTCCGCAGCGGCAGGCGTGACGTCAGGGCCGTGTCGCCCTGCCTGTCCAGAACCTGATCGCGTGCTTTGGCGCCGGCGTTGTCGGGAATGGGGAAATCGGCAAGGTTGAGCGCCACGCGTTCCAGCCGGATGCAGGTCTCCCCGGGCGCAAGTCCGAGCAGAATCACCGCCACGGGATCGACGTCGGCGAGCGCGTCTTTCAACGCCGCGTCGAGCTTGGCAATATCGACCGGCAGCAGCCGCCCGACCACGGAAACGCCGCCGACCTTCGCTCCGTCCATCCGGCGGGCGATCTCGGCCGAGGGGTTGAGATTCATCCCGCCATAGGGCTCGAAGCCCGTGACCAGAGCCGCTTTCTGCTTTCTCATCAGCGGAGTTTAGCCCAGAAACAGGAAGGGCGGCCCTTGGTTTAGGGCCGCCGCGCCAGCCGGTGACTCACCGGTATCGCTCGATCACGGACTTACGCTTCGAGCATCCGGCGGAGAAGCTCGATGTCCTCGGCGAAGCTGCTGTCTGTGGCGCGCAGCTCCTCGATCTTCTTTACCGCGTGCATCACCGTCGTGTGGTCGCGACCGCCGAACTTGCGGCCGATCTCCGGCAGCGAACGCGAGGTCAGCTGCTTGGCCAGATACATCGCCACCTGACGCGGCCGGGCAACCAGGCGGGCCCGCCGCGGTGAATGCATGTCGGCGAGCCTGATCGAATAGTGCTCGGCGACGCGTTTCTGGATCTCCTCGATGGTCACGCGGCGGTCGTTGGCGCGCAGCAGGTCGTGCAGCACGTCCTGGGCCGTCTCGAAAGTGATCGGCCGGCCGACCAGCGTGGCATGCGCGGCGATGCGGTTCAACGCACCCTCGAGCTCACGCACGTTCGAGGTGATCTTGTGAGCGAGGAATTCTAGAACCTTGGGCGGCACCTGGAGGCCCATTTTCTCGGCCTTGGTCTGCAGGATACCGAGGCGAAGCTCATAGGTCGTCGGGTGGATGTCGGCCACCAGGCCCCAGCCAAGGCGGGAGCGCACCCGATCCTCGATCCCTTCGAGGTCGGCCGGGCTCTTGTCAGCCGAGAGCACGATCTGGCGGTTCTGGTCCACCAGCGCGTTGAAGGTGTGGAAGAACTCCTCCTGGGTCGAGTCCTTGCCACTGATGAACTGCACGTCGTCGATCATCAGGACGTCGACCGAGCGGAATTGCTCCTTGAAGGACATCATGTCCTTGAAGCGCAGCGCCCGGATGAACCGGTACATGAACATTTCGGCCGAGAGGTAGACCACCTTGCGCTGCGGGTGGCGCTTGCGGATCTCCCAGGCGATCGCATGCATGAGGTGCGTCTTGCCCAACCCGACACCGCCGTAGAGGAAGAGCGGGTTTAAGGGAACCTTCGCCTCCTCCGAGACACGGCGCGCCGCCGCAGTGGCGAACTCGTTCGGCTTGCCGATGACGAAATTGTCGAAGGTGAAACGCGGATCGAGCGGCGCGCCGAAATCCTCGCGCTCTTCGCCGGCCCCGCGCTTGTCGGCGGCGCCATCACCTTCGAGCGAGGGACGGGCAGCCGGCGGCGGCGCCATGCGCAGGCCCTTCGTGGTGCCCGCCGGCGCGAAATCCAGGCGCGGGGCGACCACGGGGCGCTCGGCAGCGGGCCTGGAGACCGCGGGGTTGGCGATGATGATCTCGATGTTGCGGATGATCTTGTTTTCGGCCTTCCACAAGGCGCGCAGACGCTCGGCGTAGTGGGTCCGCACCCAGTCCTGCATGAACCGGGTCGGCACAGCAATGCGAACCTCGCCGTCCTCGATACCCGCCAAGGTCAGCGGCTTGAGCCAACTGCGATAGGCGACCTCGCCGAACTCGGCGCGCAGCTTGCCGCGCACCCGCGCCCACTGCGTCTCTACAGAAGCCGTTGTTTCGTCGCGCATCGGACCCCTTTTACTCCTGCACCCAGGGGAGGCCGCTGGCCTTCCAACCCTGGGTCGTACCGCGATGGTGCGCGGCATCGTGAACACCTTCAAACCCGCCGGCGAGATTAAAGCACGTCTTCCAGCCTGCCGCGGTCATCGCAATCGCCGCCGACTTCGAGCGCCCGCCCGAACGGCAGATGAATACGACCGGCATGTCCTTGGAAACGCCGCTCTTGGCTACGTCGGCGACGAAGTTCGCGTTGGCTGCCATGCGCGGCTTCCCGCCGCTCTCGGCATTCGCCGGCACGAATGCCTGCCATTCGGCGAAATGGGGCCGCTTGCCCAGCGTCGTCAGATCCGGAACCCCGACAAACGACCATTCGGCCTGCGAACGGCAATCGACGAGCATGGCGCCGGCCTCGCGCGCCAGGAGGCCCCAAGCCTCTTCTGGGGAAAGATCGCCGGCATAACCTGCAGACGGGGCAGAACTGCTTCCCGTCCCCGGCCGCGTCATCTGCGCCGACCCCTGTGGCATTGTGCCCCTGACCCCGCCCCTGACTTCTGTCCCCGAAGGCTCAAACGCCCCGGTCTCGTTACGCCCGACCGGCCGGTCGCCGATCTTACCTTTACTGCTACCTTACCCTACACGATGGTTCGGTATCCGGGCGGAATACCGCCCATGTACTTCCGACGGCTGCGCTTGGGGGCCTCGTCGGCGGCGGCATCATGATCGCTCGCCGTTGCCGACCCGGAACCCACTCGTCCCGGCAATAGAAAAATCAATCCCAACATCCCCATCTCTGCGCCATCCCAAGTCGAACAGTTCCACATCGATCGTAGACCAACCGAACGTCATGCTCCCCACACGACGAAACTGCCCTTCCTGCTTCGGACCACACGGCCCGATGTCCATCTCTTCAACCGTGTTCTGAAAAACTTGTGGCGCTGACCGCCTTCGTCCTCTTTTCTCGATCACTCCATTGATTGGAGCCGATGTGACGCCTCCCGACGATCATTGGAGCGAATCTAGTCGCCGTCTTTTCCGTGCGCAATACGGTCCTGTCGTGATTCCGCAAAAAAATTGTCTTGCGTGTTTTCGCGGTCAGCGTTCCTCGATCACGGAAAAAGAAAGCGGCAACGGCGCGCGAAAGCGCCGTGCAGCTATTTCATGTGGCGGGGGTTGCTCGCGACGCAATCGCTTGTGATGGACTGCGCCATGAATGCCGCCGCGCGAAACGCGGCGGTAGAAAATTACGAGAGCGCCTTGATCCGCGCCGAAAGCCGCGAAAGCTTGCGCGCAACAAGATTCCTGTGCACGAGGCCGATGTGCGTGCCGCGCATCAGTATCGGCTGTGCCGCCTTGAGAGCGGCCTGAGCGTCGCTTTTCTTGCCGGCGGCGATAGCCGTCTCGACCTTCTTCAGCTCGCTCTTGATCTCGGTGAGTCGAGCCTGGTTCGTTGCCGCGCGGCGGATTGCCTGTCGTGCCGCCTTGCGCGCGGAGGGGTTACGCTTGACCTTCTTGGCCGCCATAGAAAACCGTCCGAATGATCGCTGGGAAAAGGTGCGCGGTTATAGACCCGGGTATCCGCTCCGTCAATGCGCCGCTGAGGCGTAAAAGAGCCAGCGTTCGCCTAGGTTTAACGATGCTTGAAGGTGGCCGGGCGCTTCTCGACGAAGGCCGCCATACCCTCTTTCTGGTCCTCCGTGGCAAAAGTCGAATGGAACAGGCGCCGCTCGAAGCGGATCCCCTCCGAAAGTGTCGTCTCAAAAGAGCGATTGACCGACTCCTTCACCATCATAGTGATCGGCAGTGACTTGGACGCGATGATTTCCGCCGCCTTGACCGCCTCGTCGAGGAGTTGCGCCGCGGGCACCACGCGCGACACCAATCCGCAGCGCTCCGCCTCGGCGGCGTCCATCATCCGGCCCGTGAGGCAAAGGTCCATAGCCTTTGATTTACCGACAAAACGCGTTAGCCGCTGGGAACCGCCAGCGCCCGGCATGGTGCCGAGATTGATCTCCGGCTGGCCGAACTTGGCCGTATCGGCAGCGACGATGAAATCGCACATCATGGCGACCTCGCACCCTCCGCCCAGGGCAAATCCGGCAACGGCCGCGATGATCGGCTTGCGACAGACCGAGACACGCTCCCAGCCATCGGTGATGAAGTCCGCCAGATACACGTCCATATAGGTCCGGCTGGCCATTTCCTTGATATCGGCGCCGGCGGCGAAGGCCTTCTCGCTGCCGGTCAGGACGATGGCCCCGATATTGGCATCCGCTTCAAAGGCATCGAGCGCCCGGCCGAGCTCCCGAACCAACGCGTCGCACAGCGCGTTCAGCGCCTTTGGCCGGTTCAGCCGGACAATGCCAACGCGGCCCTTGGTCTCGACCAGGATGTTCTCATAAGCCATTGCGTATCTCCGTCAGTACGTCAGCCAGGTGAAAGATAGAAACGGATCAGCAGCGTTCCGGAAGTGCGCGCACCGCGCGGCCCGGACGCCGGAAATTCAAGCCGCAGGGTTTCCCCCTCGCGGCGAAAGATATCAAGACCGGCCACGCTCCAGCCCAGCTGGGGCAGCGTTGTCCGGTAGAACGACAGCACCGCGTCGCGGTTGGCAGGGCCCTCTGCCCAAGCCTCGACGACGCGGCCGCCGGGGGCATCGAACACCGTGCCTTCGCCCGGCAGCGCACGCAAGCCTGGCATCAAGGGCAGATCGTTGATACCGGCCACGAACGCGCCGGTCGCCAGGGCTGGCCACGCGCTGAGCCAGAGGAAGAGAAGGGCCAAGCCTCGGGTGACGTCCATGGGGCGGCTCTTATCCTACCGCTGGCACTTGGAGCAATAGAAGGTCGAGCGCCCGCTCTGCACGATGCGCTTGATCGGCGCCCGGCAGGATGGGCAAGGCTTGCCCTCCCGGTCGTAGACCACCCATTCGGTCTGGAAGTAGCCCTGCTCACCGTCGGCATTGACGTAATCCCGGGCCGACGAACCGCCGGCCGCCACGGCCTTCTCCAGAACCTCGCGGATCGACGTGGCCAAGAGGGCCGCACGCTCCCGCGTCACCGTCCCTGTACGCCGCTTGGGCGAAATGCGCGCGCGATAGAGCGCTTCGCTGGCGTAGATATTGCCGATACCGGCCAAGTTGCGCTGGTCCAGGAGCGCCGCCTTGATCGGCCCCTTGCGCCCCTTGAAAGCTGCTTCCAGGACGGCACCGCCAAAACCATCGGCCAAAGGCTCCGGGCCGATGCCCTTGAAGCGCTTGTGCGAGCCCAGCTGCGCTGCCGGCACGATGTCCATCAACCCGAAGCGCCGGACGTCATTGAAGCGCAGGACACGGTCGTTATCGAGCGTAATGACCACATGGTCGTGCGGACCAATGGCGTTCGGCTTGGCGCCGATGACGAACTGACCGGTCATGCCGAGATGCACGACCAGCAGATTGGCGTCCGCGAGGCCGATAAGGATGTATTTCGCCCGCCGCTCGACGCTGTCGATGCGTCGCCCTTGGAGACGCCCGGCAAAGCGCGCGGGAAATTTCTCCCGCAGGTCCGGGCGCCGCTGCTCGACACGCGTGATCGTGAGGCCGACGAGCTGCGACCGCAGGCCGCGCACCACGGTTTCGACTTCCGGAAGCTCAGGCATAGGTGGCGTAACCTAGCGAAAAGACAGGGGTCACGCTATCTTGGCGCGAATGGCGACAACTTCCGAAAAACCGCCGGCAAACCCTGCCGAGACAACGCATTTCGGCTTCCGTGACGTGCCGGTCGCGGACAAGGCGCCGCTGGTGCGCGGGGTTTTCGAGCGGGTCGCCGGCAGCTACGACCTGATGAACGATCTGATGTCGGGCGGCATCCATCGCTTGTGGAAGGCGGAGCTGATCGCGGCGGTTGCGCCCCGCGCCGGAGAGGTGCTGCTCGACGTCGCAGGCGGGACCGGCGACATCGCCACACGCTTCCTTGCGGCGGCAGGCGCAGCACGCGCGGTCATCTGTGACATCAACGGTGCGATGCTGGAGGTCGGCCGGGATCGCGCCCTGGACGGGGGGCACGTGGCCGGCCTGAGCTGGGTTGCCGGAGACGCGGAGAACCTGCCCGTCGCCAGCCACTCGGTCGATGTCTACACCATCGCCTTCGGCCTGCGGAACGTTACACGCATCGATGCCGCGCTAGCCGAGGCGAAGCGCGTACTCAAGCCCGGCGGGCGCTTCTTCTGCCTGGAGTTCAGCCGCGTGGTCGTGCCCGGCCTGGCGCAGCTCTATGACCTCTACTCCTTCAATGTCCTGCCGCTGCTGGGGCAGGTCGTTGCGGGAGACCGCGACGCCTATCGCTATCTGGCTGAAAGCATCCGCCGCTTTCCGCCGCAGGATGAACTCGTGCAGCGCATGGCAGCCGCCGGACTCGGACAGCCGCGCTATCGCAATCTTTCCGGCGGCATCACAGCCATCCATTCGGCCTGGCGCATCTGACCGATGTTCCGCGCCCTGCGTAACCTGCACCGGCTGGTCCGCATCGCCCTGACGCTGGCTCGTCATGGTGCGCTTGACGGGCTCGAGCGCGTCGGCACGCCGCCTTCGTTCCTCGTGCTGGCCAATCTGTTCCGCCGGACCGATCTGCCGCCACGCCCTGGCCAGCGCCTGGCCCTTGCCCTGACCGCGCTTGGCCCCAGCTTCGTCAAGCTGGGGCAGGCCCTGTCGACACGCGCCGACCTTGTCGGTGAAGCCGTCGCAGCCGATCTCTCGAGCCTGCAGGACAAGCTGGCGCCGTTCCCCGGCGAGCAGGCCCGGGCGACAATCGTTACCGAGCTCGGTCAACCGGTCGAAACCCTGTTCCGGCGTTTCGACGACGCGGCCGTAGCCGCTGCCTCGATCGCCCAGGTGCATTTCGCTACCGCCGCCGACGGCAACGAGGTCGCCGTCAAAGTGCTGCGGCCGGGCGTCGAGCGGCTTTTCGCCCGCGACATCGATCTCTTCCTCTGGCTGGCCGAGCTGGCCGAACGGCTGGTTCCCCGCATCCGCCGGCTGAAGCCGGTCGCCGTGGTCCGCGCCTTCGAGGAGACGGTGCGGCTGGAGATGGATCTCCGGCTCGAAGCCGCCGCCGCCGCCGAACTCGGCCAGAATTTCACTGGCGATCCCGATTTCCGCGTACCCAAGGTCGACTGGGCGCGCACGGCGCGCCGCGTACTCACGCTGGAGAGGGTCGGCGGCCTGCCGGTCGACGAACGCGCCGCCATCGAGACCGCCGGCCACGAACCCCGGGCGGTTGTCGGCCGGGCGGCACGCGCGTTTTTCAACCAGGTCTTCCGCGACGGCTTTTTCCACGCCGACATGCATCCGGGGAATTTGTTCGTCGCAGCGGACGGCTCTCTGGTGGCGGTCGACTTCGGCATCATGGGCCGCATCGACCTGGCGACCCGCGAGGCGCTGGCCGACATGCTGATCGGCTTCTTGCACGGCGACTACGCCAAGGTGGCGGAAGTCCATTTCCGTGCCGGTTTCGTGCCCTACGGCCAATCGATGGGCGCCTTCACCCAGGCCTGCCGCGCCATTGCCGAGCCGATACTAGATAAGCCTCTAAACGAAATTTCACTCGCCCGGCTGCTGGCCCAGCTGTTCGAGGTAACCGAGCAGTTCCAGATGGAGACTCAGCCCCAGCTGCTGCTGCTGCAGAAGAGCATGCTGGTCTGCGAGGGGGTGGGGCGGAAGCTCGCACCGGAGCTCAATATGTGGGAACTGGCGCGGCCTCTGATCGAGGAATGGATGCTCGAGCATCGTGGGCCGGCCGCACGCACGCGTAGCGTGGCTGAACAGGCCGTTGCCCGCATCGAGGAGCTGCCGGCCTTCGTCGGCAATCTCGAGAAGGCGGCAGCGATGCTGGCGGCTGGCGGCGTGCGGCTGCACCCCGATTCCCTGGCAGCGCTGGGCGCCGGGCAGCCGCGTGGCAGCTGGTGGCCCTGGGCGATTACAGCCGGGGTCGTTGCCGCCGCTATCTTTCTATTGGCCTGACGCATGAAGATTCGCGCCGCGCGCCGCCGCGACGCGGCCAGTATCGCGATCCTGCATGCCGCCAGCTGGCGCTCCGCCTACCGCGGGCTGGTCCCCGAACGGCGGCTTGGCGTCGGACTTGACGACGACCGGCGCCGGCGCTGGCGCGTCTTGCTTGCGGCCATGACAGCCCGTGACGTCGTGCTGGTGGCCGATGACGGCCGGCGGCTCTTGGGCTTCATTGCCGTCTGGAGCGATCGCATCGCCCCAGCCTTGATCGACAATCTTCACGTGATGCCGGACTCGCGCGGCCAAGGGATCGGCGAGCGGTTGTTGCGTGCCGCGGCCAGGCGGTTGCGGGCCCGCAGGATCAAGCGGGCGTTTCTCTGGGCCTTCGTTGCCAACCAGGCTGCCGTCCGTTTCTACGAGCGTCTCGGGGGGCTGGCCGACCGGCGCAGCTTCAAGCAGTTTCCGCCCGCCACACCTCCCTGCCAGCGCCTCGTCTGGCTCCGGCTCGACCCGCTCTGCCGCTAGATTCTCGAACCGCCCTGAAACGGGGCAAAGCGCACCGGCATGAGCGGGATGCGTTGCGAGCGGCCGTCGGGCTGCTTGATCACCAGCGTCAGCATCTGGCCGTCATCAGGCGGGCCGAGCGGAATCACCATGCGACCGCCGGGCTTGAGCTGTTGCCACAATGCGCCTGGGATATCGACCGCCGATTCCTTGATCATCATGGCGTCGTAGGGTCCGTTCTCCTGCCAGCCGTAATATCCGTCGCCGGCCTGCAGCCTGATCCGCGAATAGCCGAGGGCCGGCAACAGCTGGCGCGCGATGTCGAGCAGCGGATCGACGATCTCCATGCTGAACACCTCGACGCCCAGCTCGGCCAGAATGGCTGCCTGATAGCCGGTATCCGTGCCGGTCTCGAACACGCGGTGCCCCGGCTTCAGCGCCAGCGCCTCGGTCATCAGGGCGAGTAGGAACGGCTGGGTGAGATTCTGGCCATGGCCCAAGGGCAGCGGCGTGTCGCGGTAGGCGAACTCGGCGAGCGGTGGCGGCACGAAGCGATGGCGGGGGACCTTGCCGAAGGCCTCCAGCACCGGACGGGAGAGGCTCGGAAACCCGGTCATCGAGCCGAGCTCTTCCATGCTCCGCTCGATCTGCCGGACCATGGCGCGCCGCGCCGCGGCCTCATCCAGCGATTGGGCAACCGCGGGAGGCATGAACAACAGCAGCAGCGGCAGCGCGGCAAGGCGCATCCCGCCAACCTATAGGCTGACGGCCAAAGCTCCAAGCGAGAGGCTATTCGGCAGCCGCCGCGGCCGGAACGTTCTCCGGCGGACGAGGGAAGGCCAGGGCCGCAGCGGCGACGGCGAGGGCGATCACCGACAGGGTGAGGAAGATGGCCTCGAAGCCGCCGGTACCGCCGTGCAGCACGGCGATCAGCGGCACGGCCGTGGCCGAGCCGCCGAAGGACAGCACATAACGCAGGGCGTAGGCGCGCGCCCGCCAGCGGTCATCGGTGTATTTCGCCACCATGGCGTCGTTGATCGGGATCTGGCCGAAGACGAAGAACATCATGGCGATAGCGATGACGATCATGGCGCTGTTCTCGACCGAGGCGGCGAGGAAGAGCAGCGGCGCCTGCATCACGCCGACGAGGATGAAGACGTTGCGCAGGCTGCCGCGATCGATGAGCTGGCCCACACAGAGCTGCGCCAAGGCCGCCAGCGAGTAGACCACCGCCACCCACACCCCGACGCCGAACGGTGTGCTCGCAATCTCCGGCAGGCGCTCGTCGAAGATCTTCGGCATGGCGACGGTCGTGGCGTTGAAGATGACGCCGCCGGCAACGGTCGCCACCGCGACCACGGCGAACACGCGCACCACGTTCACCCGCACCGGACCGGCCGCACCCTTCTTGTTGGGGGCCGCGTTGGCCAGCGCCGGGGGTACCGCCAGCGCAAACCACAGGCCGCAGAGGATCGAGAGCACGCCGGGCACGATGAAGGCCGCGCGCCAGTGGAAATAATGCGCCAGAGCGCCCGAGAGCAGGGCGGCGAAGGCCAGGCCGAGATTGCCGGCCACACCGTTGATACCCAAGGCCAGGCCGAGACGCTTCTCGTCCTTGACCAGCATGGCAATGCCGACCGGGTGATAGATCGCACCGAACAGCCCGACCAGAGTCAGGCACACAGCGATCTCCCACTTCGACGCCGCGAAAGCGGTGAGGATCGACGAAGCCCCCATGCCGACGAAGAAGACCACCATCATGCCGTGGCGGCTCCAGCGGTCGCCCAGCCAGCCGGCCGGCAGCGAGCCCGCGCCGAAGGCGATGAAACCACCCAGCGCCAGCGGCAGCAGCTCGGAATAGGGCAGGCCGAGCTCCGGCCCCATGACGATGACCACGGTCGGGAAGATCAGCATGAACAGGTGGTCGAAGGTGTGCCCGAGATTGAGCAGCACGATCATGCTGAGCGGCTTGGTCATGGGTGGCTCCGGCTGTGCGAGCCGTAAGTTACCGCTCCGGTTTTTGGCGTACTTACGCTAAAATGCCAAAATATGTCGCAAAACGGACAACCCCGCCTGCCCACCGCGCCCATCCCGGGACGCAGCATCGATTCCGAGGATTTCCAGAAGGTGCCGCGCCCGATCGCGGCCATGGCCAAGGACTACCCTGACGGTTGGGTACAGCCGCGACATAGCCACCCGCGGGCCCAGCTGGTCTACGCCTCCACCGGGGTCATGACCATCCACACGCCGCACGGAGTGTGGATCGTGCCTCCCGACCGGGCGCTCTGGATTCCGCCCGACATCGACCATCGCATCGAAATGTCGGGCAGTGTCGCCATGCGCACCCTGTATGTCGAACCGGACGCAGCCACCGGCCTGCCCGATGTCTGCTCGGTCGTGGCAGTGTCCGGCCTGCTGCGCGAATTGATCCTGCGTGTGGTGGAGATGCCGCTGCTTTATGACGAGCGCGGTGCCGGCGGGCGGATTGCGGCCCTGATCTTCGACGAACTGCGGACCCTGCCCTCATTGCCGCTGCATCTGCCCAGCCCGCGTGACAGCCGGCTGCGGCGTCTGTGTGCCGCGGTCCAGCAGCGCCCGGCCGATGGCCGCGCGCTCGCCGCCTGGGGGCGCGAGGTGGGGGCGAGTGCGCGCACGCTCGCTCGCCTGTTCCGCGACGAGACGGGTCTCACCTTCGGGCGCTGGCGCGCCCAGGCACGCCTGCTGGCGGCGCTGACCCGCCTCGGGGCGGGCGAGAAGGTGACGACTATCGCCCTCGATCTGGGCTACGACAGCCCCAGCGCCTTCAGCGCCCTGTTCCGCCGCCATTTCGGCGTTCCACCCTCACGCTACTTCTCCGGTCGGCGGCAGCAGGCCGGCGCGGTATAATGGCGGCCATGCTTCAGGGACGACGCATCCTTCTGGTCATCGCTGGCGGCATCGCTGCCTATAAGTGCCTCGATCTGCTGCGTCGCCTGCGCGAGCGCGGCGCTACCACACGCTGCATCCTGACCAAAGGCGGGGCGCAGTTCGTCACCCCGCTATCGGTCGCCACGCTGTCGCGCGACAAGGTCTATCAGGATCTGTTCTCGCTGACCGACGAGAGCGAGATCGGCCATATCCGCCTCGCCCGCGAATGCGATCTGGTCGTGGTCGCCCCCGCCACTGCCGATCTGCTGGCCAAGATGGCACATGGGCTAGCCGACGATCTGGCGTCGACCGTGCTGCTCGCCACCGACAGGCCGATTCTGGTCGCCCCGGCGATGAATTTCGTCATGTGGGAGAGCAATGCCACCCAGGAAAACCTGACCGCCCTGCGCCAGCGCGGTGTACATGTCGTCGGCCCTGACGCCGGTGAGCTCGCCGAGGGCGAGAGCGGTGTGGGTCGGATGAGCGAGCCCCTGGCCATCGTCGGCGCGATCGAATCGCTGTTCGCATCCGGGCCTCTCAAGGGAAAGCGCGCCCTGGTGACCAGCGGCCCCACCTACGAGCCTGTCGACCCGGTCCGCTTCATCGGCAACCGCTCCTCGGGCAAGCAGGGTCACGCCATCGCGACGGCTCTGGCTCTGCTCGGTGCCGACACCACGCTGGTAACGGGCCCGACGCGCCTCGCCGACCCGCGCGGCGTGACGGTCACTCATATCGAAAGCGCCGATGAAATGCTGGCCGCCTGTCGCGCAGCTCTGCCGGTGGACATCGCCGTGTGCGCGGCGGCCGTAGCCGACTGGAAACCGCGTGATCGGCGCAACCAGAAGATCAAGAAGAACGGCAGCCTGCCGGCGCTCGAGTTGGTCGAGAATCCCGACATCCTGGCCACGCTGTCCGCCAAGGGCAGCAGCCGGCCAAGCCTGGTGATCGGCTTTGCCGCCGAGACCGAGAACGTGGTGAGCAACGCCACGGCCAAGCGGCACAAGAAGGGCTGCGACTGGATCGTCGCCAACGACGTCTCCGCCGCCGCCGGCACGTTCGGCGGTGATGCCAATACAGTGCATCTGATCGACGAGGGCGGGACCGAGACCTGGCCGCGTCTGCCCAAGGACGACGTCGCCCGCCGTCTGGCGCAGCGCATCGCCGCCCGTTTCACGCGCTCTTGAACCCGTCTCCGTCCATTGCCGTGCCGGTCACACGCCTGCCGCACGGTGCCGGGCTTGATCTGCCCGCCTACGCCACGGCACATGCCGCTGGCGTCGATCTGCTGGCCGCAGTCAGCGCCGATATCGTGCTGCGCCCGGGTGCCCGTGCCCTGATCCCCACCGGTATCGCCATCGCCCTGCCGGCGAACTGCGAGGCCCAGATCCGGCCGCGCTCCGGCCTGGCGCTTAAGTACGGAGTCACGGTCCTCAACAGCCCGGGTACGGTCGACGCAGACTATCGCGGCGAGATCGGCGTCATCCTGATCAACCACGGCCAGGAGCCGTTCACCGTGACGCGCGGTCTGCGCATCGCACAGCTCGTGATCGCCCCGGTCGAGCGCCTCGCGTGGCAGGAAACCACCTCACTGTCGGAGAGCGAGCGCGGCAGCGGAGGCTTCGGATCGACAGGTCTTGGAGCGAAGGGGCGATGAGCCTCAACGACGCTCAGTTCAAGCGCTACGCCCGCCACCTGATCCTCGACGAGGTCGGCGAGGAGGGGCAGGAGAAACTGCTGGCTGCCCGTGTCCTGGTCGTCGGCGCTGGCGGCCTGGGCTCGCCGCTGCTGATGTACCTTGCGGCTGCCGGCATCGGCACGCTCGGCGTGGTCGATAACGACGTCGTGGATCTCACCAACCTGCAGCGACAGATCGTGCATTCGACCGCCAATGTCGGCCATACCAAGGTCAAGAGCGCGCTCGAATCGCTTGCCGCCATCAACCCGGAAGTGCGCGTCACGCCGCATGCCCTGCGCCTCACCGGTGCCAATGCGGCGGAACTCATCGGCGAGTACGACATCGTCTGCGACGGCAGTGACAATTTCGCCACCCGCTTCCTGCTCAACGATGCCTGCTATTTCGGGCGTAAGCCGCTGGTGGCGGCGTCGCTGCTGCGCTTCGAGGGGCAGCTTTCGACCTTCAAAGCCTACGATGGCAAGACAGCCTGCTATCGCTGCCTGTTTCGTGAGCCTCCGCCGCCCGATCTGATCCCGCGCTGCGAGGAAGCGGGCATCCTGGGCTCTGTGGCCGGCGTCCTGGGCACGCTGCAGGCCACGGAGACGATCAAGGAGATCTTGGGCCTCGGCCGTTCTCTGGCCGGACGGCTGCTGATCTACGACGCGCTGGAAGGCACGACCCGCACCATCAACGTGCCGCGGGACCCCGCCTGCCCGCTCTGCGGGACATCGCCCATTCTGCGCGATCTGTCAGGCCACAAAACTGCCTAGACAGCTTTTAGTTTTTCTCAATCGGCAAAGAAAATTTTGTCATTTGTCCGCCTCGGCCTGGGGGCCTAGTTGAATAGCGTTACCCCAGCCCCTCGACGGGCCGCGGATTCGGTGAACCCGAGCCCCGGCCCGCCCTTTTCTGAGGCGCCGCCCCATGGCTCCTAACAACATGGCCAGGATCTACGTCATCCACGAGAACGACGCCTGGGTCGAACCGTTGCGCACGGCCTTCGCCGAGCAGGGACTGTCTTACACCGAGTGGTTCCTCGACCGCGGCGTGCTCGACCTCTCGGATGCCCCACCCGAAGGCGTTTTCTACAACCGGATGAGCGCCTCTTCTCACACAAGGGACCACCGCTACGCCGCCGAATACACCGGCGCGGTGATCTCTTGGCTGGAACGCCACGGGCGGCGGGTCGCCAATTCCGGGCGAGCGTTACAGCTCGAGATCAGCAAGGTCGCGCAATACCAGGCCCTGGCCTCGCACGGCATTCGTACACCCCGTACCGTCGCGGCAGTCGGCCGCGAGGAGA
>Ga0194131_10004583_pt1 | contig 20700 bp, 20 predicted proteins | sample TA2KigO120mmetaG_FD_148631 | JGI IMG/M metagenome (GOLD analysis project Ga0194131, IMG submission 148631) | Freshwater microbial communities from Lake Tanganyika, Tanzania - TA2015053 Kigoma Offshore 120m | ecosystem: Environmental > Aquatic > Freshwater > Lake | place: Tanzania: Lake... | reverse complement strand
AAGATCACCTGCTCGGCGAGCGCCGAGAGAAGCTTCAGCCGCAACAGCTTGTTGAGCACCGCCACAGCGAACGCGATCGCGACGCCGATCGACATGGTGAGCACGACGAAGTCAGCGCCGGCCCGGACCTCGGTGGTGCGCATGTAGGCGTAGGACGCCAGGCCGGACAGCAGCACGACGATGCCGAGCGACAAGGTTCCGCGCCGCCCGTCGGACTCCTTGTAGACGATCGCCTCCGGCGGCAGGCCCGGCGCGGCCTTCGGAACCAGGTTGGCGACCAGGAAGACGTAGCTGGCGTAGAGCGCCGACAGCACCATGCCGGGGACGAAGGCGCCCTGATACATGTCGCCGACCGAGCGCCCGATCTGGTCGGCCATCACGATCAGCACCAGCGACGGCGGGATGATCTGAGCGAGCGTGCCGGAGGCCGCGATCACGCCGGTGGCGACTCGGCGGTCGTAGCCGTAGCGCAGCATGATCGGCAGCGAAATCAGCCCCATCGAGATAACCGAGGCGGCGACCACGCCGGTGCTGGCGGCCAGCAGCGCACCGACGAAGATCACGGCGTAAGCGAGGCCGCCTTTGATCGTTCCGAACAATTGCCCGATGGTTTCCAGCAAATCCTCGGCCATGCCCGATCGTTCGAGGATCAGCCCCATGAAGGTGAAAAACGGAATCGCGAGCAGCGTATCGTTGCTCATGATCCCGTAAACGCGTTGCGGCAGCGCCTGCATGAAGTCGGGCTGGAACAGACCGAGTTCGATGCCGATCAGCCCGAAGATCAGCCCGTTGGCGGCAAGCGCGAAGGCGACCGGATAGCCCAGCAGCAGGAACACGACCAGCGATCCGAACATGATCGGGGCCATGTAGTGGATGATGAATTGTGTCACGGCCGCCGCTCAGCGCTTGTCGAGGGTCTGGGCGAGGCTTTGGACCTCGCTTTCGATCGGGTTGGCCTGGGCCTCGTAGGGATCAGGAATCAGGCCGCGCATCACCGCAATGCGCTTGAACAATTCCGACAGGCCCTGCAGGAACAGCAACGCGAATCCGATCACGATCAGCGACTTCGCAGGCCACTGCGGCAGGCCGCCGGCGCTGAACGACTGCTCGTTGAGCCGGTAAGATTCCATGAATACCGGCCAGCTCGTGATCAGCATGATCACGGTCAGCGGCAGCAGGAACAGCGCATGTCCGACGACGTCGATGCTGTCGCGCACGCGCTTGGAGAACATCGTGTTCACAATGTCGATGCGGATGTGCTCGTTGACCAGCAGGGTCCATGGCGCGCAGAGCAGAAACACCACGCCGAACAGCACCCACTGCAGTTCAAGCCATGCGTTCGAGGAGGTGTCGAAGACCTTGCGGACGGTGGCGTTGACGGCCGAAACCAGCACCGCGGCCAGGATCAGCCACGCGAGCCACTTTCCGATCCGCATGTTGAACGCATCGACAATGCGGCTGAACTTGAGAAGCGCATTGAAAATGGCGTCCAAGTCCGTTCCCCCGCGTGCGGCCGCCGCTGCGGCCCGCACGTACGTATCCCCCCGACCGCGTCCGGGGCCGTGCGCGGCCCTCGGACTTGCAAGCTAATCTGAATGCCGATGCAGCCGTCAATTGAAACTTGGTCTGACGAACGCAAAGCTGCGGGTGGTGCGAACGGTCGTTACGTCACTCAGCCGGGGCCGGTTTTGCGGCAAGCATGCGCTTGCGGACCGCTTCGCGGTGCAAAATGTAGATGCCGCTGCCCACGATCAGGATCGCGCCCGCGACGGTCAGACCGTCCGGCAGTTCCCTAAACACGATATAACCGCCGATGCCCGACGTGATGAGGTAGGCATAGCGGAACGGCGCCACCACCGACAAGTCGACGTCGCGGAACCCGACCGCCAGCAGATAGATCGCAATCCCGACGAACACGGCTGCCACAAACAGTTGGAACAGATCGCCGGGGGCGAACATCCGCCATTCCTCAGCCGCGACGAAGAACGCGCCGCAAATCGTGATCGCCACCGAGGCCCAGAACGCCACGACGATGGCCGGAAAGCCGTGGCCGATGCGCCGCGTCTGCAGCTCGCGCAGTGCCGCAAACAGCGCCGATGCCGCACCGACGATGGCCCAGATGTTGAATTGCGAGGGGATAGGCTTGATGACCAGCAGTGCGCCGCAGAAGCCGATGCCGATCGCCGTCCACCTCCGCCATCCGACGACCTCGCGGTAGAACGCAACCGACAGCGCGGTAATCATCAGCGGCGCGATCTGCAGCACGGCCGCAAGATTGGCGAGCGGCATGTGGGCTAGTGCGGCGATGAATCCGACGGTGGACAGGCCGTCACAGGCCGAGCGCGCCGCGAGCAGCCGGCTCATCGCCGAGCGCAGCATCGTGGCGTAACCCATCGCCACCGCGACCGCGCCGATCAGCAGCATGCACATCACCCCGCGCACGAAGATCACTTCGCCGATCGGGTAATCGCGCAGAATCTGCTTCACCAGCACGTCGTTGACGGTGTACGACGCCATGCAGGCGCAGATGGCAATGATGCCGCGCTGGTTGTTGCTGAGCGTGGACACGAATTCTCCCCGGCGTCTCGCCGCGGACCGGCGATTATCCGCCGGTCACGCTCATGTGGCGGGAGAGCGCCGGGCGCTTGTGCCGACGGTCGATGACGAAGTCGTGGCCCTTGGGCTTGTGCGCGATCGCCGCGTCGATTGCGGCGTAGAGCGGCTCGTCGGACTCCGAGGACCGAAGCGGCGCGCGCAAGTCGGCCGCGTCCTCCTGCCCGAGGCACATGTAGAGCGTGCCGGTGCAGGTGATGCGCACGCGGTTGCAGGATTCGCAGAAATTGTGCGTCATCGGCGTGATGAAGCCGAGCCGTCCGCCGGTCTCTGCGATCCGCACGTAGCGCGCCGGGCCGCCGGTGCGGTGGTCGATGTCCTGCATCGTGAAGCGTTCGGAAAGCCGCGCGCGCACCATCGAAAGCGGCAGGTATTGGCCGAGGCGGTCGTCGCCGATGTCGCCGAGCGGCATTACCTCGATGATCGTCAGGTCCATGCCGCGGCCGTGCGCCCAGCTCACGAGGCCGGCCAGTTCGTCCTCGTTGACGCCCTTGAGCGCAACGGCGTTGATCTTGATCTTCAGGCCGGCGGCCTGCGCCGCGTCGATGCCGGCGATGACCTTGTCGAGTTCGCCCCAGCGGGTGATGGAGCGGAACTTGTCGGGATCGAGCGTGTCGAGCGACACGTTGATGCGCTCCACGCCGCAGTCGCGGAGTTCGGCGGCGTACTTCACGAGCTGCGAGCCGTTGGTGGTGACGGTCAGCTCGTCAAGCGCGCCGCTCTTGAGATGCCGCGACAGCGAGCGGAACAGCGTCATGATTCCGCGCCGCACCAGTGGCTCGCCGCCGGTCATGCGGAGCTTGCGCACGCCCTTGGCCACGAACGCCGAGCACAGCCGGTCGAGTTCCTCCAGGGTCAGCAAGTCGGCCTTGGGCAGGAACGACATGTGCTCAGACATGCAATAGACGCAGCGGAAATCGCAGCGGTCGGTCACCGATACGCGCAGATAGGTGATGGCGCGGGCGAACGGATCGACCAGCTGCGCCGGGCGTGCGGCCGGGCGGTCGAGTTCCATCGTGGGCGCGGCGGTATTCATGGCGTTCCTTGGGGGCCGTTCGACTCTGACGGACCGGCCCGTCAGCGTCTAGGCTCTTGGCAGGCATTATATATATGCTGCAACGCCTTGTGGGAGGTCGAAATGTCACTGGCCGCAGGCCAATCGCCCTGGCCGACCGAATTGCGGCTCGCCAAGGACCGCAAAACGCTGTCGATCGCGTTCGACAACGGCGAGCGCCACGATCTTGGGGCCGAATATCTACGGGTTACGAGCCCGAGCGCCGAGGTGCAGGGCCATTCGCCGGACGAGCGCAAGACCGTGCCCGGAAAGCGCGATGTCGCCATCCTCGAAGTGCAGCCGGTGGGCAATTACGCCGTGCGGCTCGTGTTCGACGACCTGCACTCGACCGGAATCTACAGCTGGGAGTACCTGCTGGAGCTCGGCCGCGGCCATGCACGCAAATGGCAGGATTATCTCGACGAACTGGCGGCGAAGGGACAGTCGCGCGACCCGCCGAAGCGGGGCTGACGGAAACGATAAGGGCCGGCGTCAGGCCGGCCCCGAACGCGGAATACCGCGACCGTTGCTATCGCACCACGACCGTCGTGCCAACCTGCACGCGGTTGTAGAGATCGACCACGTCGTCGTTGGTCATGCGGAAGCAGCCCGACGACACCGCTTGCCCGATGGTCTCGGGCTCGTTCGAGCCGTGGATGCGATACAGCGTCCCGCCGAGATAGAGCGCGCGTGCGCCGAGCGGATTGTCGAGACCGCCGGGCATGAAGCGTGGCAGGTTCGGCTGGCGCTTGAGCATCTGCGGCGGCGGTGTCCACGACGGCCATTCCCGCTTCTCGGTCACCTTGCGCACGCCCTTCCAGGTGAAGCCGATGCGGCCGACGCCGATGCCGTAGCGCAGTGCGGAGCCGCCCTCCTGAACCAGATAGAGGCGCCGCTCCGCGGTATCGATCACGATCGTGCCGGGCTTCTGCTCGGTGGCATAACGGACCGTGGTGCGCGTGACGACGCCGTCGCCGGCAAAGCCGAAGAAGTTGTAGTTGCGGCCCTTGGGCGAGCCGCCGCTCAGCATCTGCTCGCGCTCGTCCCAGTTAGCGGCCGAGGGCAGGACCATGGCGAACCAGGCAAACGCGGCGAGAACGGTCGAAAGGTAACGCAACGGCATTCCATGCTCCGTCGGGTTCGGTGGCGAGCCCCGGCGGGAGTGAGTCCATAAATTGCGCTGTCCGGCAACCTGCAAAGTTGCCACGGCGGCGAGTTGTGAGAAGCGTCTTTCGAGGCTGTGGCGCGGATACAACGGACCGGCGGCGGGGCGCGGTGCTGGCGCGGCCGGAATGCAATTGCCGGTAGTCGGTTGGAATGGTGGGCGCTGTAGGGATTGAACCTACGACCTCTCCCGTGTGAAGGGAACGCTCTCCCGCTGAGCTAAGCGCCCGACCGCCTGCGTTTTAGGGAGACGGTCCGAGTGGTGTCAAGGAAGCGGTCCGGCAGACTTGCGACTGCACGGCAAATTGCGATGGCGGGCCTTTGGAAATCAGCGCGATGGCGCGGGCGCAGGGGGCGGCCAGGGCGAGGAGGACGCGGGAGCCGGCGCTGCCGGCGGCGCGGCAGCGGGCGCCGGACGCGGGGCCGCGGGCCTTGCGGCCTGGGGCCGCGGCTGGGCGGGAGCCGCGGGACGGGCCGCGGGCGGCCGTTTGCCCCGTGCCGCGGGCGGCGGCGGCAGCGCCTGCAACTCGACGAAGACCGGGTTCGGCACCAGGCGCGGGCTTGCGGTCTGGCCGGTGGCCGGGTCGGCGGGCTCGTTCGGATGGACCACGCGCACCGGCACGGTCTGCGGCTGATAGCCAGGGAGCGCGAATGTAGCGGTGAACTCGTCCGACGCGATCGCCATGGAGCACGGCGTGCGGCAGGTCTGGCCTGCGGTTGTTCTGACCTCGGCGCCGGCGGGTTCCGACTCGAACTGCACGGTGGTCGCGACCGGCGCCGGCTTCGGCAACTCGAATTGCATGAACGAGGGCATGCCGGAACAGGCCGAGAGGCCCAGGCCGCAAGCCGTAATGGCGACAAGCCGTTTCATCATCGCTTCCGTCCGCCGATGCGGCCCGGTGACCGTGTTGCTCCGAAGCCCGGATAGCCGCAGGCTCCGCGAGCGTCGGTCCGTATGCCCCGTCGGGCCTCGCCGGCGCCGCGAACGCCGTGGAACCGCCGAAGATACAGTTTCAATTCAATGTGCCCTCAATAGCGTAAAATTTGGCTTAACGGAGGCGAAGCGGCGCGATCGCCAATATCGCGTCCACCAATTCGTCATAGTGGCCGATGACGCGATCCGGCTGAAGGTCGACCACCGGCCGCTCGCTGTAGCCGAAGTCGACCGCCACCACGGGCACGCCCGCGGCGCGCGCGGTTGCGATATCGGTGCCGGAGTCGCCGACCATCACCGCGCGGTCGGGGCGGCCGACCGCCGCGGCAATCGTGCGCCGGAGGATCTCCGGGTCGGGCTTTTGGATGCCGAACGTGTCCTGCCCGCAGATCGCGGCGAAGCGTCCGGTCATGCCGAGCGCTTCCAGCAATTTGCGCGACAGTCCTTCCAGCTTGTTGGTGCAGACCGCGAAACGGCATTGCATGGCCGCGAGCCGGTCGAGCGCCGCATCCAGGCCCGGGAACGGCCGCGACAGGTCGGCAATGTGATCGGTGTAGTGCGCGATGAAGGCGCTAAACATGCGGTCGAGCTCCGCCTTTCCGGCGGCGCGCCCATCGCGCAGCAGTCCGCCCTCGATCATCTTGCGGGCGCCGCCGCCGATCAGGTTGCGCGCCTCCTCGTAGGGCACTGCGGGCAAGCCCTCGCGCGCGAACACGACGTTCAGCGTGCCGACCAGATCGGGGGCGGTGTCGACGAGCGTGCCGTCGAGGTCGAAGACGACGGTGAATTCGGCCATGTTTTTTCGACTATCCTGATGGTGGGAAGGGGGCTAGATAGCTGGTCTCCGCCGCCGGGCGTGCGTTCGCGCGCCGCGGCGTGGAGCTGCACGCAGGCGCTGACGTTCATGGACATCGAGGAGCAGAAACGTCAAGCGGCCGCCAAGGCGCTCGAATGGGTTCGGCCGGGCATGCGGCTCGGTCTCGGCACGGGTTCGACCGCGCGGCATTTCGTGGCGCTGTTGGGTGAGCGGGTCGCCCAGGGCCTCGAGGTGGTCGGCGTCCCGACCTCGGAAGCGACACGCGCCCAGGCCGAAGCGCTCGGCGTGCCGCTCACCTCGCTCGAGGAAACGCCCGAACTCGACCTGACGGTGGACGGCGCCGATGAGATCGGACCCGACCTGAGCCTGATCAAGGGCGGCGGCGGCGCGCTGCTGCGGGAGAAGATCGTGGCGGCGGCCTCGGCCCGCATGCTGGTCATCGCCGATGAGGGCAAGTGGGTCCCGGCGCTCGGCCGGTTCCCGCTTCCGATCGAGGTGGTGCCGTTCGGGCTGGCGGCGACCCGGCGCGCCATCGAGGCTGCGGCCGTGGCTTCGGGTTGCCCCGGCCAGGCCCTGCTGCGCCACGACAATGGCGGCCATGCTTTCGTCACGGACGGCGGCCACTGGATACTGGACGCCATGCTGCAGCGGATTCCCGATCCGCGCGGATTGGCCGGCAGGCTTTCGTCGATCCCCGGCGTGGTCGAACACGGTCTGTTCATCGACCTGGCGCATGCGGCTATCCTTGCCGGGCCCGCGGGTGTCAGAGTCGTCGAACGTCCGCCGTCAAACGTCCCAAAGGACTGAAACCGAGAAGGATTGAAACCATGAAGCGTCGCGTGTCGGTCCAGAGCCTCAGCATCGCCGCGGCCGCGAGCATCGCGCTTGCAACCGCGGCTGTCGCCCAGCAGAAGCCAGCGGCGGCGCCGAAGCCCGCGCCGCAGGCCGCAGCGCCCCAGAAGCCCGCGCCGTCGCCGGCCGCGCTGCTGATGGCGAAGGAGATCATCGAGATGAAGGGGGCGTCGACGACGTTCGATCCGCTGGTCGCCGGCGTCATCAACCATCACCGCAATCTCCTGATCGAGATCAATCCCAACCTGAGCCGGCCGCTCCAGGAGGTCGCCGAAAAGCTCCTGCAGGAGTTGGCGCCGCGCCGCGCCGAACTGCAGCAAGACCTCGCGCGGGTCTACGCCTCTCATTTCACCGAACAGGAACTGCGAGATGCGCTGGCCTTCTACAAGACGCCGCTCGGCCGGAAGCTTGTGACCGAAGAGCCGAAGGCAATGGACTCCGCGTTCAGGCGCGCCGACGAGTGGTCGCGCACGTTTGCCGAGGAAGTCGTGCAGCGGCTGCGCTCGGAAATGCAGAAGCGCGGGCACAATCTGATCTGACGCGGCGGGCGAGCGGCGGGAGCAATCGGCGATGACCGAGGAAGTCGATCTGTTCGTGATCGGGGGCGGATCGGGCGGCGTACGCGCCGCCCGCATTTCGTCCGGTTACGGCGCGCGCGTCATGGTCGCGGAGGAGTATCGGGTCGGCGGCACCTGCGTCATCCGCGGCTGCGTGCCCAAGAAGCTCCTGGTTTATGCTTCGCGCTACGCTGACGAGTTCGAGGATGCCGCGGGCTACGGCTGGACCGTGCCCGAGCCGGCCTTTGACTGGAGCAAGCTGATCGCCAACAAGGACCGCGAGATTGCGCGGCTGGAAGCCGCCTACACCGCGAACCTCGACCGCGCCAAGGTCAAGATCGTCAAGAGCCGCGCCACGATCGTCGATCCGCACACGGTCAGGCTCTCGGCGACCGGCGAGACCGTGCGCGCCAAGACCATCCTGATCGCGACCGGAGCTGCGCCGCATCTCGGCGCGGAGATTGCGGGTCTCGAACACGTCATTTCCTCCAACGAGGCGTTTCACCTCAAGGACCTGCCCAGGAGAATCCTGATCCAGGGCGGAGGTTACATCGCGCTGGAGTTCGCCACCATTTTCAACGGGCTCGGCTCCGAGGTGACGGTCGTCTATCGCGGCGAGAACATCCTGCGCGGTTTCGACGACGACGTGCGCACGCACCTGCGCAACGAGCTGGAGAAGCGCGGCATCAAGATTCTCTGCAAGCGCCTGGTCGAGGGCATCGAGAAGGTCGAGCACGGTCTCGACGTTGAACTGTCGGGGCACGAGCAGATCGTGGTCGACGCCGTGATGTTCGCAACCGGCCGCCATCCAAACACCAAGGGTCTTGGGCTCGAAGCGGCCGGCGTGAAACTCGGCCCCAAGGGCGAGATCATGGTCGATGCGAACTCGCGCACGTCGGTGCCGAGCATCTACGCCGTCGGCGACGTGACCGACCGGGTCAATCTGACGCCGGTCGCGATCCGCGAGGGGCACGCATTTGCCGACAGCGTGTTCGGCAACAAGCCGGTGAGCGTCAGCCATGCCGGCGTGCCGACAGCCGTGTTCACCGAACCTGAGGTCGGCGTCGTCGGCCTCAGCGAGGCGGACGCCTGCCGGACCTTCAGGCGGGTCGACATCTACAAGACCTCGTTCCGGCCGATGAAGGCGACGCTGTCCGGGCGCGACACCCGCACGTTCATGAAGCTTGTGGTCGACGGCGACACCGACCGCGTGCTCGGCTGCCACATCGTGGGCCCGGACGCGGGCGAGATGATCCAGCTGATCGGGATCGCCGTGCGCATGAAGGCCACCAAGGCCGACTTCGACGCCACCATGGCGGTGCACCCGACAGCGGCCGAGGAACTCGTGACGATGCGCGAGCGGGCTGCGAGCCACGTCCGCGAGGCGGCGGAATAGCCAGTACCGCCAACGGTTTGGACCGTTAACGACACCGAAAAGGCGCGACGCCGGGCGCCGCGCCGCGCTGGCCAACCCGCGCGGCGCTCGCTATAAGGCCCCGTCCCGACACGGGAATTTCAGACAGCGGAGTGCGTACCGTGGCCGAGCGTTGGACGCGTGACAGTTGGCGCAAAAGACCGATCGTCCAGGTTCCGGACTATCCGGACCGGGCGGCCTTGGAGGCCGTCGAGAAGCAGCTTGCGAACTTTCCGCCGCTGGTTTTCGCGGGCGAGGCGCGAAACCTGAAGGCCGCACTGGGCCGCGTCGCGCAGGGCGAGGGTTTCCTGCTGCAGGGCGGCGACTGCGCCGAGAGCTTCACCGATCCGAGCGCCAACAACATCAGCGCCAACAACATCCGCGACTTCCTGCGCGTGTTCCTGCAGATGGCGGTGGTGCTGACCTATGCCGCCTCCGTGCCCGTCGTGAAGGTCGGCCGCATCGCCGGCCAGTTCGCCAAGCCCCGTTCCTCGCCGGTCGAGAAGAAGAACGGCAAGGAACTGCCGAGCTACCGCGGCGACATCATCAACGGCCCGGAATTCACCGAAGCAGCGCGCTTCCCCGATCCCGCGCGCCAGATCGAGGCCTATCGCCATTCCGCGTCGACGCTGAACCTGATCCGCGCGCTGACCCACGGCGGTTACGCGAGCCTCGGCCGCGTGCACCAGTGGATGCTCGATCTCGATCCGCGCAGCGCCCAGCGCTACCTGGAGCTAGCGGACCGCATCTCCGAGGCGCTGGCCTTCATGCAGGCCTGCGGCCTCGATCTGGAAAAGCATCCGGAACTGAAGACCACCGACTTCTACACCAGCCACGAGGCGCTGCTGCTCGGCTACGAGCAGGCGCTGACGCGCGAGGACTCGACGCGGCCCGGCACCTGGTGCGCGACGTCGGCGCACATGGTCTGGATCGGCGACCGCACGCGACAGCTCGATCACGCGCACGTCGAGTTCTGCCGCGGTATCATCAATCCGCTCGGGCTGAAGTGTGGGCCGTCGTCCAAGCTGGACGAACTGCTGCGCCTGATCGAAGTTCTCAATCCGGAGAACGAGGCCGGCCGGCTGACGCTGATCGTGCGGCTCGGCGCCGACAAGGCCGGCGAGATGCTGCCGCAAATGGTTCGCGCGGTGAAGCGCGAGGGCAGGGCGGTGGTCTGGTCGTGCGATCCGATGCACGGCAACACCATCACGGCGACCACCGGCTACAAGACCCGGCCGTTCGACCTGATCATGAAAGAGGTGAAGACGTTCTTCTCGGTTCACGCCTCCGAAGGCACGCACGCCGGCGGCGTGCATCTGGAGATGACCGGCCAGAACGTCACCGAGTGCACCGGCGGCGCGCACGCCATTACCGACGAAGGCCTGAACGCGCGCTATCACACGCTGTGCGATCCGCGGCTCAACGCCGAGCAGGCCATCGAGCTGGCTTTCCTGATGGCCGACCTGCTGAAGCAGGAGCGCGCCGGACGGGCCAAGCCGCTGCCGGCGGCCGCCGGGCTCTAGCTGCGGCCGTGCTTCGGCTCTTTCGCGCGACGCGCAACAGCTGGAACGGCCTGCTGGCCGCCGCCCGCAGCGAGGAGGCGTTCCGGCAGGAACTGATCGTGTTCGCGGTGGCGCTGCCGCTCGCGTATTTCATCGCCATCGACGTATGGCGCTGGGTAGCGATGATCGGGGTGCTGCTCGTGATCATGATCGCCGAATTGCTCAACACCGCGGTCGAGAAGCTGTCGGACCACGTCACGCCGCAGACCCATCCGGCCATCGGCCGCATCAAGGACATGGCGTCGGCCGCGGTCGGGCTGTCGCTGCTGCTCGCCGGCCTGATTTGGGCGGCGGTGCTTGCGGAGCGTTTCGGTCTGCTATGAGCCGGCGGCAATTGCGGGCGCGGACCCATACGCGCTAGATCATGGCCATGAACGCCCGTCCCGCCGACCGTCTCGCCATCGCCGCGGCGCAGCTCAATCCCATCGTGGGCGACGTGTCCGGAAATGCGGAGCGCGTGCGGCGCGCCCGCGCCGCGGCAGCGGCCGACGGCGCCGACCTGGTTGTGTTTCCAGAATTGTTCATAGCGGGCTATCCGCCTGAGGACTTGGTGCTCAAGCCCGCCTTCCAGGCCGCCTGCCGTTCGGCCGTCGAAGCGCTGGCGCGCGAGACTGGCGACGGCGGCCCGGCGCTGGTCGTCGGCACGCCCTGGGTCGAGGACGGCAAGCTCTACAATGCAGTCACGCTGCTCGACGGCGGGCGCATCGCTGCCGTGCGGCTGAAGGTCGATCTGCCGAACTACGGCGTGTTCGACGAGAAGCGCGTGTTCGCGGTTGGCCCCATGCCCGGCCCGGTGAGCTTCCGCGGCGTTCGCATCGGCCTGCCGATCTGCGAGGACATCTGGGGCCCGGAGCCGGTCGAATGCATCGCCGAAACCGGCGGCGAAATCCTGCTGGTGCCGAATGGTTCGCCCTATCGCCGCGGCGTGGTCGACCAACGCCTGAACGTGGCGGTGCCGCGGATCAAGGAATCCGGCCTGCCGATGCTCTACGTCAACCAGGTCGGCGGCCAGGACGAACTGGTATTCGAGGGCGCGTCGTTCGCGCTCAACGCCGATGCGGCGCTCGCGGTACAGCTTCCGGCGTTCTGCGAGGCGGTCGTGACGACGCATTGGGAGCGCACGGCTGCAGGCTGGCGCTGCCTGCAGGGGCCGGTCGCCTCGATCGACGAGGGCGAGCGCGCCGACTACGCGGCCTGCGTGCTCGGCTTGCGCGACTACGTTGGCAAGAACGGCTTCAGGGGCGTCGTGCTCGGGCTCTCCGGCGGCATCGATTCCGCGCTCACCGCGGTGATGGCGGTCGACGCCATCGGCAAGGAACGCGTGCGCTGCGTCATGCTTCCGTATCGTTACACATCGCGGGAATCGCTCGACGACGCGGCGATGCTCGCGAAGGCGCTCGGCGTGCAATACGACATCGTGCCGATCGAGCCCGCGGTGTCGGGCATCATGCAGACGCTCGATCCGATGTTCGCGGGCCTGCCGCGCGACGTCACCGAGGAGAACATCCAGGCCCGCGCCCGCGGCACGCTTCTGATGGCGATCTCCAACAAATTCCACCTGATGGTGGCGACCACCGGCAACAAATCGGAAATGTCGGTCGGCTACGCGACGCTCTACGGCGACATGAACGGCGGCTTCAACCCGGTGAAGGACCTCTACAAGACCGAGGTGTTCCGGCTGTCGCGGCTGCGCAACCAGTGGAAGCCCGAGGGCGCGCTCGGCCCCGGCGGCGCCGTGATCCCGGAGAACATCATCGTCCGTCCGCCGACCGCGGAGCTGCGCGAGAACCAGAAGGACGAAGACTCGCTGCCGCCCTATGCGATCCTCGACGCGATCCTGGAGCGGCTCGTCGAGCGCGAACAGCCGGTGGCGGAGATCGTTGCCGCAGGCTTCGACCGCGACACGGTGATGAAGGTCGAGCGGCTTCTGCATATTGCCGAATACAAGCGGCGGCAGGCCTGTCCGGGCGTGAAAGTAACCTTGAAGAACTTCGGCCGCGACCGCCGCTACCCGATCGTCAACCGCTTCCGCGACTCCGGCGAGCCGCTGCCGGAGCCGGACAAGTCGCTGCTCACGGGCGGGGCGTCGAGCAAGGCCGAAGCGTTCGATTTTTAATTGTTGCGCTGCCCTGTCCGCGCTGCACTACCGCCCCGACGGAATGAACGTCGGGCCGACCTCGCGGATTTTCCGGTTCGGATCGGGCTTCACGGTCTGCGCCTCGCGCGGCGGCGGTGGTGCTTCGCCCGAAGCGGGCGTCGCTGCGGGGGCTGGCGCAGTCTGCACCGCGGATTGCGCGGGCCGCTGCTGCGCCGCGCGCGGATCGGGCCGGATCGGCCGGCCCTGCGCGTCGACGCGCGGCTGCGACATCTGCCGCGCGCGCTCCTCGTTGACCACGATGTCGCCGCGCTCGACCGTGTCGTCGTCGATGTGCTTGAGCGCCTGGGCCCAGGTCTGGCCTGCACCTTTGCAGGAGCAGCTCGCGTCGAACGCCTGGCGGTAGCGGAATGCATTCGGCAGAGCCGAATAAAGTTGGCCCGAGTTCGACACCGCCTGGCCGATGTCCTCGCCCGGATTGCGGTGCGAGAACAGAATCACTTCAGCCGCCGGACACGAGCGCTGGCAGGTCCGTTCGTCGTCCTGGAAGCGGCTCTGGTTGGTCGCAAACGAGATCGGGTAGAAGTAGCCGTCGCACAGGCGCACGCAGACGGTGCGGTAGCCGTCGCCGCCGGACGACCAGGGCGCCGATCCGCCGCCGCTGAAGATCGAGCCCGGACCGAACAGCGAGTCGAACAGGCCGCGCGGCTGGCTTTGCGCGGCTGCCTGGCGGTACTGCGGGCCGCAGTTGTTCTGCGCCAGCGCCGTCAGGATTGCGTGGCGCTGGCCGCTGCGTCCGGGATCCTGCGCGCCGCGCAGCCGCGAGAGATCGGACTCGATGCGCTCCAGGTTACCCTGCATCTGGCGGATCTTGGCGTTCAGCGGGGCGCACTGCGCGGGCTGGCCGCTGAACAGCACGAAGAAACTGTTGCCTTCGCAGCCCATGCGCCGGGCGGCGGCCCGCTGGCGGTCGAGCTCGGCCTGCTGGCTGTTGGCAGCCTCCTCGAAGCGCCTGATCTGGTCGTTTCGGGCGGGGTCGCCGCCGCCCCCGCGGTCGAACGCCGCAAGCTGCGCCTCAAGCCGCGTGCACACCGGATTCTGCTGCGCAAAGGCCGGCAGCGCCGCGACGAGCGCGACCGCGGCAGGCGCAAGAGCGCGGCAGAGGGCAGAAATCATCAAGTCCCCATTCCCCGGCAGGGGCCGTTGTCGTCCGCGTCGCCCGGAAACTTGTAGTCCGAATGGTGTCCAAAGTTTGGACGTCCCCGGCGGCAGGCGTCAAGCATCGGCCGACCGGGCGCTCGAGGGCGCATGTGGCCGCTTGGTTTCCGCCCGCAGGTTCCATAGCACGCCGACGATGATCAGTCCCGCGCCGGCGAACACGAAGGCGTCGAGCGATTCGCCATAAAGCACCCAGCCGACGATCGCGATCAGCGGCAGGCGCATGAAGTCGATCGGCACTACGATCGACGCTTCACCCGACGCAAAGGCCTTGGACAGGCAGAAATGCGAGCTTAGGCCCACTGCGCCGAGCAGCAACATCGGCAGCACGAGGTCGAGGCTGAGGCGCGTCACGAACAGCGGCGGGCCACCGGTGACCGCAGCAGCCGCCGGCCACGCCAGCGCCATCGGTAGCTGCATGGCGTTCATCCAGAACACCACGGAGAAGGCGCTGACCCGGTTGGTGAGCTGCTTGGTCGCGATCAGCGAGAACGCGAAAATGAGCGCCGCGAACAGCACCACCAGCGACACCGGTTGAAAGCTCGCAAGCCCAGGCCGCACGATCACCAGCACGCCAAGGAAGCCGAGAGCGACGCTGCCCGCGCGCGCCACCGTCATGCGCTCGCCCAGCATCGCCACGGCGAGGATCGCGACCCATGCCGGCATGGTGAATTCGAGCGCGAACACGGTCGCGAGCGGCAAAAGCGTGACCGCCAGCGCCCAGGCGTATTGGCCGACGAAATGCGTGGCGTTGCGCGTCAGATGCAGTCCCATGTGCCGGGGCACGATCTCCGCGCGCAGGTCCGGCCGGGCGGCGATCAGCGCCAGCAGGATCAGGATTCCGAGGCCGCTGCGGATCGACAGGATCTCGGCGACGTTCAGCGCGCGCGCGAGTTCGCGGATCGCGACCGCGCTTGCGCAGAACGAAAACACGGCGCCGGTCATCCAGAAGACGACCCAGCCCAGATGCGGATGTGCCACGGCGCCTGCTTTGGCCGGTGTGAAAGACGCGCCTGTCTAGATCATGCACGCCGAAAGCGATACCCGATTCCGGAATGGCTCCTGTCCGCTATCGGGCGTGTGCGGGCCATCATTCGGCGTCGGGCTGGTTTTCCGGCCGCGCGTGATCGAACGCCGGAAGCTTGAGCAGTTCGGCATCGGCCGCAACCAGCTTGGGGAAGGCATCGAGCGGCACCTTGAGGCGGCGCGCGTTGTACATCTGCGGCACAAGGTAGATGTCCGCGAGCGTCACGGCACTGCCGAAGCAGTAGGGGCCGGGCCGGATCATCGTCTCCAGCGCCGTGAAGCCTTCGACAATCCAGTGATGATACCAGGCGTCGATCTCCGGCTGCTCGTGCTTGAGCACGCGGCGCAGGTATTGCAGCGGTGCAAGGTTGTTAAGCGGATGGATGTCGCAGGCAATGACCGCCGCGAACGCCCGGACCTTGGCGCGCGCCACGGGATCGGCCGGCAGGAACGGCGGCTGCGGATGGACCTCGTCGAGATATTCGACGATCGCCGGCGATTGCAGCAGCACGTCGCCGTCGTCAAGCGCAAGCGACGGCACACGGCGCTGCGGATTGACCGCGCGGTATTCCGCCGCGTGCTGCCTGCCGCCGTCCTTGGTGAGATGGATCGAGATTTGCTCGGCCGCGACGCCTTTCAGGTTCATCGCGATCCGGACCCGGTAGGCGGCGGAGGAGCGGAAATAGGTGTAGAGCTTCATTGCAACTCCCTGCGATGCCGCATTTCGTCGGGCGGCCGAAATCCTAGCGGCCCACCTTGCCCTTGGCGACTTCGGCCGCGATCCGTGCCGAGCGCTCGGTGAGCCGCTCGACGGCGCGGTCGAACGCGGCGCGGTCGGCGGGATCGACTGCGTCCGACAGGCGGGCGGCAAAGTCGAGCGCGACCGGTGCGAGGTCCTCGTACATTTCCCGGCCGGCCGGCGTCAGCGTCAGATAAGACTCGCGCAGGTCGGCGCGGTTGGCGCGGCGCGCGACCAGCTTGCGCGTTTCCAGCTGTGCGACCGCGCGCGAGACCTTGGTCTTGTGCATGTGGCTGTGCTCGCCGATAGCCTTGCCGGTCATGATGCCGTACTGGCCGAGCGTGACCAGCACGCGCCACTCCGGAACGCCGATGCCGTAGCGCTGGGCATAGATGCGCGACAGCGCCTGCGAGACGAGGCTTGCGACCACGTTGAGGCGGTAGGGCAGGAACTGTTCGAGCTTCAGGGGCGCGTCGTCGCCGCGCCCGGGTTCCGGGCGGCCTGGCCTGTCATCGGTGCCGTCGTTCGGCGGAACGTTGGTCATGGTCGCTCTGCCCCCCATCAGGCCGCCGCGCCAATGCGTTGATCTTGGTTGCGTGCGAAACTAAAGTCTTTCCAATATGGAGTCGAGGGCCCCGGACAGGGCCGGAGCAGGGTCGTCATGGCACCACGTTACATGTCGGGTTTCGCCAACACCTTCGAGACCGAGGCGCTACGCGGGGCTTTGCCCATCGGGCGGAACTCCCCGCAAAAGGTGAACTACGGGCTCTATGCGGAACAGCTGTCCGGCTCTCCGTTCACGGCGCCCCAGGGTGCGAACCAGCGGAGCTGGCTCTACCGCATCCGGGCGAGCGTGCGGCACACCGGCCGCTTTGAGAAGATCGAAGGGAACTTGATACGGACGGCGCCGGCCCGAGAGGATACCGATCTGCCGATAGGGCAACTGCGCTGGAGCCCGACGCCGATCCCCAAGAAGGCCCTGACCTTCGTCACCGGCCTGCAGACGATCACCACCGCCGGCGATTGCGAGGCCCACGCCGGCATGGCCGCGCACGTGCTGCTCGTCACCAAATCGATGGAGCGCGAGCACTTCTTCAACGCCGACGGCGAGATGCTCATCGTCGCGCAACAGAACAAGCTGCGCTTCGTCACCGAATTCGGCGTCATCGAAATCGAACCCGGAGAAATCTGCGTCATCCCGCGCGGCACGATCTTCCGCTGCGAGCTGGTGAACGGGCCGGCGCGCGGCTACGTCTGCGAGAACTACGGCGGCGCGTTCAAATTGCCCGACCGCGGCCCGATCGGCGCCAACTGCCTCGCCAACGCGCGCGACTTCTACGCGCCGGTCGCCTGGTACGAGGAGGTCGACAAGCCCTGCACGCTTTATGTGAAGTGGGGCGGCGAGATGTTCCGCACCAAGCTGCCGCATTCGCCGATTGACGTGGTCGCCTGGCACGGCAACTACTACCCTTACAAATACGACCTGCGCCGCTTCTCGCCGGTCGGCGCGCTCCTCTTCGATCATCCCGACCCGTCGATCTATACGGTGATGACCTCGCCTTCGGAGACGCCCGGCACCGCCAACATCGATCTCGTGATCTTCCCCGAGCGCTGGGCGGTGGCCGAGAACACGTTCCGGCCGCCCTGGTATCACCGCAACATCATGTCGGAGTTCATGGGGCTGGTTTACGGCGTCTACGACGCCAAGCCCGAGGGCTTCGTGCCGGGCGGTTTCAGCCTGCACAACCAGATGCTGCCGCACGGGCCCGACAGCGATGCCTTCGAACACGCGAGCAACGTCGAATTGAAGCCGGTGAAGCTGACCAACACGCTCGCTTTCATGTTCGAGAGCCGCTTTCGCCAGCGCGTGACCAAATATGCCGCCACGCTCCCGACCCGCCAGGACGACTACATGGACTGCTGGAAGGGGCTAAAGAAGCATTTCGACAAGAAACGGCGGAAGCCGAAGTAGCAGCCACCAAATCGGATAGATTGTATCCTACAAACCCCCACCTCATTCCTCCCCCTTTCAGGGGGAGGAAGCCAGTGTGGCTCGCTCCTCCCTCTCCCTGAAAGGTGGAGGGTTGGGGTGGGGTGGGGGGTGCGACACAGGAGATGTGACTTTCATGAAACTCGCCTCCCTCAAACAAGGCCGTGACGGCCGCCTTGTCGTCGTCTCGCGCGATCTGACGCGCCAGGCGGATGCCGCCGCCGTTGCGCCGACGCTGATCGCCGCGCTCGACAACTGGGCCGCCGCCGAGCCGCGGCTGCAGGAGATCGCCGACTCGCTCGAAGCCGGCCGCATCGCGCACACGCCGTTCGATCCGAAGAAATGCGCCTCGCCGCTGCCGCGCAGCTTCGGCTGGGCCGACGGCTCGGCCTACGTCAATCACGTGGCGCTGGTGCGCAAGTCGCGCGGCGCCGAGGTGCCGCCGACGTTCTGGACCGACCCGCTGATGTACCGCGGCGCGTCCGACGAATTCATCGGCCCGTGCGATCCGATCAAGGCCGCCGACACCGCCTGGGGCATCGATCTCGAAGCCGAGGTGGCGGTGGTCGTCACCGACGTGCCGATGGGCGCGACGCCGGCGCAAACGGGGTCCGCGATCAAGCTGTTCATGATCCTCAACGACATCAGCCTGCGTAATCTCATTCCGGCCGAACTCGCCAAGGGTTTCGGTTTCCTGCAGAGCAAGGGGCAGACCGCGTTCTCGCCGGTCGCGGTGACGCCGGACGAACTCGGCTCTGCGTTCGACGGCAAGAAGGTGCATCTGCCGCTGCTGAGCGCGATCAACGGCAAGCCGTTCGGCCGGCCGAACGCCGGCGTCGACATGACGTTCGATTTCCCGACGCTGATTGCGCACGCGGTCAAGACGCGCCCGCTCAAGGGCGGCTGCATCATCGGCTCCGGCACCGTGTCGAACCGCGACGCCGACGGCGGGCCGGGCAAGCCGGTGCCGGACGGCGGGCTCGGCTATTCCTGCATCGCCGAAATCCGCACCGTGGAGACGATCCTGCACGGCGCGCCAAAGACGCCGTTCCTGAATTTCGGCGACCGCGTGCGGGTCGAGATGAACGACGCGCAGGGGCGCTCGATCTTCGGCGCCATCGACCACGAGGTGGTGAAGGCGTAATTGCACGGCGGTTGCCGCGATTGCGGCCGTTGTCGCTGTGCCCTCTCCCCTTGAGTGAGAGGGGAAAGGCGACACGCGCCGGACTCGCGGATGCGGTAGTATCGCGCCCGCTCAACGAGGCCGCGCCATGTCCGACACTCCGAAACTTTTCATCCCGCAATTCGGCCCGATCTACCGCGCGTTCGCGCCCGCGACCGAGCCGCTGATCCGCGTCGCGGTCGGGCTGTCGCTCGCCGCCCACGGCTACCCCAAGCTGTTCACAAATCCGGCGGGGAACGCCGCGTTCTTCGAGCAGGCCGGATTTTCGCCGGGGATGTTCTGGGCGATCCTGGTGGGGCTGACCGAAACCGTCGGCGGCATCTTCCTCGCCGCGGGCTTTCTCACGCGCGCGGTCAGCGTGCCGATCCTGATCTTTCTGCTGACCGCGATCCACTATCACACGCAGTTCGGCTTCTACTGGAACGCACGCGGCATCGAGTATCCGCTGGTGCTGTCACTGGTGGTGCTGCACTACCTCGTGCGCGGCGGCGGGCCGTGGTCGGTGGACGCCAAGCTCGGCCGGGAGTTCTAGTCGGGATAAGGCGTGGTCGTTGTTAGCATTGCCTGATAGCTCACAGTGATTCGATCCAGCCTAACTGTTGATGCTTGGCGAACGGTGCGGCGATGCCCCTACGCGAAAACTGGCTCCATGATCGGGAATATTTTTATAAGTATCTCACCGCTGCTACAGCAAAGACTGTGCTGAAGACCCGACAATTGCGGCTGTCTCACCCTGCTCTCTTTAATGATCCATTCGACCTGCAATTTGATCTCCATGTTGGTTTTGACATGCAATCGATAAAACCGCGTGCATTGGAGATGCTTTGGAACGTGACCTATGAAGGCTATCCGGTGGCTGCCGGAACATTGTTCGGTCATCTTCTCGCTGCACAGCGAGAAAAGTTTCCGAGACTTACGCGAGAAGAATTTAACAAGGAGTTTGGTGAGGCTTTTGATTTGGGGATCGACAACATGCGTCGATATCTTCCCGAGTATCAAAGCGAAACAAGAGCCATTGCAGATAAGATCACCGTTCTGTGCTTAACTGAGAAGCATGATGATATCTTGATGTGGTCGCATTATGCTGACTGCCACAAGGGCGTGGTGTTGGAATTTCGTTGCTTGCCGCATCTCGACAGCGCAATGGGCGCTGCGCAAGCAGTCACTTATTCCAAAGAGATGCCGACGCTCTTTGATGAGGAGTTCTTGGTCAACCTCCTCGCAGGACGTACCATGATGGACCCAGCAGAGATCGCAAAAAAACAAATTCTGACGAAAGCCGATCGATGGTCGTACGAGAAGGAGTGGCGATTGTATCTGCCACACCGTACGTCGACCACGCATAGCTTCCTATCCCTTCATAGGGAGGAAGTTAGAGATGGTCCCGGTTTCCGGGACAGTTTGGCGGCTTGGCTAAGATGGATTCTGGGTTTGATTACGCCGCCAATTTTTCTGGCTCCATGTCGATATCATAGACCTCGT
>Ga0194131_10004582_pt1 | contig 20702 bp, 19 predicted proteins | sample TA2KigO120mmetaG_FD_148631 | JGI IMG/M metagenome (GOLD analysis project Ga0194131, IMG submission 148631) | Freshwater microbial communities from Lake Tanganyika, Tanzania - TA2015053 Kigoma Offshore 120m | ecosystem: Environmental > Aquatic > Freshwater > Lake | place: Tanzania: Lake... | reverse complement strand
TGGCCAGAATATCGGACAGCAGATGGCGCTTGGTAGGATCGACGCGGGGATCCTTAACTTGCTTCAGCTGGTCGAGCAACCCTCCCATGAGATTGCCAGAACTGCTGGCGGTGGGCTTGAGTGGGGACATGAACAAGGGCTCCGGAGATCGCATTGGAGCTATTTCCCCTTGTCGTCATAGCATATGGATGCAGATTTGTCCAGCCCTCTTTAGATGCGTTCGCCCTGGGGACCCGGTTTGGCAAATTGCACCCCAGCTGTTAGAATGCCGTTCGTCCAGTACACGTCAAGGTTCGTCGACAGTGGCCGAATCGCGGCGCTTGATGCGACAATCTGTATCGACAAAAAGGAGAATGGAAGGCGATGAGATATCCGGAAGAATTCATTGGTCCGATGCGCGAGGAGCTTACCCGTCTGGGAGTTAAGGAAACGCGCACACCTACGGAAGTCGACACGATGCTAGGGCCGAAAAGCGGTACGGTGATGATGGTGGTGAACTCCATGTGCGGCTGTGCTGCCGGAAGGGCGCGTCCCGGAATTGCCTTGTCGCTCCGGCACTCGGTTCTGCCCGACAAGGTGGCGACGGTTTTTGCCGGTGGAGACATCGAAGCAACAGCCCGTGTTCGGGAGTACTTGAAAGACTATCCGCCCTCTTCGCCCTCTGTAGCGTTGTTTCGCGACGGCAAACCGGTCTTCATGCTCCACCGCCATCAGATCGAGAATCGGGATGCGGTCGATATCGCTAAGTCGCTGACGCAGGCCTTCGACGAGTTCTGCGTGAAGCAGCCTCGCTAGGCATCGTTTCAGCTCGCTATCGGGGACACGGCTCTGCCGGGCTGAGCGGAGCCGGCGTCCGCGGCACCAGAACCGTGCTAGAAGCCGGTTCATCTCCCGGGTCGCTGGCTGAAATTTCATTGCCCTTCCGGCGGGATTCCAATAGACTTAAAGCGTTTTGGACAGCAAGCGCACGGTGGGACGCGGGAGGATGTATGCTGGGTGGCAAAATTGGACTTCCTGAGCTTTTGATACTACTGGCAATCGTCTTCTTCCTGTTCGGTGCGAAACGCTTGCCGGAGATCGGAAAAGGCATCGGCGAAGGCATCAAGAACTTCAAAGGCGCCATGAAGCGAGGCGAGAAGGACTAACCCTTAAGCTCACTCCGGGGCGACCTTCAAAGCTACCGCCGTCTGATCGTCGTACCTGCGTGTATCCAGAGTAAACTTCTCGATTTGACTGAAGGCTTTCTCCAAGAGTTTCTTCACCGGCAAGCTGAAGTTGTTTTCAATGACTGCCTGAAGTCGTTCCATTCCGAACTCCTCTCCCCGCAGGTCTCTGGCCTCTGATAATCCATCCGTAAAGAAAACGACCAGATCGCCCGGATCGAGCTGGACCTCCAGCTCCTGGTATTCCGCTTTGTCGAACATTCCCAGAGGAAATCCACCGACCGAAAGCAGCTGGCTCTTGCCACCCTTGCACACAATCGGCGGCGGCGCTCCAGAGTTAGCGAATTGGAGCACGTGGGTTTTGGAGTCGAACACAGCGTAGCAAAGGCTCATGAAACGCCCCTCGATGGTGCGCTGGCGGAGCGATACGTTGACCAGCCGGAGCATTTCCGCCGGAGGGTATTCCCTTCCGGCGCGCGTGCGCAAGATGCCGCTTGCCAGGGCTGCGTAGAGCGCAGCAGGCGCTCCTTTGCCCGAAACGTCGCCGATGGCAATCGCCACTTTCTCGTCCTTGTAGGGGAAGAAATCGTAGAGGTCGCCGCCCAGCGTTCGTGCCGGCCGATACTCGGCCCAAAACGAAGTCCCTGGCAGTTTCGGAAACCGGTCAGGAATCAACGAGGACTGGATTTCTCGGGCAAACTTGAGTTCGCGGTCGAGCCGCGCTTCTGCCGCTACCACACGTTCGTAGAGCCGGGCGTTCTCGATTGCGACTGCCACGTGGCTGGCGAGAGCCGAGAGCGTATCTTCATGCGCCTGCGTGAAGTAGTTCAGAAATGGGCTCTGAAGGTCGAAAACACCGATCGCCTTGTCCTTGTAGATGAGCGGCACAACGAGCTCCGAGCGCGTTTCTGAAAGGACACTAATGTAACGGGGATCTTTGGAAACGTCGTTAATCCGCAGCGATTTCTTCCGGGTCACTGCCGAACCCACCAAGCCCTTGCCTAGCGGGATCTTCGATTTCTCGACAGCGTCCCGGTTGAACTTGACAGCCAGCCGCGACCGCAGCACCTGCTCTTCTTCATCCACCAGCATGATCGAGAACACTTGGTAGCGAAAAACCCGCTGCAGCAACTCTGCCACTTTTTTCAAGAGCGGCTCCAGATCCAGAATGGACGACAGCTCCCGCCCAATTTCATTCAAGGTCTCGAGCATTTCGCTCTTGGCCAAAAGGTTTTCATAAAGATTCGCATTGTCGATGGCCACGGCCAACTGAGCCGCCAGCAGGGTGAGCACTTTCTGGTGCGAAGCGTGAAAGTAGTTTGCCTTGGGGCTCTCGATATCGAGCACGCCTACCACCCGGTTGCGAGAAATCAGCGGGATGGCGAGCTCAGACCGCACGCCCGCTACAAGATCGATATACCGCGGATCTTTGGTGACGTCTGGCACCAGCACGGGCTCCCGCCGCTGAGCAGCCGTGCCCACCAGTCCCTCTCCGAACTGGATGTGTTTTCCTTGAATGACCTCAGGATAGCCAATCGTGAACCGCCAATACAGATCCTGCCTTGCCTCGTCAACCAGAAGGATGGCGAAAATCTGGTAGTCGATGAACTGGCGGCAAAGGTCGGCAATCTTCTCGAGCAACTCATCCAGCGAATGAATACCATTGATCTCACGGCTGATCTCTGCCATCAGCGCCAGAATCTGTTCCCGGCTATAGTTCTCGAATGATTCGGATTCAGAAAGATTCAGATTCATGAAGACCCTGAAAATCGTGCCGCAGGGATCACCAGACTCTGTGAACTCCAGAGGCATGTTGAGCGTTGCGTTGGGGTTGATCGCTTCTAGCGGCGAATTGACGGCGACGGGCAAGCGGGCCGTTTGTCCCGGCCAGTTCAAGGTCGCTGGCAGCGCTCAGTAGTAGTCGTTTCCCGTGCGTCCTTCGCCCACGGGCACTGGGAAGCTCGAAGCCGTCTTGTCGGCTTTCGCTTCCTGGAGAATCTTGACACTGGCACTGGCGCCGATCCGGGTGGCTCCAGATCGAACCATCTCCTGCAGCATCTTCCAGTCGCGAATGCCGCCGGAAGCTTTCACACCGACGTCGTCACCGACCACGCTGCGCATGAGAGCGACATCTTTCGCCGAAGCGCCGCCGGGGCCGAAACCTGTCGATGTTTTCACGAAGTCTGCCCCGCTGGCCTTGGCAACGCTGCAAGCCGAGATCTTTTCTTCATCGGTCAGGTACGCGGCCTCGAGAATCACTTTGCAAGCCGCGTCGCGCGCATGGCAAGCCTGAACTACCAACTGAATGTCGTTGCCCATGGTTGCAAGGTCTTTGGACTTCAATGCCCCGATATTCAGAACCATATCAATCTCTTTGGCGCCGTTCACAATGCTGGCCTCAGCCTCGAGGGCCTTCACTAGTGAGAGCGTCGCACCCAAGGGAAACCCTACGACCGTGCACACCTTGACAGACGAACCGGCCAGAGAGCGGCTGGCCAGCGAAACCATCGATGGATTGACGCAAACCGAGGCGAATCCATACTGCTTCGCTTCGTCGCAGATGCGGCGAATATCCTCGTACCCGGCATCCGCCTTCAGAAGCGTATGATCGATCAACGATGCGATCGATCGTTCGACGGACGCACCTGGGGCGTGCGCCGAAATGCGGTTCGCGCCCGCTTCCACCAGGCGTTGCACCTCGGCAGCGCAGTGGCCAGAGCACGTTTCGGCACACCAAGGACAGGACGGCCCAGGCTCTTTTGAAGTGCCGAGGTCCAACCCCCGATACACTTCCTCGCTGACAACACGCACCAGATGTTCCAACGAATTCCTGTCCATTTTCAGGAGAGTGCGCCCCTGGCCCAGCTTCTCGCTGCCGAGGGCTCTTTTGCTTGTGCGAACCCTTGTGCCTACAGCGCGCAAGTGCAATCGCCGGCGACGGCCGCTACGGTGTCTTTGAGAAACTGTTGTTCGGCTTGCTCGATCTTAGAAACGCGCCGCTGGTGGCGGCCGCCGGCAAAGCTGGCGTTGAGCCAGGTACTGGCAATGAGCGCGGCTTGATCCGTGGGCACCACCTGGCCTCCCAGCGTCAACACGTTTGCGTCGTTATGCTCCACGCTGTTGCGAGCGGTCAGGCGGTCATAGCAATGGGCAGCACGAATGCCTGGCACCTTATTGGCTACGATGCACGAGCCGGTCCCGACTCCATCCACCATGATGCCGCGCACGGCTTCCCCTCCTTTGACCGCCAGGGCTACCTTGAGCGCCACATCGGGATAATCGACCGGATCGGGACCATGCGTGCCGCAATCCAGAACCTGATAGCCTGCGCTCTCGAGATAGGTCTTCAAGTATTCCTTCAGAGCGTAACCGCCGTGGTCTGCACCGAGAGCGATCCTTCGAGTCGCGGACTTGAGGCCCGCCAGTTCGTCCTTGCTGGCGCATTCCAAGATCTCGTTCTTCCGCGACGCAGCCAGCTCTCGAGCAAGCGGGGTAATCAGCGTTCCTCTCAAGACGTAGCAGGGGCTGCCCACGTCAAGCTGTCTCACTTCTGCCTCGGTCAAAACGGGCTTAGGCATCCTCGATCATCACTGAAATGGCTGGCAAGTTCCGATATCGCTCCGCGAAATCCAAACCATAGCCCACAACGAACTCGTCGGGAATCTCGAACCCAACATAAGCCGCCTGGACCTCTTTGATCCGGCGCGATGGCTTGCTCAGCAGCGTGCAGATCGTCAGCGACTTTGGGCCGCGCGTCCGCAGGCTGCGCGTCAGGTAGTCGAGTGTCAACCCGGTGTCTAGGATATCCTCGACGATCATCACGTCCCGCCCCTGGATGGTCGAATCGAGGTCTTTGACAATCTTGACCTCGCCGGACGTATGCAGGCTATTGGCATAACTCGAAACCGCCATGAAATCGAGACTGATATCCAGGGGAAGGTGACGGACGAGATCGGCCAAGAATATGCAAGCCCCTTTGAGAATGCAGATCAGATGCAGATGCTTTCCCTGATAGTCTCGCGAAATCTGTTGACCCAGTTCCCTGACCCGCTGCTGAAGCTGGCGTTCATCGATCAACACCTTGAGCTGGCCACCTGGATTGGTGAACGGCATGGTCAATCGTCCTCTCCAGAGGCTGGTAATCTACCGTAATCGGCTGGAGGCGGCAAGCGACGCCGGTCAATGCGTCCAGGTGTCATCACAAAAGTGTGAGTCCATCTTGCCGGTCGGGCAACCGAAGGACTCAGTCTGCGCCAACTCAGCAGTCCGCGCTTCCGCAAGGGGTCCTTCGCGGGGCTGACGATTGATCGGACCTTGGCCTGGTCCTGTGGACATTTCGTCTCCTTCAGCCCCAGGCATTGGGATGAATGACACTCCTCCCGTTTGCAGTGGAGCACGCCAGTGCTTCCATTGAATTCCTACACGCGACGGCAGGTGTCTCATTCAGCCAGCCAGTGGTGGCGGCGCCGAGGCGCGAGGCTCTCACACAGAAGCCAGCCCCTTCTCGACCTCGAGGTATTCATAACTCGTAACCTCGAAACGGTTTCCGTAAGGATCGCAGAAATAGACCGAAAAGGCCTTGCCATGATCGACTGGGCTCAGTTGGTGGACGGGCTCGCCGAAATCGCTGTAAACCGGAACCTCTCGCACGTGTGTCAGAAACTGCAGAAACCCTGCAGCCGTGACACGGAAGGCAACGCGATGGTGCCCGGCAGTCGCGCGGTTGCGTCGCGGTTCACCTTCGAACAGAGCTAGCATGGTGCCTCCGCCGTCGCTTGAAATCATCAGCGGGCCGCCGGGGCCGGCCCAATCCTCGCGCTCGTGTAGGATTCGCAAGCCCAAAGTCTGCTCATACCAGCGAGCCGCTGTGTATCGCTCGGGAACGAAGAGTTCCACGTGGTCTATCTGATCTACCTTGAATGATTGCATCGCGTTTCTCCCCAAAGATGAGGCACCACCCGGCGCTTCCAATCCCGTCCTCAAAAATCGTTTTGGGAATCCAGATCAACTGCCCATTTGTTGCAAGAGATGCTTCTGAATCTTGCCCAGGGCATTGCGTGGCAGCTTTTCGACGACGTGAAATGCCCGAGGCACTTTGAACGACGCGAGCGCCTCGCGGCAACGCTGCTCCAGTTCGGCAAGGTCGATTGCCGAGCGTGCGACGAGGTAAGCGACCGGCACTTCACCTCGCAGTCGGTCTGGAACGCCAATCACCGCGGCCTCTGCCACCTCGGGCTGCTCGGTGAGGAAGTCCTCGATTTCACGGGGATAGATGTTGAATCCGCCTGAAATGATCAGATCGCAGCGGCGGCCCAGCAGAGTGTAGTAACCGTCGGGAGACCGCGTGGCCAGGTCGCCTGTGCGGAAGTAGCCTTCGATAAACGCTTGCTCCGTCGCTTCGCTATTTCTCCAGTATTCGCGAAACACGTTTGGGCCTCGGACATAAAGTTCTCCAGTCTCTTGGTTCGCAACTGGCGCGCCGTCCTGTCCCAACAACTTCACCGAAACGTTTGGCAAGGGCACCCCGACGCTGCCGGGCCGCCGTTCGCCGAGATAAGGGTTGCTGAGGTTCATCATCGTCTCGGTCATTCCATAGCGTTCGAGAATCGTGTGGCCAAACCGTTGGTGAAACGCCTCTAGCACGTGGCCTGGCAAGGGCGCCGAACCGCTAACGAACAGGCGCATGGATTTGCCGATCTCGTGAGCTAGGTTCTCAGGCAGCTCGAGCAGCCGGACATACATCGTTGGAACGCCAAAAAAAAGCGTTGGACGAAAATCAATAAAGGCTTCAGCGGTCTTCGAAGTCTCGAATCGTGCCTGCAGCCGCATCCGGCAGGCAGTAGCGAGCCAGCAGTGGAGGCCGTTACCTAAGCCGTGCACGTGGAAAAGCGGCAACGAAAGCAACAGCCGGTCTGCCTGTGTGATGTGCCAGGCCGACAACAGATTCCGGGCATTGCTGGCGAAGTTACCGTGCGTTAGCACCGCTCCTTTGGAGGTGCCGGTCGTGCCCGAGGTATACACCAGCGCCGCAGGACTGTCGCTGTCGAATGCGCTGTCGAGTGGTTCGGCAGAACTGTGGCGCGACTCGCGGCTCAATTCGTCGCAGCGCCACGCTGGAAAGGGATGCGGCAGTTCACTGTCTGTCACCACCGTCTTCGGTTCCGCATCCCGAATGATGTGTGCTACCTCGCGCTCTTTGTAGAGAACGTTGATGGGCACGAAGAGCACACCCGACTTGACGCAGGCCAGATAGAGATCGATGAACTCCACGCGGTTGGACAGGTAAGCTGCCAACCGGTCACCCTGTCGCAAACCGCGTTGCCGAAGCAATCGGGCAAGCTGGTTGCTGCGAAGGTCGAGATCGCCAAACGTCCAGGACTGAACTGTCGAGTTGCTTTCTGCCCATTCGAGGGCCGTGGCGTCGCGCCGCTCTGTGAACGAGGCGCGAAAAAGATCGATCAGGCTCATTGACGAAGACACAACCCCTGCCAGGCCCGTGCTACGAAACCAAGCTACCCGCCGATGTGGACCACGACCTGCCTTCGATTCCGGTGATGGCGGTGCTCCCACAGGTATATACCTTGCCAGGTGCCCAGCGCCAAACGTCCGTCTTGGATCGGAATCGAAAGAGAGGTCGCCGTCAGGGCGGCTTTGATGTGAGCGGGCATGTCGTCGGGACCTTCGACGGTGTGTGTATACAGCGAGTCACCTTCCTTGACAGCCCGGCTGATCCACGCCTGCAGATCTCGCTGTACATCAGGGTCCGCATTCTCTTGAATCACGAGGCTGGCAGAAGTGTGGCGGATGAACAACGTGCACAACCCCTCCTGAAGTCCAGACTTGCGAACCGCGGCCTCGACTTCCGAAGTGAATTCGTGCAGCCCCTGGCCTCTCGTATCGATCGTAATCGTCTGGATCATCGAGTGGGGAGATCGAGCGCGCTCCCTGCCGGGATTCACAGCGCAGCAGCTAAGGCTGTGCTCAGGGCCTGAGCCGCCAAATAAGATGGACGAAGCTCACCCGATCACCGGCTCCAGTCAGGGCTTGTGCCATGATTGGCTGGCACTGCTAGAACCCTGCCGCAGCCAAAGGTGAAGGGCAAACATCAGCGTTACCAGAAACGCCGACAACAGGCAGTAATCGCAAAAAGCCCGGATCACGAACGCTTGCAGGTAGAACAAATATGACGTGAATGCCAGCGCCAGGCTGACCAGCGGAAAAGACAGGCGCAACGCACCTTCGAATCCAAAGAATGCGAAGAGGGCACAGGCGGCAGTCGTCAGATAGAACGCCAGCCCAAACCAAGCCACAGGAATGCCAAGGAATGACGCATAGGGACTATTGAGAACCTGGTCGCAGCCCCCGGCCAAGCCACAAGGCAACAAAAACCCGCGGCTGCTGTGAAGAGCAACATAAGCCGCGTCGACCATTCCGAAGAAAGCCAACAACGCGACGGACGCGCTGATCCAGGCGGTCTTCTTCTTCATTGCGCCGTTCGGATTGCTTGAGCGATCAGCTCTTCGAACTCCGCATCGTTTTTGACACCCTGCATCAACTTGCCGTTCAAAAAGAACGTCGGAACGGAGCGCACCTGCGCCACCTGCCCTTCGAGCAGGTCGCGGAAGATCTTGTTCTGAATCTCGCTATTGAGCATGTCTTGCCGGAAGCGCTCCACATCGAGTTGCAGTTCGGTGGCGTACTTGAGGAAAAACGTCAGCGCATCAGGAACGTTCGTCCATTCGTTTTGTCTTGCGAACAGCAGCTCATACATTTCCCAGAATTTAAGCTGCTTGCCAGCCGCTTCGGAGGCCTGGGCGGCTCCCATCGCGTTGCGATGAATGTTCGACATCGGATACTGTTTGAACACAACTTTGAGGTCCTTCTCGAATTTCTTAAGGGCAGTGTCCACTTTGATGCGAGCAGCAGCACACGAGGGGCATTGGAAATCCCCGAATTCGACTAGCACCGTCTTCGCGGCCAGATTGCCTTTCGACCAACCCGTGGGGGTGATGACAGGTTTCTGACCCAGGTCTACACTCGCGGAGGCTGCAGCTGGAGGGCTCTCCGGCCCGCCACGCTTCACCAGAAACATCGCCACACCCGCAGCCGCCAACACCAACACCGCCAGAGCGCTCAGCGGTTTGGCAAGTGAACGCGGTTGCGGTTCACGCTGTTTGGATTTCACGGCTTTCGACTTCTGGTCGTTTGAACGGTTCATAACGCTCGGCTACTCCCTAGATCGGTCTTACCTCGAGACGAATGTCGTCGGCGCTGCCCGAGATTCCATCGGGGCCTGCAGAAAGCAACTGAACCGTGCTACCGCTCAGCATGTGGACCTTCAGCTCCTGGCTCCACGCGTCGTAGCGCACAAGTTCTGCCATGAACTCCGGAAAGAGCAAGTCCGTTAGTTTGACAATGTCTGACACTGCCGGCAGGGCACCCCGTTTCGCCTGATATTTCCGAATGCCTTCCTGAAGCTGTTCCAAACTCCGCTGGGTTAGCCTCGTTCTCACGTCGTTGAGAGCTGCCAGGAATTCCTGCACATCGATCCAATTCCGATCGCCGAGGCGGACGGCATTGACCTTCCAGTCCTTCTCTTTCGATTTGGAAAGCCGGAAAGCCATCTGCAGCCCGGCTTCGACAACGGCTTGATCTTCTCCGGCATGGAGGATCCGCCGCACGGCGATTTGCTTGTCTTTCAAATCGACCAGCCCCAACGCCAGTATCCTGTCTTTGGCTGTTTCCTCACTGAGCTTGCGCGAAGCGCCACAGCCCGCCAGCAGTGCCGGAGCCAGAAGAGATATCGGCAGCCATCGTTGCCAAGTCATACCGATTTCGATCGTATGAAGACAGGCCAGCACTGTCAAGCGGTCACTTCGCCTGCGTTACCGGTTGTTCGGGTTGCCCAATGCTGTCAGGATAGCACCAAAGAGTTTCGTCTCTGCGCTGAGCTGTGCTGGTCGCTAGATTTCTTCCAGGGGGTTTTGATCGTCGAGGGTGTGCCAAACGGGAGCGTTTGACTTTGCGGAGGTGGCAGCCAGCGCGGGTTGTTCCCGGCTTTGATCCCGCGCGGCGGCGGCAGGTGCTGCAGGGACGACCTCATCCGGGGCAACCTCCGCTTCGTTCATATCCCGGTTCGCTTCGTCGAGTAACCGAAGGCCCTCGAGCAGCAAGTTCGTATTGCTATTGTGAATGACGATATCGAACAGAGTGGTTGACGGTTGGTACTCGAAGGTGCCGCCTTTGACAGCCACCAACGCGTACATCGCTTGTTCGCCAGCCTTCTCCTGGTAAATGGCGTTCACGATTCGGCCACCGTTGAAGAAGATCGTTCCTGCCTGGCCTTCTGAGCTCACCAACAACTTGCCCGTTTTCTGGCAATTGTCCAGAATTTGAATCACATCCAGCAGACCGATTTCGGAAAGGTCGCCTTTGAGCGCAGCCACGGCGCCTAGCCCGGCTGGCGACGGAGCCGCCTGCGGCGTGTTGGCGACGCCTGCTTCGCGACGGGCGCTGGACAGGAGCGGATTGAGCCGCTGCGCCTCACGCAGGTACTTGTTGGCTTCTCCCTTCTGGTTCTGCTGCTCCAAGGTTTTAGCGATCTCAAGGCACTCCTGCGCGGCCCGCTTCGGCATCTTCCGGTCGAAGTAGACTCCCTTGAGCTTCTGCCGCAGCCGGATCTCGTTCGGGTATTGCCTCAGCACATGCTCGAGGCACCCGATAGCGCTGGCGTGCTGCCCGAACTTCTCCAGGAGTTCGATGTCCACAATGAAGTTCTCAACGTCCTCATCGGTCACGATGGACACCGTCTTGTCGAAATGCGAGTCGACTTTGGCTGATGCATAGCGAGCGTCTTCATCATCCTCTTCCAGGTGCGGCGCGGACACTGGCCTTCCGGAGAGCTCAGTACGCCCGCCGCCAGACAGCAGCTTTTCGATCACCTGGTGCTTCCGGCGATACTCCTCGTTGTAGGGTTCCAGATCGATCAGCTGGCGTGCCAGATCAAGGGCCTTGGCGTACTCGCATTTGGCAATGTAGGCATCGGCGTGTGAGCGCAACGTCACCGCAAGCTGGTCGTACTGATAAGCCTCTCCGTAAAGTGATTCCAAAAGGCGATAGGCATCCAGCTTCTGAGGATCGAGCTTCAGAATCTCTTCCAGCAAATCCACACACTTCTGGCGCTCCGCCGGCTCCTTGAGTTCTTTGTACAGCCGTTCGATGTGTACCAGGGCGCGGTCGAGCTTGCGTTCGGCGATCAGCACCTCGACAAAGGGAATCGTTTGGGGCAGGTAGGTCTTGTTAACCTTGACCAGCTTCTCGTAGATCCGTTCAGCCTCATCCATCTTGCCCGCTTTGATGCACAACCGGGCCAGAAGCACCATCGCGTTGGGTTGAGCAGGCTCTTCGGCTAGCGAAGTGAGCAAGGTTTCGATCGCCTTTTCGATCTTCCCTTGCTTTTCGAAGACCTCGCTAACTCGGATGGGGAGGTTGCGGTCCTTTGGGCTGACGGCGCGGATTTTCTCTAGGGCAGCCAGAGCCTCCTCATACCGGTCTTCGCGAAAATAGTCCCGCGCCACCTGGTAGAACATCTCGATCGACTTGTCCTTCAGGCCGCGCTCATTCAGGAAAAGCGCGAGCCGCATCGAATGGATGTGATTGCCCGGGTCGAGGGCAACCAGCTTTTCAAGGTACTCGATCATCTTCGCCGCGTTGCCTTCGCTTTCGGCGACCGAGCAGAGCTCTACCATCAGGCTGATCACATCCCCTTTGGCTCCATTCTTCGTATAGATCTCGAGGAGCTTCTCTCGCGCCAGCCTATTCTTGGGCAGAATCTTGACGATCTGGCGGTAATGGGTTGCTGCTTCGGCCGAATTTCCTTGGGCCGCCAGGTCAGAAGCGATCTTGAACAGATGCCGGCTGGCCCGCTGCATGTCTTTCTTTTCGATGTAGAGGTCCGCGATCAAGCTGTGAACTTGGTTGTTCTGAAAGTCGTCTGCCAAGATCTCCTGGTAGACCTCGATAGCCTCTGCGGTCTTCCCATAAGAGATCAGCTTTTCGGCTTGCTTAAGCAGCTTGGGCAAGTTCATGAAACGAGCTGGATCGAGGGGCCTGTTGCAGGTGCGGCACAGCCTTCATTCGTTTGGTACCCGTATACTTATCGTTAGGTGGCTGAAAATCTTGACAGTTAAGTTGCCGGCTTGTGATGCGGAAGTTGGTGGAAGGTAGGCCAAAGCCAGGGCAGCACTTGGAAAGGTTGGCAAAGATCGACAAAACTCGAAGGGCCACCGGGCTGCCAGGGCGCTGCTCATAAGCTCCGTTCCCGCCCTTCGACCAGCAGGCGGGTGTGGCTGGCTTACGACCGAGCTTTGTCTTTCTTTTCGCGCTGCTCTCGAAGGACGGCTTTACGGCTGAGTTTGATCTTTTGCCCGTCGATGCCGATCACTTTGACCAGAAGTTGATCGCCTTCTTTCAGTTCGTCCTTGACATCGCGAATCCGGTGTTCGGCTACCTCGCTGATGTGCAGCAGGCCGTCAGTGCCGGGAAAGATTTCCACAAAAGCGCCGAAATCGGCTAATCGCACCACCTTGCCCAGATAGATCTTGCCCATTTCAGCCTCAGCCGTAATGTCCTTGATCATCTGGATGGCTTTGTTCGCCGAAGCCTCGTCCGCTGAGGCGACGTTTACCTTGCCATCGTCGGACACGTCAATCTTGACCCCGGTCTGCTCGATGATGGAGCGGATGACCTTCCCGCCGGGGCCGATGACGTCGCGAATCTTGTCGGTGCTGATCTTAAGCGTGTGGATGCGGGGAGCGTAACGGGAAGTGTTGCTGCGTGGGGCCGAAATCGTGTCGAGCATCTTGTCCAGGATGAAGAGCCTTCCGCGAAGAGCTTGATCGAGCGCTTCCTTCATGATCTCCATCGTCAGGCCGCCTATCTTGATGTCCATCTGCAGGGCGGTGATGCCATCTCGTGTGCCCGCCACCTTGAAATCCATGTCACCGTAGTGGTCTTCTGCGCCGGCGATATCCGTCAGAATGGCGTATTTGGCGCCTTCCTTCACCAAGCCCATGGCAACGCCAGCGATGGGCGACTTGATCGGCACTCCAGCATCCATTAGAGACAGGACTCCACCGCACACCGACGCCATTGAAGAAGATCCGTTGGACTCCAGGATGTCCGAGACGACTCGGATGGTGTACGGAAACTGGTCTTCGGACGGAATGATAGGCAAGATCGCCCGTTCGGCGAGGGCGCCATGGCCGACCTCACGCCGCCCTGGGCCGCGCATGAAACCGACTTCACCCACGCTGAAAGGCGGGAAATTGTAGTGCAGCAGAAAGCGCTTCGACGATTCACCCTCCATCACGTCGATCTTCTGCGCATCGTCCGCAGTGCCCAAAGTTGTTGCAACCAAAGCCTGGGTTTCGCCGCGCTGGAAGAGAGCGGAGCCATGGGTGCGCGGCAACAGGCCCACTTCACAAGTAATTGGGCGGATTTCGTCGAAAGCCCGCCCATCGGGCCGGCGGCGCTTGTCGAGAATATCTTCGCGAAAAATTCTTTCCTTGAGTGCATCGAAAATGCCCTCGACTTCCTGCCTCAAGCTTTCCGGCTCCTCTGGATAGGAGCCCACTAACTTCTCCTTTAGCGAGTCTACCTGCTCATAACTCTCGATCTTGCCGTGCTTTTGTGTATCAAGCGCATCACGCAGGTCAGAAGAAACACGGCCCGCAATCTCCTCCACCAATTGCTGGTTGGGCACAGGTGCAGCCACCTCCCGCTTCCAAAGGTTGAGCCGGCCCGCGAGGTCCTTCTGCACAGCGACTAGCTTCCTGATCTCGGAGTGTCCCAAAGCGAGGGCCTCAATCATCGTCTTTTCCGTGATTTCCTGGGCGCCAGCTTCGACCATGACGATGGCATCTTCGCTGCCGGCAATGATGAGGTTCAAGCGGCTCTTCTTGAGGTCTGCATTGCCGGGGTTAACGATCAGTCGATCGTTCACCAAGCCGACGCGCACTCCGGCGATCGGCATGTGAAATGGAATGTCGGAGAGGATGAGGGCTGCCGAGGCTCCTGTAATGCTCAGCGTGTCGGGATCGTTTTCGCCGTCGGCGGAAAGCACCGACGCAATGACCTGGGTTTCGCAGAAGAAACCTGAGGGAAACAACGGCCGGATCGGACGGTCGATCAGGCGGCTCGTCAGCACTTCCTTCTCGCTAGGCTTGCCTTCGCGCTTGAAGAAGCCTCCCGGGATGCGTCCGGCGGCATAGTAGTTTTCCCGATAGTCTACAGTCAGGGGGAAGAAGTCTGCATTTTCTCGCGGCTTCTGGTTGGAACATGCTGCGACAAGAACGACCGTATCCCCGTAGCGAACCTGGACAGATCCGTGGGCCTGTTTTGCGAGCTTGCCGGTTTCGATAGAGAACTCGCGGCCTCCGATGGTCGTGCTGGCGTTGTGTATCATGGCAAACCTTCCTTGTCCTTGTTCGCGAAATGCTGAGGGCGCCTGTCGCCTGAAAGCGTGGTCACCCGGCTCATCGCGAACGTCCTGCATCCGGGGTGCTGGCAGCAACAAAATAGCGACTCTCCGGTCCCTTGGAAACCGCCCAGGTCGCTTGGCTTTTGGTGAGTGGGTTGTGACTGAGAATTGAAGGGCCTATTTTCTTATTCCAAGCCGTTGAATCAGGCCACGATAGCGGTCAGCGTCTTTCGCCTTGATGTAGTCGAGCAGCCGGCGCCGTTGGCCCACCATTTTGAGCAGACCTCGCCGGGAGGCATGATCCTTCTTGTGTGTTTTGAAGTGTTCTGTCAGGTAATTGATGCGCTCGCTGAGCAAAGCAATCTGCACCTCGGGCGATCCCGTATCTGTGGGATGCACTCGATACTGGTTGATCACAGACGTTTTGAATTCACTGGTGAAGACCATGCGGCTGGGCTCCTCGGCATCCATTCTTCTCGAAAAACGAGCAGGAATCTAGCATACGCCCGAAAAGCTTGTAAAGCAGTTTAATCCTCTGGATCAGCGTTCGGGATGAGTCCGAGCCTTCCCTGATCGCCCATCTGCCGTAGAGGCCGCCCTGCTTCCAGAAGAACTCCTGGACCCACTTTCAAGTATCCCGTTCGAGCCAGTCTCGGGTGCTCCCCAGCGCAAAGGCGCCGTGGGCGTGGCGTCTCGCGGCCACTCCCCTTCACACTCCACTCCCGATCTCGATCGTGGGGCTGCCTTCGATCACTCTGCTCCCGGGGCCTCTCTGAGCAACCGAGCTGATTCCTCCGGTGGCACAGGGTTGATGTAAAATCCCGTGCCCCACTCGAAACCGGCCACTTTGGACAGCTTGGGCATGATTTCGATATGCCAGTGGTAGAACTCGTTCACGGTCTCGGTGATCGGCGAAGTGTGAATAACGAGATTGTAGGGGGGATGATCGAGAACTTGGTCGATTCTGAGCAGCACGGACTTCAGGATGCGCGACAGATTCTGGTACTCTCGCTTCTGAGCATCTTCGAAACAGGAATCGTGGTTTTTGGGCAACAGCCAGGTCTCGAATGGAAAGCGAGGCGCATAGGGAGCGATGGCGACGAAGTCTGGGTTCTCGTCGATGACCCGGGCTTTGGAGTCCAATTCCTGCCGAATGATGTCGCAGTAGACGCAGCGTTCTTTGAACGAATAGTGAGCTTTGCTGCCCTCGATCTCTTCTCTCACCAATTTGGGAACGATCGGCAGCGCGATCAATTGGGAATGCGAGTGCTCCAGAGACGCGCCAGCGGCTTCGCCGTGATTCTTGAATATCAGGATGTAGCGAAACCGCCTGTCTTTTTTCAGATCGAGCATCCGGTCGCGGAACGCCCAGAGCACATCTTCCACGGCTTGGTCTTCCAGGGTCGCGAGGGAGGCGTTGTGGTCGTGAGTCTCGATGATCACTTCATGCGCGCCGATCCCATTCATCTTGTCGAACAATCCCTCGCCCTGCCGGTTGAGCTCTCCCTCGATGCCCAACGCAGGAAACTTGTTGGGAACAACCCGAAGCTTCCAACCCGGCGAGTTGCTGGCTCCGCCGTCGTTCCGATAAGACAGAATTTCGGGCGGGGTATGGCTTTCATTTCCATAACAGAACGGGCAGAATCCGCCCGTCGTCAAGACGGGTGACCTTCCAAAATCGGTCGGGCGTTTTCCCCGGTCTGCGGCGATGATGACCCATCGTCCCGTAATCGGATCTTTTCGGAGTTCTCGCAATCAACCTCCCTGAAAGCTGCGGGCGCCCTCAAAGGGTTCAGGTGAGCTGTCGCCGGTTCAGACCACCAACGTCGACAGACAGCGGCTCCTCGGATGGGCTCCTCTTCGCATGTTGCTGGCTCCAGCTGGCACTGTCGTCGGAGGGGATTCCCGATGGTCCGCTCACCCCTCATTCTCGCACGCCAGAGCGGGTTCCCCACGCCTGGATCGCTTTTCGTTTCGTTCGCCCAGGCGCAATGGGCGGCCACCTCATACCCTGAGCACTTGGTCTTTGTATTGGAGCTGGTACAGCTTGTAATAGATGCCTCGCTTGGCCAGTAGTTCCTGATGGCTCCCAACCTCTCGAACCTGGCCTTTGTGCATCACGAGAATCTTGCTGGCGTTCTGAATGGTGGAGAGCCGGTGGGCGATGATGATCGACGTACGCCCCTTCATCAGCCGCGCAATGGCATCGCGAATCTTCAGTTCTGTGTCGGTGTCCACACTGGACGTCGCTTCGTCGAGGATGAGATTCCTTGGGTCGTGAGCCAAGGCGCGCGCAAACGCGATCAACTGTTTTTGCCCTGTCGAAAGGGTGCTGCCGCGCTCCTTCACCTCCTCAGACAAGCCGTTGCCCAAGCCTTCCAAAAACTCGTCCAAGTTTACATCCTGAGCCGCCCGATAAATGGCCTCTTCCGTGATCCAGGGGGTGCCGAGACGAATATTGCTGGCGATGCTGCCGGAAAACAGAAACACGTCTTGAAGCACGAATCCGAATGCGTTGCGCAGCTGCCGCAAATCCAATTGCCGGATGTCATGTCCATCCAGAAGGATCTGTCCCCGCTGGACATCGTAAAAACGCATGAGCAAGCTGGTCAACGTTGTCTTCCCTGCACCGGTGTGCCCCACAATGGCAATCGATTCGCCCGGTTGCACGCGAAACGAGACGTCTCGCAACACCCAATCCCACTCGGTTCGGCGGCCATCAGAACCGGACGCCTCGCGATTGGCCGCAGGCTTCGATTCCACTTTGCCGTAGGCGAACCAGACGTTGCGAAATTCGATCTCCCCTCGAATCTCGCTCAATCGCAACGGACGTTCTGGTTGGCGAATATCGACCGGCGTGTCGAGCAACTTGAAAATCCTTTCGGAGCTCGCCATGGCCGACTGGAGAATATTGTACTTTTCGCTAAGGTCTGCAATGGGCCGGAAGAACTTCTCGGAGTATTGAATGAACGCCACTAGCGCGCCAAAGGTGAGCTCTTTTTGCAGCACCTGTCCGCCGCCATACCAGATCATCAGGGCGATTGCCAACGCACTGACAATTTCAACTGCCGGATAGAAGAGCGAATAGGCCATCACCGAGTCCAGATTGGCTTTCAAATGCACCCGGTTGATCGCTTCGAACCGCCGGAAACTCCTCTCTTCGTGGCTGAAGAGTTGCACGATCGACATTCCGCTGATCTGTTCCTGCAGAAAGGCGTTGATGCGGGCAATGGCCGTTCGCACACGACGGTACGAGTCTCTGGCCTTGATCTTAAAGGCGACCGTGATCAGAAAAAGCAACGGGACCACCGAAAACGCCACCAATGCCAGTTTGGCGTTCAGCACGAAAAGAATCGCCACGATGCCCAGCAGCGCCAGAAGATCTCCAAGTAATGTGACGACTCCTGTCGTGAACAACTCGTTCAGCACATCGACGTCGGTCGTCACTCGCGTCATAAGCCGCCCGACGGGGTTCCGGTCGAAAAACGAAAGAGGCAGGGTTTGCAGGTGCGTGAAAATCTGCAAACGCAGATCGAACATGATCCGTTGTCCGGTGAGCTGCATGATGTAGGTCTGGAGGTAACCCAAAGCAAAGCTGCACACGATGATGGCAAGATAGATCAAAACCACCGTGTTAAGCCCGGCCAGGTCTCGATTGGCGATGTAATTGTCGATGCCGATCTTAGTTAGATACGGGCTGCTGACCTGAAGCAGCGAAGCGATCCCAATGATCGCCATGGAGGCGATCACCTGAAGCTTGTAGGGGAGCAAGTACCGCAACAAGCGGCGCATGAGATGTGCATCGTAGGCTTTGTCGATCGCCTCTTCTTCGTGGTGCTGGGTCATACCCGGCGGCGGGAGTAGAAACCGAATGAGTTGCTGCTCAACGCGATGCGACCGCGACGACGCAGCAGCCGAAAGGAGATTCTCTTGCAAACATCGGGCGTTCTCTGGCCGGTGTCAAGAATACAGGACGGGTGTGGTTGCGGGCAAGGGCCTCCGGCAAGTCCACGGAAGAGGCGGCCTTCGAGCGCCTGCTGCCACGAAGCCCTGCCGATTCCGACAGCCCGGGGCTAGCCTTGCGCTTTGCACGTTTCGAGTGCGCATCCCTGCGGTGCCGGGGCTGTGAAACTCTGGTAGCCACAACTGAGCAATGTCAAGAACTCCACATCGACAGCACAGGGATGTGTTCGACACACGAATTTAGCACTGATGAAACCTTGTTGTAATACGGACGTAACAATAAACGAATAGTCTTTCCCCTGCTTTTTGATGCTGGCTTTCGGGTCCTGACACGCCCGCAACAGCCTGCCACCTTTGATCGCGCGAAAACTCCGGAGGACTTCTACCCGATAGGATGGCCGCCGCCAAGCTTCAGACAGAAGGGTCAATTCCAGACGAGGAGTGCCTCCGTAGCCGCCCAGACGGGTGAGGGACAAGCTAGCAACCAGGCACTCTGCTCGAACCCATCTTCCAATCCTCTGCAGCCAGGGGGCTGCGGAAAGCCTGCGAGGATCTTTATGCTCATGCGACGTGCGAACCGACTGGACCGATCTCTTGTGGCCAGGCGGCTTCAGCCGGGGTGGATTGGACACCTGACAGTGACAGCCTTGCTGCTAACGGTACGTCTGCCGGTGGCCGCTCAATCGCGCCCCAAGGAAGACTTGCCCGTCTCCCTTGCGGCAGAGATCAAACAGCTTAGGGATTTAGTTCTCGACCAAGTCAAAGCCATTGAGGCGCTGCGAGCCCAGGTTGCAGAGCAGCAGGCAAAGATCGAAGCGCTGCAGGGACCGGCGGAAGGAAAGAACGCTCTGCCTCCGACGCTGATGACTTCGCTGCCAACGGCCCCGGGTTCGCCCGCCAGACCGAACGAGAAAAAAGAGGCGCCCAGCGCCACGCCACCGACACTGCTCCAGGCAGGTAAAGCCAAGCCGGAGACACCCTCTTCTGGCAGGAAATGGTTTGAAAAATACTCGCTTCGCGGCTACACGCAGTTTCGCTACAACCGTTTGCTAGAGACGAACCCCCAACTTTCCTGTGAGCAATGTGACCGGTCTTGGGGAAATAACAACGGAGTCTTCGTTCGCCGCGCCCGTCTCATCCTAAGCGGAGACATCACCGACAGGGTGTTCATGTACATTCAGCCCGACCTGGCATCGACCGTCGGCTCTTCGCTGCACTACGCCCAGTTGCGTGACCTCTACTTCGATGTCGCGCTCGACAAGGAGAAGGAATTCCGAATTCGGGTCGGGCAGTCGAAGATCCCTTTCGGATTTGAGAATCTGCAGTCCAGCCAGAACCGGTTGGCGCTCGATCGGGTTGATGCCCTCAACAGCGCCGCCCCCAACGAACGAGACTTGGGGGCGTTCTTTTACTGGGCACCGGCAAAGATCCGAAAGCGCTTCAGCCACCTGGTCAGCTCGGGCCTCAAGGGGTCAGGAGATTACGGGGTGTTCGGAGCGGGCCTGTACGACGGGCAAACGGCCAATCGGCCGGAAGCCAACAACAACCTGCACGTGGTCACTCGACTGAGCTATCCGTTCGAGCTGAAGAGTGGACGATTCATCGAAGCTGGAATTGCCGCCTACACGGGCCAGTACACGCTCAACAGAGACCAGAGGAATGCGGGGACTGCCGGCCCGGAGTTGTACCCGGATCGAAGGGTCGAAGGCAGCTTGACAATCTACCCTCAGCCCCTGGGATTTCAAGCGGAGTACAACGTTGGCCGAGGGCCGCAGTTCAATCCGTCCACGCTGCGCATTGAAGACCGCCATCTGCGCGGCGGCTATGCGCAGATCATGTACATGCGGAAGTTCCACCGCCAGGTCCTGACACCATTCATCAAATTTCAGTACTACAACGGAGGCAAGAAGCAGGAGACGGATGCCCGAAAATACTTGGTACGCGACGAGGAATTTGGCGTTGAGTGGCAGCCAAACCCATTTGTCGAGTTCACAGCCACCTATACCCACTCAGACCGGACCTTCGAGGACTTCAGAACTCCCTCGAACCGCCAGACGGGCAATCTGCTTCGGCTCCAACTCCAGTTCAACTACTAG
>Ga0194131_10004578_pt1 | contig 20723 bp, 16 predicted proteins | sample TA2KigO120mmetaG_FD_148631 | JGI IMG/M metagenome (GOLD analysis project Ga0194131, IMG submission 148631) | Freshwater microbial communities from Lake Tanganyika, Tanzania - TA2015053 Kigoma Offshore 120m | ecosystem: Environmental > Aquatic > Freshwater > Lake | place: Tanzania: Lake... | reverse complement strand
TCGCTGCATCGACGCACCGCAAGAAACCAAACAGACCCCGTCACAGCGCACAATCCGCAGGCTGGACCGCCTGCCTTGCCGTCATCGGCGATGATCCTTCACCAAGGATCGGGTTCTTCGAAGTGTCCGCTTGAGCGTCAGGCCATCGCCGCGCCGCGCGCCGCGCCGGTAATAGCCTTCGCGCACCCCGACCATGCGGAAACCGGACGCGGCGTAGAGCCCGCGCGCCGCCGCATTGTCCGCGGCGACCTCCAGGAACACGGCGCGCGCGCCGCGGGACGTGGCTAACGCCAAGGCGGCGTGCAGCAGGGCCCGGCCGAACCCGTGGCGGCGGTACGCGGGCGTCACCGCCAAGGTCAAGATCTCGCACTCGTCGACCACCGTGCGCGCCAGCACGAACCCGGCGGCTCCGGTCGCCGTGCGCGCGATCAGGGCGAAACTCGTGGGCGCCTCGAGGATGCGCGCGAAGTCGGAACGCGCCCACGCCTCGGCGAAGCATTGACGGTGCAGCGCCGCGAGGGTGTCCAGATCGCCCGCGCCGGCGGACCCGAGCGTGACGCCCGCCCGCTCGCGCCGATCGCCACCCGTCACGGCGCGCGCGGCGTCATGGGTCGCGCATCCGGCGGGCGCACGTAGAGCGGCGTCACGTCGGCAAGCGCTCCCACGCGGTTTCCTTCCAATGCCAACCGTGCCTGACCGAGGCGCGCGACGACCGTGATATCGGGCAGCACGACCGATGGGTCCGTCGCGTGACCGGTGCGCGCCGCGACACGCGCCGCCGCGTCGCCGACCAGCAGCGCGCCCGGCGGCGGGACCAGGTCGTCGAGCCTGGGTGCCGTCGGCTCACCCGACGGCCGGAGGCCCGGCGCGAACGTCTGGACATAGGCCCGGTCGCGTCCCGAGGCCATGATCGCCACCACGGTCCGACCGGCCGCCGCGTCCGTCGCGGCCGCCAGAACTTCGAGCGTGGTCACGCCGACCAACGGTCGGGCGGCGGCCAGCGCCAGGCCGCGCGCCGCCGCCAGACCGACGCGCACGCCGGTGAACGTACCGGGGCCGATGGTGGCGACGATGGCGTCGAGCGCCGCGTAATCAAGGTTCGCCTCGGCCAGCACCGCCTGGATCATGGGGATCAGGCGCTCGGCGTGGCCGCGCCCGAGCGATTCGGAGCATGCCGCCAGAAGCCGCGCGTCCTCGGCGATCGCGACCGAGCAGAGCTGGGTGGACGTGTCGAGCGCGAGCAGCCGGGTCACGCGATCGCGCATGCCTCGTCGAACGCGAGCCTGGGCGCGCGCGGCGCGATCCCAACGCCGTCGCCCCAGCCCAGGTTGCACAGGAAGTTCGACCGCCAGGTGGTCCCCGCCAGGAACGCCGCGTCGACCTTGGCCCGGTCGAACCCCGACATCGGCCCGACGTCGAGCCCGACGGCGCGCGCCGCCAGCATCAGATAGGCGCCCTGCAGGCTGCCGTTGCGCCGCGCGGTCTCGGCGGCCGCCACGGGATCGTCGGCGAACCACGCGCGCGCGTCAGCCTGGGGGTAGAGCCGGGGCAGTAGGTCGTAGAATCGCTCGTCGAAGGCGATGATCGCGGTCACCGGCGCGGTCATGGTCTGGCGCACGTTGCCGGCGCTCAGGCACGGCATCAGGCGTCGCTTGGCCTCGGGCGAGACGACGAAGACCACGCGCATGGGCGAACAGTTGGCGCTGGTCGGCGGCAGGCTCGCCAGGGCGTGGATCGTTTCGAGCAGCGCACGGGGCACCGGCTTGTCGAGCCAGGAACGGTGCGTGCGCGCGGTGCGGAACAGCCGATCGAGGGCGTCGTCGTCGAGCATGGCGGGGCGGAAGACAACCTAGCCGGAACGCTCCATCATAGACCGGCCCGGTCCCCATGGCGCGCTTGGTTCGCGCGCCGCCACGCGCGTGCCGCCACCGTCGAGCCGCGCGAAGTCGTTGTCGCGTATCACCGCGTGCACGAGCGCCACGTAGTCGTCGCCCTGTTCGGAATAGCCGCCCAGCGTCCAGGCCAGGCTCGCGCCGTCGATGCCGCGCGCCTCGGCGCACAACGCCGCCCGCGCCGCGCGGAACGGCGCGTAAGCCGCGTCGCTGTTCAGGTTGGTCATGTACGAGCGCACCGCGTCGGCCAGGGTGGCGAAGGTGCGCACCTCGAAGGTCGCGTCGTCCGCACGGGCCTCAGGCACCAGGCCCAGCCCGGTCGACCAGGCCCGCTCGCCGAACAGGGCGTTGCCCTCGCGGGCGAAGCGCGAGGTGCCCCAGCCGGATTCGATTGCCGCCTGGGCCAGGGCGAGCGACGGGGGCACGATGTCGATGCGTGCCGCCAGGTCGGCCGGGTCGCTCGCGTCGTAGCGGTCCATGAGGCGGGCGATCAGGCGCCGCTCGGCGCGGGCCGGCGCGCGGCCCTCGGCCAGCGCGGCGCGATAGCCCTCGACCGCGTGCCGCGCCGCCAGGATGGCATCGTTCTCGGCCAGGATCAGCGGCAGGAGCAGGCCGACGAAGCGGCGTTTGCGCATCTCGATGTCCGGTTCGTTGGCCAGGTCGCGCAGGCGCAGGGTGGCGATCCACCCATCGGGCGCGCTGGCGCGCGGTTCGGGCGTCGGCGCGGGCGGCCGAAGGTTCAGCCCCAGCGCGAGGCCGATCGCGATGACCACGACGAACAGACACCGTGGCCTGGTTGCCCATCCAGGCATGAGACTGGCTCCTCGCAACGCCGGCCACCATGACGGTCCGGCACGAGGACCCTAAGCAAGACCAAGGCCAAAGGATGGCAGGGCGCCGTTAGGCTTAACGGCGCGCCGGCGCCGCGTCTTCTAGCGTCGCTCGAGAGGCGTGACCTGGACGACCTGCGTCTTGTTGACGAAGCGGATCATGTTGCCTTCGTCCAGGAAGGGGAAAAACGTCACCGGGCTGTTGAACACGTCGAGTTCGCGGCTGTCGACCGCGACGAACACCCAGCCGCGCTCGGTCACGCCGGTCGTGAAGCTCAGCTCGACCAGGATCTTTGACTTGGGCACGTAGGGCTGGTTGCGCATCGTTCACCCCTTCCGCGCGCGCCGGCGCCGGCCCCCTTTGTGCGCCGAGCCCCGGCCGTTCCGCAAGCGGCTTGCCCGATCGCGAGGAATCACAAGGTGATCCCACGCGATCGGCCCCCGCCCTAGGGCTGGTGCAGGCCGACGGCGCGCTCGACCTCAGCGATGATCGGCTGGGCCAGCGCGCTCGCCCGCTCGGCGCCGGCGCGCAGGATGCCGTCCACATGGCCGGAATCGGCCATCAGCCGCTTCATCTCGTTGCCGACGGGGCCCAGTGTCTCCACCGCCAGGTCGGTCAGCGCGCGCTTGAAGGCCGAGAACTGCGCATCGGCGAAGCGCGCGCAGACCTCGTCGCGGGTCAGCCCGGCCAGCGCAGCGTAGATGTTGATCAGGTTGGCCGCCTCGGGCCGACGCTCGGGGTCGTAACCGACGCCCGGCTCGGAATCCGTGCGAGCCTTCTGGAACTTCTTCGCGATCACGTCGGGCCCGTCGGTCAGGTTGATGCGCGAATAGTCCGACGGGTCGGACTTGCTCATCTTGGCCGTGCCGTCGCGCAGGCTCATGACGCGGGTCGCCGCGCCGGTGATCATGGGCTCGGGCAGCGGGAACAGGTCGATGCCGTAGCGCCGGTTGAACGCGCCAGCGATGTCGCGCGCCAGCTCCAGGTGCTGTTTCTGGTCCTCGCCCACCGGCACGTGGGTGGTCTTGTAGAGCAGCACGTCGGCCGCCATCAGCACCGGGTAGGCGTAAAGGCCCAGCACCGCCTCCTCGCGGCTCTTGCCCGCCTTCTCCTTGAACTGGGTCATGCGGTTCAGCCAGCCGAGCGGCGTGAAGCAGTTGAGGATCCACGCCAGATGCCCGTGCTCGCGCACCTGGCTTTGGTTGAAGATGATGCACCGCTCGGGCTTCAGACCGGCCGCCAGGAAGCCGGCGGTCACCTCGCGCGCGGCGCGCAGCAGCTCGGCCGGGTCCTGCGGCACGGTGATGGCGTGCAGATCGACGATGCAGTAGAGGCAATCGAAGTCGTTCTGCAGCTCGACGAAGCGCCGGATGGCGCCGAGATAGTTGCCGAGATGCAGGTTGCCGGTGGGCTGCACCCCGGAGAAGACGCGCTTCATGGCCTGGGTCCGTGGCGAAACGGCGCCGTTATGGCCCGTCGTTCGCGCCACGGTCAAGCCGGGGACCGCGCCTGAGGCCGCGCAGGTCGGCCAGCGCCGCCGCGCCCAGCGCCTGGGCCGCCAGGGCGAAGGTGCCGAGCCCCAGCGCGACGAGGGCACCCAGCGCGAGCCATGCCTGGACCCCGCCTTCGACGATCCAGCGCTCGGCCAGGGGCCGCGCCAGCGCGACCACGACACCCATCACGCCGCTGGCGGCCACCAGGCGTGGCGCGCGCCGGCGCAGGCGCGCGTCGACGACCAGATGCCCGCGCAGGCCGAGCGCGCGCGCCAACAGCACGGCGTTCAACCAGGCGGCGGCGGATGTCGCCACGGCGATGCCCACGTGGCCGAGGACGAAGGCCAGGCCCGTGGCGACCGCGACGTAGACGACCATGCTGGCCAGCGCGATGCGCACCGGCGTCGCGGTGTCCTGGCGCGCGAAGAAGCCGGGTGTCAGCGCGCGCGCCAGCACGGCCGCCGGCAAGCCCCCGACGAAGGCGACCAGGGCGGCGGCGGTCGCCCTGGCGGCGGCCACGTCGAAGGCGCCGCGCTGGAACAGAACGGCCACGATCGGATCGGCCAGCAAGGCCAGGGCCAGCGCCGCCGGCACGGTCAGCAAGAGCGCCGCCTCGATGGCGCGGTTCTGGTTGGCCATGGCGGCGTCGACGTTGCCGGCGCGGATCTGGCGCGCGAGCAGGGGCAGCAGCGCGGTGCCGATGGCGATGCCGACCACGCCCAGCGGCAGTTGATAGAGCCGGTCGGCGTAGTAGAGGAACGACACGGCACCAGTCGGCAGGAATGTCGCGATGATGACGCCGACGAACAGGTTGACCTGGGTGATGCCGGCGCCCAGCGCCACCGGCAGGATCAGGCGCGACAGTCTGCGCACATCCGGCGTCAGGCGCGGCCAGGACAGCCGCGGCAGGCAGTCGTGGCGCGCCGCGACCGTGGCCAGCAGCAGGAACTGCGCGATCCCGGCGGCCGCGACGCCCCAGGCCAGCGTGGCCGGCACCGGCATGCCGAGCGGTCCGGCCAGCAGGGCGGCCGCGATCATACAGGCGTTGAGCAGGATCGGCGCGGCCGCGAAGGCCGCGAAGTGCCCGGCCGCGTTCAGCGTGGCGCCCAGTAGCGCGACCAGGGACAGCAACGTGAGATAGGGGAACGTGACGCGGGTCAGGTCCACGGCCAGGTCGAAACGCACCGGGTCGCCGACGAATCCCGGCGCCAGCACCGTCATGACCCAGGGCATCGCCGCTTCGACGGCGAACGTCAGCGCCAGCAGCGCGGCCAGCAGCACGGCCAGCACTTCCGACGCGAAGGCGAGCGCGCGCCGGCGGCCCTCCGATTCCAGCAGACCGGCGTAGAGCGGCACGAAGGCGGCGCTGAAGGCACCCTCAGCGAACAGCGCTCGGAAAAAGTTGGGCAGGCGCAGCGCCACGAAGAAGGCGTCGGCCCCGGCCTCGGCGCCGAGCAGCGCCGCGACCAGCACGTCGCGTACGAAGCCCAGCACGCGGCTGGCCATGGTGAAGCCGCCGACGGTCACGACGGCGCGCAGAAGCGCCATGGCTCAGGCCGCGACCGCGGGTGCCGCGAGCACGCCCAGCAGGCGTTCGCGCACGGCGCGCAGGTGGTCGGGGTGGGTCAGCTTCAGCCCGAAGCGGTCGCGTACGTAGAACACGTCGACGGCGCGGTCGACGTAGGTGGTGATCCGCGCCGTGATGATGGAGAGATTCAACCGCGTCAGCTCGCGCGTCAGCTCGTAAAGCAGGCCCGGCCGGTCGCGGCCGTTGACCTCGATCACCGTATGCTTAGTCGAGGCGTCGTTATCGACGAGCACACGGGGCGCCACCGTCGGTCCCGCGCGCTCGGACCAGGCGGGGCGCAGCCGCTTGGCCAGCTCGCGCTCGAGGATGACCGTGCCGTCGAGCACGCCGAGGATCATGGCGTCGAGCCGGGCAAGCCGGCGCTCCTCCGCAAAGGGCTGGCGCTGGTGGTCCTGGATCCAGAACGTGTCGAGTGCCACGCCGTCGGCGAGCGTGTAGATGCGCGCGTCCACGATGGACGCGCCGGCGGCGGCGATCGCACCGGCCAGGTCCGAGAACAGGCCGCGCCGGTCGGGCGTCGCGATCGTCACCTCGGTCACGTCGCGGAACGTATCGACGCGATGGTCGATGGCGGTGGCGCCGGCGTCGCCGTCGGCGGCGGCGATCAGACGCGCGTGACGTTCGTGGGTCGAGGGGTCGAAGCTCAGCCAGTAGGGCGGAAAGTGGCGCGCCTCGTATGCCGCGAAGGCCGCGTCGTCCCATTCGGGCAGAGCGGCACGCAGGCCGTGGATCGCCGCCTCGACGCGCGCGCGCTTGTGCTCGGCGATGTGGCCGCCCGAGAACACTTCCTCGGCGCGACCGAACAGATCGCGCAGCAGCTGGCCCTTCCAGCCATTCCACAGTTCGGGGTTGGTGGCGCGGATGTCGGCGACGGTCAGCAGCAGCAGAAGCCGCAGTCGCTCGATCGACTGCACGGCGGCGGCGAAATCCATGATGGTCTCGGCATCGCCCAGGTCGTGCTTGAATGCGGTGCGGCTCATCAGAAGGTGGTGGCGCACCAGCCAGCCGGCGGTCTCCGCCTCCTCGTCTGCGAGGCCCAGCCGGCGGGCGAGCGCCTCGGCCAGCTCGGCGCCCAGCACCGAATGGTCGCCGCCGCGGCCCTTGGCGATGTCGTGCATGAAGACTGCCAAGTAGAGCGCGCGCCGCGAGCGGATCTTGGGAAACGTCGCCGTGGCCAGCGGCAGGTCCTGGGCGTGTTCGCCGCGTTCGATGGCGCCGAGCAGGGCGAGCGCGCGCAAGGAATGCTCATCGACCGTGTAGACGTGGTAACGGTCGTACTGCATCTGGGCGACGACGCGGCCGAAATCGGGCACGAAGCGGGCCAGCACGCCGGTCTCGCTCATGGCGCGCAGCACGGCGTCGGCGCCCTCGCGCGCGGTCAGGATGTCGAGAAACCGGCGGTTCGCGTCGGGTGATGCCCGCACGGCGTCGTCGATGCGCGCGCCCGCCAGGGCGGCCAGGCGTAGGGCGTCGGCGTCGATCGCCAGCCGCCGCCGCCACGCCACGTGAAAGAAGCGCAACACGGCACGCGCGTCCACGCGCAAGGCATCGGGGACGGCCAGGCCCAGGTGCCGGCCGACCAGCACGAAGCCCGCCCCGTCGGGGTCGTTCAGCGCCGTCACCGCGCCGCCCTCGGCCTCGAGCGGCGCGATGGTCCGGCGCACCAGATCGCCCACCTCCTTGGTCGCCAGGAAGTAGCGCTTCATGAAGCGTTCCACCGCGCGGTTGCTCTGGCGGTCGCGATAGCCCATGCGGCGAGCGACTTCCGGCTGCACGTCGAAGCCGAGCCGGTTCTCGGCGCGGCCCGCGATGTCGTGCAGGTGACAGCGCACCGCCAGCAGGAACGCGCGCGCCGCAGCAAGGCGCCGGGGCATGGCGTGCGCGCGGCGCGTGCCGCCCCCGTACGCCGCGAGCCAGCCGAGCAACTGGATATCGCGCAGGCCGCCGATGCCTTCCTTGACGTTGGGCTCGACCAAATAGCGCGTGGCGCCGAAACGCGCGACCCGTGCCGCGCGCTCGGCCAGCTTGGCGGCGACGAACGCGTCCGTGGTGCCCGCGACCACCTCGCGCCGGAAGCGCGCGAGCAGCCGGCGCGCCGCCACCGCGTCGCCCCACACGCGCCGCGCCTCCAGCAGCGCCGTGCGCACGGTCATGTCGGCGCGCGCGCGCGACAGGCAGTCATCCTCGGTACGGGTCGCGTTGCCGATTGTCAGACCCAGGTCCCACAGCGCCTTGACCGCCGTCTCGACGGCGCGGATGACGCGCTTGGGCGCACGCTTCGGCACCAGGAACAGAAGGTCGACGTCCGAATGGGGCGCCAGCTCGCCCCGCCCATAGCCGCCCAGCGCCAGCACGGCGAAACCGGGGTGCGGCGCGCCCGCGCGGTCCATGACGGCGCGCACCAGGCGGTCCATGGCGCGGCTCGCCTCAGCGACCACCGCATCGCCGGGACTGCGCGCGGCGAGTACCTGCGCCACGCCCGCGCGCAAGCCGTCGAGCCGCTCGGCCAGGTCGGCCGTGTCCAAGGGCGCCGTCATGACGGCGCTACGCCGCGCGCGGCGACCAGCCGGTAGACCAGCTCCAAGGCGTCCTTCGGGCTCAGCTCGTCGGGCCGCGTCTCGGCCAGCAGTGTGTCCACGGCCGACGGCTGGGCGCGCGCGGGCGCTGGTGCCGCGCGGAACAGCGGCAGGTCGTCGGCGAGGCCCGCCAACGCGCCGGCCTGCTCGCCCGCCGCCAGCGCGGCCAGCACCGCCTCGGCGCGCTCGATCGCGGCGCGCGGCAGGCCGGCCAGGCGCGCCACGTGGATGCCGTAGGAACGGTCCGCCGCGCCGGCCTCGACCCTGTGCAGGAAGACGATCTGGCCGCGCCACTCCTTGACCGCCAGGGTGTGGCAGGCGAGCGCCGGCAGGCGCGCCGCCAGCGCCGTCAGCTCGTGGTAGTGGGTGGCGAACAGGGCGCGGCAGCGGTTGACCTCGTGCAGGTGCTCGACCGTCGCCCAGGCGATGGCCAGGCCGTCGAACGTCGCGGTGCCGCGCCCGATTTCGTCCAGGATCACCAGGGAGCGCGGCCCCGCCTGATTCAGGATTGTCGCCGTCTCGATCATCTCGACCATGAAGGTCGAGCGGCCGCGCGCCAGATCGTCGGCCGCGCCGACGCGGCTGAACAACCGGTCGACCACGCCGATGTGGGCCGTCTCGGCGGGCACGAAGCTGCCCATCTGGGCGAGCACCGCGATCAGGGCGTTCTGGCGCAGGAAGGTGGACTTGCCCGCCATGTTCGGCCCGGTGACCAGCCACAGCCGGCGCGCCGGGTCAAGATCGCAATCGTTAGCGACGAAGGCGACGCCCTCCTGGGCCTCGACCACGGGATGACGGCCACCGGTCACGTTGAAGGCGGCGGTGTCGTCGATCTGGGGCCGTGTCCAGCGCCGCCCGACCGCCAGGTCGGCCAGCGCGGCCGTCACGTCGATCGCGGCCAGCGCGCGGGCGGCGCGCGCGATAGCCTCGCCGCGCGCCGTGACTTCGCCGACGAGATCGGCGAACACGGCGAGTTCGATCGCCAGCGCCTTGTCGGCGGCGCCGTTGATCGCCGCCTCGAGCGACGCGAGCTCGGTGGTGGCGAAGCGCATGGCGCCCGCCATGGTCTGGCGGTGGATGAAGCCATCGGTCAGCTTGGGCGCGTGCGCGGCGGGCACCTCGACGTAGTAGCCGATGACGTTGTTGTGGCGCACCTTCAGGGCGCCGACGCCGGTCGCCTCCTGGTAGCGCGTCTGCAGGCCGGCGATCATGCGCCGGCTGTCGTCGCGCAGCGCGCGCTGCTCGTCGAGCGCGCCGGCGTAGCCGTGCGCGATGAAGCCGCCGTCGCGCGCCGCGACCGGCAGCTCGGGCGCGAGCGCCGCGCCCAGCCGGTCGATCAGGACACCGTGGTGCCCCAGGTTCCGCGCCGCCGTGCCCATCTCGGTCGTCATGACCGCGCCACCGGTGCCTTCCAGCGTCGCGCGCACGGCCGCCGCCGCCGCCAGGCCGTCGCGGATGGCCGCCAGGTCGCGCGGGCCGCCACGCCCCAAGCTCAGCCGGCCGAGCGCGCGCTCGAGGTCGGGTGCGCGGCGCAAGGCCTCGCGCAGCGTCCGCCGTACCTCGGGCGCTTCGATGAGCGCCGCGACCGCGGCCAAGCGCTGGCCGATGGCGGCTGGATCGGTCAGCGGCGCGGCCAGACGCTCGGCCAGCAGCCGCGCGCCGGCGCCGGTCTGGGTGCGGTCGATGACGCCAAGCAGGCTGGCGCGCCGGTCGCCCGATTGGGCGCGCATCAGTTCCAGGTTGCGCCGGGTCGCCGCGTCGATCGCCAGGACCGAGCCGGGCGCCAGGCGGCGCGGCCGCTCCAGGTAGGGCAGGCGGCCCTTCTGGGTCAGGGCGACGTAGCCGACCACCGCACCCAGCGCCGCGATCTCGGCCCGACCGAAGGCGCCGAAGGCGTCCAGCGCCGCCACTCCCCACGTCTCGTTTAGGCGCCGCTCGGCGGCCACGCTGTCGAAGCGCGCGTCGGGCTCGGCGCGCAGCCGTTCGCGCCACGGCGCCAGAATCTCGAACAGCGCCGGATCCTGGATCAGGCCGTCGGGCACCAGAAGCTCGTCGGGAGACACGCGCGCGAGCGCGCCGGCCAGCGTCGAAAGATCCTGCGGCTCGACCGTCAACCGGCCGGCGGCCAGGTCGAGCCAGGCCAGCGCCAACGCGCCGCCGGCGCGTGCCAGCGCCGCCAGGTGGCTGGCGCCGCGCGCGTCCAGCAGTGTGTCCTCGGTCAGCGTGCCGGGGGTAACGATGCGCGTGACCTCGCGCGCCACCACCGCCTTGCCGCCGCGCCGCCGCGCCTCGGCCGGATCCTCGGTCTGCTCGCAGATGGCGACACGGAAGCCACTCGCGATCAGCCGGTGCAGGTACGTCTCGGCGGCGTGGACCGGCACGCCGCACATGGGGATGTCCTCGCCTTGGTGGCGGCCGCGCTTGGTCAACGCGATGTCGAGCGCCGCCGCCGCGCGCACCGCGTCGTTGAAGAACAGTTCATAGAAGTCGCCCATGCGGTAGAACAACAGGCAATCTGCGTGGGCCGCCTTGATCGCCAGGTACTGCGCCATCATGGGCGTGGCGCCGGGCGTCGTCGGTGGCGCGGCGTCGGCGGGGTTCGGGGCGTGGCGGGCTGGGTCCATGGCGACGGCGGACCCTACCACAGTGGTCCCCTTGCCAGGACATGCTGCACCGGGTCATTGTCGGCGATCCGCCACGAGAGACCGGTCGATGCCCAGCCAAGAACGCCCGAGCGACCGTGAAGCGTTGCAGCTTCACGCCAGCGGCCGCCCCGGCAAGATCGAGATCGCGCCGACCAAGCCGCTGAACACCCAGCGCGATCTGAGCCTGGCCTATTCGCCAGGTGTCGCGGCGCCGTGCCGCGAAATCGCGCGCGACCGTTCGCTGGTCTACGACTACACCGCCAAGGGCAACCTGGTCGCCGTGGTGTCCAACGGCACCGCGGTGCTGGGCCTCGGCAACCTGGGGCCTGAGGCCTCCAAGCCGGTGATGGAAGGCAAGGCGGTGCTGTTCAAGAGGTTCGCCGACGTCGATTCCATCGACATCGAGTTGGCGTCCGAGGACCCCGACGAGATCATCGCCGCCGTGCGCCTGATCGCGCCCTCGTTCGGCGGCATCAACCTCGAGGACATCAAGGCGCCGGAATGCTTCATGATCGAGCAGCGCCTGCGCGAACTGCTCGACATCCCGGTGTTCCACGACGACCAGCACGGCACTGCGATCATCACGGCCGCCTCGTTCCTGAACGCGCTGGACCTGACCGGGCGCGACATACGCGCGACGCGCGTGGTGATGAACGGCGCCGGCGCCGCCGGCATCGCGTGCCTCGAGCTGATGAAGGCCATGGGCCTGTCGCACGACCGCGCGATCCTGTGCGATTCCCGAGGCGTCATCCACAAGGGCCGCGCCGGCCTGAACCAGTGGAAATCGGCCCACGCGGTCGAGACGAACGCGCGCACGCTGGCCGAGGCTATGGTCGGCACCGACGTGTTCATCGGCCTGTCGGTCAAGGGCGCCGTGAGCGCCGACATGGTGGCCTCCATGGCGGCGCGCCCGATCATCTTCGCCATGGCTAACCCAGACCCCGAGATCACGCCCGAGGACGTGCGCGCCGTGCGCGGCGACGCGATCGTCGCCACCGGGCGCTCGGACTACCCGAACCAGGTCAACAACGTGCTGGGGTTCCCCTACATCTTCAGGGGCGCGCTGGACGTGCGCGCCTCGACCATTAACGACGACATGAAGATCGCCGCGGCGCGCGCCATTGCCGCGCTGGCGCACGAGGACGTGCCCGACGAGGTCGCCGCGGCCTACGCCGGCGCGCGCCTGCGCTACGGCCCCGACTACATCCTGCCCACGCCGTTCGACCAGCGCCTGATCAGCCGGGTCGCCCCGGCGGTGGCGCGCGCCGCGATGGACAGCGGCGTGGCGCGCCGCCCGATCATCGACCTGGAAGGCTACCGCAACGAACTGTCGGGCCGGCTCAACCCGGTGGCCCAGCGCATGAGCGCCGTGTTCCGTGCCTTGCGCGCCGCGCCCAAGCGGGTCGTCTTCGTCGAGGGCGAGGAGGAAAAGGTGCTGCGCGCGGCGACGCTGTGGCACCAGTCGGGCTACGGCACGCCGGTGCTGGTCGGCCGGCGCAACCGCATCGCCGAGGCCGCTCGCTCGCTCGGCCTGGCCGAATGCGAAGGCTTTGAGATCCACGACGCGCGCGAGGAGCGCGACCGCCAGCGCTACATCGACATACTGTACGCCCGCCTGCAGCGCAAGGGCGCGCTGAAGCGTGACTGCCAACGCCTGGTCGAGACCGACAGCAACGTCTTCGCCGCGTGCATGGTCGCGGAGGGCGAGGCGGATGCCATGATCACCGGGCTGACGCGCAACGCCGCCGCGGCGCTGGCCGATGTGCTGCGCGTGATCGATCCCGAGCCCGGCGCGCGCGTGCTCGGCGTCACCATCCTGGCGGCGCACGGGCGCACGCTGTTCATCGCCGACAGCCTGGTCACGCCCAGCCCCAGCGCCGAGGCGCTGGCGGACTTCGCGGTCGAGACCGCAGCGTTCGCGCGGCGCATGGGGCACACGCCGCGCGTCGCCATGCTGTCCTACTCGACCTTCGGCAACCCGTCCCACGACAACACGCTGCACGTGCGCCGGGCGGTCGAGCTCTTGTCGGCCCAGGGGGTCGACTTCGAGGTCGACGGCGATATCAACGCGGATGCGGCGCTCGATCCCGACCTCCTGAAGCTCTACCCGTTCTGCAAGCTGTCGGGCCCGGCCAACGTGCTGATCATGCCCGGCCTGCACGCGGCCAACATCGGCTCGAAGCTGCTGCAGAAGCTGGGCGGCGGCGAGGTGATCGGGCCGGTGGTGATCGGGCTCGAACGACCGGTGCAGATCGTGCCCATGGGAGCGACCGTGACCGAGATCATCAACTTGGCCGCGCTGGCCGCGCTGGCCGCCGTCGACGCCGAGCGCTGAGCCCGGGCGGGGCCGCGCGTGCGCTGGTTCCGTTTGGCCCTGTTCGCGGCCCTGCCGGCGGCGCCCGTGCTAAGTGTGCTGGCATGGCGCGGTCACCTCGAGGTGTACGAAACGGTGCTGGCGTGGACCGCGGTGGTCGGGCTCGGCGCGCCGCTGTGGCTGCCCTTCGCGGTCAACGTGCGGCGGCTCGCGCGCTTCGCCGGCCGGCTCGCCGAGGGCCCGTTCGAGCCGGGGCCACGCCTGCTGCCGGCGCCCGCCGCTACCGACCTGGCCGGCGCGGTCCAGCGGGTCCAGCGCGCGCTGGAGGAACGCGACCGCCGCGCCGACGATCTTAAGGCCGAGGCGCTCCGCCTGCTGGACGCGCTGCCGGACGCGCTCCTGGTGCTGGGGCGCGATGGCCGCATCGCGCGCGCCAACGGCGCCGCGCGCGCCCTGTTCGGCGAGTCGGTGCGCGGCAGCCCGGTGGCGACGGTCATCCGTCACCCGGCGCTGCTGGATGCGATCGATACGGTCATGGCGGGTGGCGCGGCCGGGCCGGTCGAGGTCGACGAACCGGGCCAGCCGAAGCGCCACTTCGAAGCCAGCGTCGACGTCCTGCCCGCCGCCAGCAACGGCGGCCCGGCGATCCTGGTCGCCCTGCGGGATCGCACCGCGGCCAAGCGCGTCGAGCAGATGCGCGCCGATTTCGTCGCCAACGCCAGCCACGAGATCCGCTCACCGCTGGCAACCATCGTCGGCTTCATCGAGACCTTGCGCGGCCCGGCGCGCGACGACGGCGAGGCGCGCGAACGCTTCCTCGGGATCATGGCCGAGCAGGGCACGCGCATGACGCGGCTGGTCGAGGACCTGCTGTCGCTCAGCCGCATCGAGATGAACGAGCACACCGTGCCCGGGGGGCACGTGGCCGTGGCGGCCGTCCTGGCCCGGGTGCGCGATGCGCTGGCGGCCGAGGCGGCGGCCAAGGGCATGTCCGTGACCATCGAGGCACCGTCCGATCTGCCGTCCGTGCGCGGCGAGGAGCCGGAGATCGAGCAGGTCGTCCACAACCTGCTGGGCAACAGCCTGAAGTACGGGCATTCCGGCAGCCCCGTCGCGCTCACCGCGCGCCACGTGGCGCGGCCCTCGGTCGGCGGGCGCTGGCCGGCGGGCGGCGCCGTCGCGATCGCGGTCGCGGACCGCAGCGACGGCATCGCGCGCGAACACATTCCGCGCCTGACCGAGCGGTTCTACCGGGTCGACGCAGCGCGCTCGCGCCGGCTGGGCGGCACCGGGCTCGGGCTGGCCATCGTCAAGCATATCGTCAACCGTCATCGCGGCCATCTGGCGATCGAAAGCACGGTCGGCGTGGGCAGCACGTTCACGGTGACACTGCCGGCGGCGTGAAGGGTCAGCGGTTCGACGTCACAAAAGTGAAACACGCCGTGGCTACGGTCCCGTCCGGGACAGAACGCCGCGCCAGGACTCGAAAACTCCCGGGCGCGGTCTCGACGGGCCATGTATCGCGAACAAGGGGGTCCAATCATGCTCAAGCAGTCCACAGCGCTCGCCGCCGTGATCCTCGCCGCCACGGCCGTGGCGGCCGAGGCGCGCGACCAGATCCGCATCGTCGGGTCGTCCACGGTGTTCCCTTTCTCGACCGCGGTCGCCGAGGAGTTCGGCAAGACCTCGGGCTTCAAGACGCCCATCGTCGAATCGACCGGCACCGGCGGCGGCATGAAGCTGTTCTGCGGCGGCGTCGGCGTCGATCACCCCGACATCACCAACGCCTCGCGCGTCATCAAGGAGAGCGAGGTCAAGCTGTGCGCCGAGAACGACGTGGCTGAGATCGTCGAGGTGAAGATCGGCTTCGACGGCATCGTCATTGCCAACGCGCGCGCCTCGGGCCAGATCGACATCACCCTGCAGCAGGTCTTCCTGGCGCTGGCCAAGGAGGTTCCCGTCGGCGGTCAGCTCGTGGCCAATCCCTTCAAGACCTGGAGCGACATCGACGGTTCGCTGCCCGACGTGGCGATCGAGGTGCTGGGCCCGCCGCCGACCTCGGGCTCGCGCGACGCCTTCGTCGAACTCGCCATGGAAGGCGGCTGCAAGGGCCTGCCCGAGATCGACGCCCTGAAGGAGAGCGACGAGAAGCGCCACAAGGGGGTCTGCCAGACCATCCGCGAGGACGGTGCCTTCGTCGAGGCCGGCGAGAACGACAACCTGATCATTCAGAAGCTCGAGGCCAACCCGGATGCCTTCGGCGTCTTCGGCTACAGCTTCCTCGACCAGAACCTGGACAGGCTTCAAGGCAGCATGATCGCGGGCGTCGAGCCGACCTTCGAGGCGATCGCCGCCGGCGACTACCCGGTGTCGCGCTCGCTCTACTTCTACGTGAAGAAGGCGCACCTTGGCGTGGTACCCGGCATCGCCGAGTTCGTCGCCGAGTTCACCAGCGACAAGGCCATGGGCGAGGAAGGCTATCTCGCCGGCAAGGGCCTAATCCCGCTGCCCGCGGACGTGCTGGACGCAGTACGATCGACCGCGTCAACGATGACGCCGCTCGCGATGTAGCCGATGGTGTCGGGCCGGCCGCACCAGCGCGGCCGGTCCTACCGTCACACAAACCGGGCCCAACTTTGCCATGCTGACCCTGCTGCCGCTCTTCACCGTCGTCGTGCTGGCCGTGGTCGGCTACCGGCTCGGGCGCCGGCGCGCCGCGGCGCTGGCGTCGCGCGGCGCGCCGCGCGCGCTCCACTCGCTGCCCAGCTATCACGGCTCGTACGTCGCGCTGTGGAGCGCGATCCCGGCGCTGGCCATCGCGCTGGCGTGGTTGGTCGCCGCGCCGCACGTCATCGAGAGCATGGTCGTCGACGCGCTGCCCGATGACCTTCGGGCGTTGCCGGCCGGCGAGCTCGACGTGCTGATGAACGAGATCAAAAACCTGGCCGATGGCTACGTCGCGCGCGCGCCGTCCCCGGCCGTCCAGGCGGCCACCGACCTGACGAACCGCCTGCGGGGTATCAGTGCCGCCGGTGTCGCGGCCGTGGCGCTCGCACTCGCGTCCCTCGGGCTGCTGTTCGGCAGGCGCCGCCTGGTGCCGGACTTGCGTGCGCGCAACAAGGTCGAGACGGCGGTGACCGCCGCCATGCTGGGCTGCTCGACCCTAGCGGTGATCACGACCTTCGGCATCATGCTGTCGCTGCTGTTCGAGGCGATTCGCTTCTTCCATGTTGTGCCGCTCGGGGATTTCCTGTTCGGCCTGCAATGGAGCCCGCAAACCGCCCTGCGCGCCGATCAGGCGGGCTCGTCTGGCGCCTTCGGCGCCGTACCGCTGATCGTGGGAACGCTGCTCGTCACGGTCGTTGCCTTGTTGGTCGCGGGGCCGATCGGGCTGATGGCCGCGATCTACATGGCGAACTACGCGCGCCCCCGCGTGCGCGCCACCATCAAGCCCATCCTCGAAATCCTGGCCGGCATCCCGACCGTGGTCTACGCCTTCTTCGCCGTCCTGACGGTCGCGCCGCTGTTCCGCGATGTCGGTGCGCGCCTGGGCCTGGACGTAGCGTCCGAAAGCGCGCTCGCCGCTGGTGTCGTCATGGGCATCATGATCATCCCGTTCATCTCGTCGCTGTCCGACGACGTGATGAACGCCGTGCCGCGTGCCATGCGCGACGGCGCGCTGGCGCTGGGTTCGACCACGTCCGAGACGATCCGCGAAGTCGTCCTGCCGGCGGCCCTGCCGGGAATCGTCGGCGCGTTCATGCTCGCTTTCAGCCGGGCCGTCGGCGAGACGATGATCGTCGTTATGGCCGCGGGCCTGGCGGCCAACCTGACGGTCAACCCGCTCGACGCCGTCACCACGGTGACGGTGCAGATCGTCACCCTGCTGGTCGGCGACCAGGAGTTCGACAGCCCCAAGACCCTGTCGGCGTTCGCCCTGGGGCTTCTGCTGTTCACGGTCACCCTCGCGCTCAACGTGATCGCGCTTGGCATCGTCAAGCGGTATCGGGAAAAGTATGACTGACGTTCTCGCCCGTGACCTCGCCCGCGCCAGGAATCCCGCGGTAGCGGCCCGGCGTGCGCACCGGCGCCGCGCCGCCGAGGCGCGGTTCCGCGCCGCCAGCGTCGCGGGAACCGCCGTGGCGCTCCTGACGCTCGTGGTGCTGCTTGTCGCGCTGGTCGGGCAGGGCCTCGATGGCCTGCGCGCGACGCGCGTCGCGCTCGACGTCGCCTTCGATGCGGCAACCGTCGACCCCGATGGCACGGGCGATCCCGCTGTCATCGCCAAGGCCGACTTCAACGCCCTGGTCAAGGAGGCGCTGCGCGCCCGTTTCCCCGACGTCACGACGCGTCAGGACAGGAAACGGCTCAATGGCCTGGTCAGCAGCGGCGCGTTATACGAATTGCGCGACATGCTGCTCGACGATCCTGGCGTGATCGGCACGACCCAAAGGGTCTGGCTGCCTGCGTCGGACGATGTCGACCAGTTCGCCAAGGGACATATCGACCGCGCCGCGTCCGAGGCGGAACGGCGCGTCAGCGACCAGGAGATTGCCTGGCTTGATGCGCTCGAGGCCGACGAAGCCCTACAGACGAGGTTCAGCCGTATCTTTTTCACCGCGGGCGATTCGCGCGAACCGGAGTTGGCCGGCATTCGGGGCGCCCTGGTCGGGTCGCTCCTGACCATGGCGGTCACCGCGATCATCGCGTTTCCGCTCGGCGTGGCGACGGCGATCTACCTGGAGGAGTTCGCGCCCAGGAACCGCTGGACCGACCTGATCGAGGTCAACATCAACAACCTGGCCGCGGTGCCTTCGATCGTGTTCGGGTTGCTCGGGCTGGCAATCTTCCTCAACGTCGTCGGGCTGCCGCGCTCGGCGCCGCTGGTCGGCGGGCTGGTGCTGGCGCTCATGTCGCTGCCGGTCATCATCATCGCCGGCCGCGCCGCCCTGACCGCGGTGCCGCCCTCGATCCGCGAGGCGGCGCGCGGCGTCGGCGCCTCGCCGCTGCAGGTGGTGGCACACCACGTGCTGCCTCTCGCCATGCCGGGCATCCTGACCGGAACCATCATCGCCATGGCGCGCGCGCTGGGGGAGACGGCGCCGCTTCTGATGATCGGCATGGTCGCGTTCGTGGTCGACGTCCCGACGGGTCCGATGGACGCCGCGACCGTGCTGCCCGTGCAAATCTATCTGTGGGCCGACAGCCCCGAACGTGCCTTCGTCGGCAAGACGGCGGCGGCCATCGTCGTGCTGCTTGGCTTCCTGATCACCATGAACGGCGTGGCCGTCTACCTGCGCCGGCGATTCGAGGTCAAATGGTAGCGATCACGGTCCCCGTCGCCGCGCCCACCGCGGCCGGCGGTGTTGTCAAGGTCGCCGCGCGCGGCGTCGATGTGTTCTACGGCGCGAAGCAGGCGCTGGTCGCCGTCGACCTCGACATTGCCGAGCATCAGGTGACCGCCCTGATCGGCCCGTCGGGCTGCGGCAAATCGACGTTCCTGCGCTGCCTGAACCGCATGAACGATACCATCGAGGGCTGCCGGGTGACCGGGTCGATCACGCTCGACGGCCAGGACCTCTACGCCAGGACGATAGACGTGGTGCAGGTGCGCAGCCGCGTCGGCATGGTGTTCCAGAAGCCCAACCCATTCCCCAAGTCGGTCTACGACAATGTCGCCTACGGTCCGCGCATCCACGGGCTGGCCCGCGACAGGGCCGAGCTGGACGCGATCGTCGAGACCAGCCTCAAGCTCGCCAGCCTGTGGTCCGAGGTGAAGGACCGGCTGGGCGAGCCGGGCACCAGCCTTTCCGGCGGCCAGCAGCAGCGCCTGTGCATCGCCCGCGCCATCGCGGTCAGCCCCGAGGTGATCCTGATGGACGAACCGTGCTCGGCGCTCGACCCCATCGCCACGGCGCACATCGAGGAGCTCATCGACGAGCTGAAGACCAACTTCACCATCGCCATCGTGACCCACAACATGCAGCAGGCCGCGCGCGTTTCGCAGTACACGGCCTTCTTCCACCTGGGTCGGCTGGTCGAGTTCGGCGACACGGCCGCGGTGTTCACCAACCCGCGCGAGACGATGACCCAGGACTACATCACCGGCCGGTTCGGCTGAGGCGGAGGTGGCGGGCATGACGGCGGGACACACGGTCAAGTCCTACGACGAGGCGCTGGGACGCCTGACGCGCGACGTGCTGGCCATGGGCGGTCTGGTGGAATCCCAGCTCGCCAGCGCGGTTCAGGCGCTGGTCAGGCGTGATGGCGAGCTCGCCGCGCAGGTGATCGCCAACGACCAGCGCATCGACGAGCTCGAGATCCGGATCGACGAGCAGGTCACCCGCATCCTGGCGCTGCGTCAGCCCATGGCCGGGGACCTTCGCCTGGTCAAGACCGCGCTCAAGATGTCGTCGGACCTCGAACGCATGGGCGATCTGGCGGCCAACACCGCCAAGCGATCGCTGGCGCTGACCCAGGCCGATCCGGTCGCGCTGCGCGCGGCGATCGCGCGCATGGCGGACGTGGTGCAGGCCATGATCAAGGACGTGCTGGACGCCTTCGCCCAGCGCGATGCCGACAAGGCCATCGCCGTGCGCCAGCGCGACACCGAGGTCGACGAGATCTACAACGGCGTGTTCCGCGCGCTGCTGACGTACATGATGGAGGATCAGGCGCACATCACGCCGTGCACGCACCTGTTGTTCATCGCCAAGAACATCGAACGGATCGGCGACCACACCACCAACGTCGCCGAGATGGTGGCCTATCTGGTCAAGGGCGCGACGCCCGCCGAGGAGCGGACCAAGGGCGATACCACCTCGACCTTCGCCGGCCCGGCGGGGCCCGGGGCGCCATGACGCCGCGCATCCTGGTGGTCGACGACGAGGCGCCGATCGTCGCGCTGCTGCGCTACAACCTGAAGAAGGCCGGCTTCGACGTGGACGAGGCCATGGACGGCCAGGAGGCGCTGACGCTGTGCGCCGAACGTGCGCCCGACCTGATGGTGCTCGACTGGATGCTGCCCTCGGTCTCGGGCGTCGAGGTGTGCCGTCGCCTGCGCCGCGCGCCCGAGCACCGCAACCTGCCGATCATCATGCTGACCGCGCGCGGCGAGGAAGGCGACCGGGTGCGCGGGCTGGACGCCGGCGCCGACGACTACGTGACCAAGCCGTTCTCGCCGTCCGAGCTGGTCGCGCGCATCCGCGCGGTGCTGCGCCGCATCCGTCCGGCCCTGTCGGCGGACGCGCTCGACTACGCCGACCTGCACATGGATCTGGCGGCGTATCGCGTGACACGCAACGGTCGGCCGATCCAGCTCGGCCCGCGCGAATACACCCTGCTGCGCCATCTCATGGAGCACCCGGGCCGCGTCTTCTCGCGC
>Ga0194131_10004576_pt1 | contig 20724 bp, 27 predicted proteins | sample TA2KigO120mmetaG_FD_148631 | JGI IMG/M metagenome (GOLD analysis project Ga0194131, IMG submission 148631) | Freshwater microbial communities from Lake Tanganyika, Tanzania - TA2015053 Kigoma Offshore 120m | ecosystem: Environmental > Aquatic > Freshwater > Lake | place: Tanzania: Lake... | reverse complement strand
CTCCAAACTCGATGATTTCTTCCCCCTTTTTAAAATCTTTATTCGCAAAAACTGCCTTTCCTAATTTTGTTTGTCCCAAAATTAAATCCATAATATAATTAATTTTACCACTATATAAAAATGTAGCGAAACCCCTGCGTCATACTGTCGGTCGCTTCGCTCCCTCGTTCGCCTTATAGGCTCACCACATAACAGCGATTAAGAGGAAAAATCTTGCAGGATTTTCCCAAATTTTTCCTTCGGAAAAACTCTCGAGGTCGCTATCGCTCCACTCGAGTCCTTCGGGTTGTTTAAGCCCGATGTTAAGCGACATTTGTGAGTGTGTTCTCCTAGTTTATCGCTGCGCGAGTAGTAGTAAAAGTGGGGCGATAAAGAAACAATTATAAAGAGATTATTTAACAAAACATTATGAACAAAATTAAATCTTTGGTTACTGGCGGGGCTGGTTTTATAGGGAGCCATTTAGTTGATAGATTACTAGAATTAGGTTACGAGGTTATAGTAATTGATGATTTCTCTTCTGGAAAAAAAGAAAATATGGGGCATCACAAACATAATCCTAATCTTCAGATTTTTGCCAAAAATATCTGCGATAAAGAAATTGAAGATTTATTTAAGAATGTTTCAATAGTTTTTCATCTCGCCGCAATTCCCAGAGTTCAATTTTCAATCAAGTTTCCAGAAAAAACAAACAAAGCAAACATTGATGGAACATTAAATGTTTTGGAATTGGCTAAAAAAGCAGGAGTTAAGAGATTTGTATATTCTGCTAGTTCTTCAGCATACGGTAATCAAGAAAAATTACCTTTGATTGAAACAATGAATCCTAACCCTCTGTCGCCTTACGCTTTACAAAAACTCGTTGGGGAATATTATTGTAAGTTGTATTATCTGCTTTTTGGTATGGAAACAATATGCTTGAGATATTTTAATGTTTATGGCCCGAGACAAGACCCTTCTGGGGGGTATGCTTGTTTAATTCCAAAATCAATAAATCTAATTTTACAAGAAAAAAGTCCTGAAATATATGGCGATGGAGAACAAACAAGAGATTTTACTTATGTTAAAGATGTTGTTGAGGCAAATATTTCTGCGGCAACGACTAATAATGAAAAATCTTTCGGAGAAATTTTTAATGTAGGTAATAACAATAATTTATCTGTTAATCAAGTAGTTAAAAAGATTATCGGGACTAAAAACATAAAAATCGAATATAAACCCCCTGTTATAGAACCAAAAAATACATTAGCCGATATTTCAAAGATAAGAGAAATATTGAAATGGTATCCTCGGTTTAATTTTGAAGAGGGAATTAAGGAGACAATAGATTGGTTTAAGAGCAACAAATAATCCCCCTCCCGCCTCCAAAAACGCTTATAACTAAAGAATTTTATTAATTTCTTGCCATGAGGCGTCTTATTCCAGCACCCGCATCGTTAGAATGTGGAACGTAAATGTTGCCCTGTTCGTATCCAGCTTTTTGTAATGCTTCAATTGCTCTTTCTGTGTATATTCCAACCCACCTGTTTTGGTCAGGACTAATGAACGATACTACGCCATTATTTACTGCATACTTGCCGATCTCCTCATTTTCTCCTTTATCAACCTGCGTTTCCTTAGAACCAAGGCCTATGGCTTCCGCTGTCCCAGTTGCTTTTACAAACAGTCCGTCCTGATTTATGATTTTAGTTAATTCCATTTTTATTTATTTCCTTATACACTATGTTGCCTATAGCCACTATTTAAATCTTTCTATTTTGTTACTACTTTTAAAATACACTATTAAGCCCCACTCTTTACTTCACTCTTGAAGAAGCCTAAATCTCAATAATTACTCCCTTTTTACCCACGTTAATAATCTTTGTTTTACCTATGGTTTGTTCGAGGCCTGCTCCTTCGTGGATGTGACCATGTAATACTACATTGGGTTTGAATTCTTTGAAGGCTTGGGTAATCGCTTTACTCCCGGGGAACCCTGAGAATTCAGAAAGTGAATCGGCCGGATGCATGTGGGTTATCATTATTTTCTTTTCTATTCCTTTGAGTTCTTTATGTGCTTTGGTGAGTTTCTTTTTGAGTTGCGTTTCGGTGATGAATCCTGGAAAATGGGGGAGATCGGTTGAACCTCCTGCACCAAAGATGCCAATTCCTTCATGTATGAAGGCATATCCATCTATGTTTGTTGCATTATACTCTTTTGCCAGTGCATGACCGGTTTGAGCATCTTCATGATTTCCGGGTATGAGGAGTATTTTTTTCTTTTTATCTTGAAATGGTTTGATAATGTCCTTTGTTTCTACCCATCCGGTGAGATCACCACAAAGGATAACGAGGTCTACGTTTTCTTTTTCTGCTCGCTCTGCAAGTTTTTTGACTTGTTTGCTATCCCCATGGAGATCAGATGCTGCGAGAATTTTAACTTTTTTAGGCATTCTTTTTGAGGGAAAGGGTTTTTTAAGTATCTTATGCTTTTATCAGAATGAAACGGGGGTGGACATTCCATTTAGGAGTGAGTTCGATCGTATTAGCATGTTGTGCTTTGTTTTTAACGTATGTTTGGTTAGCCCCTTCTACACATCCCTATGTTATTAAAGAACAGGAAGGGTCGCTTGTTAATCCCGTGTTTGATCTTACGGATAGTCAAGCACTTGCAGGATTCAATAGCAAATATATTTTTTTCTTACTCTATTATACGAAAGCGTATCAATTACATACTCGTCCTTTGAGTACGGATACTCCCCGGTTGTTGATTGTTGTTGATGGGGTTACTTATCGTGCTGAAGTTGTGCGTGGCATTATTACCGTGAGCAAAGGAACGTATTCTGATCCAGATATTACTCTTTATTCTACGCGAGAGGAAGTCATTCGTTTATTGCGTACTCCTTCGAAAATTAGAACTTCTTTCGCTTCAGGGATAAGTAAAGTTGAAACACACGCTTCTCGAGCGACGTTATTTAGTAAAGGGTATTTGCGTTTGTATGATTCTCTTTTTCCTTCTACTATTACTGGAAATGTAATTCGTATTGTGGGGTCGTAACTTTTATTGACAACAGCGTGTTGTATTTTCAAAGAAGTAGTTGTATTTTGTTACTCTTGTAGATAACATTTTTGCAGTAAGGTTTAAAAGAGGATGACATGGTTGGAATATATAGCTTACAACGCTATGGTTATACCATGAAAGACAACTTTGATATCTTTTTCCGAAGAAAACCTGCTTTGATGCTTGTTGCTTTGAAAAAAATTTCTCGTGCTCGTTATGGCAGCTTATTGGCTAAAGAAGTTGATTGCACGTATTCTCATGCTGTTAAGATTTTACAAAGTTTGGAAGAATTAGGGCTGGTTGTGTTTGAAAAGAAAGGTCGTACGAAATTGATTAAATTGACTAAGCGTGGTATGGAAGTTGCTAATAACATAGAAAATATTAAGCAAAGCCTTGCTTAAGTATGGATATCTTATTTGATACCTCGAGAGTTCCTTTTTCAACCCCCTCTCTTCTTACTCTTCTCCACGATAATCAGCGTATGGTTTCCTTTCATGCTTCTCAACAAGCACCCCTTCGTTCATCTACCTATGTGCATGTTTCTGTTATTCGCGCAGGGGAAGGATATTCTTTTAATATTCTCTATGGTGCTCTGGTAAGAGGACAGTTTCTGCCTTCGGGAGAAGCAGAGATTATGCATAGCTCCCAACTTGCTTCTCTTTTTCCCTAGTAATTATTTTTGTATTGAAAAGAGAGGAGTGAAAAATCCCATCATTTGATAAAAAATAATGACCTCGATGGGATTTGAACCCACGACACCTGGATTGCTCTCATGTTGTTAAGAGTCCAGTACTCTGACCGGGCTGAGCTACGAGGCCTTTATGATTTGATTAGAAAGCTGTTTAAAAAGATGCTGTTAGGTGAATTCTCTGGCCCATCTTTCTACAAGAGAAATTATATTTTCAGGTGTATTCACATCTAAATAAGAGCAATATGTTCCAGGGGTACTCCCAGCTAATGCATGTATTAAGAGATATTGATCCCAATTTGGAGTTTGTTCTTTTAATGCTCTTGTTTTTGTTGCCCATTCATTAGATCTTTTTTCCATTTCTTCTATTGAAATATCTTCATTATGTGCTAGACCTATAATTTTTTTTTTCATAACTAGCGCTCTTTCTTCTAGAGTTAACACTCGCGTGGTTAATTTCTCAAATACATCAAGTGGCGTCTCGTTTCCTGTTCCTTTCATGGTTGATGCATGCCCAAAAATCAATACATAAAGCTATGCTTTTGTCACTACTTATTATCGGTATTTACGCCAGGTATGTTGGCATTTAGGATTAGTACACTTGTAAAATTTGGTTTCGGATTCATCAGATGAACGCGTTTGTTGGGTCCAGAAATAACATTTTTTTGTTTTACATTCGGGGCAGGTCATATCTACAATTGGATAGGTATTTTCATCGTTTTCGTTAATGACTTTGACTGATTCATGAGTGGAGATCTTTTCAGATGCTGCAAGTTTTAGTTTTTTATCTGTTTTTGCGTTGCATCCTGCACAACGAGCTTGTCCTTCTTTCATAACGATCAGCCCTCCGCATTTCTTACAAAATTCCATCTCTTTTTTTATTATTAGAAAGTATATAAGGGTTATGTAAGGAGCGGTTTATTGTTTACAGAATCCGCGTTCGTTTGCTGGGCGAAGAGGTTCAAAGAAAATAAGTTTTATCCACCCCAACACAGGGAGCTTGAAGAAAGCTTTCCCTATTTTTTTCTCAGGAGTAATGTCCTTTTCAAAAGATAATTGGGAGGGATTATTATCCCCTTTAGTAGCAAGTGGGTCTGTCGTGATAATGCGATGAATTACGGGATATTGTGTTGGCGCGGTAAAGATGATCACCTCTCCCACTGTTGCTTCTTGTGCTGAGGTAACAAAGATGATATCTCCTTTGGTGAAGCCATTTTTGAAGGTAAATGCACCGAATTGTTCTTTGGTGATTCCTTTTTCTTCATACCATGCTTTATTTGCACTCCACCAATTTTCAAAATCCCCGGTATGATGCATTGAACAGGATTCTACAACTACAATAGGTAAGGCCGAGCCGGTGATAAGAGAAAGAAAGGGAAAGATGATGAATTTAATCCCTATGATGATAAGAATGCATGAAATGATCCAGGATTGCCAGGTATCTTCGTTGAGGAAGTGCCAAAATCGTTTTACTGTTTCGATGAATGACATAGAGGTCATTTGTTAGTATGCTCTTTAAAGGTTTGGAAGGAAGTGATCCTGCCAAGAGTCGAACTTGGGACCTCCGCCGTATCAGAGCGGCGCTCTAACCAACTGAGCTACAGGATCGAAAGAGAAGCGAGGGAGCCGTTTATAAACGTTTCATTTACTATTCTTTTTTTCTTTCCATGCGTTTAAAAATAGCTTTTTCTTTTCTTTTGTATGCGTATCCGTTTTATTCCGTTGATTATATTCGGACAGCTGGTGCTTTCGGCTTATTTGATACATGCAAAAGCGCAAGCCGAGCTCTTTTGTGTGATTGGGAAATCGTGCGATGCAGTGCAACAATCAGTGTATGGACAATTAGGGGGTATTAATGTGAGTACGCTTGGTTTTATTGCTTTTTTACTCTTAGGGGCTTGTTATTTTCTTCGTGCACGCCCCCTCTTTCACCGCTTCTTTCTTTGGGGAACCGGAATTGGAATAGTGGGAGCACTTTACTTCATTGGAGTGCAAGTATTTATTCTGAAACAACTCTGCTCTTCGTGTATGTTTATTGATGTAGGTATGCTTGTGCTTGGATATCTTGTCTATCGGAAGCATTATTAACTGTTTATTTTTCTAAAAAATATGCGCTGGTGATCTAGTGGTATGATGGAACCTTCCCAAGGTTTACGTCCGGGTTCGATTCCCGGCCGGCGCATTTTTTACTTCTTGTATTGTTCTATAAATATCTTAAATCTTTTAGTATCTAAAGTTTCTTTTTCTTTTATGACTGGTTTGAATGTTGCAATAATTTTCTCGTATTCTATTTTAGTTACGTTATATACTATTTTTGTTTCAATAGGTACGTCACATCGCCATACTTTGATATATCCACATAGTTTTCCTGAACCTACAAATATATCTAGCTCATGTCCATCTTCACTTTTGAATCCTTTCAAATAACCGTATTTTGTGGGATATGTTACCCCTGAAAGTGGATAGTCTTTCCAGACTGGATCGTTTTTAATTTCAAATGATTTGTATTCTCCTTTCTGTTGTTCAATAATGATATCTTGTTCTTGTATCATTTCGCTAGAAACTCAACGGTGAGGCCTTTCTCTCCGATACTATAACTCTTTATGGGAAGATTCAGAGGAATAGATGAAGTGTAGACTTTCTTTGAGCCAATCGCTTTGATTTCATATCCTGTTTCAAGCTTATTCACAAATACGTCTTTTACATCTTTAACTCCAGGCATCGCAAGTTCATAGACTACTTTATCTGCAAAGCGTTTCATCTGTGATTTTGCTTCAGCACGAGGAAGTTGCGCCATACGTTCAAGTTGTTCTGCATTTACCTTAGCAAGAGTTGGTTGTTTTCTCTTTTGTTGGACGGGAGCGCCCCCCATTTTAATTTGGAAACCATTAGGCATTTCACGTATTTCAGCATTTCCCATTTGAGCAACTTCAGATTCTATGTTTTTGACGATTGCTTTAATCATTGAGTCCATCATTTTTGTTGCCATTTTGTCCATGAATCCTAGATTATTAGCTACTTTTGGTTCTGCTTGAAGTGATTGAGGGGGGAGTCTATCTGTTCTTCCGAGGAAACCAAATTCTTGTGCTTCTTCTTGGGGAGATTTTACTTGAGCACCACAGGTTGGACAGAAGCTATGTGCTTTTTCAATCGCATGGGTGCAATGAGGACAACGATCTTTCTTCTTAAAAAACATATCTTTGTTTATCTTAGAGAGTTAATAAAGATTCTGGAAGTATACTTTTATCTTTTAAGCCCTTTAAGAAAGTGGATTTCTCCCTGGAATGAGCGAATAGGATGAATAAGAGAGAGCTTGAGGGTGCGAGGAAGTTTTTTTACTTTTTCTCGTTCACGCATGTGTCGTACTCCAAGGAATGTAATGGCACATCGTCCTATGATTGAAATGATGAAGGTGTACGTAATTGCGGAAAGCCAGGGGGGATGATAGGTCATGGCGTATCCTCCGATGAGCGAGCCGATGAAGATGCCCCCTCCTGCTAAGGTATTGATATAGGTTGAGACGATTGCACGTTCTTGACTAGGTACGGTGTTGAGAAGATAATTCGTGATGCCAATAATAGATGCCGCCTGTGCTATTCCCCCTACGAGTTGGACGGCAAGTAGAATAAAGGGATTGGTGAAGAGTAACCATAAAAGAGGATTGAGCGTATAGAGTATACTTGCGATATAGAAGAGACGAAGATTGCCGTATTTGTCAGAGAATATGCCTATGTAGGGGAGGGCGAGGAGGTAAAATAATGATGAAGCAAGAGAGATAAGGGTAATCCAGGTGTAACTTAATCCAAGATCTTGACGCATATACACGGGGAAAAAAGGAGAAGCAATATACATGGCCAGATTATAGAGGGCGACATAGAGTACAAAGGTGTGCATAGCATTTTTTCGTTTGAGAAATTGCCAGAGCGAGTAAGGAATTGCAGATTTCTTTTTATTATAGGGTGGTTCATATTGCGTACTGAGTAAGTGTGCGGAATAGATACGTGCACATGCTGCGAAGATAAAGATACCACTAAAGACCATGAGTGCAATACCTTGTGTTTGATAATAATCTAAAGCAAGACCTCCTAAGATGATGGCCATACTTGCAATGCCCATTGCTTTATGACGTCTACTGAAATATGTTCCTCGTTGTTTTTCTGGAATAAGGTCCCCCATCCATGAGAACCAAGCAGGGCTGTGAATTGCAGCAACACTCATTATGAGCGTATATGAAATAAGGAGAAGGGGAAGGGCATAAGTTTGGATGAATTGCGAGGAGATGCCCCATCCAATGAGTGCTAAAGGAATAAAGAAAAGTGCTTGTATGTATGCAGTGACGGTAACAAGTTGTTTTCGTGTGAAGGTACTCATCAGTTTATTGCCGAGTAATTGTGCGAGGGGAGAAAGGAGGCTTGGGATTGCAGTTAACCAGCTAATATGTGTAGGGGTTGCTTTGAGTGCAAGAGCAAATTGAGGAATATAGGTTTCAGTCAGAGAACTTGAAATTGCTGAAACTCCCCCTTCACGAATGCCTTGTTTCATGGTGCGTGCAAGCGGTGGAGCCATGCGTTTGAAGAAGGAATGAGGTTTCTTAAACAATTCTCTTACTCGTTCATCGTTACTAACCTTTATATAGTATATACTGTACCGTATACACATGACTGACATCTTTGATACTGTTATTTTTTGTAAATCATGTAAACAACCGATGAAACAAACGGTTATTGAAAGAAATGGATTCGAATTACGTGCTGTACAATGTGGTCGATGTAAGGATACGATTGTGCATCCTGCGGATACGCAATCAATGCATCAGTTTCAAGATTTGAAAGGTAAGACGTTCCAAGTAAAATTACGTATGGTCGGTAATAGTCATGCCATTAGTATTCCTAAAGAAATTGTTGATTTTATGCATGAACATCATCGTATGGTGGGCCCATTACGAAAAGAAATGGATGAAATGGTAAGGTTATGCTTCGAGGACTTCGATCGTTTAACTGTGCGATTTGGCGAGGAGGAAGATGATGCCGAAAGGAACTGAACTTCGATTGAAAGTTGTTGAAGCGTTACAAGATGATGCGTATAAAGGCATTGCACGTATTGATCCTCAATTAATGCGGACGTTGGGATTGAGTCGAGGAGATATTTTGAGTATTGGAGGAGGACGTGAGACGGTGGCAATTGTTGATCGTGCTTATCCTGCGGATGTAGGGGAATCGATTATACGTATTGATGGATTGATACGAAGAAATGCTAAAACGAGCGTTGGAGAATATGTTAAAGTCGGCAAAGTTGTTGCAAAACCTGCAACAAAAGTAAGTATTGCTCCTGCACAACAAGGAATTATGGTACAAGGAGATCCTGATGCGTTCCGTAATAATTTACTTGGACGAGCAGTGGTGAAGGGAGATGTTATTTCGTTAAGTGGGATGCCTCGCCGAAGAGAAATGATGGGTGATGGACAAGAATTTATGGGAGATTTGAATGAATTATTCGGGGGAGGAATGTTTTCAGGATTCCAACAATTGAAATTTATGGTTGTCTCTACTACTCCTGCACAACCATGTGTGATTACTGAACAAACTGAGCTTATTTTGAATTCTAAAGCGATGGATGTTACTGAAGATACTATTCCTGATGTGACGTATGAAGATATTGGGGGATTGACTGAGGAAGTTAAGAAAGTACGAGAGATGGTTGAATTACCGTTGAAACATCCTGAAATTTTTGATGCATTAGGAATTGACGCACCGAAAGGAGTCTTGTTACATGGTCCCCCTGGAACGGGAAAGACTTTATTGGCTAAAGCAGTAGCAAATGAAAGTGAGGCTCACTTTATTTTATTGAATGGTCCTGAGATTATGAGCAAGTTTTATGGAGAAAGTGAAAAGAAAATACGAGATATTTTCCAAGATGCAGAAAAGAATGCTCCTGCAATTATTTTCGTGGACGAAATTGATGCGATTGCACCAAAACGAGAAGATGTGCAAGGTGAAGTTGAACGTCGTGTTGTTTCTCAAATGCTTACGATGATGGATGGATTGAAATCTCGAGGTAAAATTATTGTAATTGGAGCAACGAATCGTATTAATTCGATTGATCCAGCTTTACGTCGTCCGGGACGATTTGATAGAGAAATTGAGATAAGCGTACCTGATAAGAAAGCTCGTTTGAATATTTTGAAAATTCATACGCGTAATATGCCTTTAGCGAAGACGGTTAATTTAGAAGTACTTGCAGCAAAAACGCATGGATTTGTTGGGGCAGATTTAAGTTCTTTAGCAAAGGAAGCGGCGATGCAAGTATTGCGTAAAGTATTGCCTGATATTAGTTTACAGGATACGAAAGCGATTCCTCAAGAAGTTTTAGAAAAAATGAGTATTGCTGGGGAAGATTTTGAAGAAGCGTTGAAAGTGGTTCGTCCAAGTGCGATGCGTGAAGTATTGGTTGAGACTCCCAATGTCAATTGGACTGATGTGGGAGGACTTGAGAAGACTAAACAAGATTTGCGTGAAGCAGTTGAATTACCTATCACTCATCCTGAGGGTTTCAAGCGTTTAGGTATTCGTCCACCGCGCGGGGTATTGTTGTATGGTCCTCCTGGTACTGGAAAGACTTTGTTGGCAAAAGCAGTTGCTAAGGAAAGCGAAGCTAACTTTATTCAAGTAAAGGGGCCGAGTTTGTTGAGTATGTGGGTCGGTAAATCTGAAGAGGGGGTACGTAAAATCTTTGAACGTGCTCGTCAAGTTGCACCGTGTGTTATCTTTTTTGATGAAATTGATGCATTGGCCACTCGTCGCGGAGCAGATGCTGGTTCTAAAGTAACTGAACGGGTATTGAATCAATTACTTGCAGAGATGGATGGGTTGGAAGGATTGAAAGACGTGACTATTATTGCTGCAACTAATCGTCCGGATATGTTAGATCCTGCTTTGTTACGCCCTGGACGCTTTGATCGTATTATTTTGGTTGATGTACCTGATGCAACTAGTCGGGCGATGATTTTCAAAGTACATCTTAAGAGCACTCCGCTTTCGCTTGACGTGAGTGTCGAAGAATTAGTTAAACAAACAGAAGGATTCGTGGGGGCCGATATTGAAGGATTGGTGCGTGAAGCGGCCATGCATGCGTTACGCCGTGACCCTAGCTCTACGAAGGTTGCACAAGTCGACTTTGATGGAGCATTTATGAAAGTACGTCCGAGTGTTTCTCCTGAAACAGCAAAGCGCTACAAGAAATTAGAAGATTATTATTTGAAAGCTGCAAAGGCAGGGCTTGATGTTGGGCCGATGTATGCAAGTTAGGCTTTTTTTACAATCGTGTTTAAATAGGGAATAGAGTTTATTTTTTTATGGATTGTTTTGAAGAACTGTATGATGAATTCCGACGTGACCCTCTTTTACGACGTGCAATGAAGCATAAAGACAAAAAGAAAAAAACCTTCACTTCTCAGATTCGTGCTTCAAACCAAGGGCAACCTATTGAAGTGACTCATTTTTCTTTTACTCGGCAAGAGAATCCTTTTCCTTTTCTCTATCGTTTTCCTTTGAAAAAAGGATATGCAACGTTATATTTTATGGGGCCTGAATCAGTCTGGCCAGGGTATTTGGAACGAGGCTTTCCTACGTTTTATGATGGATCGTACGTGCAAGGAATTCCTTCGTTTCAGAAAGAAGGATTTGTGCGTTTATCCGCCCCTCTTCCGTTAGTGCATGGAGAATCGCTTTTGACGCGAGGTATTTCGTTGTATGTTCAAGAAATAAGCGGAAAGGAACGTTGCTTGGGATTAACTGAAGATTTCTTTTCTTAAACGAGCGGTTCGTGATGTTTATCCGGTTGTTATCAGCGTCTTTGCTTTTGTAATAAGTAAGGTATGTTCGGCTTGAGCTACGGGAGCACCCGATTCTTCTATTAATTGGGGATACTGGTAGATGATGCCTGCTTGTTCTAATCGTTGTAAGGCAAGGAGTGCACGAGTGCCGAATTTTTTGTAGAGCCAACGTGTACAGAAAGGAAGGGTTGCGTAGGTTTCAATAATATGTACGAGTACTTCTCGGGCAAAGGGGTCGCGAATGTTGCCTTCTTTTGCAAGAGAGAATATGGTAGAGGGTTTGCCTTCACGTACTCTTCCGACCCCTGATGTGATGAATGGTTCAATGGCACAGAGCGTTTCTCCAATTTCTTGTGTTTGACCAGTATCATAATTAGGGATGGTAAGTCCAGAGTGGAGGTCATATTGATTGATGGAGTGTCCTGAAAGATTATGAATGGGTTGGAATCCTGCTTTGATTGCCGTGTTATTTACTTTTTTGCCTATGCTTCCGAGAGTAGTGCTCGGCGTGAGATTAGTTGTTGCTTGTTGTAATGCTTCTTTTGCAGTATCTATGAGTTGTTGATGGAGTGCGTTGGCATCAAGATTGAATGTTTCTGCAGTGTCTGCTACCCATCCCTCTATGTGGACCCCGAAATCTACTTTGAGGAGGCCCTGTGCTGTTTGGATATCGTTATAGGTGGGAGTACTGTGTGCGGCGATTTCATTGCTTGAAAGGTTGACTGGAAAAGCAGGTTTACCTCCTAGTTGGGTGATTTTTGCTTCTATTTTTTCTGCGATTTCGAGGAGTACTGCCCCTGGTTTGACAATTGTCTTACTATATGCTCTGACTTCTTGAGCGATTTCCCCTGCTTTGCGGATTGCTTCTTGGTTCATGGGATTCTGGGTTCGGAGAGGTTTATAGGTGTTTCGCAAGGATAAGTTATAAATAGAAGTGCTTCCTTTGTAGAACGTGGGGAATAATTCGTATCTCTTACTTACTCGTTATGAAGGGGGAGTACGGGAAGTACTCGCTTTGCCTTTGGGACAAGAGAGTTCTTCTGAATTTAATTGATTAGCTGTAGCACATCGTCATCAGCAATTAAGTCCGAGAGAGGAACATGCCTTTCAAGAGAGAGGATTGGAGCGTGCGGTGTTTTTTCATGTGCTTGATGTTGCACGAGCGAATGCGTTGAATTGAGTTGCTTCATAGGGATAGAATGCGGTCCAACCAGGATTGAGTACTTATTGTGCGTATGTGCGAATAGTCTTTCTCATTTTTGGAGAATGCTTACTAAAGTCTTGGAATAACTCTGCCACCACTGGATTTTGAGGAGTTGCTTCGTATATGCTTAGTAAAGGACCATAGACAATAGCTGCTTGTTGTTCATCTGAGGGCATTGTATACCCGAGGTCTCTCAGAAAAGTGGCGGTACTCATTGCTAGTGCTTCATCTGTAGTGGTCCATCCAGGAATAACTCTTTGTGATTGGGGTATTCGTCTGAGTTCTTTTATCTTTGCTAAAGCTCCGTCTGCGACTCTTTTTGCTAATCCTTCTCTTTGTTCAGGGGATAATGTTCCTAACTGACCTTGCATAGTTACTAGAGCAGAGATTAGATCTACATCTATATTTTTTCTTTGTATTGCTTGGTCAAATCGTGCATAAGCATCTCTGATGCTTGCAGGATATTGAATATCTTCTTGTTTCATCATTTTCCTTGTTTTTTACGCTATTTAAACTTTGTTATTTTGTTACTACTCATTAGTTTCATTATTATATCTTCCTACTTTCGTAATCTTCGTTCTTTTGGTACGTGGTTGATGAGTGTACCTTTGGAGAGTTTTCCACAGCCGACAAAGTCTCCGTTGTATCTCACTGCCACAGTGCCTTGTCCTTCTTTTTTAACATCTCTTCCCCGTATCCATTCATGAAACTCTTCTGGCGAGAGTTCAACGATTCCTTTGGTTATTTGGTCTTTGAGAATATGCAAGGCATCAAAGCTTACACGGATTTCATGTTCTTGACGGAGGAGGTAGGTACCTATGCCTTCAATATGCGAAAGGGCATCAAGCGTAGTGAGCTCTTCAGTAGGAAGTTCACCTGTGTAGAGGCGAAGTTTTTCATCTCCTGCTTGGATAAGTACTCCTGGCAGGGAAGTAATGCCAAATTGCTTTTCAAGTTGTTCGAGGATTTTCTTTGTTTCGGATGCTCGAAGGAATTTCATGTGGATTTCTCCTTCTTGTGTTTAGCTAATGCTTGTTTCATTATTTTTTCTAAAAGTGCTTTTTTATATGCACGATATTTTTCTTTTTCTCCTTGCGCGTGTTTTGCCCCTTGTTCTTTTATCTTGGCATACGCATCACGTTCTTTCTGATGACTTATCAGATAATTTCTAAAGAGAATATAAGAATTAAAGTATTTATTATTGAAACAAAGCTGAATGTGTATTCTTTTTTTCTTTAGTATCTTTTTAAGAAATGCACTATTCTTATTTTTTGGATGATCGAGATCTTGCTTATATCCTTCTTTTTTTAATTTATTAATACATACATCACTTTTACTGATTGGAATTCTCATTGCAATATCGATAATTCCTTTTCCTCCGAGTCCTGGAACGGAGGTACTTCCCACGTGTTCTATAGGTATATGAGGCATACTTTTTTGTAATGCTTTCTTTTCTTTCTCAAATATGATTGGAAATTCTGTATCATATGGTCTAAATGCATATTTTATTTTATCACTTTTCATGCGAGCTCCTCCAGAAGTGTGAGTTTTGCAAGGAAGAACCCTTCACTATCGTTATCTTGAGGATAGAGGCGATGGCATTTAGTTACTTCAGGGCTATAGGTTTCATCGTGCCAGCTGGTAACTCCTGGGCGTGTTTTGATGGGAAGCGTGAGTGTTTCAAGCTTTACGGGGAAATTCTTGAGCGCAAAGTCTACGACTGCTTCATTTTCTAGGGGGGAATGCGTACAGGTTGAGTAAAGGAGGGTTCCGTTTTTCTTGAGTGCGCGTAAGGCAGAAGCGATGAGTTTCTTTTGGAGTCGACCCATTTTATCGACTACTTTATGATTCCACATAAGGAATGTTTTGGGTGAGGAACGTAAAGTCCCTTCCCCTGAACAAGGAGCATCAAGTAAGATGCGGTCTGCTTTGATGCCTTGATCAGCAAGTCTATTCGTAAGACCGATGGCGTCATCTCGGGTCATGATACAATTAGTGGCACCACAACGCTCTAATGTTGCAGATAATATTCTGAGACGGTCAAGTTTCACTTCATTTGCAATCAGCGTGCCTTTGTTTTGCATCGCGGCTGCTAATTGACTTGATTTTGAACCAGGTGCTGCACAAAGATCAAACACGAGTTCTCCAGGGAGTGGTTGGAGCGCGATGACCGATAACATTGAGGAGAGTTCTTGTACGTAATAATAGCCGAGGAGATGTTCAAGAGCATTTCCCAATTCTCCGGGACCAAGTTGATTGGTGATGCGCATGATTTCAGGATTATGTTGTGCAGGTTGGAAGATGGTCCATCCTCTTTTTTCTAGTCGTTTCTTGAGTTCTTGAGGAGAAATTTTAAGCGTATTACAGCGAATCCAATTAGGAGGACTGGTGTGTACTATTTTTTCATATGCTTCAAAATCGTTCTGGTCTGGTAAGAGGGCATGCATTTGTTCTGCAAACCGTTCTTTCATTTCAGGGCGGGCCATTATCTATAGCGTCGGGGAGGGGTTTTAAGGGTACCGTTTATTGGTTGTCCTGCGAGGATGGCTCTGATTTCATCAGGATGCAGGCCGTATTCTGGTTAATCTATTCATTCTTTTCCTGTTATAAAGAGATTCAAAAAGTTTGTGGGGGTGTGTGAGGCATACGAACAAAAGCCTCAATCGTTCTGAGGGCGCCGCAGGCGCCCGGTGCGCCGACAAAGGATTATTTTTCTCCTTTTTTCTTCTGCAAAAGGTCGGTTAAGAGTGATTAACCAAACCTTTAATTTACCTCTCAATACAAATAATATCAAATCAAGATAGGAGGTTATTTCTTTCAGAAATAATTCTCAAATCCACGCCACTCGCTTCGGTTAAGCCTCTCTCGAAAACAGAACGCAGAGCGTTTAATCTCGTTTAACCAAAATTGTCTAAGATAAAATCGTTTAAAATCTGTTGCCCCCGACCACCCGCCCTTGATACGAGAGTTGCCCGCGTCCCTTCGGGACAGATAGTCTGCTAACGCAGAAATATTTTTAAAGAACGTTTCTATTTAGAGAGTATGGAAGAACAACAAACAGAAAAAAATAGCAGGGTGTGGATTTGGATTTTGATAGTCCTAATTTTAATCTTAATCGGAGTAGGAATTTATTTCTGGCTTTCTGGGGATGTCAATTCCGCAATTAGTGCAGGAACAGAAGCAGGAAGCTCAATACCTCAACCTCCAGCATTACCTAATTAGTTATAGAAAAAGCGGGCGGGCAACTCTCAAATATAGACAAACCCACTATCCACAGATTTTAAACCAAAATAATAATTGCCGACAATTACATTCAATATCAAATGAGGTGATAAAGCTCGGATGGAATTTCAGAGATTTAGTTAAAGAACCTCATAAAGCCTTTCTTGTGCAATATATGTATTATCCTGACAAAGAAGGGCGTTTTGGGGAAAACCTCTCATATAGATATAGCAATAATAAAAACAACAAAGTGTTTGTTGAACCAAATAAATGGTATACTATCAAAATGCGTATTAAACTTTCAGAAGATCCCAAACAAGAAGACACTATCTTAGCATGGGTGAATGGGAAAAAAGTCTTGGATAAAAAGAGGAATTTAAGGAAAAAAGAGAGTTATGGGATTAATCAAGTAATGTTTAGTTTGTTTTTTGGAGGAAATGATGAGACTTGGCATACGAAAAAAGATGAAAAAGTTTATTTTAGGAGATTTGTAATTAATGGAAAATAACCTTATAAAAAACGGCGCGCCCTCCCCCGCCCCTAAATTGAAGATTGTCGCTAAAACCAGAAATCAGACAAGGTGGGCTCGGAAATCCAAGGGCAAAACAATTAAAAACTAGAAAATTCAATAAAGAGAATGGGCAAAGTAGATTATGAAGTAGGCGTTTATAAAAGTGGAAAATTTACACCATATGGTTCTAATAAAAGTTATTCAGCAAAAATAGACACTACTACAAGAAACGAATTGTTAACTTCGACAGAAATATTAGCTGAAAATGGTAGAGAGGTTCATGGTTCTTACAAAGATGGAAATTTCAGACCTGCTGATATTAGGGGAACAAGAGGGTATGTTAATCACGTCACTTTACAGAATGGACAGACTTTTAATTTGGATCATCATGGTGATCTTTACGAATCTGATTCTCAAAGAGGGCATACTGTTTTTGTTGGCCAAGTGGACAAAAATGGTAAACTAGTAAGAAAAAAAGAATATGCTGAAAAATTGAGGAAGGATGTAAAAGAAATGGTTCGAGCATGGAAGTCAATGCCTGAACCTGCATTGACAGATACATATGAGCAGTTGCAAAAAATCGGACGGCAAATGTATCAAGAAATGGTGATTGATTGTACAAAGGCAGGAATTGGTGAAGAAGAAGTCTTAGAATATGGTCGGCAAATGGGAATACCAAAAAAAGAAGCTTATGAATTAGCAGGAGATGCAGTTGCAGGAGGTCTCGAGACTCTTTTGAATAGTAAAACTAAGAGGATAATGGGATTTGTTGGACTGGGAGGGGTAATACTTAGCATTTTATTTTTTTCTAGCAATATGACTGGAAATGTAATAGGATTAAACCAAACTTCAACAAATTGGATCGGGGGAATTTTATTTTTGGTAGGTTTGATTGGAGTATTAGCATATTTCAGAAAAAGAAAATAACAAACCGAGCCCACCTTACAAACCAAACGCGACAATCTCAAAATTTTCCCACCATCCCAAATTCCAAATTCAATAATAAACAATACTCGGCGATTACGCTCGTGGCGGATTATCGAATAAATTTAAAGACACAAGGACTCTCGTGAGTCAGCTTGTGCCCTTTGGGTCGGCTAATCACAAGTAAACGGCAAATATCTCAATTTCTCCGAAATTGTTTTGCTTCGTGCAAAAATCGATATTTGACCTAACTTTCAATTATTCTAAGTTAAAAATAGCCTTGAAAGTTCGTTTACAGCGTAAGATTAGACGAAAAGTAAACTTTTTTAGTGATTTGAGGTTGGGCTCCGCTTAAACCATTTCCCGAACTTCACGCTTCGCTGTGCTCGCGTTTAATCTAGTTTAAGCGAAATTGCTGATAAAACTAAATTGTGATTTATGGAGGGCTCATTATCCTAACCCCCGCCCGACGGGCAAAGAAAGATTAATAAATCTTTTTTTCTACTTTGCTATAATGAAAACTAATTTACAAAAACTGGTGATTGAAGAATTTTCTGGAGAAGGGGCTCAGAAACAATACGTTAAAAAAGCTGAAGAAGGATTCTGGATTTCTGAAAAACACTTCATTTCTAAATATTTTAAAAAGAACAGCTTTGTTTTGGATGTCGGTTGTGGAACTGGGAGGACAACTATTCCACTGCAGAAGCTTGGATACAAAGTTATCGGAATTGATTTAGTCCCTGCAATGATTAAGAGTGCCAAAATCATAGCGAAAAATAAAAAAATAAAAATTGATTATAGGGTGGGCGATGCAACCAAACTCCAATTCAAAGAAAATACCTTTGATTGTGCTCTTTTTTCAAATCAAGGGTGGACACAAATTCCTGGAAGTGAAAAAAGACTAATAGCATTAAATGAGATTAAAAGAGTTTTGAAAAAAGATGGAATCTTCATCTTTACTGCCCACCCTCGAGTTTGGTCAGGGCAATTTTCTTTTTTTTGGATAAAACAATGGATTAGGTTTTTTATCTTAAAACCTCTTGGTTTTAATATTGAGGAAGTTGATTTTGGCGATAGATTTTTTGAGAGAGAAACAACCGACACGGAAAGAACTTACAAAACAAAACAATATATTCATATTTCTTCAAGAAATGAAGTGCAAAAGGAGCTTAAAAAAGCAGGATTCAAAATTATTGAAATAAATGGAGATTTTCAAATATCTAAAAGAGATGTTAGAAAATTCCCACCAGTTTTCTATATTTGTCAAAAATAATTTCTTTCTATATTAATCATTGTTTTTGAAAGTTTTTTAGTCTGAATAATTAAACGAAATTGCCCCTCTAATTAAGAATAAATTTGTGATAAATTTCAGGCTTATCCAAATTTTTAGTATTCCAAATTACTAATTGAATTTCTTTTACCTCAAATTCACCAAACAATTGGTTATTTTTGAGATCGCTTTTTGAGGGATTTTTGAGAACAACCATAGAAGCATGAGGCACATAATTTTCACCTTCAAATTGTGGCTGACTACTTGGCAGAATATCAAAAAGCGATTTGTGCAGTTTTACAAGCTTTTCAGAATGCACATCTGCAAAAATAATATTTGGAAATTTAGATATTCCTTTGACTTGCACCTTGAATTTTGACTGCCCATTAAGCCTATTTGAGGCATCAGCAACCCACGCATTAAGCTCCTTTTTGCTGGGCAGTTTATCAGAAATATAAATTGCCTTTACGGTGCAATGGCTAGCACTTGACTTTCTCCAGTCAAAGGAGATATCCTCTTGAATATCAACTTTTTCTAAATTAGAAACGATATTTTGAGGTAAAAAGAAATTTAGAGTTACAGAGTACCTCCCCATATAATAAACTAAATTTTTGGATTAATAAATGTTAGGCAATTACGCGAGAAATTTGAGGTTGTTTATCCGGCCACCTGCCCCTTAATAGAAGAGGGTACTTCGATAGAATTTTAAATAATATAAGCGCAATAATTTAATGAGGGGGGCATTTGATTTATTTGGCAAGGCGGCAATAGCTTATTTGCATGGAGAGGTGAGTACGTTTTATTTTGAAGATAAAAAAGGAGATACCTATGAACAATCTCTTTCTTGTTACTTTGATAAAAATAAACCATTTACTAGACTGGAAAGAAAGATACTTTCTTTATCAAAAGGAAGAATTTTAGATTTGGGTTGCGGAATAGGTAGCTTTATCCCAGAATTGGCTAAACGTGGTAAGGTCCAAGGAATTGATATCTCTCCTACCATGATTAGAATTTGCAAGAATCGAGGATTCAAAGAGGTAGAAGTTGCAGACATATTCAAATTTAAGTCTCAAAATAAATTTGATACTATTGTTTTGTTAGATGAAAATATGGGTCTTGCTGGAACACTTAATAAAACAAAGAAACTTCTGAGAAAATTATCACATTTATTAGCTCCTGAAGGGCAAATTCTTGCAAATATTGAAGAGGTAAAGGGAGATTATTCAATATGGGAAGCACGAGCCCTTTGGAAAAATGTACGTGGGCCTTGGTTTAAATGGATAAAGATAAATTCAAAATTCTTAATAAGATTATGTAAGGAGCAAGGATTGAGCGCTGAAGTAATACAAAGAGATGGTCCGAGATATGTTATTAGAATCAGAAAATAACCAAAGCGTGCCATCCCCCGCTCAATAAGTAAAGGAAGGATGAAAAAATTTATTTTAGAAGATTTGCAATTAATGGAAGGCTTTTTTCCAAGGGAAAGGAAAAAGTTCCTTAAGTTTAACTTTATGTTCCTTAGATACAATAACTTCTGTATTTTCTAAATTTTTCTCGCTCATGTTATACATAATTTCTCTACAGATGCCGCAAGGAGGGATAACTTTATCTTTGTAAACTGCTACAATAGTTTTTATTTCTCTTTCTTTTGGCATCATTTTAAAAAAGGCAGTTCTTTCTGCACAAATACCTGTTTGGATATCTTCCATACTCATTCCTTCAAAGATATTTCCTTTACTAGTTACTATGATAGCAGAAACAGAATGCTTTTTTGAAACGTATTCTTTCTCCCAAAGCTTTTCAGCTTTTCGAATTAATTCTTTATCCTCTTTTGTTAATTTCATATTAGCTTTAAGAATTTATAATTTATTAATATATCGCGCTGTTCTCTTTGAGAATGTATGTTTGTCTAGACTACTTCTTGGGTGTATTTTTTTACTGAGGCTTCGGGTTGTGATTGTTCGGAAGGGGGGGCTTTTGAAAGGGCAGAGGTATAGGGGGTGTAGGTTGCAGAGATTTGATGTTCGGGATGGG
>Ga0194131_10004573_pt1 | contig 20730 bp, 23 predicted proteins | sample TA2KigO120mmetaG_FD_148631 | JGI IMG/M metagenome (GOLD analysis project Ga0194131, IMG submission 148631) | Freshwater microbial communities from Lake Tanganyika, Tanzania - TA2015053 Kigoma Offshore 120m | ecosystem: Environmental > Aquatic > Freshwater > Lake | place: Tanzania: Lake... | reverse complement strand
TCACTCGCTGGTTTTGCCATATGCAAAATCCTCACAGTCTCTAACAGTTTCACGGACAGGTAGGTCTAACATCCCTGCCAAACTGCGTAGCCGTCTGAAGTAGGCGAGCTTTGGCCCACAATTGCGGATGACGATATCACAATCGTCAGCGCCGTACTCCAGTGTCGGATCTATCGGAACTCGGTCATTCTCGACCCAGATGGCGCAGTCAATTACGCCCTCGGCTCGGCATGCTTCGAGTTCTATATCACCCCTTATCCCCGCGACCATGTCATTAAGACCTAGGGTCAACTTTACGAGGAATGTGGGGTCTTGTCTGCGTAGCTCATTGCAATACTCAAACCAATACATGCGGTCATTGTGGCGATCTGTAAAAGCTTCATCCACGGTCCTATTGGTGCTGTACGCAACCAATGGGGCGATGATCTTTGAGATGCTACCGCTGTAGCGGAGATTGTAGTTGGCAGAGAGCCACGCTGATGCTAGGTCTTTACCTGCGCGTCCATGGCCGCAGAAACCGAGAGCGGGTATACCCTCTCGGTCACGAATATCACAAGAAATGGCATATTCGTGCATAAGGTCGTTTATGAAGCTCTTTCGAGCCACGCGGACCTCAGCAACCTGTTCTTGGATTTGAAGCAGGTCGGGTGTTGTAACCATTGCAACTTTCTACAAGCGCTTGTAAAAACGATACTTAACAGTCTAGGCGGGCTAGGTCTCTATACCCTAGCCCGCCCAACTGCTTGTGTCAAGGGCTTACTTGCCGGTAGTTACACCGTGCGTTTCTGCTTGAACTTCGGCTCATTCCACACTTCGAGATAGTACAGGAATCCATCGTACCCTACCACCAAAAACGGGTCGGGATGCGGACTCACAACTCTATCAAGATAGTCGATGTGCCAGGTAGGTCTTGCGCCCTTCTCCGCAGCAAGTTTTTCCGTCACGTCCACGACAGTCTGCAGAGCGAAGTCCGGAACCGGGCTCATGTAGTTACACAGCATAACCGTGCGCCACTCGAAGCTCGTTCTTCTGCCGTAGCTAGAGACTCCGGCCACGATTGCTACGACTATTGGCACAATGAAAGATAATGCTATTAACGTCGAACCGGCCACACAGCCGTAGATGAGTACGGTTAGCGCTAGGGCCGTTGGCACGGTAATAGCAACAATGCACTTGATGTGCTGTTTCAATATCATTAGGTTCTTGTAGCGCGTTACGCTACGGTTGGAGAAGGGCATGACGTCCAACTCCTGCAGAACCTTCAGCAGCGCACGGTGGGGCGTGTCCGCCACAAGACCGGCCTCGTATCCGCCGGTGTAACCCGTAATTTGTCGCACCTTGCGATACAATTCAAAAGTCGGATCTTCTGGCGGCGTCTTCGGTAATCGCGATAAAATCGCCATCCTAAACTCCTTTCACAAAACGTCTTTGAACCGCTCGCACAACTACTTCGTTGTGCGATCCCTAATCTCCGTAAGCAGCTCTTCAATCTTCTCGCCGTTGGCGAACCAACGAACGACTCTGTGCTGGCTGTCGTTGTCCGACATCTTCAGAAGCCACTCCGCTACGGCAATGGAAATGCCATGCGTAATGAATCCCTTGAACATCGAAATAATTATGATCAAGATCAGCCCCTGCAAGCAGAGGTAGACAATGGGCGTAATCACGGACAGGTCCGGGATAGCTTGAACAGTAGTTTCGGCAAGTAACGCTAGCATCTTAGGGTCTCCATTTGAACGCAGAAATTACCACGATAATGAAGATGAGTGGACCAAGCAGGTTGGCCAAAAATTGTTGCGCCTCAGCTATGAAATCAAACTGCATGCAACTGTCCTCCTCTCCAAATCTTTTTGGGGAAAGCTTCTGGGCTAATCAATCCCTCCTCGACCTTCTTCCAGCCGGCATACTCCGGATCAAGTCCAATCGACTCGCACTCATCAGGCATCATGTGAACACCCCAGTGAGTTGCCACTTCGGTGTCGATACCAAGATAGTACGGCCCCTCATCGCGAGGTACGCCGTCCAGACTACATGGATAGATTGGTACCGTTTCACGCATACATGCCGGTAGAACCTCGTCTATTACGCGTGGCACGTGAATGTACGGCACCTCCAGAATGATCGCGTCGTGAATTTGTAGCACGATGCGATAATCTATGTCCTCCTTGGTCCAACCATCGGCCCAGGCGTTCTCGCGATAGTCGTATAGATTGGCTATCGCGATACTTACCGCGTCGGCGATCATGCCCTGAATTGGAAAGTTCTGCGCTTGCCGCTCTAGGTCGCCTTTCACCTTCCTGTCATTGGTGGCGGGGAATCTCCGGAAACGTCCGTATGGGCCGCACATCCAACGCGGTGCCCGCTGTACCTTGCCTAGCTCATCGTACGAACCGTCCTGCGTACAAGCTCGTGCCCGACATTCGTTGAAGAAGGGCTGCAGACCAGAGTACATCTCGAATACCGCATCGATCACTCGCTGCGCTTCTTCCTTCGAGATATCAACGCCTTCCTCCTTAGCTCCCAGCGCAATAGCCTTTGCACCGCGTCCATACGCGATACCGAAGATTACCGTCTTGGCCACAATGCGCATGTGCTTCTTACCGATAGACGCGAGACCAGCCTTAGTCGGTTCGCAGTCGTATCCAAAAGCGAGCTTGGCAATGTTGGAGTGGATGTCGTAGTAGTCTGGATGATCTTCTGGTAGCTGGTTCCTGGTTGCGTGCTCGATCATCACTGTATCGCCAGCCATGATGGCCATGCCGAATAGTTCGGCACCGATATAGTCTGCTTCCACCAGTACGTGACCGGGTGACGCGCAGATAATACTTCGCAGCGGATACTTGTACAAATCTCCTAGGATGCGCTTGTAATCCGCCTCACGCCTCTTGCTTAGGTTCTGTAGCGGTGGACGCGCTGACGACCATCTACCCGTTTCCATCGTCTGGTAAATGGTGGTCCTTACCTTGCCGTCACTGCAGACGACGCCAGGAAGACCAGCAGAATAGATCCAGTCACCCTCACTGTCTTCCATGTATGTTGAGTCCTCCGCGTTAACAGCGGGAGGTCGCAACACAGATTTGAGCACCTGACTGATGAAGCGGTAGTCACGAATCCATCCAATGATGTTCCTAAAGTTACCGGTCGTCCACTCGCCTTCCCGCAGTATGGGTAGGCTTTCGGCCTCACGCTCCATGATCGCCAACGTAGCCCTGTTGGTGCTTGCCGACATACCGGCTCGCTCGTCCTCGGGCACCTCGTCCCATCTACGTTGTCGCTTCTCTGTGGTGAGGATGGGAATGGTCTTTATGGACCTAGCGCCCTTAGGTCGAAGCTTGACAGCTTTACCTGCCTCGTTATCCTTGCCGTTGTAGGCAGAACCAAACAGTAGCTCACGCACCTGGTGTACGGAGTTCAGGTTGAGCTCGGGCCATCTAGCCCACGCACGAATCTTGCGTTCCAGCTCGTTCCTAGTCTCCATGTACAGACCGGTCATCTCGTCCACACGCTTCTTGTCTAGCGTTAGACCGGTCATCTTTATCTCAAGCACAGCCAGTGCTGCACGCTGGGATATCCAGAACGCCTCCCAGCAGTTGTTGCCGAACCGGTCGTTATCCAGGTTCTTGATGTGCTGCAGGCAGATACGCCGCGTTACGTCGGCGTCATAGTTGGCATATGGGTAGAGTATCTCGTCCGGACACTCGCCGTAACCTTCTAGCTCACCTGCCTGCATGTTGTTCTTCTTGCAGTACTGCTCCTTCCACTTGGTCAGAGCTATGTCGTACCGAGGCGCCCCAGTGTACCTGAGCGTCTGCCCGGTCAAACTGAAGTCACCCACCTCGTCTACCGCGTGGGCCATCAGTGCCGTGTCCAGACCGCCGTAGTCCTTGCAGTCGCGCCAATCCAGGGGCGCAGCGAACTGCTGCCTAAGGTCCAACCCGAGCGGCACAAGCCACTCCAAGTCAGCGCAGAAGAAGTGTCCGCAAGGCCTATTACCTTTGAGCATCTTATTGAGCAGCCGTATGGCCGTACGCTCGCCACCCTTGGTTGTGGTGCGCTTTGTACGCACCGCACGACCCTCGTGCTGACGTCGCTCGAAGCGCTTGAAAGCAGGAACACCTCCAGCGCCGCGCAAAACAATGCAAGCGGCTTTCTTGTGGTTCCAACTCACCTGAATGCAGCGCAGATAACTTCCTGTGTTTTGTGGATGCTCGCCATGCCACTCAGCGTCCATGGCGATGATGTTGTTTGGTCCGCTCTCTTGGACCTCGTGTACAAGCGCCTCTAGGTCCTTCTCGTTGTCAATGACACGATGATCAAGATCCGTCTCTTCCAGATCCCACCGCTTGCCGTCGATGAGTTGACTGAAACGCAAAAGCGCTAGCTCAAACTTGTCCTGCGTCTCCGGTGCACGAAGTACTGCTGCAGGATTTACGCATGCCATGACTTTCATATCATGGTACTCGACAGGATCATCCGCCGAGCGATGTATAGGAATCTGGTGGTCAACAACAAGTCCCTCCAGCTTACCTAGCGTAACGTTCTTGCCGAGCAGTGCTTTAGCGGCGTCAGAGCCCAGGCATAGTACGTACTTTGGACGTACGAGTCTAAGCTCCTGGTGCAGGAGGTGTATGAAGTTCTTAACCCATACATCTCGGAAACTGTTAGTCTCCTCTGGCTGCTCGCACTTCAAGACAGGCGTGACGTACCATCGCGATATGCCGCGTATGTCTAGTTTGCGCAACGTCTCGAAGAAGTGCTGTCCAGAATTGCCCATGAAGTGTCGGCTCTTCTGTGCGTCTTCCGCACCAAGCATCTTGCCGATAATCATTACGTCGCAGGGCGTAGGTCCGGCTGTCGGACCATCTGGATCTTCTCCCCACCTGTGCCCTGCAATGATGTTCCTAACCACCGTCTTGGTGGCTTTGGCCGTAACCTTCATTTGCAGTTCACCGCGCCCATAAAGCGCCTGCGCTATGAGGTCCTCCAAACCTGTCCCCGTCTTTATCTTCGTATTCTTACCTGTACCCTTGATGCTTGTCTCCAAGTCACCTCGGGCAATCGCCTCATTCACAAAGTCGCGACCAATGGGAGGCATCCCTGGCGCGTTCACCGGCCAAATGTCGTACATGGTATCTATTAGCATTTCTGTTTCCGTCTTGGCGACTTAAAACTCACACGTACCTTCTGCTCTTCTGCTGCTTGCTCGATTACAGCACGCATGTACTCGCGGTCTAGCTCGCCCGGATCAAACGGTTCTGGCAGATACACCTTCACTATTCGTCCGCGTAACTTAGTCTCGTTAAGCACGTTGAATGCCGTCTCTATGTGATGCGGCTCACCCTTTCTTAGGGCCACTGCATCCTGTGTCGGATCGAGCATGATCACGACTGTGTCATCCTTGTCGCATCCGCTGAGAAGCAGATCACGCTGTGTACCGCCAATCTTCTTGCCGAACACACCCATCGCCTGCCGACCGAATCCCCACACGTCTGGCGGACCTTCGACAATGACTTTCGTCTTATGCCGTATAGCGTGGTCAAAGTTGTAGAACATATGTCCTACAGCTGTGCCAGGGCATGTCCACCATTTAGGAATCCGTTTGTCCTGCGGGTCAACGATCCACCGTGCCTGCCAGCTTACCAGTGAGTTCTTGATGTACACTGGTGCGATGATCCTGTTCGAAGCCAGAGGCATAGACGAGTCCGGGCAGAACGCCACACCGAATGCCTTACCTAGATAGGCAGGATCGAATAGGCGACTTTCCAGATAGTCAATAGCCGGGTGTTGTGGTGAGCGACGTTTCATGTCGTCCACACGCCACATGGCTCCTGGAGGCTTTACTGAGAAAAGCTTCTTCTTACTTGCTACCGGCACAGCCTTGGCCGGCTCAAGGCCCGCCCTACCGATGCTGGTGAATGCGTACACCTGATCGTAGAGCGCCTTCTGTGTCTCGTAGTTGTTGAGACACGCTTCGTTGTAGCACTGCGCTAGCCAGAGATTGCGAGTACCCGTTACCTCATCCAAGACGCCCCACATGTGATTGACTGACAATCGTCCACGTGTGTCATCGCAGAACGGGCAACTCATCGAGTACTCCTCGCCCTGTCCCTGGTAGTCTATCTGGAGCGTCGTCTTTGGCTTCCCGTCGTCGGTTTGGAAGTTCTTTACATAGCGTGAGCGATTAGGTTGATCTTCCTTGTGTACCTTAACGTTACGCTGACCAAACCTCTTTCGCAGAAGCGAATACAGAGTCGGATTGATCATACGTCTTTGAACAGGTCTCCAGCCTCTTGTACACTTCCTTTCCTTGTTTTCTTGGGTACGTCCTCTACCACTTTATTGAACGTGGACTTCTCTACGATGCCGCCACCACTGATGACGTACTGCTCGTCAACGGAGTAAACGCGACTCATGCTGCCGTCGATCTTGATGACCATATCAGGCTTGCGTCCAGCACGGCGTAGCTTACGCGCCGTTAGCGTGGCTATGTTGGCTTCCTGCGTAGGCACGCCGACCATGAAACCGAAGTCGACGTTCTCGAAGAAGTTCTTAGCTTCTGCGGTATCTGTCATCTTCGGGGCAGAGCCAGGAGCCCTTGCATTAGCCTCCGTACCCAGCTGGTGAAATACCCAAACAGGGCAGTCATACGCTGTCGCCAACTTAGACTTGCAGTGGATAGGGAACTCGCCCACATGGTGACGCAGGGTTCTGTCGTGATCCCAGCCATTGGCCTCGATAGCGCGCTTTACAGCCGCACCCGCGTAGTCTGCAATGATCAGACCGACACCGGGATTGTTGTAGTACGCTTGATCGCTCTCGATTGTAGCCACCATACCAGGAACCAGCTTGGTAGCGTTGGCACGTAGCGCTGGCCTAGCTCCCGAGAAATCTATGAAGCGTAGGTTCGTGTTGAGCCGTTCTTTCCAAAGCTCTGCACGTTCCCATTCACCTGGAACAACATCACCCGCCTTAATACGCTTCTTGAACATCCTCTGCTCATACGGCTTAAGATGCTCACTGGTGCTGAAGTTCTCGCGATAGTGCCCCAGCTCAACCGTAGACCGAGGTATGCGTGCAGCGTACGACATGGCACGATGCATCAACTCGATATCGGACGCCTCCCAGGCGCACAGGTACACCATCTTGGGATGGCCTACCTTACCAGCATTGATCCAATCGTTGCGAAGCTGCTTGGCACGCTCTACCGCTAGCATTACGGCTAGCAGCGTCTTACAGCTACTGTACGGCCCGCAGAACCCGATCACTTCCTTGTTAGCGTGTCCGCCGTTCATGTAACTGTCAAACATCGGGATGCCAGTAGAGATCTTGGTGATCGCTTTGACTTCTTCGAGCTTGTCTGGAAACGGCAAAGGCAGCGGGCCAGACTCTATCGACTGTACCTCCGCTGCCTCTACAGCTACTCGTTCGAGTAAGGCCGGAAGTGATTCCGCCACCTCGTCGCCGAGCAGGAGTTCTTGCGCCTCCCGCTGCACGTACTCTTCGAGCAGTTGTTTGAGGTACCGCCTAGCGGCATCAGCCTTAAGCGTCTTGGGATCTTTATCGTATGTGCGAGCAATGAAGTCGTCTAGTTCTTCGACCTCGTCTTGGGTTAAGTCGGTGCCCTCTATACGGGACTCAACCTCCGCGCACAAGTAATCGTCGTCAGGAAGATCGTTGTGGTTCTCAAAGAACTCGGTAGCTGCAGCCCAGATTATGGCGTAGCCTCGATCCTCCTCTCGCGCAAAGTGCTTTGGCTTAAGTTGCTTCAGCGCGAGTGTAAACAGCTGCTTATCCCGCAACAGCGTCATGAGCATTAACTGCTTCTGAGCTGTGGTAAGCGGCGGTCTTCGTTCGAGTTTCTTTTCTCTCTTCATAACACTCACTTTGAGGCCACCCTCTGCGCTAATTCTGCACTTGATCGGAAATCCTCTGGGATCCAATTACCCCAAACCTGGTCGTACTCTTTACGCGCCACTATGTACTGTGTCATAGCCGGTATCTCATATTCCTCGGCTACGTCGTCAATCGACTCGCTTCTCGCAAGGCAGTACCGAAACAAAGCACTAAGCGGTATGGACTCGTCCAACAGCACAGAGCGCCAGACAGGCTTGCCTTTGCGACCTAGCTCTTCCTCCATCAGCGTAATGCTTGATGCGCAGTATGCTTTCTCGTAACTGAAAGCACCTTCTATCCACTCAGATATCTTCTTGACCTGGTCTGCCTTGTATTCCTCAAGGTAGGTTGGGTTCGCAATCTGATTGGGGTATGGAGGGTCCTTGGACATATCGCGACACAGTGCAAATCGTACGCGTATGCAATGCTCAGGGGTCAAGCCATGCTTGATCATGAACTTTGCCATCTTAGGCCAGTACGGTTGATGCACAGCGCCAGAAGTGTCCTCACCGCCGTCCCACTTGGCGGCTGGCTTGGTGTAGCTGGTCTTACCAGAATGAAGTAGATCACGCTCCCTGCGGCAGGCTATGTAAGCCTCCCTACATCGTCTGGCCATGTCTTCTAGCAACTGCTGACTGTGCTGCTTAATCATGTAACGAGCTGTTGGCTGATGTTGTTAGTTGCGTCTGGCATGATCTGGTTCCAGCCCTTTGCCGCATAGTCCTTTCTACGCCTACCGGCGCTACGACTAAACGCATCATCGAACTGGTCCAGATAGTCTATAAGGATGCCACACTTCTTGTCTATGTCGGTCGTCGTACGCGATAAACGTCCTGGAATTTGCGTATCATCGATGGCACTACTACCACCATCACCCCTAATCAGGACTTGCAATTTCTTGAAGTTCACGCCTCTGTTCCACACTGTCGTAGCAATGACCTTCTTAAGCTCCCCGGTCTCAAACCGTCGCTTAAGCATCTCAAGACGATCCAGTGTAAGCTGTGGCTCATCCTTGGAGAGCAGTCCCCAGCTTATGTACCTATCTATGTCGTCGGACTTATTGTCCGCCGGCGCATAGCAGAGCGTGAACTCTGGCAACATTTTCTTTAGATGACAAGCATGCTCGAACGTCTTGACCGTGATCAGCACTTGATCATCAGGGAATGCGCGTGCGTCTTCTGCAATCTGTGCATTGCGCCACTCATTCCTCCAAAACCCATGTCGAAGCTTCGGTACATCTGTCTTATCCGCACACGGGTTCCTGTCCATTTGTACGTTGCGCCAGTACACGTTGATGGGAACGATCATATCGTTCTCAACACCCTCTTCGTAACTCAGTCTGGCAATGAGTGGGCCGAAGATACCCTCAAGTTCAAAATCCGCACCGTCGAACCGGTCATCAAAGTTCGCACTCAATCCGTACATACGGCAGTGCCTGAACTTTGCAAACTTCTCGAACATGACATCCGTAGCCAGTTCGTGGACCTCGTCCGCGATGAGTATATCTGTGCGCTTCGGATCGGCGTGTTGTAGACAGCCAGCCGAGTAGCACATCACCCTAGCATCTGTTTTCTTCTTGCGACTGAAATAGATGCCGACGTTGGGCAGATGCATAGAGAGGGAGTGGTACAAGTCTTCCAGTGGAGCCGCAAATCGCGTTGTAATCACGATCCGGCGCTTGGGGAAGATTCGTCCTATCATGGGAATTAGAAAGGACTTACCGCTGCCCGTTGGCCACCATATTCGCCCTCGCGTGTTCGCGGCGACAGCTTCCAAGGTCTCCCGCTGCTTGTACTTAAAGTCGAACTTGGAGATGGCGTCCCAGTATGGAACGAACTTAGCCGCGTCCTCTGGCCGCATGTCTTTGACAGCCACAGAGTATCCTGCCTTTTGCAGATCACGCACCACCCTGTCCAAGAAACCTGTATTGGTTAGGAGGTTAACCTCCCCGCCGATGGTCTTCTCTTCGTAGCAGTGGATGTTGCTAATTAAGACTTTCTTGCCGCCGTGCTCCATCCGCTCCTTGCGTGTCGCTAGATGCACAACCCTGTTGTACGACAGCGTCGTATCCAATATGTTCCGCAGTCTCGCATCCACTGGCCGGATCCTTATCAGGTTCCCGTCCTTGTATATCGTTATTTTCATTCGTTTCCTTCTTTGGAGCTGGCTGGTGTCTCGTAACGAGTGATTCCACCACAAAAAACCCATACTCCCTGGGACCGTAAGGACTGATACCTTTGTACCGTCCTACCAAATCCATCAATTGCTGAAAGTCATCATCGGAGATATCGCTAGGGACTAGGCAGTTAACGCCTACAACTTCGCCCTCACGAAACGCCTCGTGTTTCACAAACTTCTTGGCTGCAAAATACCGTTTGTAAAACATGTCGGTATCTGCCTCTGGCTGTCCAGTAATCGCTACGTCAAAGTGAATCTTGCTCACTGACCGTTGATGCCGACACAATACTTCGGCAGCAAAGCGGATACTGTGCTTCCACCAGTTAGCCTCAAATCTGACAGAACCATCGGGTGTCCTAGGCATATAGAAGCAGGGCCATTTCTTGCTGCCCTGTGTAATGTACCTCTTCACATTACCCAGGCACGCCTTGGTAAACTTGATCTTTACCGTTATCTCTCTCACGTTCTCCCCGCTTTAATCCTTTTCACATGGTATCGGTATGCCTCAGCTTCCTCAGGTAGACGAAAGAAGTATTCTGGTACGAACAGAGTGCGACCCGGCAATGCGATGTTATCTAGCCATACGTTACGTACGAGCGAGACGAACATCTTACATGCCTTGAGCATTCCTTTGCTGCTAGTCTTCCCTGACTGTACGGCTCGCCACAGAAAACTTTCAGGCGACGACGCGGTCGCTGACAGATCGGTCCCGCACGCCCACGCCTTAAAGACAGAGTTAGCGCGACCTATATGCATCCCCTTCTTTGCCTCTCCACTATCCACTCTGCCAGAGGATATGTCGTCCATGTTCTTCTCTAGCAGGCCAAGGTAGCTGTACATCCGTGCGATCCGATCCGGATGCTTTGGATCGGCGTACCATCTTGGATCTAGCAACAGACTTAGCAACCGTGCTGCATCTGCCGCACTATGGGTAGGAACGAACGAGACAGCGGGCCATGCCGGGTGCATACGGAGAATCTTTGAGACCGTGTCCGTACACTCGTCTTCGGCTGTAACCAGTTCTTGTCGCAGACCATAGTGGATGGCATCTTGCATCGTAATCTCGTGCCAGCCGCCAAGGCTGGGTGGTAGCGTTTGTATTACGGCCATTTGACGCAATACAATGTCCGGGTTCTCGCGGGAAGCGAGGTTAGGACATACCGCCGGAGTGCCTATCTGGATAGAGCCAGGTACTCGGTCGGGAGCAGAAGCTCGTCGACTAAGTAGCTCGCATACCAGCGAAGCACTTTCAGGAAAACCGAGCAACCTAATACGGGTGAAATCTCGGAGCCACTCTTGATGTACAAATTCACGGGAACGTAGGTTGGAAGCACTTGCCTTCTTCGTGCCATCCCCGAACCAGATAACCCCGTTTGTGTCCGCGAACAGTTTCAGTTCGCGAATCTTGGTTCTGGCCATTAAGCTGCCTTCTCTAATCGAATAACGTTGTCGAAGACACGTTCAAGACGATGATCGTGTGTGATGATAATTAGCTGTTGTCCACGTTTCTTGGTGAGATCAGACAAGCGCTCTAGGACATCGGTCAAACAACCGATGTTATGCTCGTCTAACCCTGCCGTGGGCTCATCTAACACCATCATACCAATCTCGCCAGCGAACAGGGAGTTCACGGCAAAACGGAAAGCTAGGGCTAGAACAACCTTCTCACCGCCGGATAATCTTGCAGCCGGCTCTACGACGCCATTCGGCTTATGGGCCAAAAAGGTCAGGTCCTCGTCAGAAGTTACACGGAACGGTCCGTCAAACTCCGCCAAGGTTTCATTGATCTTATCTTCAAGCTCTTCCAGCATGTGCTGAGCTACGAGCCTGGGCAACGCATCGCGGTGTACCACAGAGCGCCAGCGCTCCATGTCCTCTAACCACTTGCGTGCGGATGTAGTACGTTCCTTGAGAACTTCTATCCTGTCCAGGGCCTCGTCATCTTCCTCTACAAATGCTTCCCACTCTTCAACCGTGCGCCGTAAACCTTCGACAGCGACACGTGCCTCTCTATGCTGATTCAGTTTCTTCTGCGCCAGCTTAGCCGTCTTCTCGGTCACTAGACTTTGCTCTAGTGTTCCGAGTTCGGTATCGAGTTCGTCCAACTCCCGCTGAACAACCTCTTTTTTAGCTATCAGAGTGTTGAGCTTATTCTGGCGGACACGATGCCCCTCTTCCAGCGCATTCATAAGATCCGCCTGCGCCTCGTACTGACGTAGTGCCTGTTTAAGCTTCTCTTCGTCAGGAACAGCCGGTACATCGCCAAGCTGCGCCAGCTCTTCTTCGGCTGACTGCTTACGCGACAGATAGACCGTCTTATCCCGAATCCAGCTCTCGCGCTTAGCGAAGTATTCGAGGCACGGACCTACCCGCGTTGCCAGCTTGGCTGCTTCCTGTATGCGCAGCGTGGTACGCTTCCGTAGCGCCTTTAGCTGCGCCTCCGGGTTCTTTATGGTTCCACCGCACAACGGGCACTCTGCTGATTGTCCGCTTTCCAGCAGGGCCATTACGCTGGCTATCTCATCTATCTCAGCCTGGATCGCCCGCTGCCGCTCATGCAGTTCTGCGGGCTCAACGTAGTCTGCCACGGGTGTAGGCGGAGAGGGCTCTGCAGCCGTAATACTGGCCTTAAGCGTTTTAACGCGGTCGTGGAGCTTCTTGACCTTCTGGATCTCGGACAACTGGTACTTGACGTTCTCAGCCTCTGCGGACAGCTTAGGCCACTTTTTACGTGCCTTGCTGAGACTGTCATCCACTTCCTTAAAGCGCTCTTCGGCCGTCGCAGCTTGCGCTGTGGCGTTATGCAGGTCCACCTTGCGGGCATCCCTACGTTCCTTTAGAAACTCCAAGCGCTTGTAGATTTCAATCTCTTCCTTGAGTTTGCGCCCTTCAGCCTTCTTCAGGATATGGGTCTTTTCTTTAGCCAGCTTAGTCTTTAGCTCTTTAACCTTAGCCAGCCGCTCCTTGCGACGATGTCGTATCTCATCGCTGTTGTCGATGAAGGTTGCAGCTAGCTCTTGGTCTTGGGTAGCTTGATCGCCAAGTGTCTTCCACAGAACCTCTGCTCTGTCCGTGTTGCACAGGTGGGAAAACAGCTTGGCGCGGTCCGCCGGTTGCGTAGACATGAAGGCGAAGATCGACCACTGGTCTACGAAGACGAACTCGTTAATGATTCGCTTAGGCAACGATAGCAGGCCCTCTACGACATCCGTGATTTCGCCTGCCTTGGATATGGGACTTTGTCCCGATATCGTTAGTGTGTTCTTGTTTGGACGGAGGCTACGCACTAGCTCAAAGTCTGTGCCCTCATGCTGCCATTCGCCAAGGATGTACGACGGCGCAGACTCAGGTGCGCCGCGTCGGATGTTCTCTTCTTTGTTGCCTGGATTGACTGTAAAGTCGCCGGTTAGATTCGCCTTGATCATTTTGACCAGGTTACTTTTACCCGAACCATTAGGTCCGAATACGCCGGTAACTCCCAGGGGGAAATCGAGCTTCAGCTTCCTATGCTGGCACACATTCACCAGTTCGGCGGTTTTTAATCTCATCGTGTACCACTACATCGCATTCAGTAGTTTCGATCCAAACCCGTGCGCCGCAGGATAGCGGATGGCCGGGCTGGTGTAGGATCTGTGCTATGACTTTCCCTTCGTACACTAGATCGACGGTATGGCCGTAGTCATTACGGCCGGTCTCCTTGACCGTAATTGGCGGGTTGTTCCTGTCATTCCTTAGGTTGTCGCCGAGGACTTGTCGGTTGACATGAATCCTCTTAATCCGTTTACGACTCACAATCCACGTTCCTTTTTCATTACCTGTAGTTCGAGTTTGGGGTCAGCGCAGGTCAGCAGCCTATGCAGGGCCTGGTAGTCTTGCTTCTCCTTCTTGGGTGCAACCAGTAGCTCGAGGCAGCCAACTAATCCGTTGGACATAACCTCTTTCCGCTTCTTCCGCTCAACCGTTATTGCTTCGTCTTCTGCTCGTACAGGACGCGCGAAGAAGTGACCATTATCGCCGATACATGCTTCAAGTCTTCCATACGCATTGTCAATGTTCTCGACATACTTGACCCAGATAATGGGAGTACGTAATGCGTCGGCATGTACTAGCTTGTCACTCTTTCGTCTTGCCTTCTCTATATCGTCAGGCAGCTTGCCTATGAGTTTGTCCAGACCATCCTCATCTGTGATCGTGTAACCTAGCACTTGTCGGCCAGGGATACTGTGTCGGGTCCACTTCGCAGCCTCGTCCAGAGTGTAGAAGTAGTGTTCCGCAGGCTCGTCGATCTTCCGTATGTTGGTCGCCCCCGGAGAGATAACGGTCAACTTTTGCCCATCTGCTCCACGGAAGTCGTCACGCTCCTGGTTACTGTGGTAGTCGCCAGTGAACAGGACAGGCGCACGCACCTGGGAGAACGATCCCTCACATCCCCGGATGCTGCCCATGAACTCTTCCCAAACCTGGTGAGCGACTAGTATGTCGACATTGTGTATACCTGCTAGCGCCTCGCTCAACCGATCTGCCGGTGTCCAGTCGAGGCCTCTCACACGTATACCGTTCACTTCCACAGACGTACCGTCTAGCCATATAGGCCAGTCATGAATGGCGCTAAACCAGGGCGGTGTAGCGAACTCGTGCTGACCCTGTATGTAGTAGAACGGGATGCTGTTCTTCTCCAGCCACGACATCTTATTCCGTATGAATTCGATCACATCGGACGGTGGCTTTCTCACATCTATTAAATCGCCAGCAGCAAATATTGCGCTGACCTTTCGATGTATCGCCTCCCTTACGATATGCTCGAACGCATGCATTGAGTCGCCTCGAAGCGACGGACGATTGGCCCATGCTCCAAGGTCGAGGTGACTGTCCGCAAAGAACAGAGCTGATTTACTCATGTACAACTTTCTGACCATCGGCAATTGGTAGGCACTCATACGGAATCTCGAAGTCCGGATGAGCTGCCACGGTAGCCGCTAGCAATGTGTTCTCCGCCCATTCAGTAAGTTCGTGCGCTCCTTGTAGTAGCTGCAGAACTCGTTTGGGCATTATCCCTTCTTGCTCCAGTTCACCAATCAGCGCGTGCAGTCGATGCCGCTTGTCAAAGATTTGAACAAGCATGCGTCGATATACGGCTTCATGGATCACCCGGGGCTTCTCGGGCGTCTCCTCGCTCTTGGCCTTTGCAACCGGGGCTTCCGGCGGCTTTGCAGGCTTTGGCGGTTTGGCTTTCTCCGGCTTTGGTTTTGGGGTGATCCCAAGCATTTCCGTGGAAGCCTCTACAGCAACCTGCGCTGCTGTCTTTTTCTTCTTCATCTTCTTCGCCGACTTGGTCGGCTCTAATCTTTTCATTGTCATTTGGTGCCTTTCAGCGTGATTACGTGCACGGTGAATCGCTGCACACGTAAAATACGCAAAATCTGTGCCTTCTCATCCTGCGTATATGGTCGTGCAACATTGACGGGACCCTCGGTCAATACATAGTTTTGATCGTTGGTCATCTCGGCAACTATGTCATTGATAGGCTCATTGGTGATCTCGCAAAGCGCCGCAGCGGCTTCCGTGTAATCCCCGATAAGCTCCGAAAAATCTTCCGTATGTCGCCCAACATCTTCCTCGCTAAGCAGATAGTCAAAGCTCTCGGCAATAGCGTGTGCAAGAGCGTCCTCATAGTTAGAGTACGCCACAATTGGCACACCATAACCCGCGCCAAAGGCTACGTAACTATCAATGTCAGGATCTATCACCTTTTCACAAACGACATAGAAACACCCGAGATTGGGGTTCTGTCTGGCGAACGGTCCAGATGTTTTTGCTCTTTCTTCTGCCAAAGTTGCAGGAGACTTTTCCCCAAGTAGAACCGTGTCAGATGTCTCTGGACGGTCTATGGCGAAAGCATCCTTGACAATTTCGCTAAAATCCTTTTGCATGGTCCTGTCCTGGGCTTATTCGATGTTATCGCCCTCCACGCCGCCGAGATGACTTGTATCTACGATGCGTGGCACCCGCACATTTGTGTTCTCTTTATTACAAGAAGGACACAAAAAGTTTCTGACCTGATCAGTGGGTGTGAAGAACTTATTGCACTTCAAGCAGCGTCGGTCATCCAGCTTATCAACCTTCGCCTTTGACTTCGACTGCTTCTTCTTGATCTCCTTCTTTTTGGGTTTGGGCAAAGTACGGTCCTCCTGTGTCGCCCGCTTGGTCTAGCTCTATAGCTATTACCACCTCATCGGCAGCTGCGCAAAAAGCTTCCTGCACGTCAGCAAGAGAGATCACGTGTCCAGGCGGGTAGTTCTTGTTAAGTAATCGGTCGACTACTACGCCTTCGAAAAGCATCGTAATCTCCTGGAAATACACCAGGGTATCCAGCGACAACAGTGGCGATGGAGCGTCTACGTTTACCGGCGTAGATACCCTCTCGTCCTCTGTGCACGCATATGGGTCGCGATTGCGACAAGAGTGTGGCATAAACAACTTTTTGAAAAACGACATCAGATGCTCACGTAGGGCATGGGGTAGTCAAACGTTTCTGGACTCATCCAACTAAGTAGTTCCAGTCTTTCTTTAGCAGCTTCATTCTCAAGCAAGATCTCGAAAATACGATTAGTCGCGGCAAAGAGAATCGTCAATGCCGTGTCTTGCGGTAGACGGGTTGTGTGTCCCAACAAAAACTGTCCTGCGCCTAGGGTTAGGTCATAGATGTCGAAGCGGATGTTTGCTTCACCTTCAGGTTGGTTTGGTTCTTCGATAGACCATTGAACCAAATAACCGTGGGTTGTTATACGCAAGGGAAATTGCTGTGGTCTCACTGAGACTCCTAGGTTTCGGAACTACAAAAGCCAATCAAACGCCGACCGTGTGTCGAACCAAATGCCATTGTCAGGTTCTAGCGAAACAACGCGAAGTCGGAATAGCACCATCGTTGTTCCGCCATTTACCGTGTTATCAGTACTCGGGTAGGTTACCACGTACTCTGGCACGAGCGTTGCCATGTTTGCTAAGGCAAGCCTATAACCGAGCATGTGAATAATCGCTGCATCGCAAATCACTGGCTCGTAGCGAAAACCAAGATGGTTCGCTAGAACCTTGTCAGAAAGCTCGCCATCGTAACGCAAAAGAAAGTCAGGCTGCTTTCTTGCTTTAGACCTATAGCGAGCTACCCGTCCACCGTAAGTCCGTAGCATCCAGTGGGCAGCGTCTTCGCGTATATCGTGGACATTGTCCAGAGCATATTGCACGTGCTCGAAAAGACGGCCCAAAGCACGTATACAACTATGGGAGCCCATGATATAGCTGCCAGGACGGATCAGGCGTATACCGTGTTGCCGCCACCAATGGAAGTGAGCGTACGTAAACGATCCACACTGATCCACGTCGCAAATGTCCAAAGGCCTTCCTTGGGTCAGCTGTAAAATGTCTTCTGCTGAGGTTTTCTCAAGCGCGCCAACAGGCAACAAAGCCGGAGGGTTGGACGCTGCCGGCTGCTTCTCAATCCAATGAGCCAGTTTAGTATGCACACCGGGATCTCGCTCCGATATGACACAGGCCGTCTGTTTTGTGTATGTCCCGGCCTTTCGATGTGATTCTAAACACTGCATCTGCACTCCGCAGTTGCTTAACATAGCTCCTGCAGAAGGTATTCCTCTTCTTTGATGGTCAAGTAGTGTTGGCTTAACGCCACCAATCGGCTGTCCGACCTTGAAGGACCCGCCTCGGATTGCTGCATAATCGAGTGCTGCAGGCATACACCTCCCTGTAAAAAAGACGTGAGGCGGACTATTAGGTCCGCCCCGACGTATTAAACTCCTACCTCTTCCTCTTCGACGTCTTCGAACTCGTCGCCATCCGTAAACTCACCGGCGTCGTCGTCCTCATCGTCGACAAACTCTGCATCTTCATCCTCCTCGTCCTCTACAGCTTCCTCGTCATCGTCGTCATCGTCACCAGTAGCAACGGGCTCTTCCTCCGTTGCTAGCGTAGATGTGCCGACTATGTCCTCGTACGAGGTGAACTCGCTGACAGGTGGGGACGCGATCTCGATGTCCGCGCCCGTAAACGGCGAGGCATCAAGAAACACGAACTCCTGGGACTGGAAGGGATTGTCGTAAAACACATGAATTGTCCGGGCTTCCCGGTCACTCGGCTCGAGCGCGATAAACGGCTTCGCCATTACTTCGTCGTTTTCATGATCAAGGTACACGGCAAGCTTCAACTGGTTTCCCCACATCTGAGCTGTCTTGTGACAGTCAAACGCAATTGCGTCGATGGTTGGAACCAGGATAGTGCCGGATGGTCCTTGTATCTCACAAACTCCGAGCCTAATTTTCAGTTTCTTGTTTGCCATAAATGGCCTCCTCCAAGGATTAAGCCTCAGCAGGGACGTCTTCTGTCGCCTCTTCTGTTACGGCCTGAGGTTCTAGCTCACCGCGTAGAATAAGGATGTCCTTTGGTGCGTCGATTCCAATACGGGCAGTACTGCCACGTACGTCGACAATTGTCAAAACGATGTCAGAACCAATCTTGATGGTCTCTGACCGCTTTCGTGCAAGAACTAGCACTTTGCTACTCCAAGAGATTTCCAATAGGGTCCACAACCTTGTTGCCTATCGGTTCGCCCAGAAAGGGCGAGAACGCGTTAAAGTTCCCGGTTATCGTTGTTGCGATTCCACTGATAGGAACTATCCAATACGAGACATGTTAAGACCCATCCTGAGTGACAGTAACATGCGCATCTTCCTCAGCCTCTGCTCTTCATTTTCTCCGCTAGTGCCGCCATCTCCTTGTTGAAGGCGTCACTTGCCTGATCCAGCGTACTCTTGGGCTCTTGTGGCGTCGTCTTCTCTTTGCGCCGCTCAGCCGCTTCCAGTGCCACCTTTTTCACCGCCGCGAGCATTTCTCCCAGCGTATCCTCGATTCGTCCAGACCCGCTCTTGGCGTTCTGATCCAGAAGACCTTCGATCTCATTGACCAGTTTGGACGCCTGATCCATTGGTATCCCGATAGCCCGTTCGATCAGGGCCGATGCGGAATCCAGCATACCCTCGAACGGCGTCTTTATCGTGTCTATGTCCATAAGCCACGCCAGCGTCGAGATGGCGATGACCAGGTCTTGTTCAAGCCGTTCGAAGTTGACGTTGGTCGCGCCCGACTGCTTCAAGAACGCCTCAAACTCGGACTGCTCAAACTCGGACTGCCGCTTCTTCAAGAACTCCAACAAGGTCATAAGTGCAGCATAAGCTGACCTGACCTCACCTGCAGACTTGAGCTGCTTCATTGTGATTTCCCTTTCAGTATACGGGTTACTCCTCCTCTGGCTCGCGCCCTACACGGTAGAAACCTTTAGCCTCAAGTTTCTTGTAAATGGTTTCAAGAGTCTTGTGACCGAAGTTAGGTATGGCTAACAACTTAGTTGGCGTGCTATTGAGCAGATCACTCAAAGTAAAGATAGCAGCCTTCTCTAGCGCGTTAACCGTCCTAACCTCCAAACCCAGCTCACCAATATGCTCGTCTAGTAGCTCGGTAAATTGCTCTGGGGTCAGGTCCTGCCGCATCATGTTCACTCCTCTAAGCTTGCAACGATCTCCTCTGTTGAGACCGTTTTATTTCGCATCACGCCGTAATAGGCAGACAATCTGGGACTGGTCCCCCGCAAGTTCTTGACCTGCGATTGGTCTGCCTCCGTAATACCGGAACGGGCTCTAAGTACTTCGAGAGCCAGCTCAGGTCTACTTAATAGCATACCAGATGGATACCTACAAACTCGGCCTACAGCGGCAGCTAGTGTCTCTCTCGTCACGTAGAACTTGTGACGTTGCACTAACGTACTCACCGATGGTTTTGGCATTAAGTCGTCAGGGAATCCTGGGTCGACCAGCATTAGGTATCTCGGAGTTATCTGCCAGTCATCTTCCAACATCGGCGATGGCTCAAGTACGACGGTACCAAAGTCCCCGTACGAGCTATTACCGACAATCTTATGGTAGTGCGATTTGGCCGCTATTGCCGTGTTGACATACTTTTGTATTGTTGAGTCCCCGCGCGGATTGCGCTGCGCTCCGTACCGGTGTTCCACGATCTCGTAGACATCCCACATCTTGGGCATTACCTCTACGTCGAGACCGGTTGCAGGATCTTTTCTGTGTTTCAGGTGAGTACCGTATAGCGCATGCTCGGCTCGTCTGTATGTCTCGGCAACAACCTGCCGACACCAACAGAAAGGGCAGACCAAGTACTTAGTACAAGGCCGTGCCCTTTCTTTGGTGTAGGCAAATGGTGGCGGGCAGTTGGCATGGTGTATCCAGCCCCTATCCGCCACTGGACCCCATCCTGCTTTCCGTAACTCTCCAAGACGGTCCCTCCACATAGTCAGTATCTTGTTGAGGGCTTTCCTGGTCTCACTTGGCTCGAAGAGTGCGTCTGTATACGTCTCGCCCAAGAGGGGAGGTATAAGGGCATACTTCTGCGCCAAGTGTACGGGTCTGGACGGGATATTCTCAAACTTGAAATGAATCATCACTCACTCTTTGCTAGGACAGATCCAGCTCGATGCCGGGGCCTTCCCCGATACCGACCCGCACCACGTCGTCCGCGTCATCCGGGACACCCACCAGAGAACCGTCGTCACGGCCGATAACGCCCTTAATCAGGCGATAATCG
>Ga0194131_10004571_pt1 | contig 20736 bp, 21 predicted proteins | sample TA2KigO120mmetaG_FD_148631 | JGI IMG/M metagenome (GOLD analysis project Ga0194131, IMG submission 148631) | Freshwater microbial communities from Lake Tanganyika, Tanzania - TA2015053 Kigoma Offshore 120m | ecosystem: Environmental > Aquatic > Freshwater > Lake | place: Tanzania: Lake... | reverse complement strand
TCAAAAGCAATTACACTTGCATATCCGTCCATAGATATTCTTTCAATCTCTCTTTCTCCCGCATTCTCTAATAGATACAGGTTTTTCATCTAAAATCATTTTTTATGACTTTGTTAATACTTTATTGTTTTGGTGCTTACCTTGATTCTTCATTAAATTTATCTTTGGTTATGTTGTTTCATCAAATGTTGTTAGGATGTATAATTCAAGCTCGTATGGGATCCAGCAGGTTGCCTGGAAAAGTTTTGATGTCTGTTGATGATAAAAGCCCAAGTTTATTCTATACCTTGAATCAGCTAAGAGCATGTAAACTCATTGACAAAATTATAGTTGCTACTACGACAAACCCCGAAGACGATGTAATTGAGAGCTTCGTACAAGGTCTTGGTATTGATGTATTTAGGGGAGATTCGGATGATGTTCTATCTCGTTACTATAACTGCGCAAAAGAGTATTCTCTTTCTATAATTCTCAGAGTTACAGCCGACTGCCCTTTAATCGATCCATCGATAGTTGATAGAGGGATCTCCATATTTCTGGGCGGCAACTTTGATTATGTAACCAACACATTCCCACGCACATTCCCCGATGGGAATGAAACCGAAGTATTCTCATTTAAGGTGCTAGAAGATGCACACCTGCATGCAATTCTTCCATCGGAACGTGAACACGTAACCCCGTACTTCCGTAATAACAAGGAAAAATTCAACATCATTAATTTTTCGAATTCAGAAGATCTATCACGTCTGAGATGGACATTGGATTATGATGTTGATCTAAAGTTGATCAGGACTATAATCTCGAAAATCAAGAAAAGGCCTGTCTTTATGAATGACATAATAAAACTGCTTAAAGAGGAACCGAATCTTATTGAAATAAATAAAGATCACAAACCTAACGAGGGCTACATGAAATCACTAAAACAAGACAAGGATTTTCTAAAAAAACACAATTTGCACAAAAAATAGTCCTTCAATTTGTGTCCAATCAATGTTTTTTGTAGATATTAAATAATGCTATGTTTTATTAAACATGATCTCTATTGAATGTGAACAAACTTTTTGATTTATCAGGCAAAGTGATCATTCTGACCGGAGCTGCAGGAAACCTCGGTTCTCAATATGCCGAAGGATTGAGTCAGGCTGGAGCTAATGTTGTATTGGCAGATCTTGATTATTCTAAATGCAAGCAACTGGCACAAATACTCAAAAAAAAATATCGGGTTGATCCAGAAGCAATAAAATTAGATCTCACTCAAAAGCACTCAATATCTAATCTTGTCACTAAAGTCGTTAAAAAATACTCAAAGATTGATGTGCTCATAAATAATGCCGCATATCAGGGAAATGACAGAATTAGAACAACTCTATTTGAGGATCTATCTCTAAAAGATTGGAATCAGGCAATATCTGTTAATCTGACTGGAATATTTCTTACATGTCAAGAAGTAGGCAAAATAATGAAACAACAAAAACATGGTAATATAATCAACATAGGTTCCACGTATGGATTAGTAGCTCCTGATCAAAGAATCTATGGAACAAGTGGCCAGAATGCTGCTGCATTTTATTCTGCAACAAAAAGTGCAATAATAAATTTGACTAGATACTTGGCATCCTATTGGGCGCAGACTGGAATACGTGTTAACACATTAAGTCCAGGAGGAGTGCGAAGAAATCAAATCCCATCATTCATCAAAAGATATTCTGCAAAAACCATGTTGGGTAGAATGGCTGAAAAGGATGAATATGTAGGTGCGATTATTTTTCTGTCATCTAATGCCTCTTCATACATGACTGGCTCAAATCTGATCATAGATGGTGGATGGACTGCTTGGTAAGATCTATATTTTAATATAAAATGAATTACAATAAAACAATTCTGATTGTTGGATTTGGTTCTATCGGAAGACGTCATACAAATAACATTTTGAAACATACTGATTCCTCGTTAATTATATTTACTAGACGAAAAAATATCAAGAATTCTGAATTCTATTTGTATGCTAAAAATAAAAAACGAATTAAAATATTGTCTAATTTCGATAAATGCCTGGAACAAAATCCCTCAGTAGCGTTTGTAACTAATGAAACGAGCTTGCACACGGTTCTTGCTCTTGAATTGGCAAAAAAAGGAATTGACCTATTTATTGAAAAACCACTTTCTAACTCCTTGCGTAACTTAAGCGCATTAACACGTATTGTACAAAAAAATAAAATTGTGGCGATGGTTGGTTGTAATTTCAGATTTTATCCGCCAATCTGTAAAATAAAAGAACTTGTTGAAAAACAATTAGCTGGCAGAATAATTTCGGTTCAATTAGAAAATAGTTCATATTTACCAGATTGGCATCCATGTGAGGATTATTCTAAAAATTATGCAGCAAGAAAAGATTTAGGAGGTGGTGTCACACTTACACAAATACATGAATTGGATTACCTGACATGGATATTTGGTACAGTCAAACCAATCTGTTCTATATCTGGTAAATTTAGTGATCTGCAAGTTACTGCAGATGACGGATGCTTCTGCATAATGAGAGCGAAAAATAACGTCATAGTCGAACTTCATCTAGATTATTTCTCAAAACCGTATTATAAGAGAATAAAAATTAGAGGTACTTCTGGAACCATCTATTGGGATTCAATTGAAAATAACGTGAGATTTCTTAACAACAAAAAATCTAGTTGGGAAATATTGAAAATTCGTGATAATTACAAATTAAAAGGAAAACCTCTTAACCGTATGTATGTTGATGAATTAAAATATTTCTTGAATTGCGTGACAAATAGGGAACAACCTATGAATGATCTGTACGAATCCTCAAATATCCTCAAGTGTGCTCTCTCACTAAAATGAATATTAGATTTTTTCACAAAAGAAATTTGTCATATGATCTGGTGGTGGCGAATCGTATATTCTAACTATTTCGTTTACGTCATTGACTGTAAGCGGTTTGTTTTTCTTTAAATCAATTACATTGAATTGATTTTCAAATAAGAATTCTAAAAACTCTTTTGGTGACTCTCCAGTTTTCTTTAATCTCTCTGGAAAGAACTCTATTAATAGTTTCAAATTAGGTGTTTTGAGAATATTTTTCATACCTCTAATAACTTTAAAATCATAACCTTCTGCATCTATTTTTACAAAATTGATTTTTTTGTCTAGATCTTTGAAAAAATTATCTAATGAATCAATACTTACCTCAATTCCGCCATTGTTATATCCAAAGTTTGTCAGACTATGAGCAGATATGCCGTTTGAAAAATAAAGGAAGCTTTTACCAGGTTGTTCTGATACTGCTTTATGTATAACTGAAACATTTTGAAATCCATTTAATTCCATAGTTTTTTTTAATAATTCGACATTATATGGGGATGGCTCAAATGCATATACGTGTCCTGTTTTGCCCACAATCTTGGCCATTACAACTGTATGATATCCGATATTCGCGCCTACATCAATTGTAACATCTCCCGGTCTTACTATTTTTTTAATAAGTTCTCTTTCAATATGATCTTCTTCACCATAAATTGTGAACCCATGTCGATCCGTTTTATCCAATAATAATTTACAACCGTCCACTATTACAAAATCTTCTTTAATTTTTTCTTTCATAAACTCTACAAAATTATACACTGTCCTGTTCTTTGAAATTCCAGTACCAACTAATTGCTTAGATATGTTGCGAAATATGATACGTAATAACTTCTTCAACAAACTATTTTTGATATTATTGTGTCTCATAAATACTAATTAGTTTTATTATTGCATGTCTGCATAATTGAGTCTGTTGCTTGATGTTGAGTTCAAGCCTTGCCTTTTTCTTTGAAAAAATTCATCTTCTTAATATGTTCGTCTACTAAACTCTCCAAATCAGAATAATTTCTCAATAAAAATTCTTTCATTTTTGATTCTGAAATATCCACATCTAATAAATTTCCTCCATAAAAAAATTCATTTGCTAGTTTTTCCATAAACTCTGCCCAATTAAATCTACACAAATTTTTTTCTAACAAAGAAACATAATTGTCTAAATCCTGCGGATTCACCTTTTTATCTAATGATTCCCTAATTAAGCTTGAAAGATCCTCGACATTTTTCAATGTGGATACGGATGGTAACATTGAGTAATTCATATCGACAAAAGTAATAACAGGTTTACCATAGAACAGCGCCTCAAATCCAGCAGTACCTGAAATAGTTATCAGTAAAGAACAATTTCTGTAAATCTCATCATTTGGAAACTCTGGATGTAATACAACGACATTGGGAATATTAATAATCTCTTTGTATGCGGAGATGGGCCTCCATGATCGTCCTACTTGTGCTGGGTGCTCTTTAACATAAAGTTTAAAGTTGATCGGTAGGGATTTTGCAACCCATTTTACTATTTCTACTTGATTAACATAATATGGCGCATTAATGAGTAAAGATCTCTCCATCTCAGTATGAAATGGGAAATATACAAATGGTTTGATAAAATCCGTTTCTTTTCTAAAGTTTTTATCAATAAATGATTTTCTAAGTTTTGTTTTTATATATTCATTAATATAATAAAATAAAACCTTAGTTCTAGTTCTGCCATAGTATGTGTAGTGCGTCTTCAAATTCTTTTCATTAAAAGACAAAAAGAATCTCATGGCTGCCATGATGGTTTCTTTTCTACTAGAACCGGGTTTCAGAATTTTATTCTCAACTTGTTTTAAAAGATCAAACGAATGCAGATACTTTTGGAGATCTTCAAAACTTTTGGTACTACCATTCGATCTGTCTGATTCTTCAGTATAGTCAAATTTTCCATAATCCTCAGTAATCATACTATGTCGTCCAATATTCGCAAATCTCAACATCTGTACATTGATCCCCGAATTCCGACACATCTGATATACCAATTCTTGATGATGCAGACTTGATACCTTGGTAAAAAAATAATCCGGTTTAATCTCCTCCAAAATGTTCTCAAAGAATCTACATTCTTGTTCTAATATGCTCAAAATCTCTTTATCAGTAAACTTGTGAAAAAACTGGTAATAAAGAAACACTCGCTCATTTTGAGCCAATTTCCACAAATTAATATTGTATTTTTTTTCAAATTGTGATAAATATTCAAGATCTGGCGGTTCTGATTTTCTTTTGATATGATCATGAAAGAACCATTTTTTTTCAAAATTTACTAATTTTTGATTTTCTAAAAATTGTCGTGGTCTATCTGTTGTTTCTACAATGGCATATGACTCACAATGATATTTCTTCTGTAATGCATATGCAAGACAATAATGCGTAAAATCATTACCTAACAAAAAAACAATCTTGTCTTTCAAACCCATAGGCGATAACTAAAAACTGCATTTAAGTCTACGGCAAAGAAGTTTATTCTGATTTTTGTACTATTGTCAATTAAAATGTGTGTTATCTATATAAGTATCTGAAGAGAATACGTGACGTGAGCAACCTGCAACTTATTGGTGTGGAAAAATCTAATCCATTCCTTACTTCCAAAGTAGTTAGGAAGATTGGGACTAAAGATGCACGGATCCTATTTCTATATCCAAATGAGCGTGGTATGAGTACTGTGCCTCCTTCTATTGCTACTCTATCTCAAATCCTCAAAAATGAAGGCCATCAAACTGCTCTCTTTGATACAACATTTTACAAATTTGACGACGAGCTGACAATAGAGGACTCGGATCAGGTTAATTCAAATGCACTAACTGTCCGACCTGTGTTGGATATTGATGATGATGATCTGCACTTTAAAAAAACAACTCATTCCGCAATAGATGACTTCCGTATAGCTGTTGATGATTTTTTACCTGACCTGATTGCAGTATCCTGCACTGAAACTACATTCCTACGAGGACTCAAAATAATTGACGAAACGCGAGATCTGGGAATTAAAAATATCTTTGGCGGGGTCTTTCCTACTTTTGCGCCAGAAATTGTTATGAATTACAAAAATGTTGATATGCTTTGTGTGGGAGAGGGAGAAAACACTATTATCGATCTAGCTAATTGTATATCAAATAAAGAAGATTACTCCAACACCACTAATCTGTGGATCAGACAGAGTGATGGAACTATCAAAAAAAATAGTGTGTCAAGACCCGTTGATATTAATGAATTGCCGCCTATAACAGATGTTGGGCTTTTTGGGGAAAAGCGATTCTACCGTCCGATGGGTGGCAAAATCCGTCGACTGTTGCCTGTAGAAACACATCGTGGGTGTCCATACACTTGTGCATTTTGTAATTCTCCGGCTCAAAATCGACTATATGGAGATGGTGATTTTACAAAGGGTTTATCGTTTTTCCGAAAAAAGAAAATGGAACTCGTAAAAACTGAAATTGAAAATCATATTGCAAAACATAATGTCGAGTACATCTACTTCTGGGCTGATACGTTTCTTGCTTGGTCAGACGCTGAATTTGATGAATTTATCAAAATGTATTCAAAAATAAAACTCCCATTTTGGTGTCAAACTAGAATTGAAACAATAGATGAAGAGAAATTCAGACGAATGAAAGAAATTGGTCTCGATAGAATTACATTCGGAATGGAGCATGGCAATGAGAAATTTCGTAGAGAGGTAGTTAAGAGAGATTATACTAATGAAGATGCTATCAAAAAAATAAAAATTGTTGAAAAACTTGGCATTACTTTTAGTATTAATAATATAATTGGCTTTCCAGACGAAACAAGAGAACTAGCATTTGATACTATTGAACTAAATCGACAATTTAATTCTGATAACACAAGCTGTTCAATTTTTGTCCCCTTTCATGGTACAGAATTACATACATATGCAGTCAAGAAAGGTTATTTGGATCCAAATGTTATCTGCGCAGTAAGTAATTCCGGTGAGAGTCTCCTTAACATGCCTCAATGGGATAAAAAAGACATTACTCGTCTACGTGACGTGTTTGCAATGTATATAAAATTCCCAAAAAATAGGTGGCCTGAAATCAATAAGGCTGAGACTGATCTAGATCTCCGTCAAGAATTACGTGATGAATTCATCAAAACATACTGGCAAAAAGCTTCAGCTAAAATCGAAGATGACATTGCAGAAGCTGCAAAAGGTCTTTTTTAACCAATTAATCACTTAATTTCATTAATTTCGATGTGTCTTGTATTTTGAATTTGACAATAGTATTAAACAGGTATTTTATAACTTGATTGATGTCAAAATTTGGAACTATACTGGAAATCGTTCAACTTTGTATTAAAAAAAGAAAATTCTATATGCTTCCATCATCTTATTGTTGCTTATGATGTTTGGATTCACCACACTGTCTCAAAGCGGATTGATCGCATTCATTTATCCTATTTAAAATGGAACTATCATCTCCGAGATTTAAGAGTCTAGTAGTTACCGCAGGAGCATCGTTCTGGTTTTTTATAATTTTAACTGCTCTTAACTCACTCAATCTCGAAGTGTTTATTACGTTTGTAGTTGTATCTTTGATCCTAACCCAGGTCTTCACCGTCAAATTATCTGGTGCGCTTGACGTTTTTGCTATAATAAACACAAAAGTGTTCCTTGGAATCATATTTGTTTTTTTTATTTCACTCTATGGCGTGTTCTTCAAAATTCTACGAATTGATCTTTTAAGGCTAAAGAGACAAAATAGTACCTATTGGCTTCCTATGGAACAATTAAAAGAATCTAGAATTTTCAAACAATACTAAACATGTACACTCTAGGCATTTCATGTTATTATCATGATTCTGCAGCAGCTATTCTGAGGGACGGAAAAGTCATTGCAGCAGTTGAAGAAGAAAGATTTTCAAGAAAAAAATTCGATGATGGCTTCCCAAAAATGGCAATCAATTGGTGTCTTAAAGAGGCATGTATAACGCCTGATCAAATTGACGCAGTTGCCTTTTACGACAAGAGTGTTCTTAAGTTTGAACGATTATTGGACAATTATATTGCTGTAGCGCCAAGAGGATTGTACAGCTTTATTGATGTAATTCCAAAATGGATTCATAAACGTCTATGGATCAAATCGGAAATTGAAAAAAACCTGAATGGATTCAAAGGAAAAATCATCTTTCCTGAACATCATCTCTCACATGCATCATATGCCTTTTTCACATCTCCGTTTAACGAATCAGCAATACTTACTGTGGATGGTGTGGGAGAATGGGCTACAACATCTTTTGGGGAGGCCAAGGACACAACAATTCGACTTAGTCACGATATAGGCTGGCCGCATTCATTGGGACTATTTTATTCAGCATTCACGTATTTTCTTGGTTTTAAGGTAAATGAAGGTGAATACAAACTAATGGGGCTGGCTGCATATGGTAAACCAAAATACTATGACGTGATACTGAATGAGCTAATCGATGTAAAGAATGATGGAAGCATTAATCTCAACATGAAATATTTTGCATTCACATATGACAAAGTGATGGTAAATCGAAATTTTGCAGATCTCTTTGGAGTGTCTGTAAGAAAAGAAGATTCAAAAACAGAGCAAATTCACTACGATATAGGTGCTAGTGCTCAAAAAGTTCTCGAAGACATACTTCTAAAAATGATAAACCATATTCATAAAAAAACAAACCTAAAGAATCTTTGTTTTGGTGGCGGAGTAGCATTAAACGGAGTGGCTAATTATCGCATGTTAAAGGAAGGACCATTTGAACGAATACATGTACCGCCATCTCCAGGTGATGCTGGAAGCGCGGTAGGATGTGCCCAATTTCTTTACCATTCACACCTAAAGAAAGAAAGGAAAATTATTTCGAATAATTCAGAAAGAATACGGGAGAATGTCTATGTTGGCCCACATTATTCTAATGACCAAATTAAATCATTTCTAGTTTCAAATAACATAGATTATGAACTTCTGGAACAAACTCGTCTTCTTGAAAAAACTGCAAAGCTGATCTCTGAAAGCAAAGTAATCGGTTGGTATCAGGACAGAATGGAATGGGGCCCTAGGGCATTAGGTAATAGAAGCATTCTAGCAGATCCAAGAAACGAAAAAATGAAAGACATCCTAAATGAAAAAATAAAACATAGGGAAAGCTTCAGACCATTTGCCCCATCTATTTTAGAAGAATATGTATCAGAATATTTTGATATTGATAGACCTAGTCCATACATGTTGATGGTAGCGCCAGTCAAAAAACCCGAAATAATACCGGCAGTTACGCATGTGGATGGAACTGCTAGATTGCAAACTGTATCGAAAGACACAAACCCATTATACTACAGTTTGATTCACAATTTCTTTAAAATAACCGGGGTCCCAGTTGTGATTAATACATCGATGAATGTTAGGGGAGAGCCAATAGTAAATACTCCAGAACAAGCATTTGAAATGATTCTTAAAACCGATATGGATATCCTTGTAATGGGTAACTTCATGGTGACCAGAGATTGACCGAGAAATTAAACATTATATCGGAATTTTATCATGACATTCAATTTCCTGGTCATTATACTCAGGATGAAGTGCTTAGAAAAGCTAATGATTTTTTTTATCTAACTATCTAAAATTAACATATCTACCATTCAAAGGTAAAGTTTTAGAAGCCGGATGTGGGACAGGTTATACCACACATGTAATATCCAATCTGAGAAGAGATACTAAAATCACCGCGATTGATTTTTCAGAAGGCTCTCTCGAATTTGCTAAAAATTTCTCTGGCAAATATAATTATCAAAACATCGAATTCATCAAGATGGATCTTAAAAAGATTGAACTAAAAGAAGATCAATTTGGATTGCTTATTTGTTCAGGTGTTTTACATCATATCGAGAATCCTAAACCTATTTTTCATAATCTATGTAAACTTGTAAAGAAAAATGGAACAGTAATAATTGGTCTGTATCATCCGTGGGGCAGGACATCAGTTCACATCAGACAAAAAATTTTTAAAATAACCAAAGGAAGAATGAGATGGCTAGATCCACGAATTCGCAATGAAAAATGGACTAATCAAAGAAAAAATACGTGGTATAGAGATCAGTATGAACATCCGTATGAACGAGATTACTCTCACAAAGTTCTACTAAAATGGTTTAAAGATGAAGATATATCGTTTTTGGGATCAATACCTGATCATAATTGGGAAGAATATGGTAGTGATTTTTTATATAATTTTCATTTGTTGACTAGATATGGTTCACAGGGTGGTTTGTACATTTTTATTGGAAAAAAGAACTAGAAAGATTGATTAGACAAAATTTTAGAATTATAATATGTATGGACGTGTTTCATATAAAAAACAATTCATCTTAGGTATTATGTTATTGCTTACTCTGATAACAACAGTGGAACTTATTTCCCGAATATATGAATTTTCTAATCCACCATGTGATTTTGTAAAAAGTGAAATTTTCAAAGATACCAATTTTTACTCATTAAGACAATCCTGTCAGGATCATTCGGTAATTAAATGGACAGAAGAACCATTTAGGCAATTAATACCAAACCAACACTATCCCACTGTACATGTAAATTCTGACGGTTTTCGTGGAGCAGAAATTAATAATGATGACACATATAGAATTTTTGTTGTTGGTGGATCAACAGTATATGGAAGCGGAGTATCGGACAATGAAACCATCCCAGCAAAGTTAGAACAAGAACTTAAAGCTAAAGGATTCTATGGAGTTCAAGTTATTAATGCAGGAGTTCCCGGTATTCACTCCTTTACAGAATATGCCCTAATTAAAAATAAAATAATAAAATTTCAACCCGATCTTATAGTTGTCTATGATGGATACAACGATTTGGTTAGACATTTCGATGATTATTATAAAACCGGCGAGTATGAATCAACTGCACAGTTAATCAGAATTATAAGCAAAAACGAGTATCTTCGTTCTGGGTCAGTACTTATTCATACCTATTTCACACTAACTAATCCTCGTCAGGTAGAAACTTTCAATATTGATACTGAAAATATTGAAAAAAAATCTTTAGCTTGGAGGAAAACATTGAATAATATTTGTGAGTTGGGACGTGAATCTGATTTTCAGACAATAGTTATTTTACAACCGTTTCTTGGAACTGGTACAAAAAAACTATCTAACGAAGAACAACAAATCTATGCGCAAAATAATCATAAACAATTAGTTTCAGATTATGAGAGCTATCGATCACAAGTTAACAACTTAATATCGTACTGTTTTATTACAAAAGATATGACTGGCATCTTTGATGATATGAATGATCCCATGTTCTTCGATTTTGCTCATCTTGGTCCTACTGGTAATGAAATAGTATCTAAAAAAATTGCTAATGAAATTATTAATTTTATAAAATTAACTTAATTTATGTTTCCTTTAATCTATCCGAATTCAATATTTATTGTATGATGAAAATATTTATGCCATATATTTTAATCTCAAAAATTATGAAAGTATTGAAACAACCAACAATAGCCTTTATTGATTGAAACCTGCAATATACTAAAAATAAATTCTTTTTGCATACTCTGTCTAGTTACATTCTATGCAAATTTCAAGAAGCGCATGACAAATCACTAAACTCGTTTGGTTTGCCCCCCATCAATAATAATTATACTTCCTGTGATAAACGATGCATAGTCAGACAACAAAAATAATACCATAGGTGAGATCTCAGACGGACTACCTAATCTTTTCATAGAAACATGTTTTTCAAGAAAATCCTGAACAAATTTTTCATCTTTTTTCATCTTTTTTTCCCAAACAGAACCCGGAAAAGTAATGTTTCCTGGTGCGATAGCATTAATTCTGATTGATTTATTTGCTAAAGGCTCAGCCATTCCTTTTACAAATGCATTGAGTGCAGATTTTGCTGCAAAATATGGTATTGGGGCACCGATATTTTCTACTCCAGCAATGGATGAGATACATACAATCGCGCCATGTGATTTTTCCAGTAGAGGTAAACTTTCTTTAACAATATTTGTTGTACTGAAAAAATTAAGTTCAAACATATGTTGCCAATCAACAACACGCTCACTGAGTGGAGGTACTGAGGTACCGCCACCCACATTACATACTAGATAATCAAGTCGTCCCCACACATTCTTAATTCTCTTAATGATACTCTTACATTCATTGGGATCAGTAACATCTCCTATTACATAATCTACATTCGGGCCCAAATTCCTTTTGATCTTTTCAAGTTTTTTTTTATTTCTACCGTTAAACATCACTTTACAGTTATTTTTTGTGAGTGACAGTGCAATCGCTTCACCTATACCATGGCTGGAACCGGTAACTAATGCAACTTTACCTTCAAAACTAATAAAAAAATCTGGTGAATTTTTTATTGACATCAACTCACCATGCTGTCCATCCACCATCTATAACAAGTGTTGAACCTGTCATATAGGAGGATTCATCTCCACATAAAAATTCAATCAGAGAATTCAATTCATTTTTTTTCATCATCCTCTTCATGGGAGTTAATCTCGAGTATTTTCGTTTAAATTCAGAACTCTGATTATATTCTACTCCGCCAGGAGCTACACAATTTACTCTTATTTCTGGTGCCAAGTGTGTAGCTAAATATTTTGTTAGATTTACTACTGCCGCTTTGGATACTGTATATCCAATATTCTTGTGATTGCCGTCATACAAATCTGGTCTGGCGGATACTAATCCAGTTGTTGCAGAAAAATTTACTATTGAACCACGAGTATTATTTCTAGCAAACTCCCTGCAGACTGAAAAAAGTGCAACTACGTTCACATTTAAGAAAGTTTGAATTACATCCAACTCTACGTCAAAAAGAGTCTGTCTTTTCTCTCCAACTCTAACATGATCATTAAAAGCAAAGCAATTAACTAGCGCATCGGCTTTATTTTTTCTAAACCAAGTCCTAACAAACTCTTGATTGGTAAGATCATGCCCGAGTTGAATATCTAATTTTATTATCTTGTGTTTTTTCTGTAAAAATTTAGATATCTCAGATCCTAGTAATCCTTCTGAGCCAGTAATTATAATCTTCATAGTCTAAACTTATTCTAGGTATTTTTTAACATATTCATTAACAAATTTGTAGTATCTCTTACATATTGAAAAATCACTGTCTTGTGAATATGGGTACATACGAGCTCCTTGTATTATGAAATTTTTTTTATAATTGAATCTTGCTAACAATGAAAAAAATAGTTTAAAATCAACGTCTCCACAACCCAATTGTACTGTATGAGATTTGTATTTTCTATCTTTAATGTGCACGTTGATTATCCATGGAATAAGGTATTCTAATTCAGATGTAATGTCGTGCCCGAGTGCTATACTGTTTCCAACATCGTAGTTTATTTTTAAACTCTGATGATTGACAGACTGAATAAGAGACATCATCCGTGTGTAATTCAAATCAGTCTCTAGAGCTAAAATCACATCATTATCATTAGCATAATCTAGAATTTTTCTAATGTTGTTAATGAATTCACTCTGATTTCTATGAAATCTAATACTCGATTTCTCTAAGAGCGGTATTACAATGACTTCAACACCTAGTTTTCTGGAATTCCTAATTAATTTTTTTAATACGTCTAGATTTTTGTTAAGTTGTTCTTTGTTGATCCCAAAAATTTTATTTTTCATAAAATAATCTGCGCAGATTGATTTTACACAAACATCATTTTTAGTTGATAATTTCTTAATAGTTGTAATCTCGTCGTCATGCATTATGGGATTTGGATTATGATCAAATATCCACTCTATCAATTCAAAACCTATTTTCGAAGCTAATCCAAACTCATTTTTCCAATTAGCAATTGGGAATTGTTGTATCTGATCATCGATCATTGGAGATAATCGACCGTTCATTATTCCGATTTGATTGTGTTGTCTATTCATAAATAGAAATCTTCATTTAGGTATTAACAACTCATCTTCCACTAGATTTTATAATTTACTAATCATGTTGGATTAATTCGACTCATTTTCACTTCATTTGTTATTAATTCAGAATCAAAAGATATAGAAAAAACAATAAACTTTGATACTTCCTCTGCACTCATAAAACTCTCGTAATTCTGGTTTTTGATCTTCTTTCCCATTTTAGTTTTAATTGAACCTGGCGAAAATGAATAGACACGTATATGCTTCGTTCTCAACTCTTCATAAAGAGCTCTAGATAGTCCTAATAACGCATGTTTGGATGAGCAATAAATTGAAGAGTTTGCAAATCCTGTATGGGATGATGAAGAACAAATGTTTACTATTCTACCCCATTCTCTTTTTATCATATCGTTGACAAAACTTTTAGAAAGAATAAATGGCGCCTTTACATTAACATTAATTGACTCATCAAAGTCCTCAACTGCTGATTTCTGGATATGGTCATGATGAAAAACTCCTGCACAATTTATCAATACATCAACAGATTTCATTTTGGATTTAACAACTACAACTAATTTTGCTATCTCCTTTGAGTTACGGAGATCTGCTTTATAAAAAAAAACATCTAGCTTTTTATTAATCTGACAAAGATCTTTCTGTAGTATTTTTAGATCTCTCTCATTTCTTGAAGTCAAAAATAAATTACATTCTTTTTGTATTAATTGTCTACATAGTTCTTTACCTAATCCACCAGTTGCTCCAGTAATTAGACAGTTCTTACCCCTTAAGACACTGTCTCTCATTTTTGTATGATCTCTTTTTCTACCATCTGACATATTATATGATAAATGACTCTGTGCACTTCCTGAATCTTTTGTGTTGATGTTGATCCGACTGTGATTGGAACATCACTTAATCTTTTGATCTTTCCACCATTGTTTCCTAGTAAACTAATTATTGTAGCGCCATTTTTTTTAGCCATTTTGATCCCTCTAATAACATTTTCAGAATTTCCGCTTGTAGATATACCGATTACTATATCGCCATTTTTCACAAGCGACTCACATTGTCGTTCAAAAATCTTCTCATAATTAAAATCATTTGATAAAGAGGTTATCACTGACGTATCTGTTGTTAGCGCAATTGCTGGAAAACTTTGCCTAATCTGTGTCATTTTTCCTATAAGCTCAGCAGCAATGTGTTGACTGTCAGCAGCACTACCGCCATTACCAAATAATACTATTTTGTTTCCATTCCTAATACATTCAACTATTAGATCTATGGCGTCATTTATCTTGGGAGATAATTTCACTGATTCTTCTATAATTATTGCACTCGATTTGATTTCATTTTCAATATCTTGTATTTTTTTATCCATTTTATTTTATATTCATTTTAGTGGCTTATAACCTGTTACAACCACATTATTCGACTATTTTTTGAAATACTTTCGTAATTCTTTCAGATCTTCCGGGGTGTCTATGTTATATGATCTATCGATTGGCATACGATAAAAGCCAATCCTACCTGATATTCTGCATTTGCTTTTCATGAATGCAGAATATGTAGTGGCAAAGAGTGCTCCATTTTCCTGAAGAATTTTTTCACGTTCTTTTTGCTTTTTTGGTCGTTTTTTAATATTGTAATTAAGTGGTTTTATTGTTTTTTTACACTGTTTCCAGAAATAAGTATGAATAGAAAAACCAGTTAACACCGAATCAAATCCTTGTAATAATGTCTTTATTGCACCATCTATATCTGTAGCATTTCTGAGCGGTGATGTATTTTGAAGCAATAATATTATGTCTGGAACGTATCCTTCATCATTCTTGAGTTTACCAAGCACAAATTGAATACTTTGTTCTGCTAATATTGTATCTGTGGCTAATTCTGGCGGCCTAATTACAACTTCACTGCCTATTCTCATCGCCTCCCTTGCAATCTCATTATCTTCTGTACAAACTATTGTTCTATCTACTAACTTAGAGTTTAGGGATGAAGCTACTGTATATTCAAGCATAGATTTTCCATTAATTTTGATTAGGTTCTTTCTTGGTATTCTTTTAGAACCTCCCCTTGCAGGTATAATTGATAAAACTTTCATGCACTAAATCATTATGCGGGTTTAAAATTGATTACTGTATTTTCATAAGAGTATATTAGACGTTAATTATCCTAAAACACCGTTTGAAAAAAATAAATCTCAAATCAATAAAAAATATCAAAGTTGTAGTGACTGATGTGGATGGTGTTCTCAATGATGGAAAACGATTTTTTACCAATGATGGTGAAACAACAAAAATTTTTCATGTTAGAGATGGAATGGCAGTAAATATATTACTCAGAAACAACATACCGACTGTAATCTTAACAAAGGAAAAGTCTAGCATAGTTATAAAATGGGCAAAAGATATGAACGTGTCCATGGTTATGTCTGGCATACAAAAGAAAGAAATTACTCTATCACACATTTGTAAAAAATTTAATGTTGAAGAAAATGAAATTGCGTATATTGGTGATGACGTAAATGATGCTGCTGTTTTACAACGAGTCGGATTTAGCGCTTGCCCACGCGACGCCTCTGATCACGTAAAAAAAATTGTTGATTACAAATGTAAAACATGTGGGGGACATGGAACATTAAGAGAAATCTGCGACATAATTCTTTTGTCAAAATATGGAGACAAAACAATTTGGTACTAAGGTTTATCTACTAAATCCTGATTATCGATTACATGGTCTTCATCACTGCAGAAATTGGTATTAATCATAATGGGAGTTTGGATATAGCAAAAAAGCTCATTGATGTTGCAAGTACTGCCGGATGTGATGCTGTAAAATTTCAAAAACGAACAGTTGAAACAGTGTATCCAAAAGAAGTCCTAGATTCACCTAGAGAAAGTCCATGGGGTACAACCACACGTGAACAAAAATTAGGATTAGAATTCTCTCTTGATCAATATGGTGTAATTGATGATTATTGCAAGTCTCGAAATATTGATTGGTACGCCTCATGCTGGGATGTAAATAGCCAAATCCAAATGAGAAAATTTAACACTAAATATAACAAAATTGCATCTGCCATGCTTGTGCACAAGGAACTACTCAAAACGATCGCGGAAGAGGGTAAACATACATTCATCTCTACTGGAATAAGTACTATGGAGCAGATAGGAGACGCAGTTGATATATTCAGAAAGTGTGGCTGTCCATTTGAATTACAACATTCTCACAGTTGTTATCCAATGCCGGTAGAAGAAGCGAATCTATTGGTAATCAAGACGCTAAAAGAAAAGTTCAATTGTAATGTTGGATATAGTGGACATGAATCTTCAGCATATCTACTATGTGTTGCCGCAGTTATTTTGGGAGCAACATCCATAGAACGTCATATTACTCTGGACAGATCCATGTATGGTTCTGATCAAGCAGCATCACTCGAACCTATAGGACTAGCACGCATGGTTAAAGATGTAAGAAATATCGATAAAATCTTGGGTGATGGGATAAAAAGAATCTGGCCGTCTGAAATACCTGTTATGAAAAAGCTAAGAATGACTTTTTCATGACTAATGACCATCAACTCTAACATCTTGCGGTCTTACCTGAAGTCATCCCACGGAAACTTTCTTCCTAGTAACTGTTCCAAGTCTCTCACGTCTTGTTCATAGATTTTTTTGAGTCGCTTACGCACGTCCTGTGATATTGGCGGTTTTTTTGTCTCTTTGGCAAAAAATCGGTCGCCTACTCTCTGTCTAGTCACAGTCGGAATCAATAACTGCGCTGTCTTCCTAAATGTTGAGTTTTCTAGCAGAATCCTTGTCATGTTGTTTTTGGGAGTTCTATATGCTCCCTTTGGTGGCTCAACAAACTCCGTTGGACCATCAATATCCAAAAAAGAAAGAAGCGAATTAATTGTTGGTATCGTATTTTTAATATATTCTTCAAATATCACTATCTTTATACTGTCTGTGGGGAAAATCTTCTGAAATCTTTTAATGTGTTTTGAATAGAATCCTGCCTGCAACAAGCTGTCAATATAGAATTCTCCTCTAGCAATCTGCTCTTCATCCGAATCTAATATCTCACTGAAGCTCCGAATATCATACCTCATAAACTGCAATGAAAAATACTGTGATTGTGTTATCTCAATGGGGTTGCGTAACGAGATTATTATTTTTGAGTCTGGAAAATGATCTTTGATGTCTTGTGCAGAATGTGGGCAATATAGGTAGATCGGACTGGACTCGCCTATTGCTTTGTGATTTGTTGCTCTTTTAAACAAGCCTAAGTACTTTTTTTTATTGCTTATTATCTTCCTATGGTAGTTTTTGGGAACGTCCAATCTTGCAAAATAATATGGCTCAAGGTATTCTGGCATGAAAACTTTTGGATGCTGTTTCAGATAATAAGACATGTTAGTGGTTGCACTCTTTGGTGCTCCAACAATGAAAAAATTTGGCTGCATCAACTTCGTTTACTTATATTTTTATAAATTATTTCCTTTCTCTAATCACACCGACAATGGAATAAAGAAGTATGGCCGTTATTAATAGAATAGTTCCAAGAATTACTCCGCCGATTCCAATTAAAGCAATGTTTGTTATTAGCTTGCCATCCTCTGAATATGTTTGTGCTGCCCAAACTCCAAAAAAAATACCCGTGAGTAAGAAAATCAAACCTGGAATTCCATAAAATGTTAAAGGCCGTTCAACAGCCACGTACTTTAAAGTGCTAAAGACTACAGATGATCCATGTGAAATTGGGTTGTGAGTTGATGTGTCTCCATCATAAAGAATTGTTATTGGAACTTCAGCTATTCGAAATTTATTTTTTATAGCTTTTATCAAAATTTCTGTTGACACCCCCATTCCATGGTCTGATGGCACTATGCTGTTCAAAACCTTCTTGTTATATGCTCTAAAACCACTTTGTGCATCTGTTATTCTACTACCTGTTATAATATTTGTAATACCTGTGATCGTTTTAATTCCAATTTCTCTATATCTTGGAACATTACTTTCTTTTTTTATGAATCTGGAACCAATAACAATGTCAGCTTTATCTTTGTTAATTGGTTCTAGAATTTTTTCTATATCTTCTATTTTATGTTGGCCGTCTGCATCAAACGTGATTAGAACTTCTACACCAATTTCACGAGCTTTAGAAAATAAGCTAGCAATAGCAGCCCCATAACCTAGATTTTTTTGATGTATTACTGTAATTACGCCAAGATCATTTGCAATTTTACTTGTAAGATCAGTAGAACCATCGTCGCATACTATGATGGTTTTTGTTATTTGTTTTAATTTGACTATTAGGGATGCGATATTTTTTTCTTCATTAAAAGCAGGAAGTCCTATTGCGAAATTCAATTATATGCAATTTTGATATTATGACATTAAAAACGATTGTGAAAAAATTATCTACTTTAAATATGAAAGTTAGAGTTGGTAAAATGTTAAACACGAAATGACATCGTTTATCATGACAATTATTAATTGTGTTATATTTTTACACCTGTCAAATATTTGATAGTCAAATCGTCTTTGATCTACTCTTTACAAAATCAATAGAGGCTACAGGTGTTGGGTCTATACCGGATATCACAGAACGGTAAATCGTTGAATAATCAAGCAAATAAATCAAATTAATTAATTTTGTCAAAATACTACCTCTAACTGAAATAATCTCTTTGTATTCTATGTTTTTTTGCTCAAAGTATTCTTTAATTATATTCCAACGCTCCTTCGTTTTTATGTAATCATCATGCCCTCTAATCAAAATTGGTTTCACATCTGACCTCCTTTCCCACGCAACTATCCCATTATGACATGCTTCAATTACGTCTTCTATCATCGCATGCATTTTTGCATTTTCCTGTAGGGAGTTTTTGAATCTGACTGCGGCAGCTTGAAGCCCCCAAGGATAATAAATTACTGGGATATTAGTAAGCCAATTTGCCAGATCCAGTGAGGGATTATCTGTAGTGAGATTAGAAGAAATTGTTCTTTGAAGATCTTCCAAATTTCTAATTGATTCAAAAATGTCTTCTTTTTTTATTGGAATAACGGATTCTAATACTCTCAGCATTGAAAACAAAAATGATGGAAATGATGATCTTGGAGAAAGATACATTGAAATGTTTCTATACTCTATCTTGTTTTCAATACAATACTTTTGCATCTTGCCGCCACTTGAGAATGCAATCAGCTTACAATTGGATTTTTTAGCTGAATTCAAAACTGTCAGAGTCTCCGCCGTATCGCCTGATACACTTGTCGTAACAACCAATGTGTCAGAATCAACCGTATTTGGCAAGTGATATCCCTTTACAACACTTACATGAATACTGGTCTTGGACAAAATTGCTGAAAATATGTCGTGCAGCGCGCCAGAACCGCCCATCCCAGCAAAAACAACATGTGTAATGTTCTTAAAATCAACCTTGGCAAGATCCATACTATAACTATCTTTTGCAATCTGAGGCCATTTATCATAGATTTTGTACATTCCATATGGATCAAATTTATTTAAAAGCGAAGAATCTATCAATTAACTTCAAGATAATATCTCAAGATATAACGGTTAACAAGTTTATTTTAAATAACGAAAAAATCTCGTTTATTGTGCTTGTCTGAGAAAACTTCATCACTATTAAGGACAGTAGAATGGAAAAACAACAAAGTGGTAATGATTGATCAGACCAAGCTACCAAACGAGCTAGTCTTTGTAGAATATTCGGATTATGTTGATGTTGCAAGAGCAATTAAGAATCTAGTTGTACGGGGAGCTCCCGCTATAGGTGTCTCCGGAGCATTCGGCCTTGCACTTGCATCATTACAAAGTAAAGCGGCAACAAAAGAGCAACTCTTATCTGATCTTGAGGAGGCACGAAAAATTCTTTTTGAGACAAGGCCTAC
>Ga0194131_10004562_pt1 | contig 20759 bp, 21 predicted proteins | sample TA2KigO120mmetaG_FD_148631 | JGI IMG/M metagenome (GOLD analysis project Ga0194131, IMG submission 148631) | Freshwater microbial communities from Lake Tanganyika, Tanzania - TA2015053 Kigoma Offshore 120m | ecosystem: Environmental > Aquatic > Freshwater > Lake | place: Tanzania: Lake... | reverse complement strand
AGGCGGCGCGCACGTCGTCGAGCGGCTCCAGGCAGCCGCGCAGGCCGACGAGATCGCGCGCGTGCGCGAGGCCGAGGATCGCGCGGCTGGTGAGCCGCTCGAGGTCGCCGATGCGGCGCAGCAACCCGCGGAGCGTGCCGCGCGCGGCCGGCGCGCCCACGAGCGCCTCGATCGCGTCCTGGCGCGCCGCGATCGCCTCCGGCTCGAGGAGCGGACGCAGCAGCCACTGGCGCAGGAGGCGGGCCCCCATGGGCGTCACGGTCTCGTTGAGCACGCCGAACAGCGAGGTGCGCGCGCGCCCGTCGCTCGCCTCGACCAGCTCCAGCGTGTCGACGGCCGTCGCGTCCAGCGCGAGCGCGTCGCCCGTGTGCAGGCGCGAGAGGCGCGTGAGGTGCCCGAGCTTGTCGCCCTGCGTGGCGCGGAGATACGCGAGCGCGCCCGCGGCGGCCTGCAGCCCCACCGTCATGCCGCCCAGGCCGAACGGGTCGAGGCTCGCGACGTTGAAGTGCAGGCAGAGCTCCGACGCCGCGCGGCGGCCCCCGAACGTGGCGGGATCGCAGAAGCTCAGCGTGGCGCCGTGCGTGCGCAGGCGTGTCAGGATCGGCGCCGCCTCGGGGCCGGCGGCATCGCGCAGCGTATCGGGCAGCACGGCTTCCGCGGGCCGGCGCAGCAGCGCCGCCGCCAGCACGCCGTCCTCGCCGGGCGGATCCTCGCCCGCCCAGAAGTCGCCCGTCGAGACGTCCACGAGCGCGACGCCGGTGCCCTCGCGCGCGCGCGTCACCGCGAGCAGGAAGTTGTTGGCGCCGCCCGCGAGGTACGCGGTGTCGGTGATCGTGCCCGGCGTCACCACGCGCACGACGTCGCGGCGCAGCAGCTTCTTGCCCTTGCCGGGCGCTTCCATCTGCTCGCAGATCGCGATCTTCTGCCCCGCCTGCACGAGCCGCGCGATGTACGTCTCCGCGGCGTGGTGCGGGATGCCGGCCATCGGCGAGCCCTGGCGCGACGTGAGCGTGATCGACAGCAGGCGCGCGCCGAGCTCCGCGTCCTCGAGGAAGAGCTCGTAGAAGTCGCCGAGCCGGAACAGCAGCAGGAAGTCGGGGTAGCGCTGCTTCAGCTCCCGGTACTGCGCCATCATGGGAGTTGTCGCCGGGCCGAGGTCAGCCATTGAATCGGCCTCGCAGGCGCTCCCACGTCCGCTCGAGCGTCTCCGGCAGCACGCGCGTCTCGCCGATCGTCGCCAGGAAGTTCGAGTCCGCGGTCCAGCGCGGCACCACGTGGATGTGCAGATGGTCCGCGATGCCGGCGCCCGCGGCGCGCCCCTGGTTGACGCCGACGTTGTGGCCCTCGGGACGGTACTCGGCATCGAGCGCCGCGAGCGCGCGCTGCACCAGCGTCATCGCGTCGGTGAGCTCCTCCACGCGCGCGTCGGTCAGCCGGCCGAGGTGGCGGCGCAGCGCGACCATCACGTGGCCCGATGCGTACGGATAGGCGTTGAGGATCAGGAACGCGTGCTCGGAGCGGGCGACGACGAGGCGCGCGCGGTCGTCGGTGGTGGACCAGGCGTCACAGAAGATGCAGCCGGCGGGAGCGTTGGCCGCCCCGATCCAGGCCATGCGCCAGGGAGCCCAGAGGCGCGTCAGAGCCGCGCGGGCCGCCTTGGGACATGGGGGGCACACACCCCAGGACCCCCAACCCCCCTCACGCGTTCACGAGCTCGCGCAGGCGCTTGCCGACCTTGAAGAAGGGAACCCGCTTCTGGGGCACGTCCACGCTGGAGCCCGTCTTGGGGTTCCGGCCCTTGCGGGAATTGCGGTGACGGATGCGAAAGCTGCCGAAGCCGCGCAACTCCACCTTGTCGCCCTTGGCGAGAGCGTCGGTGATGTTGTCGAAGATGGTGTTGACGATCGTCTCCGTCTCCTTCTTCGTCAGATTGGAGAGCTTGGAGACTTCGTCGATCAGATCGGCCTTGGTCATCATCGACTCCGTCCGTCCCATAGCCTCTGGAATCGAGGGGCACGCTAGCATGCAGCGTTCGAGAATGTCAACCGGCGCAATGACTTACGGCCACCCAGGCCCGGCGCTAGTCCATCAGGTACAGGAGGGTGCGGAAGGACGGCAGGCTTGGCGTCATGGGCAACCCGAGCTGGAGGCCGATCTGGCTGCGGATGAGATCGAACAAACTGAAGCGCTTCGTGGGACGCACGACGGCGGGCGGGAGCGCGAGGCCCGCGAGCTTCGCGGCCTCGTTGACGGCGTCCTCGAGGCTCCCGAGCGCGTCGACCATGCGGAGATCCTTCGCCTGCACGCCCGAGAACACGCGGCCGTCGGCGAACGTCTGCACCTCGGCGCGGTCCATCTTGCGGCCCTGGGCGACGGCGTCGATGAACTGGCCGTGGACGTTGTCCAGCAGGCTCTGCACCACGCGGCGCTCGTCGCTCGTCATGGGCCGCGAGAAGCTGCCGATGTCCTTGTACTGCCCGGCCTTCACCACGATGTAGTCGACGCCGACCTTCTTGAACAGGTTCTCGACGTTCGCCATCTGCATGATGACGCCGATGGAGCCGGTGAGCGTGCCGGGGTTGGCGTAGATGCGATCCGCCGCGACCGCGGCGTAATACCCGCCGGACGCCGCCACCGAGCCGAGCGAGGCGACGACCGGCTTGCCGGCCTCCCGCACGCGCATGAGCGCCTGGTGCAGCTCCTGCGTGGGGCCGACGACGCCCCCCGGACTGTTGACCCGCAGCACGACGGCCTTCACGCCGGGGTTGTCGCGATGGCCCTTCAGCTCGCGGACGAGATCGTCGACCTCGAGGATCATGCCCTCGAGCTCGACGATGGCCACGCGCGCGCCGAAGAGCGCGGGGCCCCCGCCCTCTCCGCCGCGCAGCGAGGCGCGGCCGAGCATCAGGAACACCACGACCACCCCGATGAAGATGCCGAGGGTGGCCGCGATGACCTTGAGCGGGCTATTCCTCATCGTCGTAGTCGTACTCGCGCTTGCCCTTCTTGCCGCGCCCGCGTCCGGCGCCGCCGCCCGTGTCGACCGGAGGCGGCGCCTCCACCGCGTGCGCGAGCTCCTTCAGGCTGAGCCCGATGCGGCGCTCGTTGGGATCGACGCGGATGACGAGCAGCGTCAGCTCGTCGCCCACGCTCACGAGGTCCTCCGGCCGGTTGATGGGCCGGTGCGACATCTGCGAGACGTGCAGGAGGCCGTCCACGCCCGGCTCCAGCTCCACGAAGGCGCCGAAGTCGGTGAGTCGCACCACCTTGCCGGTGACGCGGGAGCCCATCGGAAAGCGCTGGGACACCGTCGACCACGGATCCGGCTGGAGCTGCTTGAGCCCGAGCGAGATGCGCTTGTTCTCACGGTCGAGCGAGAGGATGACCGTGTCGAGCTCCTGCCCTTTCTTGAGGATCTCCGAGGGATGCGTGACGTTGCGCGTCCACGACATGTCGGAGATGTGCAGCAGGCCGTCCACGCCCGCCTCCAGCTCGATGAACGCGCCGAAGTCGGTCAGGTTCCGCACGCGGCCGGGCACGACGGTGCCGGGCCGATAGCGCTCTTCCAGCGTCGTCCACGGATCGGCCTCGACCTGCTTCATGCCGAGCGAGATCCGCTTCGCCCCCCGGTTGACGTCGAGCACGATCACCTCGACCTCGTCGCCCACGTTCACGATCTTCGAGGGGTGCCGCACGCGGCGGCTCCACGACATCTCGGAGACGTGCACGAGGCCCTCGACGCCGGGCTCGAGCTCGACGAACGCGCCGTAGTTGGTGAGGCTCACGACCTTGCCCTGGCACTTCGTGCCGGGCGCGTACGTCTGCTCGACGCGCTCCCACGGATCGGACGAGCGCTGCTTGTAGCCGAGCGACACCCGGCCGCTGTCGCGGTCGAAGTGCAGCACGACGACCTCGACCTGGTCGCCCACGTTGAAGATCTCCGACGGATGGCCGACGCGCCCCCAGCTCATGTCGGTCACGTGCAGCAGGCCGTCGATGCCGCCCAGGTCGATGAACGCGCCGTAGTCCGTGATGTTCTTCACGGTCCCGGTGAGCGTCATGCCCTCGGCGAGCACCTCCATCGTGTGCTTCTTCTTCTCCTCGCGCTCCTCCTCGAGGACCGTGCGGCGGGAGAGCACCACGTTGCCCCGGCGGCGATTGAGCTTGATGACCTTGGCGCGGACCATCTGCCCCACCATCGCGGCGAGGTTCTTCACCGGGCGCAGGTCGACCTGCGAGCCGGGGAGGAACGCCTTCACCCCGACGTCCACGGCGAGGCCGCCCTTGACCACCTCGACCACGCGGCCCTCGACGGGCACGCCCTTCTCGTGGGCTCTCGTGATGGAGTCCCACACCTTGATCTTGTCGGCCTTGTCCTTCGAGAGGACGATCAGGCCTTCGTTGTCTTCCTTGGCTTCGAGGAAGACCTCGATCTCGTCCCCGACCTTGGGCAGGTTCCCGCGGAATTCCTCCACGGCGATCGTGCCCTCGCTCTTGTAGCCGACGTCGATGAGCACCTCGCCGGAGCCGACGTGGACGACCCGGCCGCGGACGACCTCGCCTTCCTCGAACTCGTTGGTGCTGGTGCCGCCCTCCTTGAACCAGTCTTCCATCCGCTCCTCGGCCTCGTCGCCGTCCTCCTTTCGAAGGTTGCCGAGGGGTTTCCGTTCATCCATAGCCATGCAGCCCGTTCCTCCCGTCGAATTTTGGCTATGAGCCCTGCCGGCTGTTCGCCGTCAGCTCATGCCGTGCCCCCGCATCCGAACCGCCCGATTGCCGACCCACTGCGTCAACGCCGGCCAGCCCGCCGATCATCGCCATCATCTCGCGGCTGACCGCCTCATAGTCGATCTTGCGCCCTTCGGCGTCCCGCCGCCCGAAGACTTGCGGGGCCCCGAACGTCACCGTGACCTTCGCCGGCCGGGGCAGCGTCTGCCCCCGCGGCCAGGCCCGCCCGCTGCCGCGGATGAAGACCGGCACGACCTGCGCGCCGCTCAGCACCGCCAGCATCGCCGCGCCCGGCATCGGGTCGCGCAGCCGGCCCTCGGGCCCGCGCGTGCCCTCCGGAAACATCAGCAGCGCGCCGCCCTCCTGCAGGATCCGCAGCGCCGTCCGGAGCGCGCCGGCGTCCGAGCCCTCGCGCCGCACCGGCCGGGCGTTGAGCCGGCGAATCAGCGCGCCGAGGCCGGGCACCGCGAAGAGCTCGGCCTTCGCCATGAAGGATAGCGGTCGCGGCGTCACCCCGCCCACGAGGGGTGGATCGAGGAAGCTCGAGTGGTTCGCGACGAGCAGCACCGGCCCCTGCCGCGGAACCCGCTCCATCCCCCGCCCTTCCAGCCGGAAGAGCAGCCGCATGATCGCCAGCGCGATCGGCTTCAGGATCGCGTACAGCACCGGAGCTTCTCCACGGTTTCGAGCATGACGGCCACCACCTCGTCCGTCGTCCGGTCCGAGGTGTCGATCTCGATCGCGTCGTGCGCCTTGCGCAGGGGCGCGAGCGCGCGCGTGCGGTCCTGCGCGTCGCGCACGACCAGCTCGTCGCGCACCGCGTCCAGGGGCAGCGTGCGGCCCGCCGCCGCCAGCTCGGCCTGACGGCGCCGGGCGCGGGTCTCGAGCGAGGCGTCGAGGAAGAACTTCACGTCGGCGTCGGGGCACACCACCGTGCCGGTGTCGCGCCCCTCGAGCACCACGCCGCCCGGCGCGGCGACGCTGCGCTGCAGCGGCGTCACGGCGGCGCGGACCGCGCCCAGCGCCGAGAGCTGCGAGGTGAGCTGGCCGATCTCCGGTGTGCGAATCTCCCCCGACACGTCGCGGCCGTTGACGACGAAGCGGTCGCCGTCGAGCGTGACCTTGACGCTCTCGAGGTGCCGCTGGATCGCGGCCTCGTCGCCGTCCGCGAGCCCCGCCGCCACGATGCTCCAGACGACCGCGCGGTACATGCCGCCGGTGTCCAGCAGCCGATAGCCGAGCCGGGCCGCGAGCAGGCGCGCGACCGTGCTCTTGCCGGCCCCCGCCGGGCCGTCGATCGTCACCACGGGCTCGCGCGCGCGCTCGATCCCCACCATCAGCAGCTCTCTACCACCAGCGCGGGGCCGCCCGCGAGCGTGTTGATCGCCTCGGCGAACCCCGGGAAGGACGTCTCGATGCACCCGACGTCGTCGATCAGTGTCTCACCCTCGGCGATGAGGCCCGCCACCGCGAGCGCCATCGCCATGCGATGGTCGCCGCCGCTCGTGACGTGGGCGCCCGTGAGGCGCTGCGGGCCGCGGATCGCGAGGCCGTCCGGCCGGTCCTCCACGCGCGCGCCCATCTTGCCGAGCTCACGGACGATCGCCGCGATGCGGTCCGACTCCTTCACGCGGAGCTCCGCGGCATCCCGGACCTCGGTGAGGCCCTCGGCCGCGAGCGCCGCCACCGCCAGCACCGGCACCTCGTCGATCAGGCGCGGGATCGTCGCGCCGGCGATCGTCGTGCCGCGCAGCGCGCTCGGTGCGACGCGCACGGTCGCCGCGGGCTCGAGCTCGGAGGCGGGCGCGGCCGTCTCCACCGCGAGCATCGCCCCCATCGCGTGCAGCACGTCGACGATGCCGGTGCGCGTCGGGTTAACGCCCACCTCGGTGAGGCGCACGCCACCCTCGCGCGCCACGAGGCCCGCGACCATGAGGAACGCGGCGGACGAGATGTCGCCCGGCACGCGCACGCTCGCCGCGCGCAGGGGCCCCGGCGTGACCGTCGCCCGGCACTCCCCCGTCTCGACGCGCGCACCGAAGGCGCGCAGCATGCGCTCGGTGTGATCGCGCGAGGCGGCCGGCTCGCGCACCGAGACCGGCGCGTCGGCCCACAGGCCCGCCAGGAGCACGGCCGACTTCACCTGCGCGGAGGCCACGGCCGACACGTGCTCGATCGCGCGCACGCGCTCGCCGCCGCGGACCGCGAGCGGCAGGCGCGTGCCCTGCGCGCGGCCGTCGATCGTGGCGCCCATGCGGCGGAGCGGCTCCGCCACGCGGGCCATCGGGCGGCGGCGCAGCGACCCGTCGCCGGTCAGCACCGTGTGGAACGGCTGCGCGGCGAGCACGCCGATCAGCAGCCGCGCGGTCGTGCCGGAGTTGCCGCAGTCGACCACGTCCGCCGGCTCCGTGAAGCCGCGCGCGCCCGTGCCCGCGATGCGGTACTGACCGGGCCCCTTGCGCGTGATCTCCGCGCCCATCGCCTCCACCGCCGTGAGCGTCCGCAGGCAATCCTCCGACTCGAGGAAGCCTTCGACCTCGGTCACGCCGTCGGCGATCGCGCCGAACAGCGCCGCGCGGTGCGAGATCGACTTGTCGCCCGGCACGCGCGCGCTGCCGGCGAGCCGGGCCACGGGCCGGACGCGCAGCCTCACGCGAGGCGCTCCCGCGCCTGCTTGATGCGCCGCAGGCTCGCCTCGACCACCGCCGGATCGCCGGCGACGATCTCGCGCTCGAGGGTGTCGAGCGCGCGGCGGAACGCGCCGATCGTCACCCGCAGCGGCTCGCGGTTCGCGAGGAAGATCTCCTGCCACATGACGGGATCGCCGGCCGCGATGCGCGTCGTGTCCTTGAAGCCCCGCGCGGCGATCGGGAGCGCGCCGGGCGCGTCGCGCACGACCGCGTCCACGAGCGCGCACGCGACCAGGTGCGGCAGATGGCTGACGGCGGCGACCGCGGCGTCGTGCGCCTCGGGATCGAGGGTGGTGACCCGCGCGCCGAGGTGCTCCCAGAAGCCGGTCACGGCCTTGACCGCGCGCGTGTCCGTGGCCCCGCTGGGCGTCACGACGACGAGCGCGCCGCTGAACAGATCGGCGCGCGCCACGTCGTAGCCGCTCTTCTCCGAGCCCGCCATGGGGTGGCTGCCGACGAACGTGCGCGGCACGCGGCGCGCCAGCGCGTCGGCCTTGCGGACGATCGCGGCCTTCGAGGAGCCCACATCGGTGACGACGGCTTCCGCGGGCAGCGCCGGCCACATGCGCTCGAGCAGGTCCTCGATCGCCCGCACCGGCGCGCCGAGCACCACGAAGTCCGCGTCGCGGAGCCCTTCGGCGAGATCGGTCGTCGCGTGGTCCAGCGCGCCGTCGGTGACCGCCGCCCGCAGCCGCGCGAGGTCGCGCCCGATCCCGACCACCTCGCGCGCGGCGCCCTGCGCCCGGGCCGCCTTGGCCACGGAGCCCCCGAGGAGCCCGACGCCGATCACCGCGAGGCGCCGGATCACGCGCGCGTGCCTGCCAGCACGGCGCGCAGGCCCTTCACGAGCCGGCGGTTCTCGTCGGGGCTGCCGATCGTGATGCGGAGCGCGGTCTCCATCCCGAACGAGGTCATCGGGCGAACGATCACGCCCTCGTGCAGGAGCTTCTGGTAGATGTCCGCGGCGCTGCGCCCGACGTCGACCAGGATGAAGTTCGCGCGCGACGGCACGTACTTCAGGCCGAGGCTGCGAAACTCGTCATAGAGGTACGCCTTGCCCGCCTCGTTCATGCGCACGCACTCGATCACGTGATTCTCGTCGTCCAGCGCCGCGAGCGCGGCCGCCTGCCCCAGCGCGTTGACGTTGAACGGCTGGCGGATGCGGTTCATGAGCGCGCCGGCGTCCGGGTCGGCGACCGCGTAGCCGATGCGCAGCCCCGCCAGGCTCGCCGCCTTGGAGAACGTGCGCAGCACGATGAGCTTGCGGCCCTGCCGGACGTGCGCGAACGCGTCCGGGAAGTCCGGGCCGTGCGCGAACTCGATGTACGCCTCGTCGACGACCACGATCGTGCGGTCGGGGATGCGCCCCATGAAGTGCTCGAACTCGTCCGCGGTCACCATGGTGGCCGTCGGGTTGTTCGGGTTGGCGATGAAGACGATCTTCGTCTGCGGCGTGATCGCGCGCGCCATCGCCTCGAGGTCGAGCCGGTGCTCGCGCAGCATCACCATCACGCGGATGCCGCCCACGGCCTGCACGATCATCGGGTACACCACGAACGAGGGATGCGGCACCACCGCTTCGTCGCCGGGCCCCATGAACGCGCGCACCGCGAGCTCGATGAGGTCGTTGGACCCGTTGCCCAGCATGACGTGGTCCGGCGTGAAGCCGTACTTCTTCGCGATCGCCTGCCGCAGGTAGAAGCCGCTGCCGTCGGGATACCGGTTGAGGCGGCCGAGCTGCGCGATGATCGCCTGCTGGACGCGGTCGGACGGCGCGAGGGGGTTCTCGTTCGACGCGAGCTTGATGGCGTCCGCGATGCCGAGCTCGCGCTCGAGCTCCTCCACGGGCTTCCCGGGCTCGTAGGGCGCGATGCCCAGGATGTGCTCGTTCGCCAGCGACTCCCACTGCGTGTGCATGCCCTCTCCTTACGCCGCGGGGTACGACCCGAGCACCTTGAGGAACAACGTCCGCGCGCGCACGTCGGCGAGCGCGGACTCCACGGCGGGGGTGTCCCGATGTCCTTCGAAGTCGACGAACATCACGTAGTCGAACGGCCGCTGGCGGGCCGGGCGCGACTCGATCTTCGTGAGGTTGAGGCCGCGGCGCGCGAACGGCTCGAGGATCGAGTGCAGCGCGCCGGGGGTGTTCGGCATCGCGAACAGGATCGACGTCTTGTCGCGCCCGGTGGGCCCCGCGGGGCGCCGGCCGATCACGAGGAAGCGCGTGCTGTTGTGGCGGTTGTCCTCGATGCGGGCGCGCAGCGTCGGCACGCCGTACATCCGCCCGGCCAGCTCGGAGGCGATCGCCGCGACCGTGGCGTCCTCCGCCGCGATCTCGACGGCGGCGGCGGTGGACGTGGTGGCCTCGGTGGGCACGTCGCGCAGGTGCTCGGTGAGAAAGCGCCGGCACTGCGCGAGCCCCTGCGGATGCGACAGCACGCGCTTGACGCCGCCGAGCTCGGTCGCGTGCGACAGCAGGTGCTGGGCGATGTCCAGGTAGCACTCGCCCGTGATGACGACGTCCGCGTCGACGAGGCGGTCCAGCGTGACGTTGACGGCGCCCTCGGTGCTGTTCTCGACCGGCACCACGCCGTACGCGGCATCCCCGCGCTCGACCTCGTCGAAGATCTCGACCATCGAGCGCACCGGGCGATAGACCGCGGACTCGCCGAAGCGCTGCAGCGCCGCCTGGTGCGTGAACGTCGCCGGCGGTGCCAGGAAGGCGATGGTGATCGGCGCCTCGACGGCCCGGCACGCGGACAGGATCTCGCGCCACACGGCGCGAACCATCTCCGGCGTCAGCGGGCCCTGGGTGGCGTCAGCGACCCGCTTGAGAACCTCGACTTCGCGCTCCGGCACGTAGACGGGCGTCCCCGTGTGCCGTTTGAGGTCTCCGATCTTGAGAGCAGCCTCGGCGCGTTGGTTGAGGAGGTTGAGGATCTGGTTGTCGAGGTTATTGATCCTGGAACGCCAGTCGTCCAGGTCCATAGGAACTCCTGCCGGATCGTCGCTTGGGGATGAGGGATTATACAACCGTCGCGCGAAGCTGCGCCACCTCCCGGGGGGTCAGGGCCCGCCACTCGCCCGGGCGCAGCCGGCCGAGCGTGAGCGGCCCGAACGCGACGCGCCGCAGACGCTGCACCCGGTGGCCCAGCGCGTCGCAGAAGCGCTTCACCTCGTGCTTGCGCCCCTCGGTGAACGTCAGGCGCAGCCGCGTGCTGCCGCCCCCCTCGCCGCCGCCCAGCAGCTCGACGTCGACCGGCGCGGCCGGCCCGTCCTCGAGCTGCACGCCACGCCGCCAGCGCCCGAGGTCGCCGCGCGGCACGACGCCGGCCACCTGCGCCTCGTAGACGCGCGGCACCTCGTAGCGCGGGTGCAGCAGGCGATGCGTGAGGGCGCCGTCGTTGGTGAGGAGCAGCAGGCCCTCGACGTCCGCATCCAGCCGTCCCACGGGATAGAGCCGCGCCTCGTTCGGTACGAGGTCCGTCACCACCGGACGGCCGTGCGGATCGCGCACGGTCGTGACGTAGCCGCGCGGCTTGTGCAGCAGGAGGTAGGTCAGACGCTCGGAGCGCGGGAGCGGCCGGCCGTCGACGGTGACGATGTCGACGTCGGGATCGGCCAGCGTCGCGAGCTCACGGGTGGGAACCCCGTTGACGGCGACGCGGCCGTCGGTGATGAGCTTGTCAGCTCCCCGCCGGGACGTGAGGCCCGCCTGGGCCAGGACTTTGTTCAGCCGGAGCTTCGCCATGCTGGGCACTCTCCGCCGCGGGCTCGGCGGCTTCACCGGGAAGGTCGGGCACGACGAGCTCGCCCTCGACCTTCGGCAGGTCGCCGAGGTCGCGCAGCCCGAACGCGATGAGGAACTCCCGCGTGGTCTCGTAGAGGAACGGCCGGCCGGGCGCTTCCTTGCGCCCCGCGATGCGCACGAGGCGGCGCTCCATCAGGCTCTCGAGCACGCCTTCGGAGTTCACGCCGCGGACCGCGTCGATCTCCGGCCGCGAGGCCGGCTGCTTGTAGGCGACGATCGCCAGCGCTTCGAGCGACGCGCGCGAGAGGCGCACGCGCGTACGGGCCCGCGCGAGCCGCACGAGCCACGGCGCGAGCTCGGGCCGCGTGACCATGCGATAGCCGCCGGCCACCTCGGTGATCGTGAGCGCGCGCTGGTCGCTCTCGTAGCGCGCCCGCAGCTCGTCGACGAGCGCGCGCGCGGCGGCGGCGTTCTCGAGCTCGAGGACCTCGCGGATGCGCTCGGGCTCGAGGGGGGCGTCCGAGGCGAAGAGCAGCGCCTCGACGACGTCAACGGGGCTCGGCATTGGTGATCTCCATCATGGGGTGTCCGAGACGGCCCCCCCGAACCCCCCGGCGCTCCGGGCCGGGACGGAATCCAGGCCCTCCGCGGGTGTGTCCGGGGGCGTGTCGATGTCGTTGCGGCGCTCCAGCACGATCTCGCCGAAGAGATCGGTCTGCTGCGCGCGGATGCGGCCCTGCCGCACGAGCTCGAGCACCGCGAGGAGCGTGACCACCACGTCCGAGCGGCGGCGCTCGCCGCCCGCCAGGGTGGAGAACAGCATCGACCACGTGTCGCGGAGCAGGCTCAGGATCTCGGTCATGCGCTCGAGCACGGACGGCGGGTTCGCCTCGACCTGCCGCGGCTTGCGGCGCTGCTGCTCCTCGATGAGATGCTTCAGCGCGCGCTCCAGGAGGTGCACGCTGAGGTCTTCGAGCGGGATGTCGTCCACCGACGGCAGGTGGCTCGACGGCCGCCCCCACAAGAGGGCCTGCGCGGCCTCGCGCTCCGCGAGCGCGCCGCCGAGCGCCTTGACCCGCGCGTACTCGCGCAGCCGCTCTTCGAGCTCCTGCTTGAGCGCCAGCGCCTCGTCGTCGAGCTGTTCGTCGATCGCGTCCTCGTCGGGCGGCACGAGGAGCTTCGACTTCAGGTAGATCAGCGTGGCCGCCATCACCAGGTACGCGCCCGCCGTTTCGAGATCCTGAAACTCGAACGCCTCGAGGTGCGCGAGGTACTGGTCGGTGATCGCGCGCACGGGAAGCTGGGCGAGGTCGATCTCGTTCGTGCGGCAGAGATGCAGCAGGAGATCGAGCGGGCCCTCGAACTCCCCGATGCGGAGCGTCAAGGGGGTTTGGGGGTCCGGAGGTGTGGGGCCCCCATGGTCAACAATGGCCTGGGGCGTCTCTGACTGCCCGTTGTCGTCGCGGGTCATGGCGCCAGCCGCACCGTGCCACGCACCTCGCGCATGGTCGCCTGCGCGACCGCGCGCGCGCGGCGCGAGCCCTCGTGGATCACGTCCACGATGCGGTCCGGCTTCTCGGCGAAGTCCTGGCGCCGCTCGCGGATCGGCGCGAGCGCGGGGAGCATGTGCTCCAGCAGCACGCTCTTGCAGTCGAGGCAGCCGATGCCCGCGGTGCGGCAGCCCGTCGCGCACCCGGCGCGCGGCGCCTCCGGCGTGAAGATCTCGTGGAGGTCGTAGACGGGACACCGCGCGGGATCGCCGGGATCCGAGCGGCGCTTGCGCGCGGGATCGGTCGTCATCGGCTTCACCTTCTTCACGACCTCGTCCGCCGCGTCCGAGAGATAGATCGCGTTGCCGTACGACTTCGACATCTTCCGTCCGTCCGTGCCCGGCACCTTCGGGATCTCCGTGAGCTTGGCGTCGGGCTCCGGGAACACCGCGCCGAAGGTGTGGTTGAAGCGGCGCGCGACCTCGCGCGTGAGCTCGACGTGCGGGACCTGGTCGATCCCCACCGGGACCCACTTCGCCTTGTACATGAGGATGTCCGCGGACTGCAGCAGCGGATAGCCGAGCAGCCCGTAGGACGGCGACGCGATGTCCTGCTGCTCGATCCGCTCCTTGTACGTCGGCACGCGCTCGAGCCACCCGACGGGCGTCACCATCGAGAACAGCAGGTGCAGCTCCGCGTGCTCGGGCACCAGCGACTGCGCGAACAGCGTGCAGCGCTCGGGGTCCAGCCCCGCGCCGAGCCAGTCGGCGAACATCTCGATCGTCTGCGCGGGGACGTCGCCGCGGTCCTCCGCGTGGTCGGTGAGGACGTGCCAGTCCGCCGAGAAGTAGAAGCAGTCGTAGGCGTCCTGCATCCGGACCCAGTTCGCGAGCGCGCCGAGGTAGTTGCCGAGATGCAGGTTCCCCGTGGGGCGCATCCCGGACAGCACGCGATCCTTCGTCATCGCAGTCGTGTCTTCTCCCAGATCTTGGCCGTGCGGATGAAGACATAGTACGCGTAGAGCCCCGCCAGCAGGAAGCCTCTCCAGCCGTCGAGAAATCCGCGGTGGAGCACGTACATCGAGAGAAAGCGGCCGAGCGGTGCCGTCACCAGCCGCACGGGACGGAAGGGCCGGCCCTCGCGCATCCACTCGTCGGCGGCGAGCGTCGCGTAGCGGTCGGCCCGGCGCAGGAAGTCGGCGACGTCGCGATAGCTGTGGTGGAGCAGCGGCTGCGCGAGCCGTCCCACGGTCCCCTCGACCGTCGCGGACTCGTGCACCGCACGCTCGGCGAAGCGCCCGCGGGCGCGCCGGAAGAGCCGGAGCTGCCAGTCGGGATAGAGGCGGCCGTGCCGGATCCAGCGCCCCCACATGATGTTGCGGCGCGCGAGGCGATAGCCGTCGCGCGCGTCCGGCGCCGCGATCGTCGTCCGGATCTCGGCCGCGAGCGCCTCGTCCACCTGCTCGTCGGCGTCCAGCGACAGCACCCACTCACCGCGCGCGCGCGCGATCCCGAAGTTCTTCTGCGCGGCGAAGCCGTCCCACGAGCGGATCACCACGTGATCCGTGAACTCGCGCGCGATCGCCACGGTCTTGTCCTCGGAGCCCGCGTCCACGACCACGAGCTCGTCCGCCCACGCGACGCTCGCGAGGCACTCGCGGATGCGGTCCTCCTCGTTGAGCGTGATCACGACGACCGAGAGCCGCGGCGGACTCACGCGGCCTCGAGCATGCCGCGCGCCGCGCCGAGCACGTCCGCCGGCGCGACCGACGCGATCCGCCCGTCGGCGGCGCTGAGCGCGCGATGCCCACGGCCGTAGGGTCCGTTGCGCGCGGCGGACGTCGGCCCGAAGAGCGCGAGGCACGGCGTGCCGAGCGCCGCGGCGATGTGCAACGGCCCGGTGTCCCCGGCGATCATGAGGCGCGCGCGCCGGGCCAGCGCCGCGAGCTCCGCGAGCGTGGTCGGGGGCGCGGGCGTCGCGCCCGCTGCCGCCGCGATCGCGTGGGCATCGTGCGCTTCACCGGGCCCCCACAGCACGACCACGCGCGCCTCCGCTTCACTCGCGAGCCCGCGGGCCAGCGCCTCGAAGTGCGCGCGCGGCCATTGCTTGTCCGTCCGCCCGGCCCCGGGATTGAGCACCACGAGCCGGTCAGCGGGCTTGATGCCGGCGCCGGCGAGAAAGTCGTCCGCCACCGCGGCGGCGGCGGGATCGACCGGCAGCCGGAACTCGACGCCGGCGTCGGCGATCCCGAGCGGCGCGAGGAGCGCGAGGTACTGCTCCACCACGTGGCGCGCGTGCGCGGGCGGGCGCACGCGCGCGTTGGTGAATACGGCGCTCGCGCGCTCGCGCGCGACGCCCGGCGCGAAGCCGATCCGGCGCGGCGCGCGCGTGAGCGCCGTCAGGAATCCGCTCTTCAACAAGCCCTGCAGGTCGATCGCCACGTCGAACGCGGCGGCCCGGAGCGTGCGGGCGACCGCGAGCGCCTCCCGCATGGCGGGCACGCCGGGCCGCGTGCGCCGCCAGCCGCGCGTGTCGGCCACGACGACCGCGTCGACGTCCGGATGTCCGCGCACGACCGTGGCTTCCCGCGCTTCCGCCACCCACGTGATCCGCGTGCCGGGCGCATGCCGCTTGAGCGCCGCGGCCACGGGGAGCGCGTGCACCACGTCGCCGATCGACGACAGCTTCACGAGCGCGACGTTCACGCCTTCGGCCCGAAGCGCGCGGCGATCGTCGCGATCAGGTCCCGCGTGGCGTGGCGCTTCGGATCCCCGGTGATCGCGATCGACGCGCCGAGCGCCCGCGCGGTGGCGCGCTCGGGCACCGACTCCGGCGTGTAGTCGGTGCCCTTCGCGTGCACGTCGGGCGCCAGCGCGCGCAGGAGCGCGTCCGCGGTGTCCTCGTCGAACACCACGACGTGATCGACGGCCCGCAGCGCCGCGAGCAGCTCCGCGCGCTCGTCCTGCGGCATCACGGGCCGCCCCGGCCCCTTCAGCCGCCGGACCGACGCATCGGAGTTCAAGCCTACGAAGAGCACGTCGCCGAGTGCGCGCGCGGCGTCGAGATAGCGGATGTGCCCGACGTGCAGGAGGTCGAAGACGCCGTTGGCCAGCACGATCCGGCGTCCGGCGGCACGGAGGCGCCCCGCGAGCGCCGCCGCCTCGGAGACCGGTAACGCCGCGCTCACCCGGCGCTCGTTCGACCGCTCACGCCGTCACGTCCCGAGCGCCTGGGTGAGCTCGGCCGCGCTGACGGTCGCCGTGCCGCGCTTCATCACCACGAGCCCGCCCGCGATGTTGGCGAGCGTCGCCGCCTCGAGGGGGAGCGCGCCCGCGGCGAGCGCCACCGTGAACGTCCCGATCACGGTGTCCCCGGCGCCGGTGACGTCGGCGATCTCGTCGGTGCCGTGGATCGGCAGGAACGTCGTCGGCCCCTCGCGCTCGAGGAGCGCCATCCCGCGGCTGCCGCGCGTGACGAGCAGCAGCCGCGCGTCGAGGCGATCGAGCAGCTGGCGGCCCGCCTTCTCGACCGCGCGCTCGTCATCCGCCGGCATGCCGACCAGCGCTTCCAGCTCGGCCTCGTTCGGCGTCGCGGCGGTGAGCCCGGTGAAGCGCGGCAGCTCGTAGCGGCTGTCCACGGTGACGACGGCGCCCCCCGCGCGCGCACGCGCGCGCAGGCGCTCGAGCACACGGCCGGTGACGGTGCCGTAGCCGTAGTCCGAGACGATGATCGCGTCCGCGCGCGCCGCGAGCGTCGTGAGCCGCGCGATCAGCGCGTCTTCGGTCTCCGGTTGCGGATCGCCGAGCGGCTCGCGATCCAGCCGCACCACCTGCTGACGCGTCGCCTGGTAGCCGCCCGCCATGATCCGCGTCTTCACCGGCGTCCGCCGCCCGGCCTCGACGACGAGCCCGGCGGTCTCGATGCCGGCGCCGCGGAAGAGGCTCGTGAGCTCCGCCCCCGCGGCATCGTCGCCGACCACGCCGATCGGCACCACGCGGGCGCCGAGCGCGTGCACGTTGTTGACGGCGTTCGCCGCGCCGCCGAGGCTCAGCGCCCGCTCGGTGAAGCGCAGGATGAGCACCGGCGCCTCGCGGGAGATCCGCGCAGGCCGTCCGAAGAGGTACTCGTCCGCGATGAGGTCGCCGACGACCAGCACGGTGCGTCCGGCGAAGCCGTCGGCGAGCGCGCGGAGGCGCGCGGTGTTCATGCCTTCAGCACCCACTCGACCGCCTCGAGCAGGTCCTCGGCCACGTGATCCGGCGGGGGCGAGAACTGATCGCGGTGGTATTCCCACTCACCGCGGCCGTAGCCCGTCAGCACGAGCACGCCGCGCGCGCCGACGCTGCGACCGACCGCCATGTCCGAGGGGCGGTCGCCCACCATCACCGAGCGCGTCAGGTCCAGGTCCAGGTCCGCGGCGGCCTGGAGGAGCAAGCCCGGCTTCGGCTTCCGGCATTCGCAGCGCTGCCGGTACGGCGGCTCGCCCTCGCTCGGGTGATGGGTGCACGCGTAGATGCCGTCGAGCCGCGCCCCCTCGCCCGCGAGCCGCGCCGCGAGCTGGGCGTGGACGGTGCGCAGCAGGTCCTCCGTGAAGTAGCCCCGTGCGACGCCCGCCTGGTTCGTGATCACGACGGCCGGGATGCGGGCCTCGTTGAGGCGACGGATCGCTTCCGGCGAGCGCGGCAGCATCCGGAGCCGCGACGGGTGGTTGACGTACCCGACTTCGTCGGTGAGCGTCCCGTCTCGGTCGATGAAGACGGCGGGCCGCGATCCCACCGACGCAGTGTACGCGCCGGCACCGGTTTTGATCAAGGAAGATGAGCGCTTGCAGCCCGGTAGACCTCGTGGAATCCCCGCGCCTGCGCGGCGTACGTGAAGGCCGCCACGGCCGTCCGGCAGGCGTCCCGGAGCTCGCCGGCGGGCCGGGCGCGCAGCCCCTCGACCGCCGTGGCGAGGGCCGCCGGGTCGCCGGGCGGGATCACCGCGCCGCAGCGGTCGGTGACGATCTCCGCGCCGCCGGCGCGGGTGGTCGTGACGATCGGCACCCCCGCCGCGAGCGCCTCGAGATGGACGTTCCCGAACGGCTCGTAGATCGTCGGAAGCGCCACGACGTCCGCGGCGGCGTACCAGCGCTCGACGTCCGGCCGGGCGCCGAGCCACGCGATACGGGCGGCGACCCCGCGCTGCTCCGCCTGCGCGCGGTATGGCGCGACATCGCCCTTGCCGATCACCACGAGGTGGCTGTCCGGCATGCGCGCGAGCGCGTCGATCGCGGTCGCGAGCCCTTTGCGCTCGAAGCCGCTGCCGACGAAGAGCAGGGCGTGCGCGCGGTCCGTGAGTCCGGCCTCGGCGCGCGCGGCCGCGCGCAGGGGAGCCGCCGCTTCGAACCGGGCCGCGTCCACGCCGTTGTACACGACGTGCACCCGCGCGGGCGCCACGCCGTAGGAGCGCTCGATCTCCGCCTTCCCCGCCCGCGCGATCGCCACGATGCGCGGCGTCCGCGTCAGCACGCGGCGCTCGAGCGCGAGCACCACCGCGTTGTACGCGCCGCGGCCCCGGCGCCCGCGCGCCTGGAGCCACGCGCGGTGGCAGCCTTCACCCGCGCGATAGACGTCCTGGCTCAGCGTGCGCTCGTGGCTCTGCACGACGTCCCACGCGCCGCGTCGCCGCCCGCGCGCGACGGCGGCCGCGAGCACCAGCGGGCGGAGCGGCGGCGGCGACGGGGGCAGCGCGAGGCGATGGTGCGTCACGCCGGGCAGCGCCGGATCGGTGCCCGGGCTCAGCAGGTGCACGTCGTCGCCGTGCGCGACGAGCGCGCCCAGCAGCCCGGCGGTGGCGCGCTCGACGCCCCCGTGGAAGGCGAGCGGCCGGCACACCACGAGGACCTTCACGGGCCGAGGCTCTCGAACAAGGGGAAGAGACGCGCGCGCGCGGCCTTGAAGCTGTACGCCGCCTCGCAACGCGCGCGGGCGCGGGCACCGAGCGCCGCCGCCTCCGCCGGATCGTCGAGCAGGCGCCGCAGCCCCGCGGCGAGCGCGCGCACGTCGCCCGGCGCGACGACGAGGCCGCAGCCCTCGAGGATCTCGGGGATCATCGACACGCGCGTCGAGACGATCGGCCGCGCGAGCGCCATCGCGTCGAACAGCTTGGCCGGGACCTGACCGACGGTGTCGGGCGTCGCGCGCTGGGGCACCGCGACGACGTCCGCGCCGATCAGCCAGCGCGGCGCCTCGTCGAAGGGCACCTCACCGACGACGCGCACGGAGGGCAGCGCCTGCCAGCGTCGCGCCGCCGCGCTCGCGAGGTCGGCGCCGACGATCGCGAGGAGGACGTCGCCGCCGAGCGTCGCCGTCGCCGCGACCAGGTCGTCGACGCCCTTGTGGCCTCGCGGCGTACCGAGGAACATGACGACCTTCCGGTCCCCCGCGCCGAGCGCGGCCCGCGCGGCCGCGCGGTCGAGCTTCGCGGGATCCCACGCGTCGGTGTCGCGCACGTGCGGCACCATGGTGCCGCCGAACCGCTGCTCGAGGAACCGCGAGGCGACGGTGACGGCATCGGCCCGGCGCACGAGCCGCTCCATGAGCCACGTCCACGGCAGCCCGTTCGGGTTGGAGACGTTCAGCGCGCGGCCGACGGTGCCCGACGCGCCGGAGCGCAGGAAGAAGCCGAGCTCCCAGTCGTCGACGTCGAGCACGAGCGGGCGCCGCCGCTGCGCCTGCGCGAGGAGCGCCACGCCGAAGCTGGTCGGCCGCGGCTTCGAGGCGTACAGGATGTCGCCGTCGGCCAGCCGGGCGAGCGCGCCGAGCCGCGCGGCGAACCGTGGATAGCGGCCCCCGACCGCCTCGCGGGTCTCGATCCCGAGCGATGCCGTCGGCGGCCAACGCGGACCGCCGAACCGCGGCCCCACCACGTGCACGCGGAAGCGCGGCGCGAGCAGCGCGGCGAGCAGGTCGGCGCGACCGGCCGCGTTGTCCGAGAGATCGAAGCACAGGATCGAGATCGTGCGCATCAGCGCGCGGCGAGGTCCGCGTACAGCGCTTCGAGCCGCTCGGCGATCCGCGCGCCGGAGTACCGGGTCTCGACGAGCCGCCGGCCCGCCGCGCCGAGCGTCTCGCGCAGCGTCGCGTCGGTCGCGAGCCGGGCGATCGCCTCGGCGAGCGCGCCCGCGTCGCCCGCGGGCACGAGCAGTGCGTCGGCGCCGTCGCGCAGCACTTCGGGGACCACGCCCGTGCGCGACGCGATCAGCGGCCGGCCGGCCGCGAGATATTCGAAGACCACGCGCGACATGCCGTCCGACTCCAGCGGGACGTAGAGGCCGGCGTCGAGGGCCGCCATGACCGCGGGCAGCTCGGCGGCGAAGCCGCTCATCGTCACCTGCGCGCTCAGGCCGGCGGCCTCGATCATCTCGCGGATGCGCGCCTCCCATCGACCCTGCCCGACCACGGCGACGCGCGGCGTGACACCACGCGCGCGGAGCTTCGCGAGCGCGTCGATCAGCACGGCGTGGCCCTTCATCACGCGCAGCCCGCCGACCATCCCGAAGAGCACCTCCCCGGCGCGGCCGCCCAGGCGCGCGCGCACGGCCGCGTCGGCCTCCGCGGGCTGAAAGGCTTCCGCGTCGGCGCCGCCGGGAAGCGCGACGACGCGGTCCGGCGGAAGCAGGCCCGAGGCGACGTACTGCCGGCGGATGACGTCGCTCACGGTGACGACCAGGTCCGTGGCGCGGCGGTAGAGCCAGCGGTTCGCCGCGTGCGCGCGCACCGCCTGCACGATGTGACGCGTCCGCACGAGGGGGCGCCGCCGGGACGCCACCCGGTTCGCGACCGCGGCGAGCCAGTGCTCCTTGCCGCGGTGCACGTGCACCACGCTCGCGTCGCCGAGCGCCCGCGCGAGCGCGCGCACGTCGGCCACGTCACCGGAGGGGCGCACGCCGCCCGCGAACGTGAACGTCGTCACGCGCGCCACGCCCTCCCGGCGCGCGCGCGCGATCACCGCCTCCTCGGTGCCGGCGCGGCAGCCGAGCGTCACACGGTGACCGCGCCGCTCGAGCTCGCGCGTCATGCGCGCCGCCCAGTACGCGTCCGACGACCAGCCGCGGCA
>Ga0194131_10004559_pt1 | contig 20766 bp, 17 predicted proteins | sample TA2KigO120mmetaG_FD_148631 | JGI IMG/M metagenome (GOLD analysis project Ga0194131, IMG submission 148631) | Freshwater microbial communities from Lake Tanganyika, Tanzania - TA2015053 Kigoma Offshore 120m | ecosystem: Environmental > Aquatic > Freshwater > Lake | place: Tanzania: Lake... | reverse complement strand
CATGGTTCCCCCGCTCGGCGCGTTCTAGGCGGCGCGCCGACTCGGCTGCAATCTTCGATTGTCGATCCTGAGACTACGGATGTGCGTGCCGTGCGTCAACCGTCCGGGGACTGCGGGCCTGCCGGGGTTCCCGGGTGAGGCACCAGCGATGCCTCGATCCGCCGCGCGGTCGCTCTATCTTGCGGTGCCGGCACTCCGCGCACGCGTGCCCTTCGCTCGGCACCGGGACTTCCCGCCAGCCCGCGCGCCCGAGCCCTCCTCGTGCCCGATCGCGGCCGTGAGCTCTCCGAGGGGGACGCCGTCGCGTCCGTATACTGACGCTATGGAGACCGACGCCGCCCGCCCCGCTCCGCCGCCCGAGCGCGACCTGAGCCGTTCGGCGCAAGATTACCTGAAGGCGATCTACAAGCTTCAGGACGACGGACCCGTCCTCACTTCGGCGCTGGCCGAGCGGATGGGAGTTGCGGCGCCCAGCGCCACGAACGCGATCGGCCGGCTCGCGGATGCCGGCCTGCTCAGCCACGTCCCGTACCGCGGGGTGCGCCTTACCGAACGGGGCGCGGCGGTGGCACTCGAGGTCATCCGCCATCATCGCCTGTGGGAGGCATTCCTCCACCGGGCCCTCGGCGTGCCCCTCGATCAACTGCACGACGAGGCGGAGCGACTCGAACACGAACTCTCCGACGTGCTCGAGGATCACATCCTGCGCGTCCTCGGTAACCCGGCGTTCGATCCCCACGGCGACCCCATCCCCGGGCGCGATGGCTCGTTCGAAGAGGATTGGCTTCCGACCTTGGCCGACCTTGTCACCGGGACCGGCGCGATCGTTCGGCGTGTACCCGATTCCGACCCCGAGTTCCTGCGCTATCTCGGCGCGCTGGGCATCCTGCCCAGCGCGCGCATCGAGATCCTCGCGCGCGAGCCGTACCTCGGTCCGTTACGGCTGACTGTGGATGGCGCGGAACGCGTTATCGGCTACGAACTCGCCTCGCGCGTGCAAGCCGAGCCGACAACCGGTGACGAGATCACCCCAGGCTGAGGATCCGCCGCGCCAGCTCGAAGTAGAGGATCAGGCCGGTCCCGTCCACCAGCGTGGTGATGAGCGGCGCGGAGACCACCGCCGGATCGATTCCGATCCTGCGCAGCGCCAGTGGCAGGAACGCGGCGACCAACCCTGCCCAGATCACGATGAAGCATGCGCTGAGCCCCACCACGAGAGCGACGTTCGGCGTAACGCCGAGCATTTCCGCCCGCGCGAACATCGCCACCGCCAGCACCGCGCCGAGGAGGAGCGCAACGCGGAACTCCTTCCATAGGACTCTGAGCAGGTCGTTCCAGTGTACGTCGTCCAGGCCCATGGAGCGAACCAGCGTCGTCACGGTCTGCGAGCCGACGTTGCCACCCGTCCCGATGAGCATGGGGATGAAGAAGCCCAGAGCGACGACAGCCTGGAGTTCGCCAGAGAAGTGGCTGAGCACGCTCGCGGTGTACGCCTGGGCGACGAGCAGCAGCGCCAGCCAGACGATCCGGCGCCGGAAGATGGTCAGGACGGGGCTGTTCAGGTAAGGCTCGGTGAGCGGTTGCGACCCGCCGAGCATCTCGATGTCCTCGCCGGCCTCCTCCTCGATCACGTCTCGCACGTCGTCGGCCGTGACGATCCCGACGAGTCGATCCTGATCGTCCACCACCGGCAGGGCCAGGTAGCGTTGGTCGCGGAAGATGCGCGCGACCTCCTCCTGATCGTCCATGGCGTGCAGACGAACCAGATTCGCGTTCATCACCGCGCGCACGCTCTGCCCGTAACGCCCGAGCAAGAGGTCACGGAGCGCCAGCACGCCGAGGAGGCGTCCGTCGGCTTCCGTCACGTAGACGTAGTTCACGGTTTCGACCTCGTCGACGACGCGGCGGATCTCGACGATCGCCTCGTCGATCGTCAGATCCGGGCGGATCGCCGCGAACTGTGGCGTCATGATCCCACCGGCCGAGTTCGACGGGTACGCGAGCAGACCGCGAAGCTCGGTGGCCTCCTCCGCGACCATCGCCCCCAGCACGTCGGCCGCATCGGACGCGGGAAGTTCCTCCACGACGTCGGCCGCGTCGTCCGGAGCCATCTCCTCGAGCACGTCCGCCGCATCGGCAGGGTTCAGGCGTTCGAGGATGTCCGCGGCCTCGCTCGGCCACAGTTCTGTGACGACGCCGGCGGTCAGTTCGTCGCCGAGCAGCTCCGCGAGGACGACGGTCTCGTCATCCTCCAACTCCTGGAGCAGATCGACGACGACCTCAGCCAGTTCAACCGGCATTGCTTCAGCCCACCCACGGAGCAAGGCGCCATCGCGCGCGGCCAGCGCGGCGCGCACCGCGGCGGAGTTCGGCGTGGTGAGCAGGGCGACGGTATCGTCACTCACGGCGCGGAATGGTACGCTCGTGCCGTGCAGATCGTCCCGAGCCGCTTTGAGGGTTTCTAGCGTGTCTCGCGCGCGGCTAGGCCCGGCGGGCGGGGATGTCGTTCGCGTGGTCGCGTGGGTCGCCATCGCGACCGGATCGCTGGTGGCGGCACTCGGCGTCGCGATGGCGCGCGACGCCGTCCTCGTGTGGGAGATCGAACCCTTTGTCCTGGGCCTGTTTCAAATCCTCGCGCGAATCTCCTACCAACTGCTGGGGATCTACCTCGGCCACGACATGCTCGAACTGCTCGTCGGCGCCCTTTCGTTCTCACTCGTCACTCTGGGAGTCGGGATCCTGATCGGCCAGGCGAGCCCGCGGCTCGACAGGCGCCCGGGCCCCCGCGACTGATTCACGCGTCGAGGCTCCTGCAGGAGTGTCGTGCGCAAATGGCCCGGGCGATCGCCTCAGCCCAGGGCCGCACCATCCAGGAGCATCCGCGATCCGCGCGAAACCGCGTCGAGTGCCTGGAGATCTTCGGCGGCGAGGGTCACATCCGCGGCAGCGGCGTTCTCAGCGATCTGTTCGGCCGTATCCGCCCCGGAGATGGCGCAGGTGATCTCCCCGTGGCTCAGCACCCAGGCGAGCGCCACCTGCGCCGGTGTGGCGCCGTGCCGCCGACCGATCGCTGTGACGGCTGCGAGCACCTGCTCGGCGCGGGCAGCGATCCGCGCGAACGCCTCGCGACGCTGCACAGCCCAGAGCGACCCCTCCGGTGGCGGCGCGTCCGCGCGGTAGGTGCCGCTCAGCAGGCCGGTACCGATCGGCGCGTAGGCCATCACGCCCAGTCCGAACTCGCGGACGAACGGGAACATCTCGCCCTCCAGCGATCGATTGAGGAGGCTGTACGGGTTCTGCACCGTCACGAGGCGATGGGCGCCGAGCCGCTCCTGCGTCCAGAGCGCGTCGCAAACTTGCCAGGCCTGGTAGTTGCAGACCCCCACGTACCGCACCAGCCCGCGCCGCACCAGATCGTCGAGCGCGCCAAACTGTTCCTCGAGTGGGGTCTCCGCATCGAAGGCGTGGAGGAGGTACACGTCGATCCGATCGGTATCCAGGCGCCGCAGCGAGCGCTCGACCTCCCGGGCGATGTGGAGGCGCGAGCCGCCCCGATCGTTCTGTCCCGACCCGACCGGACTCACGACCTTGCTCGTGATCACCACCTCGTCGCGATGCCGCTTCAGCGCCTTGCCGAGGATCTCCTCTGCCCGACCGGCGTACCCGCGATCGTCCATGAGCCCGTAGATGTTGGCGCAATCGAAAAAGGTGATCCCCCGATCGAACGCCGTGGCGATGAGTCGTTCGGCCGCGGCGGCATCGCCCTGGCCTCGCAGGCCGAGGCCGAGCGCGATGCGCGAGACCCGCGCGCCGGAACCTCCCAGGCGTGTGTACTGCATCGTTCCCTCTCCGGTGTATTCGAGTCGAACCGCGCGGATCTGCCCTGGGCGACGCGCGGCCCGGCGCACTCGGCATGGTAGGCTGCACCCTGCGATGCCCGTGCCGATCCGCCCCTCGCTCTTCAGTATGCCACTCCACCCGCCCGAGCGGCCGATTGCCGACTGCTACGCCGACGATCTGCGGATGATCGAACTCGCAGAGCAACTCGGCTACGAGGAGTTCTGGTGCGGCGAGCACCTCACCAGCCGTTGGGAGAACGTGCCCGACCCGATGCTGCTCCTCGCCGCCGCCGCCTCCCGGACGACACAGATCCGCTTCGGCACGGCCGTTCTGCTCATGCCGTTCCACAACCCGCTCCACACCGCGTTGCGGCTGGCGCAACTCGATCACCAGATGCGTGGGCGCCTCATCGTCGGGATCGGTTCGGGAGGCCTGAAGCAGGATCGTGAGGCGTTCGGCATCGACCTTACCCCCGAGCAGGCGGGCCGCCTCACGGCCGAATCCGCGGAACTTCTCGAACGGTTCTGGCAGGGCGAGCCGTTTGCCCACACCGGCGAGTTCTTCCGCTACACGTTGCCGGACGAGGATCCGACTCTGCGGAACGGCGCGCTGATGCGACCCTACCAGCGCCCGCGCCCCGAGATCGCCGTGGCCGGCGTGAACCGCCAGTCGTACATCCTCGGCTGGGCCGGCGAACGAGGGTATACGCCGCTGACGACCAATCTGATGGCCACCGACCATATCGTCGATCACTGGGCGGCCTACACGGCCGGATGCGTCCGCGGGGGACGGGCACCCGACCGCGCCCGCTGGCACATCTGCCGCGACATTCACGTCGCCGATACCACCGATCGGGCTATCCGTGAGGTCCGTGACGGCGGTATGGCGCGCGCGTACAGGGAGTACATGCTCCCGCTCGTCCGATCCGGACGGGGCCTTCACGCCTTCAAGCTGGATACGACGATGTCGGATGACGAGGTGACCATCGACTATCTGATCGAGCACGCCTGGATCGTCGGCTCGGTCGAGGAATGCACCCGCCGCCTGCGGGCGCTGCGCGACGCGAGCGGAGGCTTCGGGGTGCTCATGGCCATCGCCCACGACTGGGCGCCCTACACCGATCGGTTCCACCGGTCCCTCGCTCTGCTCGCCGAGAAAGTCCTCCCGGGGGTGAACGGATCGTGAAGATCGGCATCACCTTCTTCCTGACCGACGAGTCGCTGGACATCGTCGACTGCGGCCGGGCAGTCGAGGATCTGGGCTACGAGTCCTACTTCGCGCCCGAACACACCCATATCCCCACAAGCCGCCTCTCGCCCTACCCGGCGGGAGGGGACCTCCCGCGCGAGTACTTCCGGACGCACGATCCGCTCGTGGTCCTCAGCGCGATGGCGGTGACGACGACGCGGATTCGCCTCGGTACCGGCGTGCTCCTGCTGGCGCAGCGCGATCCGATCGTGACCGCCAAGGCACTCGCCTCGATCGATCATCTCAGCGGTGGTCGCCTCATCGTCGCGCTCGGCGGCGGGTGGAATCGGGACGAGATCGAGGCGCACGGGACGCCGTTCGCCCGGCGCTGGCGCATCTTGGCCGATCGGGTCGCGATCGTACGCGCTCTCTGGCGCGAGGAGATCGCTTCGGCCGAGACTCCGAGCGCGCGGCTGGCGCCCTCCTGGATGTGGCCGAAGCCGGCTCAATCGGGTGGGCCCCCGCTGCTGATGGGCGGGTACGGTCCGGGGACCTTCGCGCGGGTGCTCGAGTACTGCGATGGCTGGATGCCCATCCCCTCACGGGTGGCCGACCTGGGAGGGCGCATCTCCGAACTGCGGTCGCTCGCTGCGGCACGGGGGCGACCGCGGCCCGAGGTGACCGTGTTCGGCGCTCGGATGGATGCCGCCGCGCTGACGACACTCGCCGCCCAGGGGGTCGATCGGGCGCTGTTCTGGCTGCGCCCGGGGACGCCTGGGGAGACGCGTGACGCGCTCGCGCGGGGCGCGGCCGTCGCGCGCGAGGCGGGACTCCTCGGGTAGCGGGTTGCCTCGTGTCCCGCACCCGGTGGGAGAGGGTGCGGGCGAAAGGGCTGTCCGGCGCGGCGGGCGATCGCGGCCGTGAGGCGCAGGCGGGCGAAACGTGCGCGGTCCTGATCCGCCAGGCTCCCCTTGCATGGGCGATGCGGGAGAACGCCAGCCGCTGCCCGTGGCACCCCAGCCGCCCATCGCCGGCGCGGTCATCGCGCATAATCAGCCGCGCCCGCGCCAGCCGCGCGTACACCCCGGAGGAGGTACCCCCCGTGCCCGTGATCCCATGCATGGACGCCGCGATCCAGGTGCTCGAGAGCGAGGGGGTCACCGCGATCTTCGGTATGCCCGGCGCGAACATCAACCCGTTCTATGCCGCGCTCGCGAAATCGACGCGCATCAAACACTACATCGCCCGCCACGAGGAAGGGGCCTCCCACTGCGCGGAGGGGTGGGCACGCGCGACCGGGATTCCCGGCGTGTGCGTCTCCACCTCCGGCCCCTCAGGAACGAACTTCGTGACCGGGCTCTACAACGCGTTCCAGGACTCGGTGCCGTTCATCGCGATCACCGGCCAGCACGTCCGAGCGATGCAGGGCAAAGAGGGGTTTCAGGCGATGGACATCACCGAGGTCGTCCGCCCGGTGGTGAAGAGGGCCTATTACGTGCGGGAATCGGCCCAGATTCCCTGGGTGTTCCGCGACGCGTTCCGGGTGTGCCGCGAGGGGCGACCCGGGCCGGTGCTCATCGACCTGCCGCTCGACGTGCAGCGGGGCGAGGTGGAGTATGACGCCTCGATCGACGGTCCGCTCGAAGTGTTCCGCCCGGCGCCGGATGCCCGCCGCATCGCCCGCGCACTCGACATGCTGCTTGGCGCCGAGAAGCCGATCCTGCTCATTGGCGGCGGCGCGATCCTCTCGGGAGCTTGTAACTCGTTTCGAGAGCTGGCCGAATATCTCCAGATTCCGGTCGTGAACACGTCGATGGCGAAGGGAGGGTTCCCCGCAAGCCACACTCTCTACGCCGGAGAGGTCGGTATCCAGGCCTCAACGCGCTCCGGGAACGCGGCGTTCCTCGATTCCGACGTTGTCTTCGCGCTGGGCTGTCGCTTTGGCGATCGCCACACCGGCGTGCAGGACGTCTACCGCCGCGGGCGGAGGTTTATTCAGGCCGACATCGATCCGCTGCAGATCAGCCGCCAGTTCCCGATGGATCTGGGCATCGTCGGGGATGCCCGTCTCGTCGTCGAGGCGATGCTCGCCGAGGCGCAGCGGCGCGGCCCCCGGCGACAGGCGGACGCGCGGGCGCAGGCGGTCGCCGCGCAGCGACGGGCGCTGGCTCGTCGACTCGACTTCGACGGCACACCCATACAGCCGCAGAGGCTCTTCAAGGAGATCAACGCCCATTTCGGGCCGGAGACGATCTTCACGACCTGCATCGGCCTAAACCAGATCTGGGCGAACCAATTCATGGAGATCGAGCGGCCCGGGCATTTCATGCTCGCCGGTGGCGCGGGACCGCTGGGCTGGGACATGCCCGCGGCGATCGGCGTGAAGGTCGCGAAGCCGCTGACGACGGTGGTGAACGTCACTGGCGACTATGGCTTCCAGTTCTGCATGGAGGAGTGGGGGATGGCCTGCCAGTACAACATCCCCGTGCTCGTAGTCGTGGTGAACAACGGCAATATGAGCCTCATCCGCCAGAACCAGAAGTACGTGTATGGCGGCCTGCGGTACGAGATCGACATCGACTACCCGCACGGCGACCAGACCGAGAACAACGTCCTCGACTTCTCGAAGTTCTCTGAGGCGTTCGGCGGCTGGGGCGAGCGGGTGACCGACCCGGATCAGATCCGCCCGGCGTTCCAGCGCGCGCTGGCCAGCGGCAAGCCGGCGATCGTGGACGTCATCGTGGAACGGGATGCCGATGCGTCGATGGGCTTGGCGCTGGACGCGGTGCGGGAGTTCGAACCGGTGATGAAGACCCCGGCGCTGACGCGATAGGCGGGACGTCCGTTCCGCCGGAGCCGGCGGTCGGCGAGTATGTCTGGGCGCGCCACTACGTGCCGGCCGCGCGTATCGGTATGCGGGCCCTCGCGGTGTCCGCTCCAGGCCGGGCAATACGAGGAGCGCTACCTGCCACCGAGTGACCAGCCAGCGGGCCGGCGGGTCGCTAGACTAGGCGAGCGCATCGCGATGGTCAGGACACCGGCGGTGAGAGGACGGCAACGTGCGGCGGATGATCGTGGTTGCGCTTGCGCTGAGTGCCCTGGCGATTCTGCTGCCACTCGGCATCACGAGCGTCGCCGGTCAGGATGGCGATAGCGCGCCCGGCAGGATGGTCGCGCTGCGTGCTTCGGGGAGGACGCAGCAGGTCTACACGCCTCCGCCCACCCAGCGAGTCGCCCAGGCCGCCACGTTCACTGTCAATTACGACGCGGGGTTCAACGCTAACGCCAGCGCGAGGGCCGCGTTTCAGTACGCGGTGGACATCTGGGCCGGGCAGATCACCTCCTCGGTCCCCATCGTCATCGATGCGAGCTTCAGGTCTCTGGAACAAGGCGTGCTCGGGTCAGCCGGGGCGTCGAGACTGCGGCGGGACTTCCCCAACGCGCCGGTGTCTGGCACCTGGTACCCGATCGCGCTGGCGAACAGGCACGCCGGGTTCGATCTCGACACGACCGCCTTCGACATCGCCGCGACCTTCAGCAACAACAACAGCACCTGGTATTACGGCACCGATGGCAACACGCCGAGCGGGAAGTACGACTTCGTCTCGGTCGTCCTCCACGAGATCGGCCACGGCCTGGGGTTCTCCGGCAGCGCCGACTACACGAGCGGAATTGGGACGTACGGCGACGGGACGTCGTTCGCCGAGATCTACGACCGCTTCGTGTTCTTCAGCCCCGGCGGCCAGACGGTGACGGGGAATTTCACCGCGAACCAGAACTCGGCGACGCTCGGCTCGCTGCTGACGGGCAATGCGATGTACTGGAACGGGACGAACGGCATCGCCGGCGCCGGGGGCACCAACCCGCGCCTCTACGCGCCATCGACCTGGCAGGGCGGGTCGAGCTACTCGCACCTCAATGAAGACACCTACCCGGCCGGGAACGCCGACTCGCTGATGACCCCCTCGATCTCGAGCGGCGAGGCGATCCACAACCCGGGGCCGATCGCGCGGGGGATGTTCCAGGATATGGGCTGGGCGATCGACGCGGGATCGACCGCGACGCCGACACGCACCCATACACCGACAGTGACGCCGACGGTGACGCACACGGCCACCAGCACCCGTACCCCCACCGCGACCACCACTCCGGTTCCGACCGTCGCCATTGCCACGCCTGCTTCGCTGCCCACCTCCATCGCCACGCCCGATCCCTCCACCGGCGGCGTCGCCTACGTCGTCCCGACCGTCACCACCGGCGGCTCCCACTCCGCCCTCATCTCCATCAGTTCTAACTCCCCCTTCAACGCCACCCTCCTCATCCCCGCTCCAGGCTCCGGCGAATCAGCCCTGGGGGTTCGCGCCCAGCCCTCCACCTCCCTCTCCGGTGTCTCGCTCCCCTCTGGTGTCACTGTCACCAAGGCCCTCGCCATCGATATCTTCAACCCCACCTCGGGCGCGCTCACGCGATCCCATCAGCGCCCCCTCACCCTCGCCTTCACCCTCTCCTCCGCCGAGCAGACCCTCTGCGCCTCCGATCCCGGACTCATCGCCCTGCTCCATTACTCAGGCTCCACCCTCGAACGGATCGGCCCCTCCCGCCTCGACTGCGCCGTTGGCATTCTCGAAGTGCGCGTCACCAGCACCTCCAGTTACGCCGTCGCCACCCTCACCTCCTCCCAGGCGATCACCATCAAGTCCTTCGTGCCCATCTCCCTCCGGGCCTCCAGCGGCGTGTAGGCGGCCGAAGCCGGGCGTTCGCGCAGCGTGGCCGCCGGTGCGGGTTGACCCGAGCCTTCCTCAGGGCAGAGGTCCGCGTGACCGACGCGGCGTCGTGGCAGCCGCCGAATCCCTCAACGAGCACCTGAATTGAACGACTTCTCGCTCTCGCCGCCGAGCCGCGAACCGTGGAGACCTCTGGCGGCGAACCCCGGGTGGCGGATCCGGGCGGGTGCCGTCTGGAAACCTCTCCCAGAGCCAGTATGATGCACGCCGCAACGCGATGAAGGAGTCGTGAGCCATGCGCGCGGTGAGCTTCCTCGGCGATCGCCAGGCGACGGTCGTCGATCGGCCCGATCCCGTCGCCGGGCCCGGTCAGGTGGTTATCCGCCTTGCGCGCGCGGCGGTGTGCGGCAGCGATCTGCACGGCTACCGGCGCTCGGGCGCCCAGGCACCCGATCCGAACCGCACCCCCGGACACGAACCCGTCGGCGTCATCGCCAGTCTCGGCCCCGGCGTCACCGACCTCCGCGTCGGCGAGCGAGTCCTCGTATACCACCGGGTCGGCTGCGGGGTGTGCCGTCCCTGCCGCACCGGCAACACGAACATCTGCACCGCGCCGCGGTATCGCGACTGGGAAGGGTCCGACGCCGACTACGTCCGCTGCTACGCGCGGTACGTCTTCCCCATCCCGGACGACCTCGGCTGGGACGACGCGGTCGTCATCTCCTGCCAGGCCGGCACGGCCTACGCCCCGCTGCGGCGGGTGGGTGCCAGCGCGCGCGAGGCGGTGGTCGTCTCCGGCCTAGGACCGGTGGGCCTCTGCGCGGTCACGCTTGCCACGGCAATGGGGGTCGAAGCGATCGGTCTGGACCCAATGCCCGAACGGCGCGCGATCGCGCTGGCGATGGGCGCCCGGTCCGCGTTCGATCCCCGCGAAGAGGCTACACCCGGGGTGGTGCGCGACCTGACCAACGGCGGCGCCGGTGCGCTCCTCGAGACCTCGGGCGCGCCCTCGGCCCACGCCAGGGTCCAGGAGTACGTGCAGACCGAGGGGCAGGTCGCGATCGTCGGGCTCGGCCACACCGAGCCGAGCATGAATCCGATCTCCCTCTTCGGCAAGCAAATCACCCTGTTCGCCTCGAATCTCTATCCGGAATGGATGCTCCCGGAGATCATACGGTTCGTCCAGCAGAAGAAGGTTCCTCTGAGCAAGATCATCTCTCACCGACTGCCGCTCGAGGAAGCACGCCGGGCCTTCCAACTTGCCGACTCGGCGACGACGGGGAAGGTCGTCTTCACCTGGTCGGGCTGACGGCAGCCGGGAGCGGCCTCACCCGTCAAGAGTAACGGTCCGGAGCGGGGTGTAGACGGGGCTGCCCCGCTCCAGGTCACTGCGATAGAGCGCGATCCGCTCGATCGGGCATGGCACGGTCGGCCCCCAGATGGCGCCGAAGGCGATGCCGATCGCGCGCCGCTCGGGGACGGAGGCGCTTTCGCGGACGCGCGCCAGGGTGATGTGTGCCGCGAACGGGCGGCTATCCGGTACGTAGCCGAGAGGGACGAGCGCGGCGCCGACGCGGGCGTGGATATCGAGCAGCGCGGCAAGGGCTCCCTCCAGGCCGATCCAGAGGACGCGCGGCGATCGCGGCTCCGGAAAGGCTCCGAAACCCCCGGCAGCGAGGGGAATCGGCTCCCGACCGGTCGCCACCGTGGCGAGCCCGTCGCCGATCGACTCGACCCGTTCTGGCTGGGTGGCGCCGAGGAACGCCAGCGTCAGGTGCGCCTGGTCGGGATCGACGTACCGGAGCAGCGAGTCCTTCTCCAGCATCCGTGCGCGTAACTGCGCCTGCACCGAGCGCATCAGGTCGCGCGCGGCGTCGGAGAGTTCGGCGGCGACAAAGAGACGGAGCGGCCTGGCGAACTTCGCTATGGTTGACCCTCCCCCGTCCGAGGGTCTGTGGAACGGGGGACGCCCGCACCCGTGAGACGGGAGAAGCGACCAGCGCGCTGCCTCGACTGCAGGGCGGAACGGTCGGTGCCCTCCTCCGCGGGGGTCGGGGCGCGGGAGTCGCCGTTATCGAGGAATCCCAGCAGGCGCGCGGCATTCCCGCCCAGGATCGCGGCGCGCTCCGCGGCGTCGAGATCGGCCCCGTCGACCTCCCGCGCCGCGCGGTCGATCGGGAGGAGCGGATAGTCGCTGCCGAACAGGATCCGCTCCACGCCGATGCACGTGGCGACGACGCGGTAGACCTCCGGCTGGTAGAGGAAGGGCGAGGCGGCCGAGTCGAACCAGACCGCCGCCATCGCGGCGCGGACCTCAGGCATCAGGCCGTAGAACGGCAGCCCGCCGCCCCAGTGCGCGGCGATGAACGGCTGGCCCGGAAAGGCCGCGGCCAGGGCGAGGAACCCCGCCGGCGCGACTGACCCCTTCCCCGGATAGGAGTGGCCCACCGGCTCACTCACGTGGGTCAGGATGGGCACGCCGCGGGCACGCGCGAGATCGACCAGCGGTGCGAGGCGGGCACGCCCGGCAGCCACACCGTCGTCCAGATCGTACCCCTGCGCGTGGGGCATCAGTTCGCCGATGCCGCGCAGGCCCGCGGCCAGTGCGCGATCGACCCCGTCGAGCGAGCGTTCGTCGGCCGGCTGGGCGGCGGCAAAGGGAAGGAGGCGAGAGTGGGCGCGAGCCACATCGACGAGGTAGTCGTTGTGCAAAGCGCACAGAGCCGGGTCACGCCATCCCCACCCCACTGCGATCGCACAGTCGAAGCCGGCGCGATCGAGTTCGGCGATGGCGTCCTCGGCGGTGGCCAGGCGTGCTCGCGGTCGGGCGTAGAGTTCGCCAAAGGTCGGATCGAGACGCCGAAAGCGCTCCCGATCGCGGGCAACCTCGGGTGGGAAGATGTGGATGTGCGCATCGACCCTCACCGGTCGCCACGGCGGGGCGAGCGCACTGGACTCGAGGCGGTCCTTCGCGGCATCGCTCGTCGTGGACCTCCCACGGTGGCGCTGCGGGTGTGAAGCCGGCGCGGTCGGGGCGGCTTCACACCGAACGGTATCACGGAGGTTGCACATCGGACCGCTCGCTTCCGGCACACGCAATTTGAGGCTGGCGCGCGGGCGGCCCGGAGACTGATCGTCCCAGAGCTGATCGCCCGCATCATCGTGTCCAATGGGCGAAGGCGTGGTCTGTACCCTGAGCTTTGAGGCGGCTTCGTGAGGAGTCGAAGATCTTGAATCCCCCGGTGCCGAGCGACCCCGGTCAGAGGCGCAATCGCGCAATGACCCGGCGAAGCACCCACGCCCGACGACGAAGCTCTGGCCGATCCCCGGCCACCATCACGCGGACGCGCGACGTGCCCCTATCGGGTGAGCGACCCCGTCAGCGCCGGTGACGCGCTGTACTCAGCCTGGTGGGGTCCGGCGACGGCGTGGCAGGCGACGTGATGGCGGGACGCGGCCTCCGAGAACGGCGGCGCGGTGTGGCGGCAGATCGCACGCGCGACCGGGCAGCGGGTATGGAAGTGACAACCGCTCGGCGGGTTGATCGGGCTGGGCACGTCACCGGTGAGGACGATGCGCCGCCGGCCGCCGGTCGCCCCGGTCGTGGCGTTGGTGTCGAACATCATGCGGCGGTCCGGGTCTGGCTCGGGGATGGCGGAGAGGAGCGCCTGCGTGTACGGGTGGAGCGGCCGGGCGAAGAGCTCGGATGTTTCGGCCAGTTCGACGATGCGTCCGAGATACATGACGCCAATGCGGTTTGAGATGTACTTCACGACCGCGAGGTTGTGCGCGATGAATAGGTAGGTCAGGCCGAACTCGGCCTGGAGGTCGCGCAGGAGGTTGAGGATCTGACTCTGGATCGAGACGTCCAGAGCCGAGACCGGCTCATCGCAGACGATGAATTTTGGCCGCATAATGAGCGCACGGGCGATGCCGATGCGCTGGCGCTGGCCGCCGGAAAATTCGTGGGGATACCGCCGGGCGTACTGGCCGCGCAGGCCGACCCGAGCCATCACCTCCTGGACCCGCTGGTCCCGTTCCTTTCGGTTCTTCACCCCGTGGACGAGGAGTCCCTCGCCGACGATCTCGCCGACGGGCATACGCGGGTCGAGCGATGAGTACGGATCCTGGAAGATGATCTGCATGTCGCGACGGAGGCGCTTGAGATCGCTCCCGCCCATCGCGAAAAGGTCACGTCCCTCGAAGGAGACTGAACCCTTCGTCGCCGGTGTCAGCCGCAGGATCGTGCGACCGACGGTCGTCTTGCCGCAGCCAGACTCCCCGACCAGGCCGAACGTTTCGCCCGGGCGCACGTCGAACGACACATCGTCGACCGCGCGTACCTCGGCGATCGTGCGGTAAAGAAGGCCGCCCCGGACCGGGTAGTACTTGACGAGATTCTTGACGGTGAGGAGGGGATCCGCGCCGCCGTTCACGCTCACGTCGCCACCGCGGGGGCGGGCTTCGGCACGTCTGGATCGTGCACGTGGCAGCGAACGCGGCGGCCGTCGCCCAAGTCGATCAGGCGCGGGTTCGTCTCCAGGCACGTATCCCACGCATAGGGACACCGCGCCGCGAATCGACATCCCGGCGGCAGGCGCAGCAGATTGGGCACGGTGCCCTGAATCACGTTGAGGCGTGTGTCGGTCTGCGTCGCGAGTGTGGGTATGGAGGCGAGCAATCCCTGGGTGTAGGGATGCTTCGGATTCTTGAAGAGATTGTGGATGTCAGCCTGCTCGACGATCTGGCCGGCGTACATCACCGCGACGTGATCGCACATCTCGGCCACCACGCCCAGGTCGTGGGTGATGAGGAGGAGCGCCATGCGGGTCCGCTCCTTGAGATCCTTCAACAACTCCAGGATCTGGGCCTGGATGGTGACGTCGAGCGCGGTCGTCGGCTCGTCGGCGATGAGGACACGGGGCGAGCAGGAGAGCGCCATCGCGATCATCACACGCTGGCGCATGCCGCCGGAGAGTTCGTGCGGGTAGGCGTTGTAGCGCTGCTGCGGCTGGGGGATGCCGACCAGGCCGAGCATCTCGATGGCACGCTTCTTCGCCTGCTCGGCCGACACCTTCTCGTGGGTCAGGATGGCCTCGCTGATCTGATCTCCCACGGTGAAGACGGGATTGAGCGAGGTCATCGGCTCCTGGAAAATCATCGAGACCCGGTTGCCCCGAATGCTGTACATCTCCTCCTCACTCAGGGCGAGGAGGTTGGTCCCCTCTAGGCCGATCTCCCCTTCGACGACCCTGCCGGGTGGGGTGATGAGCCGCATGACCGAGAGCGACGTGACCGACTTGCCGCACCCGGATTCGCCGACCAGACCGAGCGTCTCGCCGCGGCGAATGGCGAAGTCGACGCCATCGACCGCACGGACGACACCGTCGGCCGTGAAGAAATGAGTCCGCAGGCCGGAGACGCGGAGCATCACCTCATCGGCGGGCGGGTCAGACGCCGTAGCGGTCATCGCTACTCCCGCGGGAATTTGGGCGACATCATACACGAGGGTCACGGTCGTGCCCACGTCGCCGCGTTCCAGGTCAGACCGATCGCACGTGCGGGCGCCGCCGGACCGCGGAGATCGGCCCGATGGGCCACAACGCGAGGGTAGGCGAACAGAGGGACTTCGGGCAGGATCTCATCGCGCAGTTCGCCCTCCGCGCGTCGAACGTCGTTCAGCGCCGCCTCTTCGATCGCCGCATCGAGTCGGCCCGGCAGGAGCGCGATCCGTGAGTCGACGGGGCGCACCTCGGTGAGGGCCGGGATCCACGGGCCAATGAGGTCGTCCGCCGGATCGTCGGCGCCGACTACGCCGTGAAGGGTGAGATCGTACTCACCGGCGCGAAGCGGACCTGCGGCGGCGAAGAGGGTGCGTGCAGAGATGAAGCGGGCGTCGAGTCGGATCTGATGGGGCGCGAGTTGCGCGGCCAGCAGTTCGGCGGTGCGGCGTCGCGGCGCGTCGTCGGTCGTGAGGAGACGCAACGTCGGCGTCTCCTCACCTCGGCCGGGGACATCGACGTTTCCGGGCGTCCACGCCGCCTCGCGCAGGAGGCGCTCGGCCCGCGCGACATCCCGCGTCGCGATCGTGGGCACCGCGGCGACGGCCACCACCGCCGCGCGCGCGCCGAACCGCTCGGTCGCGAGTGCCTCACGATCGACGAGCGCGGCGATGGCCAGGCGCACGCGTCGGTCGCGCAGCGCGGTGCTTCCCGGCCGGAAGCGCAGCACCTCGTGATCGGCCGTGGCGACGATCGGGCCGACCGTCACCTCGGCGGAGGCGCGCAGCGCGTCGAGGCCGCCTGCGTCGGCGCCGTCGAACTGGGCCAGGTCGATCCGCCCGGAGCTCAGTTCGAGGACCCGCGCCGCGCCGGCGAGGGGGCGAACGATGACCCGGCGGATCGCGGGCGATCCGCGGTGGTACTCCGGCCGCGCCTCCAGGACGATCTCCCCGCCGCTGGCGCTGAGGAGGCGGTAGGGTCCCGCGCCGACGGGGGCGCGATCGTATCCCTTGCGGGCAAGGAGTTCGTCGAGCGTCTCGCGCGGGTCGCGATCGGGGAAGAGATGAGCGGGATAGATCCAGGCGCCGGGCAGGCCGTGCGCGTAGCTTCGATCGAGGGCCGCGCCAACCTGATCCTCGAGGAAGCCGTACTCGTTGGGGGTGCGCGCCGCGGCTTCGCGGGCGGAGCGCTCGGAGAAGAACCGGAGGCGCACCGTGCGCGGGTCTGGCGTCTCGATCCGCTCGATCCGCCGGACCGTGTTCACCTCCTGGCCATCGCCGCTCTGGAGGGCGAGATGCCACGAGAGGAGCACGTCGGCGGCGGTCACGCCCCGCCCGTCGCTCCAGCGCGCGTCTGGTCGCAGGGTGAAGGTCACCTCGAGGTGGCGCTCCGCGTCGGTGCCGACCCAGCGTGCGCCGCCGTTCTCCAGCGTGGGAACTCGTTCGGCGAGGTCGGGGATCAGGTTCCCGTCGCCGTCGTTTGCGACCAGTGCGGCCATCGTCAGGTTATCGATCTCGCGGGCGGCCCGAGCGGCGGGATCGGCGCTGGCGCGCGGTGGACGGGCGAGGGGACTCGGCGCCGTGGGAATGACCAGGATGACATCGTCGCGCGCGGGTCGGCGGGTCGCGGTCGCGGCCGGGGCAACACTCTGACCCGGTGCGGACAGGCGCGGGGCCGGGGATAGGCCGCAAGCTGCGAGAACGCACCACAGCACGAGAAGGAGGGCTGCGGCGGTCCGAACGCGGGACCTGGCCCCCGGCGACGGCGAGCGAACCGTCAGTCGGGTCCCCGGACGAGGTCGCGGGTGTCGATGCCGAGCACGGACCCGTCCTTCGCGCTCAGATCGCGGATGGCGAGGCGGAACCTCTCGCCAGCGCGGATCGACCCGGGCACGGGGACCGTCACGTCGAACGTCCCCGGTTCCCCGTATTCGCCGCGGACGGCGATCGGACCGCCGCGCAGTTCCCGGCCACTCACGTCGGTGAGCCGGTAGCTGAGGTTCTTCTCGAAAGGAACGAGGTCGATCCACCCCACCAGCCGGAACCGCGCGCCGACGGTCTGGCCCTCCGCGGGCAGCGAGAGGCGGATGGTGCGCCAGGGCGGGTCTTGCTCCCAGGAGAGGCGCTGCGTGTTGAGGCGGCGCTGGGTGCCAGACGGCCCGCGCACCCAGGTCCAGTGTCCGTCCGTGTAGGCGGTGGCGTTATCACTCTTCCTCCAGACGAGCAGGCCGCCACGGCCGTCGATCCCAATTGTCGGCTGGAAAGTCTGCCCCTTCTCGGGATCGTGGGCCTCGTTCGCCGCGCAGTCCCCGACGATCGTGAGCAGGGCTTCGCGGAACGCTTTGAAGCCGAGCACGAACTGGCAGTCGGCGGCGTCGGCTCGAGCAGGCGCGAGGTACAGGACGAGGAGAACGAGGGCCAACGGCAGGAGCGGCAGAGGGCGGGGACGCGCCGCCACTCAGGCCGCAAGCCGGGTGACGATCGCGCACTCGGCGCGACTCGGATCGATCCCCAACGCGACGGCGGCACGCGGGGGGTACCCTTCGGCCGGAGCGCGCATAAAGGTCACGCCCGCGGCGTGCTCGCCGCTCGTCTCGACAGCGACGTGGAGGTTCTGCCAGGTCAGAAGCGCGCGGTCGATCAGCGTCGCCGCGGCGAGGGGATCGTGGAGAAACGTACCGCCCGTGCGCGCGAACTGCGGGTAGCGCTCGATCTGGTCGGCGATGGTCAGGTGGAACGGGTCGCCCGAAGTTCGTATCGCGGCAAGATCGACGCGGCGGACCTGAGCGCGCAGCGTCACGTCCAGCGGCACGAGCGAGATCGGAGCGCCGGACCGGAGAACGACATCGGCGGCCTCGGGGTCGCATCGGATGTTGTGCTCGGCGTATCCCGAATCGAGCAGGTCCACCCCGCGGAGCGCCCCTCCCATGATCGTGAGGTGTTGGAGCGCGCCGGCGAGGGCGGGCTCGCGCAGGAGCGCCAGTGCGACGTTCGTAAGCGGGCCGATCGCCAGGAGATGAATCTGCCCCGGATGGCTCATCACGTGGCGAACGAGATGATCGACGGCGTGTTCGCTCGCCGGGGGCCGGCGGTGGCGCAAGCCCTCCAGCAACCCCTGTCCTTCGTGACCGGCCCAGTAGATCGGGCGGCGATCGAGCAGTGGCCGGGAGGCGCCGCGGTAGACGGGCACTTCATCGCGGCCACGGAGGCCGAGCAGTTCGATCGCCATCCGGGCGCGAAGGTCCACGTCACCATGAACGCAGGTGACCGCATCGAGGCTGATCTCCGGCGAGGCGAGGAGGAACGCGAGGGCGAGACAGTCGTCGACGTCGGTGCCGATATCGGTATCGAGAATCACGCGGGTCGTCATCGGTGGGCCTCCTCCCGGGAGCGCTTCGCGCGCCGCTGCAGGGCCGCCAGGCGGTGCTGGGTCCGCCGGGTCGTCCGGCCGAGGGCGCGATAGCGATCGTACAGGTCGTCGTAGAGGCGGCGCACTTCCTCGCGCGGTGTCACGACGTGGTCAGTGGTCGTCCAGGTGCTCTCGCGCGAAACGAGACCGCTGGCATGGCCGGCGAGCAGCGCGTCGCCGTAGGCTGCGCCGATCGTCTGGCGGGGGACCTCCTGCGGCCGTCCGATGACGTCGGAGACGATCTGCGTCCAGAGATCGCCGCGGGTTCCACCCCCGACGGCGATGAGCCTTCGACCGCCGCCGCCGATCGCGCGCATCACCTCAAGATTGTGGCGCAGCGCGAATGCGGTGCCCTCGAGCATCGCCCGATACAGATCGCCCCGACCGTGACGCAACGTCAGCCCGGCGATCACGCCGCGGGCATCCGGATCGAACAGCGGGGTCCTCTCGCCGGCGAAGTAGGGAAGGACGACGAGTCCATTTGCGCCCGGTCCGGACTCAGCCGCCTCGGCGAGAAGCGTCTCGAACGGCACTCCGCCGGCGAGATTCCGCACCCAGCCCGTGAGCGCGCCGGAGGTCGCCATCCCCGCGGCCAGATTCAGGGTACCCGGGAAGACGCCAATCGACGCCCACATCCGACGGTCGATGAGGGGCCGATCGACGACCTCGACGACGAACATCGTCGTGCCGTACATCACCATCGCATCGCCCGGCACGCGTACGCCCACGCTCGTGGCCTCGGCCCAGGCATCGATGGTCCCGGCGGCGACCGGAATTCCGGCCGGCAGTCCGGTCGCGCGCGCTGCCTCGGGGGTGACCGTGCCGGCGACATCGCCAGGCCACAAGAGGCGCGGCAGTTCCAGCTCGGGGCAGACCTCGCGCACCCACTCGGGGATCCAGTCGTGCCGGGACAGGTCGTAGAGCGGCGGCGATTGGCTCGCCGAGACGTGGTCGAGAACGTACGCGCCGGTCAGCCGATGGACGACGAAGGAGTTCGCCATGAACCAGCGGCGCGTGCGTGCCCAGACGTCCGGTTCCTGGCGGCGAACCCAGAGGATCTTCGGCCCGACCGCCTGGCTCGTGAGGGGCGATCCGCAGCGGGCGAGGATCCGCTCGGCACCGATCTGCCGGTTGAGAAAGCGGATCTGCGGTTCGGCGCGCGTGTCGATGCCGTACAGGATCGCCGGACGCAGCGGCATGCCTGCGGCGTTGGCGGGCAGAAACGTCGCGCCGATCCCGCTGGGGCACACGGCGCGGATCCCCCTCCCGCCGACTCGCGCCATTTCGGCGATGAGCGAGCGGACGTCGTTCCACCAGACCGCCTCTGCGTCGTGCTCGGCCCAACTGGGTCGCGGCAGCGAGAGTGTGTGCTGGCGGGTTGCGGTGGCAACGACCGTGCCGTCTGGGCGGGCGAGCACGGCTTTGGAACTCATCGTGCCGATGTCCACGCCGAGGAGTAGATCGTCCATCGCACGGCATCGTACCAGCGCGGCAACGACGCCGATCGGCAGGGGTGTGGCCGAGGTCCGGCTTGGCTCGTCCAGGCCGAGTCGGCCGCGGGACAGGTACACTCCGGGCGATGCGCTGGGTCACACGCTTCGGCGCGGCGCCGGCGTTCTGGCGCATCCTCGGCGAGATCGATCCGGCTGCGGTGGCCGTCGCGGCGGCCCGCACGGTGGCGGTGGTGATCGTCGGCGAGCCCGGCGTAGGCCGGCGCACCCTGCGGAACCAGATCACCCGCGGCGCGGAACATCGGCCTAGCGGAATCCTCGTCGATGTGAGCGATGTGCACTACGGCCTGGCGGTCGACGTGGCCCTCCTGCTGATCGACGCGCGCGATCCCGTGAAGAGCGGTCCGCTGGAGTGGTATCGCCGCCACGCGGCGCGGCGCCCGATCGTCGTGGTCAACCGCGTGGACGAGGTGGCACGCGCGGATGCCGCGTGCCGTCAGGTCGCCGCGGCGCTCGGCATCTCCACCAGGGAGATCGTGTCTCTGAGCGCCAACCAGCCCGGCGCGGCGGATCGCATCGCCGTGGCGATCGCTCGGCACCTAACGAACCGCGCGCTGGCGATCGGCCGGGCCCTCCCGGCGCTTCGTCCCGGCA
>Ga0194131_10004558_pt1 | contig 20766 bp, 20 predicted proteins | sample TA2KigO120mmetaG_FD_148631 | JGI IMG/M metagenome (GOLD analysis project Ga0194131, IMG submission 148631) | Freshwater microbial communities from Lake Tanganyika, Tanzania - TA2015053 Kigoma Offshore 120m | ecosystem: Environmental > Aquatic > Freshwater > Lake | place: Tanzania: Lake... | reverse complement strand
CGGTTCCTGCGCCGGGTGTCGGCCGCGACCCGGCTGCTCGGCGCGCGGCCCGCGGACGTGCTCGAGCTCGACGGCCCCATGCCCGCGCGCGTGGCGACCGCGCTCGACTACGGCGCGCGCGAGGCGTTCCTCCAGGACTACGAGCGGCGCACCGAGGCCGTGCGCGCCGTCTACGACGAGCTGATGGCGTGAAGACCTTCTACATCGTCGACGGCCACTCGCACATCTTCCGCGCCTACCACGCGCTCGGCTACCTCTCGACCTCCAAGGGCGTGCCGAGCCACGCGGTGCTGATCCTCAGCACGATGCTGTGGAAGTTGATCCGCGAGGAGAAGCCGGACTACCTAGGCATCGCGCTCGATCCGCCGGGTCCGACGTTCCGCGACGCGCTGTTCGCCGAGTACAAGGCGACGCGCAGCGCGATGCCCGACGACCTCGCGCGGCAGCTGCCGTACGTGCGCCGGCTCTTCGAGGCGCTCCGCACCCCGGTGCTCGAGGTGCCGGGCTACGAGGCGGACGACGTGCTCGCGAGCCTCGTCGAGCAGGCGCTCAAGCTGCCGGACCTCGACATCGTGCTCGTCACCGGCGACAAGGACCTGCTCCAGCTCGTGGGGCCGCGGGTGCGCGTGCTGTCCGTGCTCGGCCGCACGGGCGAGCGCATCGTGTACGACGAGGCGAAGGTGAAGGAGCGCTGGGGCGTCGAGCCGGAGCAGATCGCCGACGTGCTCGCGCTCATGGGCGACAGCATCGACAACATCCCGGGCGTCAAGGGCGTGGGCGAGAAGACCGCGGTGAAGCTCGTCGGCCAGTTCGGCGGCGTGACGAAGCTCTACGAGAACCTCACGCTCGTCGGCGGCAAGCTCCGCGAGACGCTCGCCAACAGCAAGAAGCAGGCGCTGCTCTCCCGCGAGCTGGCCACCGTGAACCGGAACGTCGACGTGGCGTTCGACCTCGAGCGCTTCCGCCTCGTCGAGCCGGACTGGGCGAAGCTGCGCGGGCTCTGGATGGAGATGGAGTTCGTGCGGCTGGTGAAGGAGCTGCCGGCGGTCACCGTGCAGGTGAGCGACGCGCCCGTCGCCCATCTCGCCACGGCGGACGCGGCGCGCGCCTGGCTCGCGCCGGTGCCCGCCGGCGAGGCGATCGCGCTCGAGTGGGCGGGCGCGCTGAGGCCGCCGGACGTCACGCTCCGCGGCGTCGCGGTCGCGCATCCCGCCGTCGAGCCGGCGACGGTGGCGCCCGAGGCGCTGCTCGCGGTGCTCGAGCGCCCGCTCGTCGTGCACGACGCCAAGCCGATCGTCGAGTGGGCGCTCGGGCAGGGGCGGCCCGCGCCGCGCGTGGAGGACAGCGCGCTCGCCGCGTACCTGCTGAACGCCGCCCGCGCGACCTACAAGCTCGACGAGATCTGCACCGAGGTCTTCGGCGAGTGTCCGCCCACCGTGCCCGCGCCGCCCGCCGACGGCGCGCCGGAGCCGACGCTCGGCCCGATCCTCGCCGAGCGCGCGAAGTGGGTCGCACGCCACTGGGAGCACGCGCGCGGCGAGCTGGACGAGCGCGGGCTGCGCCCGATCTATGAAGACGTGGAGCGCCCGCTCGTCGAGGTGCTGGCCACGATGGAGCGCCACGGCATCCGCGTCGCGCCGGAGCGCCTGGAAGCGTTTGCGAAAGAGCTCGAGCGCACGCTCGACACCCTGACCCGCGAGATCTACGCGCTGGCGGGCGAGGAGTTCACGATCGCCTCGCCGAAGCAGCTCGCGCACATCCTGTTCGAGAAGCTGCAGCTCCCGGCGATCCGCCGCACGAAGACCGGCTATTCGACCGACGCCGACGTGCTCACGGAGCTCGGCCTGCGGCACGAGCTGCCCGCGAAGATCCTCGAGCACCGCAGCCTCTCGAAGCTGAAGGGGACGTACGCGGACACGCTGCCGCTGCTGGTGAACCCGCGCACCGGCCGCATCCACACCACGTTCAACCAGCTCGTGGCGGCGACCGGGCGGCTCAGCTCGCAGGACCCGAACCTCATGAACATCCCGATCCGCACGGAGCTGGGCCGGCGCATCCGCGCCGCGTTCATCCCCGAGGACGGCTGGACGTTCGTGGCGGCCGACTACTCCCAGATCGAGCTGCGGATCCTCGCCCACCTCTCCGGCGAGGCCGCCATCATCGAGTCGTTCCGGCGGGGCGAGGACATCCACACGCGCACGGCGTCGGAAGTGTTCAAGATCGAGCCCGGCGCCGTGACCTCGCTCCAGCGGACGATCGCCAAGAGCGCGAACTACGCGATCCTCTACGGCGTCTCGGCGTTCGGGCTCTCGCAGGCGACCAAGATCGACCAGGCCGAGGCGCGGCGCTACATCGACGCCTACTTCGCGACGCACCCCGCCGTCCGCGCGTTCATCGACAGCACGCTGGTGGAAGGCCGCGAGCGCGGCTGGGTGTCGACGATGCTCGGGCGCCGCCGCTATCTCCCCGACCTGCGCTCGAACAACCCCGTCGCGCGCAACGCGGCCGAGCGCATGGCGATGAACGCGCCGGTGCAGGGGACGGCGAGCGACATGATCAAGGTCGCGATGGTGCGCGTGCACCAGGCCCTGCGCGCGCGCGGGCTGCGCGCGCGCATGCTGCTGCAGGTGCACGACGAGCTGCTCTTCGAGGCGCCGCCCGAGGAGGTCCCGGCCGTCGAGGCGCTCGCCCGCGAGCTCATGGAGAGCGCGCTGCCCCTCGACGTCCCCGTCGTCGTCGACGTGAAGGCCGGCGGCGACTGGTCGGCCGTCTAGCCGTGCGGCGCTTCCTGCTCGTCGGCCTCACGGGGTCGATCGCGACCGGCAAGAGCACCGTGTCCGCGATGTTCCGCGAGCTCGGCGGCGTCGTGCTCGACGCCGACGTGCTCGCCCGCGACGTCGTCGCGCCCGGCGAGCCCGCGCTCGCGCAGATCGTGGAGGAGTTCGGGCGCGACGTGCTGCAGGCGGACGGCACGCTCGACCGGAAGAAGCTCGGCGCGATCGTCTTCGGCGACGCCGCGCGGCGCAAGCGCCTGGAGCAGATCACCCATCCCGCGATCCGCGACCGCTTCCTGCGGCACCTCGCCGACCTCGAGGCGCGCGGGTTCGAGGGCCTCGTGCTGTGGGACGCGCCGGTGATGATCGAGACCGGCGGTCACAAGGCGATGGATCGGCTGGTCGTGGTCGCCACCGACGAGGCGACCCAGGCGGCGCGGCTGCGCGCGCGCGACACGATCGACGCGGCGGAGGCGGAGCGGAAGATCCGCAGCCAGATGCCGGTGGCGGAGAAGGCGAAGCTGGCCGACTACGTCATCGACAACGCGGGCGACCGCGCGGCGACGCAGCGGCAGGTCGGCCGCGTGCATGCGGCCCTGGCAGCGGAGGCCCGGCTCGCCAGGACGCTCCTCACCAGCCACTCCACGCGGCGGGCCGCGGCACTTGGCGTCGTATTCCCGGTGAATCTCGGAACCCGCGGTCGGAACGAGGTTTCTCCGGCGGTCGTCTTTCAGAGGCTCCGTGCGGCGGTCACGACGTCCGAGTTTCTCGGATACCACTGGCGACGATCGGGGGCCTTTGTCTTTCTCCGCCCGGATCGCGAGTTCGATGCCGAAGCAACTGCTGCTGTCACGAGGGTAACGGGGCTTGAGGCCGTGGCGAGGCCTTTCTCTGCGCTGGCTCGCGTTGACTGGCGAGTCCCGCTCGATACGTCGACAACCGCGCGTGGCTCGGTTGTGCTCGGCGACACGATTGGGACATGGCGGCTCGTGTCGGTGTTTCTCTCCGAGGAGATTCCGAGCGACCAGCGCGTGTCTGGAACTCTCACGTCCCGGATAAGAATCGTCGAATGGGTCTCTGGAAGCGATGTGCTGTGCGCCTACGACCGGCCATCGGAGCCTGGCGATGTTGGTCAGGTGACTCGCGCTGTCGTCTTGCGGCTCACGCGTGCCGGCGCCGGATCGAAAGTCTTCGGTTCGGGGAGAGCCCTCAGCGTAGTTCGCGATATCCTGTGCGCGAGGGGCGTCCGGCATGAGACGGGCCGGGCTCTCGGTGACGGTCCTCGCGCCCGACGCCTTGAGGGGGCCGAGTAATGCGTATCGCACCACGAATCGTCGTCGACCCAGCCGTACGTTTCGGCAAGCCCGTCATCGAGGGAACTCGTGTTCCCGTCGAGCTTGTGCTCGGACACCTGGCGGCGGACATGTCAATCGACGCCGTGATGGACGAGTACGGCTTGACGCGCGCGGATGTTCTGGCGGCTCTGGCCTATGCGGCCGAACGTATCGCGTCAGAGGAGATCGGGAGCCTGACCTGAGGACGCCGTCGTGCACAGGGTACTCGTCGACGAGGACTTACCCAGGTCCCTCGCCCGATTTCTTTCCTCGGCCGGCATCGACGCGGTGGACGTTCGTGACGCGGGTCTTCGGAGCGCGAGCGACGACGCAATCTTCGCGCGCTGTCAGGCTGAGCGCCGGACACTTTTGACTGGCGGTCTCGGGTTCGCGAACGTCCTGCGGTTCCCGCTCGGCGGGCACTTCGGTATCGTAGTTGCCAGATATCCCGACGCGGTATCAACGCAGTCTTTGAACGAGGCGCTGGTACGCGCCCTCGAACGGGTCCCCGACACGGAGATCGTCGGCGCTCTGGTCATCGTGGAGCCCGGCCGCACGAGAATGCTTCGTCGTGCCGCACGTGGCTAACAAGCGCCACGCGCTCGGGCAGCACTTCTTGCGCGATCCCGGCATCGCGCGCGCGATCGTCGACCTCGTCGCGCCGACGCGCGCCGACGTCGTGGTCGAGATCGGCCCCGGAGAGGGCGCGCTCACCGCGGAGCTGAGCCGGCGCGCGGGACGCGTCATCGCGCTGGAAGTCGACCGCGACCTGGCCGCGAAGCTGCGGGCGCGCGGGCTCGACGGGCTCGAAGTCCTCGACGCGGACGCGCGCACCTGGGATTACGGCACGCTGCCGCGGCCCCCCGGCGGCCGCGTGCTCGTGGTCGGCAATCTCCCGTACAGCGTGGGCAAGCCGATCCTCGAAGCGCTCGTCACCGCGCGCACCGCGATCGACGCGATGGCGCTCATGCTCCAGAAGGAGGTCGCCGAGCGGCTCGCCGCGCCGCCGGGCACCAAGGTCTACGGCGGCCTGTCGGTGATGACCCAGCTCTATTGCGACGTGCGGCTCGCGCTCCGCGTGCCGCCCGCCGCGTTCCGGCCCCCGCCGAAAGTCGATTCCGCGGTGGTGCACCTGCGCGTGCTGGCCGTGCCGCGCGTGCCCCTCCCGGACGAGCGGCGCTTCCACTCGGTCGTGCGGGCCGCCTTCGCGCAGCGCCGCAAGATGCTCGGCAACGCCGTGGCCGGCTCGCTCGGGATCGAGCTCGACGCCGCCCGCCAGGCGGCCGCCCGGGCCGGGATCGACCCCACCCGGCGTGCCGAGACCCTCACAATTCATGAGTTCGCCGCCCTGACGTCGCAGTTATCCTGAGGAGGATGCCAGGAGTCCGTAAGGCTGTCGTCTACGGCGCGCTCGCGCTCGTGGTGCTCGGGCTCGTCGTCACCGGCGTGGTGGTCCGCCGCACCGGCGGGTCGATCTTCCCGGTGGCCGAGCTGGCGGCGGTGATGACGTTCGACGAGGACGCCGCCGCGCCCGCGCCGGAGCCCCCCGCCGTCGCGCCGTCCGCGGTGCCGGCGTCGCACAAAGTCACCACGGTCGCCCTGCGCCGCGGCGACAACCTCATCGGCGCGCTCGCGCGCGAGGGCGTGGCCCCGCGCGTGGGGAACGACATCGCCGCCGCGCTGCGCGCCAACGGCGCCCGGCTGCGGCGGATGAAGCCGCGCGACACGCTGGAGATCACGTGGAGCCTCGACGGCGCTCCGCAGCGTGTGGCGTACGACGCGAGCCCGTGGCTCGGCTTCGCCGCGATCGCGCGCGACGACGGCGGCTGGCGCGTCGAGCGCGCGGAGACGCGGCCCGACGTGCGCGCGGTGGTCGTCGCCGGCGAGGTGAAGCGCTCGCTGTTCCACGCGGTCGAGGAGGCGGGCGAGGCGCCGCGGCTCGTGATCGACCTCGTCGAGGTCTTCCAGTCGGACTTCGACTTCACCGCGGACTCGAAGGCCGGCGATCGCTTCCGCCTGCTCGTCGAGAAGCGCTACGCGGGGGAGAGCTTCGTGGACTACGGCCGCGTGCTCGGCGCCCAGTACGTGAGCGACGGCCGCGTGCTCACGGGCGTCGCGTTCGAGTCGGCCGGTACGAAGGACGCCTTCTACGACCTCGCGGGGCGCTCGCTCAAGAAGAGCTTCCTCAAGTCACCGCTCGAGTTCACGCGGATCACGTCCGGCTTCACGTACGCGCGTCCGCATCCGATCCTCGGCGGCACGCGCCCGCACCTCGCGATCGACTACGGCGCGCCGGTCGGGACGCCGGTGCGCGCGGTGGCCGACGCGACCGTGCTCCACGCGGGCTGGGCGGGCGGCAACGGCATCCAGGTGCGCCTGCGCCACCGCGCGGGCTACGAGACGATGTACAACCACCTCTCGCGCACGGCCGTCCGCGCCGGCCAGAAGGTACGCCAGCGCCAGGTCATCGGCTACGTGGGGTCGACCGGGCTGTCGACCGGCCCCCACCTCGACTATCGCGTGTCGCGCAACGGCGTGTTCGTGAACCCGCTGAGCGAGAAGTTCCTTCCCGGCGAGCCCATCGGCCGCGCCGAGCGCGCGCGGTTCAACGAGCAGGTCCGCACGGTGGTCAAGCGCCTGGAGACCGAAGCGCCGTTTTGAGCCTCGGAGGGGGGCTTCGCCCCCCTTCCGACGGTCGTCGCACGCCGGTGGCGCGCTCCTCCCTGCCTCCCCCCAGCAGCAAGGATCGCGCGGGCGAAGCCCGCGCTCGGAACTAGTCCACGAGCGCGATGCCGAGGATGGTCGCGAGCTCGCGCAGCGCCGGCTCCGGCTCCGCGACCTTGATCGTGGTCATCCCCAGCGCGCGGGCGGCCTTCAGGTTCGCGCCGATGTCGTCGAGGAACGCCGCGCGGGGCGGCGCCACGCCGAGCTCGCGGCAGGCGAGCTCGTAGATCTTCGGGTCGGGCTTGCGCAGGCCCACCACGCTCGATTCGATGAACGCGTCGAAATGCTCGCGGACCGCGTGCGGCCTCCGGGGGCCGGCGCTCACCCAGTTGTTGGTCAGCGCGGCGACGCGCAGACCTCGCGCGCGGATGCGCCCGATCGCCTCCACCATCACCGGCCGCGGGCGCCCGGCCTCCGCGATGGCGGCCATGAGCGCCGCCGCGTCCAGCTCGACCCCGCCCGCGCGGCAGTCCGCTTCGAACGGCACCAGGAAGCCCTCCACGGTGAGCTCGCCGCGCTCGAGGCGCGACCAGGCGCCGGTGTCGCCCGCCCGCCGGATGGCCTGGTTGACCGCGCCCGGCGGGATCCCGTGCGCGGCCTCGAAGCGCGCGATGGACTGGAGCGGCGAGTCCATCACCACCCCGCCGAGGTCGAAGAGCACGCCGTCGATGGCCCCCACGCCCCGCATTGTACGGGGGACGGCGTCTCAGAATGCGGGGCGGCGCGAACCCCGGTGCTACGATGAACTCTCTGAAATCGCTGCAAAAATGACGAGGTTGAATGCCGTGACCGAGCCGCTCGTTCGCTTGATCCCCCTGGGCGGCCTCGGCGAGATCGGTCTGAACATGATGCTCGTCGAGTCCGGCGACGACCTCATCGCGATCGACTGCGGGCTCATGTTCCCGGACGCCGAGCTGCCCGGGATCGACTACGTCATCCCGGACTTTACGTACGCGCTCGCGAAGCCCGACGCGCTCCGCGCCGTGTTCCTGACGCACGGCCACGAGGACCACATCGGCGCGCTCCCGTATCTGCTCAAGCGCGTCCGCGTGCCCGTCTACGGCAGCCCGCTGACGATCGCGCTGATCGCGGAGAAGCTGCGCGAGCACGGGCTCGAGGACGTCTCGCTCCACGCGATTCGCCCGCGCGAGCGCCTCGAGGTCGGGCCGTTCACCGTCGAGCCGCTGCGCGTGACGCACTCGATCGCCGACGGCGTCGGCCTCGCGATCACCACGCCGGTCGGGGTCGTCGTGCACACGGGCGACTTCAAGCTCGACCCGAACCCGCTCGACGGCGAGCTGCCGGACTACGAGTCGTTCAGCGCGCTCGGCGACCGCGGCGTCACCGTGCTGTGCTCCGACTCCACGAACGTCGACCGGCCCGGCCACACGCGCTCGGAAGGCGACGTGGGCGTGGCGCTCGCGGAGCGCTTCGCGGTCGCGCGCGGGCGCATCGTCGTGGCCACGTTCGCCTCGCACATCCACCGCATCCAGGCGGTGCTCCGCCTCGCCGCGCGCTTCGGCCGCAAGGCCGCGCTGCTCGGCCGCTCGATGGAGCGCAACACGCGCGTCGCGGCCGACCTCGGCTACCTCACGCTGCCCGACGGCGTGGTCGTGTCGCTCGAGGAGCTCGCCGAGCTGCCGCCCGCGCGGCAGGTCATCATCTCGACCGGCAGCCAGGGCGAGCCGAACTCCGCCCTGAGCCTCATCGCGGCCGGCGAGCACAAGTACTTCACGGTCGGCGCGGGCGACCTCGTGATCCTGTCCTCGCGCGTGATCCCCGGCAACGAGCGCACGGTGGGCCGGATCATCAACGGGCTCTACCGGCGCGGCGCCGAGGTGCTCTACGAGGACAACGCGTTCGTCCACGTGTCCGGGCACGCGAGCCGGGAGGACCTCAAGCGCATGCTCGCGCTGACCCGGCCGCGCTACTTCGTGCCCGTGCACGGCGAGTATCGCCACCTGCTCGGCCACGCGCGCCTCGCCGCCGAGATGGGGCTCACGCCCGACCGCGTGTTCCTGATGGAGAACGGCGCGGCGCTCGAGGTGACGAAGACCGGGGCCACGGTCGTCACCGGGATCCCCGCGGGGCGCGTGCTCGTCGACGGCAAGGGCGTCGGCGACGTCGGGCCCGTCGTGCTGCGCGACCGCGAGCTGCTCGCGGAAGAAGGCATGGTCGCGGTGGCGATCACGATGAACGCGGACGGCGACGTGGTCGCCGGGCCCACCATCGCCTCGCGCGGTGTCGTCTACGTCAAAGAGAGCGAGCCGCTGCTGGACGAGCTGCGCGGCGCGGTCGCGCAGGCGGTCGCCATGATGGAGCGCGTCGAGCGGCGCGACCGGGAAGCGCTGTACAACCGCATCCGGCTCGCCGTGCGGCAGTTCGTCAACCAGCGGTTCCAGCGCAAACCCGTCGTGCTGCCGATGATCATGACCACTGACGGCCACGAGCCGACACCCCAGGTGGAGGACTGATGCCCGCCGTGTCCGACGACGAGAAGAGCACCCGGCCCGACAAGGGCCCGAAGCACGCGGACAAGCTCGAGCGTGTCGACCGCGCGCCGCGCGCCGAGCGCAACGGACATCCGCCGAAGGACCGGCCGCGCGGCGCCCGCAAGAGGAAGGAAGCGCACCGCTGGGTGCGCGAGGCGCGCGCGATCGCCGCGGTGGTGCTCGCGGCCTTCGCGCTGGTGGCGCTGGCCACGTACCGTCCGGCCGGCGCGGGCGGCTACGGCCCGTCGGGGCCGATCGGTCACTACCTCGCGTGGGCGCTCTTCCAGGCGTGCGGCTACGCCGCGTTCCTCTTCCCGCTGCTCGTCGCGCTGCTGGCGGCCGGCACCTTCATCCGGCCGCTCGTGCCGCGCGGCTGGGCGCCCGCCGGCGGGCTCACGATCGTCCTGATCTCCACCACGGCCCTGCTGACGCTCTCGTCGCCGTCGCTGCCCGGCGACGACATCCGCGCGGGCGGCCTCATCGGCTACGGCCTCGCGGAAGGGTTGCTCGGCACGATCGGCAACGTCGGCGCGTGGCTCGTCCCGATCGCGGCGATGCCGATCGGCGTGCTGTTCGTCACCCAGGTCTCCTACGGCGCGATCAGCCGCGTGCTCGCGGCGCGGATGCGCAAGCGCCGCGCGGCGGCCGTCGTGACGAAGCCCGCCAAGGCGAAGCCCGCGGCGACGCCGGAGCCCGAGATCGCGCCGCCGGGGACGATCGCCGAGCCCGTCTTCGCGCTGCCCAACATCGTGGAGCCGTCCAGGCCCGCGAAGGCCGCCGACAAGCAGGGGCTCGCGTGGCAGGAGACGTTCAATTTCGGCAAGAAGGGCGCGGAGGCGTTCAAGCTGCCCGCGGTCGGGCTGCTGCAGGCGCCCACGGCCACGGAGACGACGCGCTCGCGCGAAGAGCTCCAGGACAACGCGGAGACCCTGCGCAAGAAGCTCCTCGACTTCGACGTCGAGGGCCGCATCGTGCAGGTGAGCCCGGGCCCCATCATCACCTCGTACGAGTTCGAGCCCGCCTCCGGCGTGAAGGTCAGCCAGGTCGTGAACCTGGCCGACGACCTCGCGCTCGCGATGAAGGCCGCGGCCGTGCGGATCGTCGGCCCGATCCCGGGGCGCGGCACCGTCGCCGTCGAGGTGCCGAACGACAAGACGGCCACGGTCTACCTGCGCGAGATCTTCGTCTCCGCGGAGTTCGCGGACTCGAAGGGCAAGCTGCCGCTCGCGCTCGGCAAGGACACGACCGGGCAGCCCGTCGTCGCGGATCTCGCGGCGATGCCGCACCTGCTCGTGGCGGGCGCGACCGGCGCGGGCAAGTCGGTCGGGCTCAACGCGATGATCTGCTCGATCCTCTACAAGGCCACGCCGGCGGACGTGCGCTTCCTGCTCATCGATCCCAAGCGGCTCGAGCTCAGCGTGTACGACGGCATCCCGCACCTGCTCGCGCCGGTGGTGACGGACGCGAAGGAGGCGGCGGCGCGCCTGCGCTGGATCGTCGGCAAGATGGACGAGCGCTACAAGACCCTGCAGATCAAGCAGGTCCGCAACATCGAGGGCTACAACAAGGTCGTCTCCGAAGAGGAGCGGCTGCCGTACTGGGTCGTGGTCGTCGACGAGCTGGCCGACCTCATGATGGTCTCCGCGGGCGAGGTGCAGAACTCGCTCGTGCGCCTCGCGCAGATCGCGCGCGCGGTCGGCATCCATCTCATCGTCGCCACGCAGCGTCCCTCGGTGGACGTCGTCACCGGCCTCATCAAGGCGAACTTCCCCACGCGCATGGCGTTCCAGGTCGCGTCGAAGGTGGACTCGCGCACGATCCTCGACGGCAACGGCGCCGAGCAGCTCCTCGGCCGCGGCGACATGATCTACGTGCCGCCGGGCGCCTCGCGCCAGCTGCGCGTGCACGGCTGCTGGGTCGGCGACGACGAGGTGAAGGCGGTCTGCGACTTCCTGCGCACGCAGGGGCAGGCGGTGTACGAGGAGGTCGCGCTGCCGAGCATGGACGGCGGTGGCGGGGAGGGCGGCGACGACGCCGACCGCGACCAGATCTACTGGGACTGCGTGCGGCTCGTCATCGGCCAGAAGGCGGCGTCCATCTCGTTCCTGCAGCGCCGCATGGGCCTCGGCTATCCCAAGGCCGCCCGCTTCATCGACATGATGGAGCAGGACCGGATCATCGGCCCCGGGCAGGGGGCCAAGCCCCGCGAGATCCTCGTGGGCCCGGAGTACCTGGAGAAGTCCGGCCGCGCCTGACCCTGGGCAAAATTTTCGCTGGTAAACGCGTCCACGGGAAGGAACGACAAGGGCGCGTCCCCGCCGAAGCCGACACTCATGTGTACGGCTTCGCGTCACTCCAGGCCCGGAATCGCGGCGTTTTCCCCGTGAATCCGCCCCCGGCGGGCTTGGCACGACGCCTGCTCCCCCTGCGCCCGGTCACACTTGACGGGAGGAGCACCCCATGCACGGGCGATCGGTGCTGATCATCGACAACGACCGGGAGATCGTCGACCTGCTGGCGTTCTACTTCGAGGAGCACGGCTACGTCGTCGACACCGCGGTCGACGGCCACACCGGGGTCGCGCTCGCCCAGCTCCGGAAGCCCGCCGCCGTGATCTGCGACATCCTCATGGACCGCATGCACGGCTTCGAGGTCGTGCAGAAGCTCCGCGCCCGTCCGGAGCTGGCGGGGACGCTCATCATCATGGTCTCGGCCAAGGCGTACAAGCCCGACATGGATCGCGCGCGCGCGCTGGGCGCCGACCACTTCGTCGTGAAGCCGTTCCGCTGCGACGACCTCCTCGCCCTCGTGGAGGCCGGCGCCACCGTCGCGGCACGATGAAGGTCACGTTCTGGGGGACGCGGGGCTCGATCCCGTCGCCCGGACCGGACACCGTGCGGTACGGCGGCAACACCTCGTGCGTCGAGGTGCGGGTGGGCGGGCACGTCCTCGTGTTCGACGCGGGGACCGGCATGCGGCCGCTCGGCCTCGCGCTCGCGAAGGACTTCCGGGACCAGCCCCTCACCGTGCACCTCTTCATCAGCCACACGCACTGGGACCACATCCAGGGCTTTCCGTTCTTCGCGCCCGCGTACAGGGCGGCGAGCACCATCCACATCTACGGCGCGCCGGGGCAGGGGCGCAGCCTCGAGAAGGTCCTGCGCGGGCAGATGGAGTCCGACTACTTCCCGGTCGGGCTCGCGGACCTCGCCGCGACGCTCGACGTGCACGAGTTTCGCGCGGCCCCGTTCGAGATCGGCGACGTCCGCGTGGACGCCTCGTACCTGAACCATCCCGCGATGAACCTCGCGTACCGCGTGAGCTGCGGCGGGCGCTCGCTCGTCTACGCGACCGATCACGAGCCGCACGCGGCCACGCTCGAGCACATGGCGGGGCGCGGTGAGGAGGGGCGCGCGTTCGGCGCGAGGCTGGATGCCGGGGTCGTGGCGTTCGCGGCGGACACCGATCTGTTGATCGCGGACGCGCAGTACACCGACGAGGAGTACCCGCAGCGCATCGGCTGGGGCCATTCGCCGCTGAGCGCGACCGTCGCGCTCGCGGTCGGCGCGCGCGCCCGCGCCCTCGCGCTCTTCCATCACGACCCGATGCACGGTGACGACGTGGTGGCGCGCATGGAGCGCGAGGCGCGCGAGCGGGTCGCGGCGCTCGGCGCCGCGACCCGCTGCTTCGCCGCCGCCGAAGGGCAGACGCTGACGCTCTAGTCTTCGGCCTTCGCGTGGCCGCGCGGAGGCAGCTCGCGCCGCGCCTCGTCTTCTTCCTCGAGCGGCCGGTTGGTGATCCCCTGGGCGCCGCCGTCCGGCTCCGCGTTCCGGAGCGCCTCGTTCACGGTCTCGCGGTCGCCCTCCGCCTTCTCCTTGTCCGCCGCCGGGTCGTTCATGCGATCGGCCATGAGACACCTCCGGGGCCGGACGGCCGCAACCTGCGTGCCGCTGACCGCGCGGCCGGGCCCGGGCGCTAGTTCCAGCGTTCGGGAACGGTCCAGAACAGGAGCGTGTGCGAGCGCGAGGGCCCCTGGATCAGGAGCGATCGCGCCGGCTTCCAGTCGCCGATCGCATACTGGTGCGACACCACGCGGGTGCCCGGACGCAGCTCGCGGCGGAACTTCGGCAGGAGCCGCTCGTTCACCTCGGGGAAGAGGTAGACCGTGACCACCGTCGCGGGGCTCAGGTCGGCTTCGAAGATGTCCTTCCACACGAACGTCGTGCGATCGGTGACGCCCGCGCGAACCGCCGCGTCCTGGCTCTGCCGTATGAGCGCGGGGTCCAGCTCGATGCCGACGCCGCGCGCGCCGAAGTCCTTCGCCGCCGCGATCACGATGCGGCCGTCGCCCGAGCCGAGGTCGTAAACCACGTCCCCGGGGCCGACCCTGGCTTCCCGCAGCATGACCGCGACCGCCGCGTCTTCCGTGGGCACGAACGGCGCGTCGAGCTGCTGGGTCAGGCGCGGCGTGTCGTGCGGAAGCGCACAGCCCGCGAGGGTCGCGAGGACCGCCGCGGCGGCGACCCGAGCCCGCAGCCTCACCGCGGCGCGCCGACCGGGAGGGTGACGTCGAGAGGCGATCCTCGCACGCGCCGTACCGTAGCACAGTCTTGACGTACACTCGGGCGGGCCCGGATACCGATGCGCTATTTCGCCCGGAAGCTCGCGCACACCGCGTTCGTCGCCTTCGGGGTCGTGACGCTGGTCTTCGCGGCCCTGCGGATGTCCGGCGATCCCGCCGCCACGATGCTCCCCGGCGACGCCACCGTCGAGGAGCTGCGCGACCTGCGGCACGAGCTCGGCCTCGACGTGCCGCTCCACCTCCAGTACGTGCGGTTCCTGACCTCGGCGGTCACCGGCGACTTCGGCACCTCGCTGCGGCACCAGCAGCCGGCGATGGAGCTCGTGCTCGAGCGTCTGCCCGCCACGCTGGAGCTCGCGTTCGCCGCGCTCCTGCTCTCGGTCGCCATCGGCCTGCCGCTCGGGATCATCGCCGCGCTGCGCCGGGGCCGGCTGGCCGACATGCTCGCGATGGGGTTCGCCGTCGTCGGCCAGGCGACGCCGTACTTCTGGATGGGCATCATGCTGATCCTGATCTTCGCGGTCGAGCTGCAGTGGGTGCCGACGTCGGGGCGCGGCGGGATCGAGCGGCTGATCCTGCCCGCGGTCACGCTCGGCACGCACTTCATGGCCGTGCTCGCGCGCCTGACGCGCACGAGCATGCTGGAGGTGCTCGGCCAGAACTACGTGACGACCGCGCGGGCGAAGGGCCTCGCCGAGCGCAGCGTCGTGCTCGTGCACGCGTTGAAGAACGCGGCGGTGCCCGTCGTCACGCTCATCGGCCTGCAGTTCGGCACGCTGCTCGGCGGCGCCGTCGTGACCGAGACGATCTTCGCGTGGCCGGGCGTGGGACGTCTCGCGGTGCAGTCGATCTTCGTGCGGGACTATCCGGTCGTGCAGGCGGGCGTCTTCGTGCTCGCGCTCACGTTCGTCGGCATCAACCTCCTCGTCGACCTCCTCTACGGCTGGCTCGATCCGCGCACGCGGGCGCAGGAGGCGGCATGACCGCGCGCCGCCGCGCGCTGCTCCTGCTCCTGCTCCCGCTGGCCCCGGTGGCGATCGCGGTCGTCGCCGCCGTCCTCGCGCCGTGGGTGGCGCCGCATTCACCCACCGCGAGCCGGCTCTCCGCGCGGCTCACGCCGCCGGCGTGGCAGGAGGCGGGCACGGCCGCCCGCCTGCTCGGCACCGACCTGCTCGGCCGCGACGTGCTGAGCCGGCTCATCTGGGGCGCCCGGATCTCGCTGCTGATCGCGCTCTCGGCCACCGTGCTGGGCGCGCTGGTCGGCTCGCTGCTCGGGCTCGTCACCGGCTACTATCGCGGCCGCGTGGACCGCGTGGTGACCAAGCTCATCGACGTGCAGCTCGCGTTCCCGTTCGTGCTGCTCGCGATCGCGGTGATCGCGGTGGCCGGGCCGAGCATTCCGGTGCTCATCGCGGTGCTCGCGATCGGCTCGTGGGTCGGGCACGCGCGCATCGTGCGGGGGCTCGTGCTGGGGCTGCGCGAGCGCGAGTACGTGCAGGCGGCGAAGGCGCTCGGCGCCGCGACGCCGCGCGTGATCTTCCGTCACATCCTGCCCGAGGTGCTGTCGGTCATCCTCGTGCTCGCCACCTTCGACGTCGGGCGCATCATCATCCTGGAGTCCACGCTGAGCTTCCTCGGGCTCGGCGTGCAGCCGCCCACGCCGAGCTGGGGCTCGGACCTTCGCGATGCCGCCGCCTACGTGCGCCAGGCGTGGTGGATCGCCGCGTTTCCCGGTCTCGCGATCATGATCGTCGTGCTCGGCGTCAACCTGCTGGGTGACGTGCTGCGCGACCTCCTCGACCCCCGTACCGTCCCGGCCGCGCGCCGGGCGTGAACAGGAGGATCTCACCATGTCCATCCGTCGCCTCGCCCTCGTCCTGGCACTCGTGCTCGCGAGCGCTGCGCCCGCCGCCGCCCAGAAGGGCGTCGCGATCACGATCGCGCAGCCCGCGGACGCGACCACCATGGATCCCGGCCGCAGCACCCAGGTGCTGACCGTGAACTACTTCCACAACCTCTACGACACGCTCACGCGCTGGGACGCGAGCCTCAAGCTCCAGCCGGCGCTCGCCACCGCGTGGAAGCCGGTGGGCGAGACCGTGTGGGAGGTGACGCTGCGCGCCGGCGTCAAGTTCCACGACGGCACGCCGTTCACCGCGGAGGACGTCAAGGCGGTGTACGAGCGCAACCTCGCGCCCGGCAAGACGGTCGTGACCGCGGGCTTCGCCACGATCGACAAGCTGGACGCCGTGAGCCCGACGCTGCTCCGCATCACGACCAAGAAGCCCGACCCGCTGATGCCGGTGCGCATGGCGCAGATGGGCGGCTACATCTACCCGAAGCGCTTCGCCAACGACGACGGCGCCAAGGAGCTCGCGCGCAAGCCCGTCGGCACCGGCGCCTACAAGTTCGTCGAGTGGGTCAAGGACGACCGCCTGGTGATGGACGCCCACCGCGAGTGGTGGGGCTGGGGCGGCAAGGCGCCCGCGATCGAGAAGGTGACGTGGAAGCCGATCCCCGAGGACTTCGCGCGGCTCTCCGCGCTGCAGGGCCAGGAGGTCGACGTCATCACCAACGTCCCGCCGGACCAGATGAAGATCGTGCGCACGGTGACGGTGCCGGCGACCCGCACGGTGACCATGACGATGAACGCCGCGGTGGCGCCGCTGGCCGACAAGCGCGTCCGCCAGGCGCTCCATTACGCGACGGACGTGCCCGCGATCATCAAGAGCCTCTACGCCGGGCAGGGCAAGCCCTTCACGGGCGGCGTCGCGGACACGGACTTCGGCTTCAACCCCCAGCTCAAGCCCTACCCCTTCGACCCGAAGAAGGCGAAGCAGCTGCTCGCCGAGGTCGGCGCGCCGGTCGAGGTCACGCTCATCGCGGGCAGCGGGACGATGGTCAACGACAAGCAGCTGCTGGAGGCGCTCGCCGACATGTGGGGCCAGGTGGGCGTGAAGGCGAAGATCAACATGATGGAGATGGCGCAGCGCCAGAAGATGCTGAACGAGCGCGCCATCCCCGCGGGCGGGCTGCTGCTCGTCAACCCGCAGTCGACGCTGCTCGACATGGACGGCGTCGTGTGGCGCATCTTCCATCCGAGCGGCTTCAACGGGAAGTACTGGCCCGCCAACCAGCCCGGCCAGCGCTTCCACCAGATCATGGAGGACGCGCGCCACTCGCTGGACCAGAAGAAGCGCAAGCAGCTCTACGACGAGGCGACGCGCATCATGCACGACGAGAAGCCGTGGCTCGAGCTCTTCCAGGAGATCGTGATCTACGGGATCAGCAAGCGCGTGACGCTGAAGCCGCGCGCGGACTACCGGCTGATCGTGTCGGAGATCGGCGTCGGGAAGTAGCCCGCCGCGGCGAATCGGCGCCCGGGGGCACGCGTCTCACGGTCAGCGAGTCCTGTAGAGTGGAGGGGTCATGAGACGCGTGTTCCCGGGGATTCTTGCGTGTCTGCTGCTCGTCGTGGCGGGATCGGCGGTGGCCCAGCCCGCGCCCGCGCAGAGCCTGGACGACGTCATCAAGGGGCTCGAGGGCGCCTACGGCCGCATCAACGACCTGAAGGCCGACTTCAGCCAGAACGCCTTCAACAAGAGCCTCAACCAGTCGATCCCCGCCGCCGGCTCCGTGTACCTCAAGAAGGGCGGCAAGCTGCGCTGGGAGTACAGCCAGCCCACGCCGCAGGAGATCGTGTCCGACGGCAAGACGCTCTGGGTCTACACGCCCACGCTGAAGCAGGTGAACGTGGCGCCCGCGCCGGAAGCGCTCGCGGGCCCGGCCGGCAGCTTCCTCGTCGGGCTCGGCAAGCTGCGCGAGCACTTCGGGGTGCGGTTCATGAACCCGGCGCAGCCGCGCGACGGCGACGGCAACTACGTCCTCGACCTCAATCCGAAGCAGCCGCTGCCCACGCTCGTCCGCCTGATCCTCTCGGTCGACCCGAAGGCGTGGGAGGTGCGCAAGGCGGTGGTCTACGACCAGTTCGAGAACACCGTGACCATGCGGTTCACGAAGATGGCGCTCAACTCCGGCATCCCGGACACCCTCTTCACCTTCACGCCGCCCAAGGGCGTGGCCACGGTGCCGCTGCAGTAGAGTAGAGGGCATGGCCGCCGAGAACTCCTTCGACATCGTGTGCAAGGTCGACATGCAGGAAGTCGCCAACGCGCTGGACCAGACCCGGCGCGAGGTCGAGACGCGCTACGACCTCAAGGGCGCGAAGAACGAGATCACCATCGAGAAGCACGACGTCACGGTGCTCTCCGCCGACGAGATGAAGCTGAAAGCCGTCGTCGACATCCTCCAGTCGAAGCTCCACAAGCGCGGCGTGCCGCTCAAGGCGCTCACGTACGGCGAGGTCGAGGACGCCGCGGGCGGCGCCAAGCGGCAGAAGATCACGCTCCAGCAGGGGATCCCGATCGACAAGGCGAAGGAGATCGTGCGCCTCATCAAGGACAGCAAGGTCCGCGTGCAGGCGTCGATCAACGAGGACAAGGTGCGGGTCGCCGGCAAGAACCGCGACGATCTGCAGAAGATCATCGCGCTCGTGCGCGAGAAGGACCTCGGGATCGCCGTGTCGTTCGACAACTACCGGAGCTCGTGATCAAGGTCCACCTCACCACGCTCGGCTGCCCGAAGAACCAGGTCGACTCCGAGCTGATGCTCGGCATGCTCAGCGAGGCGGGCTTCCCCCTCGCGGAGCGCGCGGAAGACGCCGAGTGCGTGATCGTCAACACGTGCGCCTTCATCGACCGCGCGCGCCAGGAATCGGTCGACACCATCCTCGAGCTGGCGAAGCTGAAGGAATCCGGGCGGTGCCGCGCGCTGATCGTCACCGGGTGCCTCACGCAGCGCTACGGCGCGGACATCATGACCGAGATGCCGGAGATCGACGGGATCCTCGGCACCTCCGACCTGCCGCGCGTGGTGGACCTGGTGCGGCAGGCCGCGAGCCGCCACGACTGGGCGACGGCCGCGCCGCCCGGCTATCTCTACGACGCCACGACCCCGCGTCTGCTCACGAGCAAGGCGCCGTACGCGTACGTGAAGATCGCCGAAGGCTGCGACATGGGCTGCACGTTCTGCGCGATCCCGCAGTTCCGCGGCAAGCATCGGAGCCGCGCGCGCGCGGACATCGTGCGCGAGGTGCAGGCGCTCGCCGCGCGCGGCGTGCAGGAAGCGGTGCTCGTCTCGCAGGACACGCTGGCGTACGGCCGCGACCTGCCGGGCAACGGCGACATCGGCGATCTCCTGCAGGCGCTCGGCGACGAGACGCGCATGCCGTGGATCCGCCCGATGTATCTCCACCCTGCGCACGTGAACGATCGCCTGCTCGCCAAGTGGGCGGCCGCGCGCGTGGTGCCGTACGTCGACATGCCGATCCAGCACGCGGACGACGAGATCCTCCGCTCGATGCGCCGCGCCGTCACCGCGCGCCGCATGAAGGAGATCGTCGCGCAGCTCCGTGACACGATCCCCGACGTGACCGTCCGCACCACCGTGCTCGTCGGCTTCCCGGGCGAGACCGAGGCGGCGTTCGAGCGCCTGCTCGCGTTCGTGGACGAGGTCCGCTTCGACCGCCTGGGCGTGTTCACGTACTCGCCCGAGGACGGCACGCCGTCGCCGCAGTTCGCGGACCAGGTGCCCGCGGAGCTCGCCGCCGAGCGCGCGGCCACCGTGCAGGAGCGGCAGGACGCGATCGCGTGGGAGCGGAACCGCGCGCTCATCGGCACCGTCCAGGACGTGCTGGTCGACGGGCCCAGCGAGGACTCCGCGTTCGCGTGGGAGGGCCGCACGGCGGGCCAGGCGCCGGAGATCGACGGCGTCGTCTACCTGCGTGACGAGAAGCCGATCCGCCGCTTCACGCCCGGGCGCTTCGCGCGCGCGCGCATCGTCGAGGTCGACGGCTACGAGATGGTCGGCGAGCGAGCTTGAGGGCGGCACTCCGCCAGCCCGTCACCCCGGTCACCCGCGTCGCCCTCGGCATCGCCACCGCGCTCGGCGCGGGGTACTCGCCGATCGCGCCCGGCACCGCCGGCAGCGCGGTGGCGCTGGTCATCCTCTGGCTCGTGCCGTTCTCGCAGGCCGCGCTCGTCGCGTTCTTCGTGGCCGTCACCGTCGTCGGCACGTGGGCCGCGCACGTCGCCGAGGCCGCGGTCGGTGACAAGGACCCGGGGGTGATCGTGATCGACGAGGTCGCGGGCATGACGCTGTCGGTGCTCGTCCTTCCGCTCACCGTGCCGGTGCTGCTCGCGGGCTTCGTCCTCTTCCGCATCTTCGACGTGGTGAAGCCCTTTCCCGCGGGGCGGCTGCAGGCGCTCAGCGGCGGCGTCGGGGTGATGATCGACGACCTGATCGCGGGGCTCTACGCGCTGCTGATCCTCATCGCGGCGCGCGCGGCGTTCGCATGGCCGTGAGCGGCGCGGTCCGGCTCGTCAGCGTCGGCGCGCCCGTCGGCAGCGACGGCCACCCGGACGCCGCGGCGCTGGCGGCCGCGCTCGCCTCCGCCGGCCTCCCCGCGGGCGCGCACGCCGTGATCGACGACGACGAGAGCGCGCTCGAGCAGGCGCTCGACGTGGCGGGCGTGGTCGCGATCGTCGCGGACGTCGGCGGCTCCGCGGGCGACAGCGTCCGCCGCGTGCTCGCGCGCATCACCGGCGCCCGCCTCGTGCTGAACGAGCGCATGCGCGCGCTGCTGGAGGCGCGCTACGCGCGGCGCGATCGGCCCCTGCCGCGCGCGGCCGAGCGCCTCGCGCTGCTGCCGCGCGGCGCCGTCGTCGCCGAGTCCGACGAGCCGGTGTGGAGCCTCGAGAGCGAGCGGACGGCCTGGGTCGTCTTCCTGCGCGGCGCGGCCG